>Ga0181524_10000438_pt1 | contig 50413 bp, 34 predicted proteins | sample PEATcosm2014_Bin_34_FD_119761 | JGI IMG/M metagenome (GOLD analysis project Ga0181524, IMG submission 119761) | Peatland microbial communities from MTU Mesocosm Facility, Houghton, MI, USA - PEATcosm2014_Bin05_60_metaG | ecosystem: Environmental > Terrestrial > Soil > Wetlands > Peat | place... | reverse complement strand
TTACCGCCGCCCTCGCATGGTTGGGGCCAGGATGGTTCGCTATTCCTTCTCCTGTATGACTCTTTCATTCACTACTTCACGCCGGTTTATCCCGACGCTATCCAGGCCACGGGCCTGCCCCACAGGATGCGCGTTACTCGGTGGACTCGTCCAACTTCGCAAACAGATCCTGGAAGGCCACGCGGCCAACCAAATCGGTCTCCAGCATCAGATCGGCGCAATCGCGGATACCTTCGCTGTCGGCTTCCTGCACGGTGTTTTTGTACGGATCTGCGAGCCAGATGTGCGGCACCCCGAACCGCAGATAGTCGGCAACCCTTGCCAGCGTGTCAGCCGTCTCGTCGTCCGGAGACAGGATCTCGATAATCAAGTGGGGTGGGGTGGTGAGTACGGGCTCTGAGCGGTAGGGCAGCGCCATCACGCAGACATCCGGGATGCGATACCTGTGTTTCGTTCCCAGTACACGCACCCGCTGTTTGGTGAAAACGTGGAACCCGTGCTGACGCTCACGGGGGCCGAGTTCGAGAACCGCCAGCGTCTGTAAGCGGCTGTGCTTACGTTCGCCCACGTGCCGCTCCACAAGCTCCCCATCCACGTACTCCATATCCGGACGGTAGGTCGTCCGCAAATACTCTTCGACTGGAACAATGGTCGACGCCGCCATGCACTTAAGTCTACTCCTTCCCGGCCACCTCGATCATCCCTGTCCAGCCCACTGGCGCGGCGAATGGTGCGGTGCTGGTATGCACAGTTGGCGTCTCCCCACGAAAGTTCGTGAACGCCCGCGCCTGGGCATCGCACAGATGGCTCAGCAGCGGAATCCTGCGCCAGTCGAAACCCATTAAAGTGGCGCAGGTCACATCCACCATGCCGGGATCTTCTCCCCATACCAGCAGCCCGCACGGCTTGGGACGCGGCTTCAAGGGACCGCAGTCCTCGCCCGCCACGATGGCATCCACCAGCGTCAGGATGGTTCTGGGCTGCGGCCGCAGCTCGCCGCCGACATCGTAATTGCGCGCGATATCCACCAGGTCGTGTATGGTGCGCCATAGCGTATCGTTGCCGTGCCAGCCGCCGCCTTGAATCAGCGGTGACGAAGCCACCTGCGCGCCCGCGCGCGCCAGTTTCCACAGCCACAACGGCGCGCGCGTTTGCAAAAGCTTCCGCACGGGACTAGCGGCGTGGCTGAGCCAGTTCTGGTCCGGATATTCGTCGCCTCCAGCGCTGGGAGAACCGGCGCGAAAATGCGGCAGAAAGTCCTTCGCGCCCGTGATGCCCACGAAATTCTTGAGCGCGCCGGTCATGCCAGTCTTCATGTGCGTCTTGAGTTTGGGAACGTTCAGGATCACGTCGGCGCTGAGCACGGTATTACTAATCGCGTAATGATGCGCGCCGTGATGATGGCCGTTGGTGTTTTCGGAGCTATAATCGGTGACCCCGAACCGCGCATTTACGCCGAAGCACATGAGCCGGCTGCGCGCTCCCAGATCCACGAGCGAATAGCCGTTAGGGTCGCCCGCGAGGGGGTGTACCCAGCGCAGGTAACTGCTGGCATCGTCGATCTCGGCCCACTGACGGCGCAAGTCGAGGAATGCAACCGGTGAACGCGCGTAGTCCATTTCCATTTCGGCAAGCCCGCTCTGGCACCGCAAGCGGGTGAAGTCGCAGCCCTGCAGGGGCGCATCCGCTACGACGACGCGCCCGTGGCCGGCGAGCGCCTCCAGCGCGGCGTCGATAAGCACGCGCACGAGTGAGGCATGCGTGAATAGTACGTTCCGGCCGACGGTCGAGCCAAATTCGTGTTTCACCCAGTTGGGTTTGACCACTACGGTCATGCCGGGCCGTATCCACCGGCCTAGCGGATTGGCGGCGTCGAGGCCGAGAAAACGGAACAGATCGCGCACGCTGGCCGCCACCGTGCCGTAGTCCGGCGCGGGCCAGATAACGGCGTGCGGGGCAGCCGCGCTTACGACACCGAGTCCCATACCTGCCGCCATTCCCGCAATTCCGCTTCGGTGAGCGTCGCGTAGCGCAGGCGCAGCCAGGCGGCATCCGCACGCGCCGCCACCGCTAAGACGTCCCAGCAGCCCTTCAATACTTCCACCACTCCCACCCGCAGACGCCCGGTGCGATTCAAATAGCGCCGCGCGCAACGGCACCACATCCAGCGTGAGCGTAAGCACTTCCGCAAATTGATGGAACCCTGCCGGTAACCCAGTACGATCTCCGAGAGGTTGGAAAACCGGCTGCCCGCGTACGCACGAAACAGCAGATCGAGGTCTTCGCAACGGATGGCATCGGCGCGGTAATGGTAGCGCCGGAACCAGGACGTTTTTCCCATGAACGTGGGATGCATCAGCTTGAACCGATGGAGCGGCCGGCGGGCAATATCGGCATGCGCAACGGGATAGTCGCATTTTCCAACGGGCGCGCCCGCATCGTTGAAGAGCACGGCCCAACCACCGGTCAGGTCAACTTCCGGACGGTCTGCCAGGAAGCGTAATTGCTTTTCGAGGCGCCGCGGGTAAGCGATATCGTCGGCATCCATACGTGCCAGGTACTCGCCGCGGGCGCGCTCGATGCACTCATTCAGACGCGCGCCCAGTTCGAGGCGCCGCCGGTCGCCCCACACCACGATGCGCGGATCGTGGAAGGAGCGCGCTAACTCGCGGCTCGCATCCGTGGAACCGTCGTCGCAAAGCAATAGCTCCCAATCTGCATGACTTTGCAGCAGAATCGACCGGATGGAGGCGCCTAAAGTGCGCTCCGCGTTGTAAAACGGCATGGCTATGCTTACCAGGCGTGTGCTCATAATGTGGCGTAGACCTCCTGGCAGCGCTGGGCGATACGAGGCCAGTCGTAGCGCGACGCATTTTCGCGAGCGCCGGCCGCCAGCGCGCTCAACAAATCGGGGCTGTCCAGAAGCGTTTCCAGGTGGGCGGCCAAAGCCGTGGAATCTCCCGTTCGGAAACGCACGCCGGCGGTTTCCGGAACCGTCTCCCGCAGGCCTCCGTGATCGCTGGCGACTACCGGCTTGCCGCAGGCCTGCGCTTCCACTGCCGCCATGCCGAACATCTCCAGTTCCCGCGTGGGCATGGCGAAAATGTCGCAGGCGTTGTAGATTCCCGGCATATCGGCGTCGTCCAGTGGCGGAAGATAGATGCCACCGGCTTCCTGGATTTGAGCGACCAGCGCGCTAAGCTGCGTCTTGCCGAACAGTTCGCACGGGCCCGCCACCACCAGCGCGGCCGGCCGCTTGAGCATGCGGTAGGCAGCGATCAGCAAGTCCGTGCCTTTCTGCCGGCACAGCCGGCCCACATACAGAATCATCGGGCGCGCATCCACGCCCAGGCGCGCGCGCCACTCCTTGCGCAGGGCCGGGTCCGGGCGGAGGCGCGCGCAATCCACGCCATTAGGAATCGGCGCCAACTTGCTGTCGGGCAAATTCCAATACGCTTGGTACATTTCACGGCAATAGTCCGAGACCGGCGCGATGCGGTCGCACGCCAGCAGGCAGGGGCGCCACACGGCTTTGCTGATCCTGCGCAAGTGTGGAAAGCGTCTCCCAGGCTCGAGATGATAATCGCAGCTCAACACGGTTGGCGCCAAGTGGGCGGTCTTCGTGAGCCAGGCGATCTCCGGGCGGTTATGTACGTGAATCACGCGCGGCGTGCGGCGTACCACGTCTTGTACGAAGCGCAGGGCAAACTCTGCCCGTGACCCGCTCAGATAACGGATGGAGATGCCGCGATATTCCCGCCAACCGGTCTGCGCGCCGCCCGAATAGACGATGACGCGCTCCCCGCCGCGGGCCTGTGCCTCGGCCAGTTCGATCATGCGCCGCTCGATGGCGCCGCCGAGCCGCGCCGGCAGCGGCAGGTGGGAAGGCCCCACGTGAACGATCACCGCCAGGACCTCCAAGACACCTGCGTCACGGCGATCGCACACAGCCACGGCGCAAACGCCAGAAACGTGAGCGGGAACCACGACGTGGATGCGGTAGCCAGTTGATGCACGGCGCGAAACAGGCACAATCCGTAGCCCAGCGCTACCATCGGCTGGCGGTTGTGATGGCATCGCCCGTCCAGAAAGGCCGCGCCGAACCCCACTACCAGGAATCCCGCCAGCACACCGCCATAGCTGAAATTGGCGTACAATTCTCCGACCAGCGAGGCTTCCTGCGAAACCAGTCCCTGGTCAAACGCGCCATAGATCAGCTCGCCCAGTTCTTCGCGCACTCCGCGGGAACGCTCGAATCCCGCCGAGACCGGCAGCACCTGCAAGGGCGCCATCAGAAATGTTTCGCCGTAGTAATACGGCAGCGTCTCGCGATTCACGATGAGCGCCGCCGTGGTATCGAAGCGGCCGACGGAATTGTCCACCATGTCGAAAACTCTGTCGCCGTCGCTGAGCGCGCGGATATCGATGGCGTCCGACGCCGCGTACCAACCGATGTTTTTGGTGGCCTCCATCCAAACCGACACCAGCAGCACCAGCGGCAGCGCCACCGCCAGGTATCGCGCCCGCAGCGTGAAGATGCCGCGCACTTTCGACAGGTGAAAAACCATCAACATGGTCCCGGCCCACATTAATCGCCGGCCGCAGCCCAGGGGGATGGCCGCAATCAAAAACAGGCCGGCCATGGTCAGCACGCGGGAGTACCGCCGCTTTGGCTTGGAGAGATACCAAAGCCCCACGGCGGTGGTAGGCAGCATGAATAACAAGGCGGTGTAGCGGCCCATTCCCTGGCGCGGAGTAAGCCCGACATGATCGAAGAAAAGCTGTTGCCGGCTCTCGGGATCGACGAGCAGCACCACGATGCTCAACACTCCCGCGGCGGTAAACAAGCCGTACACCACGCGCCGCAGCCGGTTGCGGCGAAACGATTGCCGGCGGGCCCGGAGGGCGGCGATCAAGGCCCGTACGGCCGACCGCGCACCCCGGCTGAGACGCGATCGGGCGAAGCCGGCATGGGCGCCGCAGGCGAACGCCACAAACGCGAGAGCGCCCACCAGGTAGGTGCGCGAATAGGCTTCGTCCATCGACGCCGGCAAGGGTGTCTTGCTGCGCTGGAGCACCGATAGCGCGGTTCCGTACGCGCAGTAATCGAAGAGGAACCAGGCCTCCGCGAGCCCGGTCAGGCTCAACCAATAGTTCTGCCGGCGCATTCCCCGGCTGTAAATGCCAAAGGAAAGCAACAGCGCGGCGAAGAACAGATAAGCGTTTGTGCCGGCCGGCGATCCGTTGGCCAAATGCACCGCCACGGCAACCAGCACCAGCGTCACGATGAGCGCGATTCTCATCTCACGACAGGCTGAAGCCTGTCCCACCTCCACAACCCCGTGGCCAGCGCTGCCTTGACCCCCGTCTGCGCGATTAGCAGAGCGCATGCCACGCCGACCGCGCCGTGAGCCGGCGCCAGCCATACGGCCATCGCGCCGAACAGCAGCGTGATCAAAGCGTCGGATGCCGTGCACCACTGGGGGCGTCCCGCGCCGTAAAGCAGGAATTGCACCGGATTGGCTACCAGCAGCGCAATTTGCGCCGTGCCCAGCAGTTGGAAAACGCGCACGGCGTCCGGCATGGCGGCCGGAAAAAGGTGCGCCGCGAGCCGCCCGCCGAGCCAGGTCGGAACGAGCAGCGCCGCCCCCAGCAGCGCGGCTCCGGGCAAGTAGCTGCGCAAGTAGCTGCGGCGGCGCTCGGGGGTAGTTGCGGCGACGGCTTCCGGCAAAAGCACCGTGCTGGTGGTATTGATCAGGAGCGCAACTCCGCCGGTTAACGACATGCCCAAGCTATATGTTCCGAGCGCCGAGGCCGCCGCCCAGCGCGAAAGCGCGATCGACGGGATGTAATTGTAAAGCGAGCCGATCACAGTGGAGAGCGTGATCCAGTTGGCGAATACGGCGATGGGCTTCCAGGCTGGCCGGGGCCCGGGCCGCCGGGCCGCCGCCAGCACGGCGGTCAGCAGGCTTACGTTAGCGGCGACGATCCACAACCGGCTGAGCACATCGCCCGCGAACAGGGTGGCCACCCCCGGCCGTCCGAACCACAGGCTGAAGCCTGTGCCACCGCGGAGCACCAGCAGCACCGGCAGAACCTGCAGGATGGCGGCGGCGGCGCTCAACCGCGCCATGTGCGCGAACTCCAGCCGCGACTGCAACAACACCAGGCTGAACGACGATACCGACGCCACCGCCGCGCTGCCGCATGCCAGGCGGAGCGCCGTAGCGTACTCCGGATGCCGCAGCAACTTCGCGCTGCCGAGCGGCGCGAGCAGGAATACGGCTGCGATCACCCCGGCGGTCAACGCCAGGCGCAGCAACAGAAAGCGCGAAACGGTGCGCAGCCAATCGGGGCCGGTGGCGGCCGCGGCGAATTTCAGGCAGGAGATATTGATGCCCAACTCGCAAAGGGTGCCCACCACCAGGCTGCTGCTGGCGTAGATGGCGCATTCGTCAAAGCGCGCGGGCGTCACCAGGTGCGACACCAGCAGCAACGCGGCGAAGCGGCTGGCCGCAAGGCCGGCCTGTCCGCCAAAGACGAGCCCTATGTTGCGGGCCGTGGCGGTCAGGCGGCGGGCGGGGTGCCGGGCCCGGAGGGCACCCCGGCCTGGATCAGCATCGCGCAGGGCGGAGCGCCCTCCGGGCCCAACAAGTTCTCCTGGAGCGCTCTTATAAAGTAGTATTGCCATTGACGATTCATTTTTCGCCGCCAGGATGTGGGCAGGAGGCGCAGTCCAAAGCTATAGGCCCGGCCCAGCGTCAGCGGACCCGCGCCCATCGAGAGCGGGCCATCCACGCGATCCCAGAGCTCACACATCCGGGCCGATAAATACGGCGTTGTATGGACGGTAGTGAAGCCGGCTTTCGACAACGCCGCCACCCATGCGTCCGGGGTCAGCAGATTACGATGCTGCAACTGTTCGGCGCGCAAGCGCGCGTACCAGCCGCTCGCGAGCAGCAAGTGCCGGTTCATCTCGACCAGCGGAACCGTGGCAATCAACGCGCCTCCCGGCCGAAGGACGCGCCGGCACTCCGCCAGCACCCGATCCAGGTCGGGAATATGCTCCATAACGCAGTTGGCGAAGACCGTGGCGAAGGTACCATCGGCAAACTTGAGCGCGCGCGCATCCATCGCCGCGAGATGGCCGTAGAGGCCGTTGCGTTCCGCGCACTTGGCGATTTCGCGCGGGTTGAGGTCGATGCCCCACTCCACCCGCGGCAACACCAGCGAGGCAAAGCGTCCGTTACCGCAACCGATCTCCAGCACCGGCGGGGCCAGCCTGCAGTGCCGCAGAGCCTTCAACTCGGCCGCCCGCCAGGCCGCCAACGACGGAATGTCGTAGATGGCCTGAGCCAGGCCGAGTAGTTCGGCGTCCGAGGAACTAAGCAGCGCGCCCATCGGTTTCCAGCAGGTCTTCATAAAGCCGCACATGGCGGTCGATCATCTGGCGCACATTGAATTGGGCGTGGGCTTTTCGCCAAGCCGCCTGGCCCAACTGGTGACGCCGGCCGGCGTCGGCCAGCAATGTCGAAATGGCGTGTGCGAGCGCGGCGCTGTCGCGCGGCGGAACGATGACGCCTGTGTCCTCGTCCAGTTGCTCGCGTATGCCGCCGACGTCGGTGGCCACCACGGCCGCGCCGCAACACATTGCCTCCAGCACCACCGTAGACAGGCATTCCCCCAAACTGGGCGAGACGACCACGGCGGCGGTTGAATAAAGCTGGGCCAGGCCGGCGGCCGTCTTGGAACCGGCGAACTCCAGGCATCCGTTCAGTCCGAGCTGCGCCGCGTGTTTCCGGTATCGGTCGAGCAAAGCGTTGGTCTGGTAAACGACCCGCAACTTCACGCGCGGATAGCAGCTGCGTACGGCGGGCAAGGCGCGTAACAAATAGTCCAGACCTTTGAACTCCTGGAGCTGGCCGACGAACAGCAGGTCGTTGGCGGGCTCGGCCGGCTCGGAGACGCGGTCGAACACTTCCGTAGGGATGCCATTGGGAATGACCGCGATACGCTCCGGGGGAAGACCCCGGCGGTGCGCCAGAAAGTCGCGTTCGGCGTTGGAGCACGCGACGACGGCGTCGGCCTTGCGCAGCACGAAGCCATCCGTCAGGCGCCGCCGCCAGCCGACGGGCAGCCCGTTCATGGCAAATGGATCGTGTGTGGTGAGGACGAAGGGCGGTCGCCCGGTGGCCGACGCCAGGCGCAACGCCGCCCGGCCGAAATGATGCACATGAATAACGTCGAAGTCTCCCGGTGGCAGGGGCGAGGAATGCCCGGCAAGCGTCACCTGCCAGCCGCGCTGGCGCAGGCCGTCGGCCAGCACCGTCTCGGGCGAGATGGAGTGTTGAACCCGGTAATCCGCCGGCTTATCGAAGATGCCGCCTGCAATGCAAATGCGCATGACTGGCGCAGGGCACTTCCCTGCCCGAAGCTCGCTTAGGAAAGATAAGTGGCGGTTTTGGACAGTAATCCCAATAATTTTTGATTATCTCGGCGGGAGCTTTATTCTAATGCGTATGTGCACAGATGGGCATAATGCACACCCCTGTGGCTGGATTAACGAACTCCACTCCCCTGCTCCGCACTACCCATTCGAGGCCTGCCGCCCGGCGCCGTTCCAAGATGGCTTGGTCGGAGTAAACACGGTAGGTGGTTCCGATGGACTCAGGCGTATTGTAAGGCGACAGAACTTCCAGCGCCAACTTGCGCATCAGGCGTTGCGTATTGATTTTACAGTTCTTAGGGGTCATCCGGCACAGTTGTGACATGCCGCGCCAGCCAATCGCGATGGTGCGGGTTTCAGCGGATTCCGGACGGGCGGCCTTCCAAATGGCTTGATAGAGGACCTCTTCGCCGAGCGAATGGCCGTCGTGAGTGGCGGCACATCTGCGGATGCGAATACGGCCAGCGGCAACCGCAGGGATCGAAACGACCTCAGGGGACGAAGCTGTGGCGGTATCAGGAGTTGCTGCGGGTCGAGGGGTCGAAGAAACCTCAGGGCTTGGACAAACGAAGCCCAAATCGTTGATTACAATTGGGCGAGGTAAGGAGCCAGGGATTGTTGCAGCCCCCGGCAGTTGATCGACCCCAGGGCTTGCAACAACCGCAGGGTTCGAAGCAAGCCCAGGGGACGTAGGAAATTCAGGGATCATCTCGGCCTGCGCCGTTTGCGGACCTCCTGAGACTAAAGAGGTCTCAGGGGTCGAAGGTATATCAGGGCTTGAAACAGCTTCCGGAGTTGTCTCAATCCGAGGGCTCGAAAGAACCTCAGGGCTCGGAGCGAGTGCAGGAGCCGAACCTTGGAGGTGGGGCAGGGGAACCGGGCCATTCAAAAAAGACAGATAGCCGCCCATGCCCGGCTGGCTGACGATCTCGTCCCAGCCGAGCGGTTCCATGGCGGGTTTACGCTTGGACCGTTTGGACGTTTTCGGATTCTCTTTGGTTGGCTCGCTCATCCAGCAGCTCCATTAGCTGCGTTCCCGCTATCTCATAGTCTTCCATGGCCTTACAGTTAGGGTCGTAATCCACCAAAAACTGCCGCGCGCGGCCGCACTTGGCCACCGTCACGTCGGTACGGATCGCCGGGAGCAGCGGAATCTTGAACTTGGAGGAGAGGTCCTCCAAGGACTTCATCATTACGGCGGTATGTTGGAACCGCCGATCCACCATCACAGGCAGTAGGGCCACCGGCCGCACGTTGACCCGAAACAGCTCATTCATCATGCGCGCCGTCTCCAGGCAGGCGCCGGCGCCCTGCAGGCTGAGCGTGTCCATACTGACCGGAATCAGCACGCGCTGCGCGTAAACCATGGCACAGGTCTGCATGAGGGTGATGGACGGGGCCACGTCGATGATGACGACATCGTATGGCTCGTCCACCTTGGAGAAGAGCAGGGAAAAGGACATCTCCCGCGCCGGCACTCCCATCAGGGAAGCCTCCGCCTGGATCGTCTCCCGGCTGCTGCAAAGCACGTCGATGTTGGGCGTGGCATGCACCAGACAGCTCTCGAACAGGTGGTTGTAAACCACAAAATGGTGTAGGAACTTGTCGGCCTTCAGGCCTAGCGACATACCCACCGATCCCTGCGGATCGGTATCGATCAGCAGCACCTTACGCCCCTGATCGGCCCACAAGCGCGCCAGCGTGGTTGCGGTGGTGGTCTTGGCCACCCCGCCGCGTTGGTTGGAAATCACGAGCCTGATCACTGTTTGTTCTCCGCGATGGTTTGCCGGATACGCTCTACGTCCTGCGCAGTCCAGCGCCGGTAACGGTTGGCTTGGTTACGTTCCGGCTCGGCGATTTTTTGCGTACGCAACCAGTTCATCAGCGTGCGTTTGGTAATTCCCAGGACGTCCGCTACCTCCTGGGACTTCAAGTATGGTTCACTGCGAGCTTTCATTAGATTGCTATATCCTTGATCCTAGGCGGTTACGATCAAGTATGTCAATAGCAAAGTAATGAAAGTCATGAAGCCGGAACGTATCCTGGGTCTGAATCGACTACAGGGATTGGGAAAAGACCGCAAACACCGTCGCCAAGAAGTGTTCTCCGGCTCCAACGGTTTTAGCAGCAGCGAGGTCCGTGGCGGCAATCCCCGGTCATGTGCGAGAGGCTGTCGGCATATCCCCCCAATACAACACCCGCAACTGTGGATGCATGGGTGCCAGATGCCCGGCTAGCGGGCCCGGCTGATCGGCAGGTCCGGTGGTCCTTGCGCCTCGGTTATGCGCAATGCTTCCTTCGCGTGCAGCGCTGCCAGCACGCGATGACCGTGCTTCCTCAACAGGTTCGCCATGGCCATGCGCATTGCGTCGTCGGCTTCTACCAGCAAAATGGTAGCGTCGCCGCGCAAATATCCCTGCGCGGCGCCGGCAGGGCGGGGAAGTGCGTTCCGGCCAAGGGGAGATAGATGCGGAAGGTGGCCCCCTTGCCGGGCTGGCTATAAGCCCACGGCCGCCCGCCGCTTCTGCCGGACGATACCGTACACTGCCACCAATCCCAGGCCCAGACTTCGGCCATCCGTAGCCTTTGGGATGGGACACGTTCCGCTTCAGCGTGCAGGTAGCCAGCCTGCTGAAGAAGAGCTGCGAACCAAATTCGACCTGACGGCGGCCGCAGGCGCGCGGCTTGTTCCTGTTATATCTGCTGGCGAGTTTGGGCAGTTCGCTGGATGAGCTGGCAGAGGCGAACGAAGCGCTTGAATACCGCAAACAAGGCTTTGATTAGCGAGCCGGCGATGAACGAAAAGCTTTCAGCTCTCAGCGTTCGGCTTTGCCGGGCGCGGCCCAAGCTGAGTGCCGATAGCTGAATGCTGAGCTTTACCCCAGGATCTGCTGAAAGAACTCCACCGATCGTCTGGCACACAGCTCCCAGCGGAAACGTTGCGCCTGGGTTCTGCCGGCTGCAGCGAGTTGCGCACGCGTCGCCGGCGAGGTGAGCAGGCGGTCTAACGCGGCGCGCAGTTCCGCTGGGCTGTGTGGATCGATCAGCGCAGCCGCGCCGCCCGTCACCTCGGGCAACGACGACAGGCCGGAAGTAATCACGGGGACACCTGCCGCCATGGCTTGCGCTACCGGAAAGCCGAAGCCTTCGTAGAGCGATGGGTAGACAAACACAGTCGCGCCGGCCGTGATGCCCGGTAGATCGGGCTCGGGTACATAGGCCAGGTAGCGCAGGCCAGGAGCGGGTGTACGCAGCCGTGCCAATGTTCCAGCGGACTGCCAGCCCTCGGGACCGGCAACCACGAGATCGAATTGTTCATGCACCGAAGCAGGCAGGGTTTGCCAGGCGTCCAGCAAACGATCCAGATTCTTACGAGGCTCGATGGTTCCCACGTACAGGGCGTAAGGCCGATGGAGTCCATACTTCAGCCTGGCGGAGGTGCTCGTCTCGGCGGTGGCCTCAAAAAACGGTTCGGACACGCCCGGATAAATCACCTGGATAGCGTCCGGCTGCAGGCCCAGTACCGTGACGGCATCCCGGCGGGTGCTCTGGGAAACGGCGATCAAGCCGGCGGCCCGTTTCCAGATATTATCTGCGAAGCGCTTTTCGGCCGCGACGTTCGCGGACTGGTGCAACTCAGGCAGGAGCCAGCAAGTCATGTCATGCAGAGTCGCAGTCAAACGAAGGCGGCGCGGCGGATGGAGCAGCTTGGTGGCATGGAAGATGCCGTCCGGAGGCGCCATCAGGTCCGCGGCGTGATTTGGCCACTGGTTCAGCGCAAAGAGCAGCGCCTGGCGAGCGAGTGTCCCCGGCGCATTCGCGGCCGAACCTTCGTGATCCAAATCCGGCAGCCGGTCCAGAAAGGGGAAAAGCCGGACCTGTTCATCGCCCAGCAGGCGGCGCAGATGAACAATCCAGTGGAAAAGATAGTTCTTGACGCCGGCGCTGCGAACCAGCAAGGGAACGGCGTCAATGAAGATGCGCATGCGGGCCTGTGCGATCGATCAAGCTGCCATTTTCGCATGCAATCCGCTGCGTGCCATTTCGGGCATCGATTCAACCCCAGGGGTCGCATGAATTGGAGCTTTGTGCGCCGAACGTTCAGCCGATAGACTGGTACAGTGGGCGAAAACTCTTGAACAAGCTGGCTGTGATCCTGTTTCTGACGGGCGCCGGGTTTGCCTTTTATGTCGTGGCGGGATATCCGTTGCTGCTGGCCGGGCTGGCCCGCTGGAGGCCCAAGCCGGTCCGCAAGTGCTTTACAGATACGACCGTAACTGTCCTGCTGGCCGTCTACAACGGCGGGAAATGGATACGGGCAAAGCTGGAATCGATCTTGCAGCTCGACTATCCCCGGTCGCGCATGCAGATTCTGGCCGTATCGGACGGCTCGACGGATCAGACCGACAGTATCGTGACGGAATTCCGGGCGGAGGGCGTCGAACTGCTGCGTGTGCCGCACGGCGGCAAGGCGGCGGCGCTGAATGCGGGCATGGCCCGGGCCACCGGCGAGATTCTGTTTTTCACCGATGTGCGGCAGCAATTGGAGCCGGACGCGCTGCGCCACCTGGTGGCCTGTCTGGGCGATCCGGCGGTGGGCGGCGCTTCCGGTCAAATCGTTTTCGTGAAGAGCGACGGGGGCGGGGAAGCCGATGTGGGACTTTATTGGCGCTTCGAAAAATGGCTGCGGGACAAACTGACCGCGGTGGATTCGCTGCTGGTGGCGACGGGTTGCATCTACGCTTTGCGCCGCGAGTTGGCACGGCCGCTACCCGCTGACGCCTTGATTGACGATGCCTATCTGCCGCTGGCGGCCATCTTCGGAGGCTACCGGTTCGTGTTTGAGAGGCGCGCCATCGCTTACGATTACCCGACGCCGTTGGATATTGAATTCCAGCGGAAGGTGCGCACTCTGGCGGGGCTGTTCCAGGTGGTGCGCAGCTATCCGCGGCTGCTGAACGTTTTTACGCCGGTGGGCTTCCACTTCTTCTCCTACAAACTGGGACGGCTGCTGCTGCCGTATGCCCTGCTGCTGATGGCGGTGAGCGGCTTTTGGCTTCCGCATCCATGGGCGGAGGCGGCTATCGGCGGGCAGGCGTTGTTATATGGATTGGCGGCAGTGGACCACTGGGTGCCGGCCGGCTTCGTGCTGAAGCGGCTGTCCGCGGTGTGCCGCACGTTCGTGGTGCTCATAGCAGCGGCCTTCTGCGCGGGGTCGATCTTGTTCGTGCCGGCCGACGAACTGTGGAAGGAAACCCGCGTGAAAGCCGCCAGCGAAAGCCGCGCGGCGGGGTAGAAAGCATGCGGCCATTGCCGTATGCGGCAGCCCCAATCCCAGCTTGATTCGGCAGTTTGCCGATCTCGCCGGCCAGTCCGACCGCGCCAATGCCGCGCGCGCTCCACGCCCATAGCGTGCATCCCGATCAAGTGGTGGAGATCCGCGGGTTCGCGGACCGGAGACTGCTCTTTCCGGAAGCCCCGACCAGCCCGCGCAACCGAAGGATTTCGCTGGTTGTGAAGTTCACCGGAGAGTGACCATGCCGAGGGCGGCTTTCTTGGCAGCCTGGGATATTACTTCACTTCGGCGCTTCGTGTTTGACGAAATGCAGCGAAGCTGAGTTCATGCAGTAACGCAAGCCGGTGGGCTGCGGTCCGTCCGGGAAGACATGGCCCAGGTGGGCATCGCACTTGCTGCAGAGCGCTTCGGTGCGCATCATGCCAAAGCTGGTATCGGTTTCCTCGGCGACATTCTCTTTCGCGATCGGCGCCCAGAAGCTCGGCCAGCCGGTGCCCGACTCGAACTTGGTGTCGGAGCTGAACAGCGCGTTGCCACAGCATACGCAGCGGTAGATACCTGGCTCGTGCAGCTTGTAGTACTTGCCGGTGAAGGCCGGCTCCGTGCCTTTCTTGCGGGTGACCGCAAACTGCTCGGGAGTGAGCTGGCGCCTCCATTCTTCGTCGCTCTTGATTACTTTTTCAGTCGTCACAATTCCTATTTTCTTTCCTGAATCCGAGAAGTCAACCAGCCGGACCATGCCAGGGTCACGCCGCTTGACATCGGCGGACGAGGTGCTATCTGCGCGGCGCGCGTCGCTGGCACATGCCGTGCTGGACAGGAGGGCTGCTGCGGCCAAGAAAAAAGACCGGCGGTCGAGGGGGTGTTGGGACGATTGACCCATCTTTGAACGCTCTCGATGCACAAGCCGGCGGCCCAAGGTTTTATTCCAAATGGTAGCGCACCGAGTGGTACCCGGTACGGTACAGCCAGTTCTTTTCGCGCCTGCCGCAGCCAGCTTAGAATTCAGTTAGGCGAAGAGTGCATCGCCGGTTTCCTTTCCTAAGTTTTGAGCCAGACGGCAAGGGGGCGGGCGGAGTCCAAAAAGACTCCGCCCCTTGCCGTTTCCAGGGTTGCCCATCCTGCCTGACGCAACAGCCACGACCCGCCAATTTGGTTGCGCTTGTCATACATATGCTTTACTGTTAGTTAGATCTCCCGCTACCGGCTCGCCGCCCGCATCGCAACCATAGCCTGCTATTGGACTTATGATTACTAGATGGGCCTCTAAGAGCTTGACTCCAGAGGGGCTTTTGTGGTTTGATCCTTGATAGCGAAGCTGGCAGATTTCCGGTTCTTGCCCTGGGCGCGGGAAACATCCCAAACGGTTCCTAAAAGAAGGCTTGACGTGAAGACTCTTGTCATTGGGCTGGATTCTGCAGCTCCCGAGATTCTATTCCATCATCCGGGATTGAACAATATCCGGGCGCTGATGGAGCGCGGCTGTTATGGCCGGCTGGAAAGTGTGATTCCGCCGATCACCGTACCGGCTTGGATGTGCATGTCCACCAGCCAGGATCCGGGATCCCTGGGCGTATACGGATTTCGCAACCGCAAAGATTATTCCTACCACGGTCTCTCCATAGTGAACTCCAGCTCCATTCAGCAGACCGCGATCTGGGATGTGCTGGGGACTCACCACAAGAATGTGGTGGTAGTCGGAGTGCCGCCCAGCTATCCCCCGCGCCGCATGAACGGCGTCAATGTGGCGTGCTTCATGACCCCGGACACAAAGACGCACGATTATACCTACCCGGTCAGCGTGCGACAGGAAATCGACCGCTTGGTAGGGGAATACCCGGTAGACGTTAAAGGCTTCCGCACCGACAACAAAGAATGGCTCCGCGACCAGATTTACGACATGACGCGGAAACATTTCGAGGTGATCCGCTATTTGATGACCACCCTGGAATGGGACTATTTCCAATTCGTTGAAATCGGCGTCGACCGGGTGCATCACGGTTTCTGGAAGTACCACGATCCGCAACACCGTCAGTACGTTCCGGGCAATCCGTACGAGACGGTGATCCGCGACTATTACGCGTATGTCGACCAGGAGATCGGCAAACTTCTGGAATCGATCAACGACGATACCAACGTATTGGTGGTCTCCGATCACGGCGCGCAACGACTGGAAGGCGGCTTCTGCGTCAACGAATGGCTGCGGCGCGAGGGTCTGCTGGTTTTGAAAGAGCCGGTCACAAAGCCCACTCCTTTTTCGCCGTCCCTGGTGGATTGGGAACGCACGCGGGTCTGGAGCGAAGGCGGTTATTACGCGCGGGTTTTCTTCAATGTGGAAGGCCGCGAGCCCCAGGGTATTGTGCCGGAATCCGAGTACGACGACTTAATTGAGGATATGACGGCGCGTTTCCACGCGCTCGGTGACGATCGCGGTGAAATCATGGGATCGCTGGTATTCCAACCGCGCGATCTTTACCGCAGCCTGCGCAACGTGCCTCCGGATCTGATTGTGCATTTCGGGGCGTTATACTGGCGCTCCATTGGCGGGTTGGGATACGACTCGTTTTATCTGCAGGAGAACGACACCGGCCCCGACGATTGCAATCACGCGCAGTTTGGGAGTTTTTTGCTGGCATCTCCCAATCTGCCGGTGAAGGGTAAGGTGGAAGGCATGCATTTGCTGGATATCGCGCCCACTTTACTGGATTTGGCGGGATTTGAAACGCCCGAATCCATGCAGGGGTCTAGCATTCTGGCGCACAGCCGCGCTGAGGTCGGTTGTGGACAGATTCGTTGATAAGTCTACCGTGACGCCAGCGCGGCTATAGCGCAGGTTTTGCCGGCGCTACGGTCCGTCGCGCGAAAATGAAAAGAAATGAACTTTCGGAAAAACATGAAATCCAAGAGTGAAGTCGGATTGAATACGCCTTACGGCGGCCAATTGGTCGATCTGCGGGTTGCCGGCAGCGAGCGCGAAGATTTGGCGCGCCGCGCCGGCCAGGGACCCACCCTGCAACTGTCGCCGCGCAGTTTGTGCGACGTGGAACTGTTGGCCTTTGGCGGATTTTCCCCGCTCGACCGCTTCATGGGCAAGGCCGATTATGACAGCGTGCTGAACAACATGCGGCTGGCTAACGGACTGATCTGGTCTATCCCCATTGCTCTGCCTGTCGCCAAACTCGACGGCATTCACGAAGGGCAGGAAATCGCCCTGCGCAACGCCAATAACAACCTGATCGCCTGGATGCGCGTGGACGAGATCTTCGAAACCGACCCGCATGAAGAGGCGGCCAAGGGCTTGGGATGCTCCGATGAGGAACACCCCACCTACCGCGAAATGCTCTCCTGGGGCAAGTTCCGCCTGAGCGGGCCTCTCAAAGTGCTGGAGATGCCGCAGCACTTCGATTTTCCGGAATTGCGGCGCACCCCCGCTGAAGTGCGCGAATTGCTGTCGCATATGGGCAATCCCAACGTGGTTGCCTTCCAGACCCGCAATCCCATGCACCGTGCGCACGAGGAGCTCACCAAGCGCGCCGCGCAGGAATCCGGCGCGAACCTGCTCCTCAACCCGGTGGTCGGCATGACCAAGCCCGGCGATGTGGACCACTACACGCGTGTCCGTATCTACAAGGCGCTGGTCGAGAATTATTACGACCCGCACACCACGCTGCTCAGTCTGCTGCCGCTGGCCATGCGTATGGCCGGCCCGCGGGAAGCCATCTGGCACGCCATCATCCGCCGGAACTTCGGCGCCAACCACTTCATCGTCGGGCGCGACCACGCCGGTCCCGGCAAGAACTCCCAGGGCAAACCCTTTTACGATCCGGCCGCCGCCCGCGAGCTACTCAAAAAGCACGGAGCCGAAATCGGCGTCAAATGCCTGCCCTACGAGGAGATGGTCTACCTGGCCGACGAAGATCGCTACGAGCAGGTCACCGAAGTCCAGCCTAACCGCAAGGTCTTTTCCATTTCGGGCACGCAGGTGCGCGACCATTACCTGACCAAGGGCCGCCTGTTGCCTTCCTGGTTTACGCGCAAGGAAACCGCGGAGATCCTGAGTTCGGCGTACCCCGCGCGCAACAAGCAAGGCTTCTGCGTCTGGTTCACCGGCCTGCCCAGCGCCGGCAAGAGCACTATCGCCGATATCCTGACCGTCATGCTCATGGAGCACGGCCGGCAGGTAACCATCCTGGACGGCGATGTGGTGCGCACGCATTTGTCCAAGGGCTTGGGTTTCTCGCGCGAGGATCGCGACACCAATATTATGCGCATCGGCTATGTGGCGTCGGAAATCGTGCGGCACCATGGCACGGTTATCTGCGCGGCGGTGAGCCCCTATCGCGAGACCCGCAACCGGGTGCGCGCCATGATGCGCAACGACGCCTTCATCGAAACGTTCGTGGATACCCCGGTCGAAATTTGCGAGCAGCGGGATGTAAAAGGCTTTTACGGTAAAGCCCGCGCCGGCCAGATCAAGGGCTTCACCGGCGTGGACGATCCCTACGAAGCGCCGCTGAATCCGGAAATCACGCTTCACACGGCCAAAACGACCCCACAAGAGAACGCCGAGCGCATCATGGAATACCTGATCGGCCAAGCATTCCTGCTGCGCGACACCGCCGAGATCGTCAAGGAGGAAGGCGAGGAACTGCGCGCCGCCGGCTGATTTTTCCCGAGCCGTCCCGGGCCGTAATGGCCAGCTCGCTGAAAGCTTATGCACGGAGTGGTGGTCATCACCGGAATGGGCATGAGCACCTCGCTCGGTCCGGATCTGCGCACGTGCTGGCGGCGGCTGGCGGGCGATAGGTGCGGATGATCCAGGGCTTGGCGCAATACACCCCCGTGGAATGCGGGGCGTGTGGCGGACCTATGGGACCCTCCGTGGGCTTTCGCATGAAATGAAGTGCGGGAAGCGCGGCCAGGAGATTACGTTGCGCTCCGCAGAAGGACTCAACCGCGAATGGGTCCGCGAGTATTACGATAATGAATACCGTCCGCAAGCGGAGGCCCCGGTTTCCGTCACCGCTGTCCAGTAGTCAGCTCCACACGGCCGGCCTGTTTATGAATGCCTTCGGTAGCCTGGTTCACGACTCGTCTGTGACACAGGCGCGGTTGCCTGACGGGTGCCCTCTGGGTCCGTGGCCGGAATCTGTCTACTACTGCCGCCTGGATGCCTTTCCGTGCGAGCCAAATGTACTGGCGGACCTGATCCTCAGCCCTGGTGAACGGGAACACTGGAGGTCGATGCACGCGGTGCAAAAACGCCGCCACGAATGGCTGCTGGGCCGCTGCGCCGCCAAGCAAGCCGTGCGCTCGCTGCTCGAAAGGAATTTGGACCTGCACCTGCCGCCCACCGAAATCGAGATAGTGCCGGACCCCTACGGCCGTCCACTAGTTTCCTGTCCCGCAGACCGCTTGCTAACGCGCGCGGCTCCGAAACGCGCATTCCAAGCCGCGACCGTAAGGAAGCGGTTTCAGGAACGGCCTCGGCCATCCCTCTCTATAGCCCACAGCCATGGCAATGCCGTGGCGTTGGCAGTCCTCGATCCGGGAGCACGTGTGGGCATCGATTTGGAAAGTCTGACTCACCGCCGCCAGGATTTCGAAGCCATTGCGCTCAGTCCGGATGAACGCCGCCTGTTGGCCGCGCTGCCCATGGATCTGCGCCAGGAATGGGCCTTGCGCATGTGGTGCGCCAAAGAGGCTGTGGGCAAGGCGCTGGGGCGCGGCTTGAGCGCCGGCCTGCTGGCGTTCCATATCGCCCGCGCCCACATCGCCAGTGGCATCATGGAAGTGGAGCTGCGCGATGGTGCGCGCGACCAGTTCCCGCAATGGCGAGGCAAGCCTCTAGTTGTTTACACGGCGCGTGAATCCAACTTTGTGTTTTCTGCGATTATTCATCAACAGGAAGTTGTTCGAATGAGGCCAAGCCGGCAGGAGATTCTGGATTACCTGCTGCAAAAAATGGGCGAGTTGACCGAGGATTGGGACTATCCCGATCCCGTGCGTCCGGAATCACTGCTGTTCACCGAGCTTGGATTTGAATCGCTCGACGCCGTGGTTCTGTGCACCGCCATCCAGGAACACTACCAAACCCCGATGCCTTTCGCGGAATTGCTGGCGGAGATCGGCCGGCAACAGCGCGATCTGTCGATCAAGGAATTAACCGATTTCGTGGATACCCACCTCGGCGGCCCTGCTGAAAACCGGCAGCGCCACAAGGCGGGTCCAATGAGTGTCCGCACGCTGCTCATGGGCCGGGACGGCGCCATCTCACAAAATCCCGACCGCGCGCCATCCCCGCCTGCCTTACATAGTGGGATTCAAGTTCAAGCTGATGTTGACGCCGCGCAACATTATCCCCTTCGAATGGTACGAGCACATTCACGAAAAAATCATGGTCCGCCTGGTCTCTCATCCGCGTCATCCGGCCACCGGCCTCAGCGGCCTGGACGCGGCCTCGGCGAGCGCGCCAAGTCCCAGCTCGCGGCGGAAGCCCATCCCAACGTCCATGATTGATCTGCATACACACACCGACCGTTCCGACGGCACAGCCTCGCCCGCGCAACTCGTGCAGGACGCGAAGGCCATGGGCCTCCAGGCTCTCGGCATCACCGACCACGATACGCTGGAGGGTTACGATATCGCCGCACCGCTGGCCGCCGCGGCCGGCCTGGAATTGGTTTGCGGCATCGAGCTGAGCACCCGCCCCGATCCGCCTCCGGACGGCTCGCGCCCGCCCTCGGTGCATCTGCTCGGCTATTTTCTGCAACGGCCGGCCTCACCGGGATTCCGCCAGTGGATTCGGGGCCACCAGGAGAGCCGCCGCGAGCGCAACCGCAAGCTGATCGCCAAGCTGAATTCGCTCGGCGTTGACATCACCCTGGAGGAAGTGCAAGCGTTCGGCAAGCACCTCACCGGCCGTCCGCATTTCGCCAAGGTGCTGCTGCGCAAAGGCTATGTGAAAACCAACCGGGAAGCCTTCGACCGCTACCTGGCCGACAACGCTTCGGCCTCGGTGGAACGCGATGAGCCGGAACTGGTCGAGGGCGTGCGCCGCATCCGCGACGGCGGCGGCCTGCCCTCGCTGGCGCATCCTGTGCGCCTGCCGGAGCGTGACCGTGTATCGCTCGAAAAGTTGCTGCGCACTCTCGTCGACAATGGCCTGCTGGGCCTGGAAGTCTACCACAGCGAGCACAGCCCGGAAGATACGGCGCTGTACCAGGAACTGGCCGCCCAGTTCCAGTTGAGCGAAACCGGCGGCACCGACTTCCACGGAGACAATAAGCCGTCGATCCATCTGGGCACGGGCAAGGGTCACAACGTAAATCTCAATTACGGCCTGCTGGAGAATATGCGGCGGGGCGGGGCGGAGACAGCCGCACGGTAGGGTTGCCCTTGATCTCGAACTGCAGGTGCCCGCCTGCGGCGATGTTCAATCTGGCTCGATACCACACCACAGGCGCTACAGCTCTCGCGCAGCTTCAGGCCGGGAACAACGGACGGCGGTAAGGCTATGGCGTAGAAAATGCCGCCCTTCAACTAGACATGCCGGGACAATCTGTTGCGGTGCTGTCTGGCCCTCCAGAATCGCTTCGGCGGGCTTGCGGAGCCCCATCTGCGACCTGCGCGTGAGCGGCCGGCGATTTTCACAAGGTGCTTTACCATCGGGTGAAGTGCCGGGATAAATCCAACCGTACGCTGGCCGCCAGTCCTAACCTAGCCAGGCAGCCGCAGTTCAGTAGCTCCGAGACACGCTATGGAAGACCCCGAGATCCGCATGTCATACTAGGGACGTGAACGCGTCTACTACTGAAGCCCGGGTCGCAGTACTCGGGCTGGGATATGTCGGGTCAGTCACGGCCGCCTGCTTAGCGCATCTGGGTCACCGCGTAATCGGCGTTGACCGGGATGAGCATAAGGTCAAGAGCGTCGAGACCGGGCGGGCTCCTTTTTACGAACCCGGATTAGCGGAGTTGATCCAGGAAGGTCACGCGAATGGCCGCCTGTCGGCCACTATGCTGCTGGAGCCGGCCATCCAGCAGGCGGAGATTGCGCTGATCTGCGTAGGCACCCCTTCCGAGCGCAACGGAAATCTGGGGCTGGATCAACTACGGCGGGTCTGCAGCCAGATTGCCGCAGCCCGGCATGGAGGAAGCCGGCTGATCGTGGCGGTGCGCAGCACGGTTTTCCCCGGCACGTGCGAGGAATTGACCGCCGAGTGTCTGAGCGGTTCCAATCGCTTTGCCGTTGTGTCGAACCCGGAGTTCCTGCGTGAAGGCAACGCCGTGCGCGACTTCCTGGAGCCCTCCCTGCTGGTAGTGGGCGGCGCCGTCCGGAGCGCCGTGGAAAAAGTGGCGGAACTATATCAGCCGCTCGGAGTGGAAGCCTGCCTGGTGTCTCTGCGAACGGCGGAGATGATCAAGTACGCCTGCAACACCTTCCACGCTCTGAAAGTGGCCTTCGCCAACGAGATGGGTGCGCTCAGCGGCGCGCTGGGCATTCCCGGCGCGGAAGTCATGGATACTTTGTGCCGCGATACCAAGCTGAATATCTCGCCGGCATACCTCAAGCCCGGCTTCGCGTTCGGGGGCTCGTGCCTGCCGAAAGATTTGCGCGCACTCGTGTACCGCGCGGGCCGGCTGGATTTGAAAGTGCCGTTACTCGAGACGGTGTTGCCCAGCAATGACCAACACCTCCAGCGGGCGATCCAGAAGGTGATGGATCTGCCAGCCGCACGACTCGGCGTATTTGGACTGGCCTTCAAAGAAAACACCGACGACTTGCGCGAAAGTCCGGTGGTTGCCTTACTCGAGCACCTGATCGGCAAAGGACGCCAGGTCCGAGTCTACGATCCGCATATTCGCCTGGAAGAGATTTACGGTAGCAACCAGCGATTCGTGCTGGCCGCTATCCCGCACATCGCCAATTTGCTCGAATCCAAGCTGGAGCACATGCTGGAATGGGCCGGCCATGTCATCCTCACGCAGCGGCCCGCGGCGGCGGCTGCCGCGGTGATCCAGCGCAGTGGTCTTCCGGTGCTGGACCTAACCGGCGCTCCGGGATAGTGTCGTGTGGCACACGCTTCAGCGACGCTTCAGCCTGCCGCCGTGGGCTTCAGCCCACGGATTGACGGTCATCTGAAGATGGCGAGCTGAAGCTCGCCACAGCACGCTGAAGCGTGCGCTACAAAAAGTGGGCGATTCCTAACCGCTCCGCGACTTGATCGAGCGAAAAGTTCATATCGAGCTCGGATGGAAGGTCCCGCGTCGCCTCCAGATGATTCGCTGCCGTCCGATAGTCCCGCTTGCCTATCTCACTGCAGTGCCCTTCTTTGACCAGCCGCACGTCGATCGGCAGCACGCAGCCGTTGTACTTGTTTCTCCAGTAGCGAATGCCAACGCCGCTGTCCCAGGAATACTGATTCCGCCGGGCGCGCTCCTCGGCCAGCACGCATTTGGGATGAAACCCAAAACACCGCCACCAGCCGGCGCCGTTGTAAAACTGGTTCTCGCTGGCGCCCTGCGTGGTGCAGCCGCACAATTCCCAGAATCGGTGAGACTTGAAGTTCAGGCTGTTTCGCAGGCCACCCTTGTCTAACACCGCGGACATCTGCCCATCTTGCAGGGCTGAGAAATTGGCTGCGAGTCTCTCCAGCACCGGCAGGCGGCAGAGCAGATCCGCGTGCCAGAAAGCCAGGCGGCCGGTAAAGAGAAAGGCGAACTCCAGGGGGAACATGGGCCACATCACCGGGAACCGGAAGGCTTCATTGAAATCGATGGCCACTGCGCCCGGAACCAGTAGCGGGGGTCCTACTCTGGGGTCAAAACCGACCACGGGGGTCCAGCCTACGTGTTGTACCAGCCGTTGCTGAAGGTAAGACCATCGATGGCTGACGTTCCAGCAGAGCCACGGCTTTCCGACGCCGGCCAGCCGCTGCTTCCAGTCCGCCGCGGCGTCAAACACCCGTTCCAGCGGCAGACTAAAAGCTTTCCAATCGCCGGTGCCGGATTTGGGATCGACTGTGTTATGCATTGAGTAATCCAAAAGCCGCAATCTTACGCCGCACCAGGCCCTTCTCCTCGGGCGTCACAACTCCCGCCAGCAGGATCCCGCCCAGGTAAATCAGGGAAAACACGATGCCGCAGGCAATCAGAACGACCAATGGCTTTTGGGCGCGCAGCGGAAGCCGGAAAGCGGCTGTCAGCAAGCCCGCCGCCGCTGCCGCCAGCGCCAGCTTCCCGACATCCTTGAGCAGAACAATATCTTTCCGGGTGACGCCCAGGATGCGCCCAAAACGTATGGCCATAACGACGCGCTCGGCTACGCTGACAACGACCACGGCTGAAATCGCTCCCACCATGCCAAAGCGGGTGATCCCAAACCAGAGACCGGCGGTCAACAGCACGCATAAGACCACCCGCAGCCGGATGAGAAAGAAACGCTGCTCCACATAGGCGCGGAACAGTGGGTCCTGCAGCAGAATGCCTAGCAGCAATAGGGTCAAATTAATTAAGAACACCGGAACGCTCGCCAGGTAGCGCCGGGTGAAGAGGAAGCTGATGAACTCATGGGCGACCACCACCAGGAGAGCGTACACCGGGAAGTACACGGCAGCCAACTTCCGCATGGCGCGCGCCATCAATTGGATGATTTCGCGTGTGTCGTTTTGTTGCTGCAATACGCTGACGCGGGGGATCACCACGGCATTGGTGGCTTCCTGCAACATGCCCATCAGGGGCAACTGCACCGTCCCTATACCGTAGATGGCATAGGCCACCGCGCCCAGCCGGTTGGAAACGAAATAACTGTGCAGGTCGGTCTGCACCGTAAAGAGGATGCCGGCCAGGCCCAGCGGCAAAGCGTAGGACAACTGGCGGCGCATCAGGCCCCCATCGAGATGCTGCCAGAAACGGCCGAAACGGGACTGCAAATACCACCACAGAACCACCGTTTGCAGGCCCCCCTGCACCACCGCCGCCCAGATCAACGCCCGCACCGATCCGAACACGATCACCGCCGCCAGGTAGATAGCCGTTCGCGTAAGCTGTACGCTTATAATCAGAGCGCTGGCCAATTTCATTTCGCCGTTGGCGATGGGAATAATCTCCAGGGTCTGTGAGACAATCCAGAGCAGGATCACTATGCCGATCAGGTGAGCGTAGCCGGTCAGCCCAGGTTGATGGAAGATGATACCCAACAGCACCGGCCATAGCAGAAACGCGCCGCAGGCCAGGCTCCCCACGGCCATGTTGTAAATCAGAATGTTCAGAACCGTTTCCTGGCGGCGGTCCGGCTCGCGGGGCAGAAAGTAATAGGCGCTCATGGCGAAGCCCAGCGGCAGTACCATGACCGAGGTTCCGATGACCAGGAAGAGCTGTCTGTATACGCCGAACTGCGCCTGATCGAGCCGGCGGACCAGCAGCATCGGCAGTGCCACATTGAATACAAACGCCGCCGTCTTGGCGAACATCAGCCAGGAAACGTGCGCTGTAAGAGAGCCGCTTTTTACGGCAACCGGCTGGCCCCGGGAAGAGTTCTTCACGATTGTGTCTTCAGCTTGTAGACGTGGCGGTCGCGCCACTGATAGAGCGCGCGCAAGGGGCCGGGCGCCACCCGCAACAGCAGCAGCACAGTAGCGAGTTTCAGGGATTTGTGTTGCGTGTTTGCCCGCCTCAGATGATTGACGGCTGCTTCCGAATCTCCAGCCAGGAAAGCGTTCTTGCCTTTGTGCAGCTCCAGATTGCTGCGCTCCACGGCAAGCTGGCGTTCCAGGACGTCCCGCTGTGCGGCGGTGAGCTGGGGATCGCGTGCGGCCTTCGCCAGCACGGCGAGAAAGCCTTCCACCATGGAAACCCGGTCGGAAGACAGACTGCCCGCGTGGCGGCGATAGCATCCCAGCACCCGGCGCTGGTAGGCAATCCGGCCCCCCTGTCTGGCGATGCGCAACCACATGTCAATGTCCTCGGTCCCCCGAAACGCGGGATCGAACAGTCCGGCGCCGAGCAGCGTCTCCCGGCGGCAGACGCTGACACAGATGTGTACCGTGCACTGGCGCGTGACCAACCGCTCGAAGGTGACCTCGCCCGCGGAGGGACAAAACTCCATGACGGTTCGGCCCGCTTCCGGTACATCGCCGGTAATACGGGCGTCGGCATACACCATATCGATGGATGGGTCGGCCTCCAGCACCGCAAGTTGCGCTGCCAGATGCTCGGGGTCCCACATGTCGTCGGCATCCAGCAGCGCGACGTATGGGCCGCGCGCCATCCGGATGCCGGTGTTGCGGGCCCCGCCCGGGCCTTGATTCTCCTGGCGCAGGTACGTGATGCGATCGCGGTAGGGTTCCAGGGCCTTCTCCAGCTCCTCGCCGTCCGGCGAGCCGTCATTCACCACGATAATTTCATGATCTTTGAAGGTCTGTGCAAGCACCGAATCCAATGTGGCGGCGATCGATTGCGCCGCCCGATAGGCGGGAATGATTACGCTGACCAAGGGGGGCGTCCCGGCTGCTTCCGTGTCCTCCACGCCTTGCAGAATAGCACAGCTTCACAACACTCCAACGGCAGGCGCGCCGTAACTCGGCGGGCGGCCCAGTCCGGCAGCATCCCTCGACATCCGCAGGCCAGCGCTAGCCGGGGGAGCTGGAGAAGCGCTGGATCGGGGCGGCTGTGGGAGCTGCGATGGGTTTTGCACGACGGCTGGATCCTTTCCAGAGAACCACTGCGCAAGTCACTGATCTAGCGGGACTAGCGTCCCGCAGGGCGAACTGAAGTTCGCCCCTGCACGCTAAAGCGCGCGCCACGTACCGGAGTCAAGTTCTCTGACATTGGTGACGGCCCGCAGGGTCGTTCGCGCTGAGGCTGTCTGTCCGCAAAGTGATCGTAGCTCCGCCGCTGGCCGTGCTGAAGGTCTGTATCACTGCCGAAACCACGGATAGGTTTTCCCGGACAGCCGCTCCCGCGAGCAACTCGAGGCGGCCCAATGAGACCTGCCGTGTCGCACTGCCAGGCAGATTTCGCAAACAGTCAGGGATGTGATCGCGGCCAACCGTCTTGCTCGACTGTTCCGCGGCGCCGCATACTCTTGTTATGTTATGTCGCCCACCCGGTGCGGACTGGCAGTCACACGCCGCGCCAACTTTTCATTGCCGTACTTTCTATGACTTGCAGCGATCGACCCGTCAGTTCCGCCTGCTAGTGTGCTGGACTCGTATCAGGAGTGGCCTCGTCCTGTCGAGCCGACACGGCTTCCAGCCTACTTAGAGGCCTTGCGAACACATGAACAAATGCAGACTTGCAGCAGGCCTGTTCCTTTGGACGGCGTTTGGCGCCACGGGAGACAGCCAGACATTGGTTGATTTGCGCACGCAGAGCAAGAGCGTCGATTTTTCAGCGGCCGGATCCACTAAACCGATGCAAACGGGAAGCAGCCTACCGTCTACCTGCGCGGTAGGACAGTTCTTCTTCCTGACGACGGCGGCGGCGGGGAGTAATGTATATGCGTGCAATCCGGCTAACACGTGGGCTGTGGAAGGCAACAGCCTGTCGGTGACTTCGAGCACCGCTAACGAAGTGCTGTCAAGCAACGGGAGCAGCATTCAATGGCTCGCGCTAGGCGGCGACATTTCGGGCGCTCCGGGCGAACTGACGGTAAATCGGCTGCAAGGAAGGAATCTGAGCAACACGGCCCCGTCCAGCGGTCAAGTATTGCAATGGAACGCCGCCGCGAATCAGTGGCAGGCGGCGCCGGCGCAAGCCGGTAATTCCTCGTATGCGTTCGCGGCGCAAGTCAGCATCACGATTCCGGGAACCGTGCACCAGTTCGGAACAGCGAACCTGGTGGTGGATTGCTATGACAATTCGACGCCACCCCAGCGTGTAGAGCCGGACAAGATCCAGATCAGTCCAACGACCTACAACGTCACGGTCGATTTCAGCACGCCGCAGACAGGCTATTGCGTGGTGAACGGTGCGGGCACGGCGTCAGTGAGCGGGGCGGGTGGCGCGGTAAGCAGCGTATTTGGCAGAACCGGCGCGGTCATGGCACAGGCAGGGGACTACACTGCGGCGCAGGTGACAAACGCGCTGAGTCAGACAGGCAGCTATTCCGATCCATCGTGGCTCACGCTCACATGGTCCGGTGGCCGGTTAACCGGCATCCCGTCGACGTTCCTGCCAAGCCCGCCTATCTATTACGGTAGCGGCAATGTAGGCATCGGGACGGCGACGCCATCACAGCCATTGACGGTACAGGGGAACATTTATGCGACGGGCAATATCACCTGTGGAGGAACATGTGGTGGCACCGGCGGCGGCGCGGTAAGCAGTGTCTTCGGCAGAACCGGCGCCGTCACCGCCCAGACTGGAGACTACGGATTCGGGCAGATATCTGGCTCAGTCGCTTCCGGCCAACTACCTAGTGCGGGGGGCGATCTGGGCGGTACGCTGACAACCGCTACAGTGAAAGCCATCCAGGGGCAGCCGGTGTCCAGCACACTTCCCGCCAACGGGCAGGCCCTGGTATGGAACTCTTCGGCGGGAACGTGGCTCCCGTCAAACGTCTCCGGCAGCGGCGGCGGAGTTACGATGGCCTATCAACTCGGCGATCTGGCCGTCACCCGCACGTCCTCCACTGTGCTGACCATCGCCGCCGGTTGCACGCCCACGTCGCCGTGCAACGTGCGCTTCGGTTCCCAGGTGTACAGCATTACGAACAGCGCGACGGCCACCATCAGCGGGAGCGCCACGGGTACGGCGTATGTTTACGTCAACGGTTCCGGCGTTCTCATGGTAGGGCATAATCTGACCGTGACGTGCTCGGCAGGTTGCACCCAGCAGGCTGGAATCACGTCCTTTCCGCCGAACGTCTTGCCGGTGTACACCTGGACGGCAAGCAATGGCACATGGAACAACCCGGGGGGGACCGATCAACGCGCCTTCCTGAGCGCCAAGACGCTGGCCGGCGGCCAAGGGATCGTCATTACCGAGGCCCCCGGACAGAGCGCGCTCGCGGTAGACAACGGCGTGATCCCTACCTACCTGATGAACTCGGCAACATTGAACTTTCCCAGCATTGCAACAGGCGCGTGCGCCGCGGACCAGACCATCACCGTGACCGGCGCCAACCCTGGTGACGCCGTCGCGCCCGGTTGGCCGGCGCTGCCGGCCGGCGTGTTCGGCATCATGCTGGTGAGCGCCACGAACACGGTAACGACCCGCCTTTGTAACCCGTCGGGAAGTGGCGTGACACCGCCCAGCGCCACTTACCGGGCAACGATTGTGAGGAATTACTAGACATGAAGCACTCAGCCATCAGCTTTCAGCTTTCGATTCTCCTGTTGGGGAGCGGAACCCTTCTCCCGGCGCAGACGGTAGTAAATGGGGGCCGTATCCAGGTCGGCCCGTGGGACGCGTCAGGCGCCATGTACACACTACCCGCCCAGCGCGGGACGACCGCTCAATTGCCGGCAACTTGCACCCAGGGGGCGGAGTATTTCGCGACCGATGCCACACCCGGACAAAACAAATACCTGTGTACGGCCACGAATACCTGGACACAGCAACAGACGGGAACGAGCATGTTCCTGCAAACTGGCGCGGGCGCCGTGGCACGCACGGTGACTTCCAAGCTGCAGGATGCGGTTCACGTGAAGGATTTTGGAGCCAAGGGCGACGGCGTTACAGACGATTCGGCCGCTTTTGCGGCGGCACTGGCCTCGGGCGCCGGAGAGGTTCGGGCCGACGACGGCGCCTACGTCATCAACAGTATCATCACCTTGGCCAAAGGCCAAAAGATTCACTTTGGGGTCGGGACACACACGGTGGGGGGCATTCGGTTTACGGACTCTCTGACCGACCAAACGGGCACAGGCAAGATCGAATGCGCCGGCGCGGGAGTGACCACCTTGATGCTCAAAAACGCCGCGAACCTGGATGTGATTTCACAGACGAACTTCGCGGCGCTGACCGGCCAAAACAGCAAGTATGGTTTGTTCCGCGGGGAAATCCACGGTTGTACGATCGACGGCAACAAGAGCAACCAAACGGGGACCAGCTACGGCATCCGGCTATATGGTCACGGCCTTGAACTGACCGATGTGTCCGTGCGGAATGCATATTCGGACGGCATTTACACCGAGTGGGGCGTGGATTCCACTTTTGCCACGCCGTTCGATGACCTCGAGGGCTATTTCACCGGGATCCGGTCGGCGTTCAACAATGGTAACGGCTGGACTTTCCGCGGCCCGCACGATTCCGATTTCGTAGAGGTGGTGCTCTACCAGAACGGCGGCTGGGGAATGCAGGTCCAAACCTCCAGCACTTACAACGGCAACGGTCACCTTTCACATATCAATTCGTTCTTGAATACTCTGGGCGGCGTATACAGCAATAGCTCGTTGGATGGAAGCCAGATAACGGCGACGACCGCTTCCGGATGGGGAATGCTCATCGACAGCGGCGCCGGCGGCCATAACCTCTCGGCCGCGGAGTTTTCGGGCCCCACGGGTTTGGAGGTGCGGGCGCCCAGCCAGATCATTTCGGGCAACGTCGTGAACACCACCACGGCGGGATTGCGGCTGAACGGCGGTTCCGGAAATTTCACCCTGCAAATGTTCAACAATACGGGCTACCAGATCGATTTTGCCAGCGAAGTCGGGCCCAGCGTGATCTTCGCCAACTCCGCCAATCCCGCGCCGGGCGCCATGTTCAACGGCACGCCCAGTCAAGCGGATTTCGTCTTCTTCGATTTCGGCGGCAGCGCCGCCAACCGTTACACTTCCCTGCCGGTGCCGACCGTACACGTGGCCGGATGGTCGCCGCAGTTCCCCCAAAGCAATGCGGTGATGGCCGTGATCAACGATAATACCCAGACCGGCAACTTGTCGGCAACCAATCTTACGCTTAGCAACTCCGCGCAAGTGGGCAGTTCCACGTTCGCCAATCTCGGCAGTGCCGCTAACGGTGCTATTTTGTATTGCTCGAATTGCACGCAGACGACCGCATGCGCGGCGGGCGGCTCCGGGGCGATGGCCATGTACGTCAACGGGGCCTGGTCCTGCGCTGGCGGTGGAAGCGGGAGCGCCGGCAGCTACACCTTCCGCAATAACCTGACGAACAGTTCCGGTACGGTCGACTTCACTCCCCTCGATTCTTCGGTGCTGAACCTGGTTGACGACTTCATGCCTGGAAGGAATTCCAGTGCCCTAATTGGACAGCTACAGTGGGGTCTCAGTCAGGTGGGTTCCGCCGGCTGTGGAACCGGTTATACCAACGGAGCGGCCAATCACCCCGGCCTCTATTTATTAGAGGCCAGGACTGGTACCGGTAGCAATGGCTGTGTCATAAGTTTATCCGATCCGAACTCCGGGGATTTGAACTCCATTGCTAACCTGGGATCGGGAGGTGCATGGTCCTACTGGGAGTCGCAGTCTGTCTTCCAAACCGACCCTAACTCGGTGACGAGTTCCAGGTACTTAACTGGATTCACCGACCAGAATAACGCATATCACCCCACCGGCGGGAATGAGATTGCGGTGCGTTACGACCCGACTGGTGGCGGGTGTACCAGCGGCGAAAGCGCTACGCATTGGGTTTATGAAGTGATTGTCGGCGGTGTGCAAACCTGCTACGACAGCGGTCTGGCGGTTGCCACGAATACCTGGTATCACATACGGATTTATTCCTCCACGCCGGGTACCATCCAGTTCCAGATTAACGGGGCTAATTCGGGAAGCATCGCGACAGCCCCGACCGCCGCATTGGCCCCCGAATTCCTCGTCGAAAGCACCGGCGCCAACAACGAACTTCTTACCGTTGATTGGTGGGCAATGAAGATGCAGGGGCTGACCCGATGAAACCGATTGCACTGTTGATAATCTCCGCCTATTCCTGCCTGGCAGCCATCGGGAACTTCAGCGTGCTTGGCACGACCGCCACACAAGCCTTGATTGCCTATACGGCGCCCGACGGAAATGCCTGTACGATCCAGGTAAGCACAAGCGCCGCTCTGACGCCGCTGGCCCTGGACGTGGACCCAGGCACGTTCGCCAATTCCAATTCCGATCTCAGCCGGCCCAGCACGGCGACGAGCGGGCTTTCCCGCAGGGTGGTGATCGGCCAGCGCACCGCGCAGTACGCCACGGCGGGAACGTATGCCGGCGTGCGCCATTTCTCACGGTCGCTGCAGGCCAATACGCCGTACTTCGGCATGATCACGTGCCCCTCCACTGGCGACACTTTGGCCTTTGCGTTTACCACAACCAACATTCCGCTGGGACAGGTCTACGGCGATCCGTGGCTGGGAGATCCTACCCACCCGGGTGATCAGCCGTGGCCGGAATCGGTGGCCGGTCTGACTCCCGAATCCTTCACCGACCCGCTCACCGGCACGAACAATGTCCGCATCGGCATGCGGGATAATGCCCCGACGACATGGTCGCCCGCATTTGCCGCAGCCTTCAACCAAGGCCAGGTGACGCCTTGCGACTCCGCGGGGCCGTGGGTGAATCCCTGCGGCATGGTTACCGGAGGCTCGGGCAGCACCACGGTCGGCAACAGCACCGCACCGCTGGTTCTGCGCATCCCGATGCAGACATATGCACCCTGGACTACGAGTTATGCTTCCGGGGTCAGCATCGATCAACTGGGTGTGTCGCTGGCGGGATTTGTCAACTCTGCCAATTCCGCGTTTCGCACTTTGGCGGCCTGTCTTTCCATGAATGGGGGTGTTTCGTGCGCCAGCCCGATATACACGGCCATTGCGCCCCAGACCAGTGGAACCATCGCTTTCGGACAGACGGGTGCATCCGCTCTGGGCGCCTGCGGAGGCGCTTATCCCTGTTGGCTGTTGGATACAAATCCGAGGATTAACTCTCAGGAAACCATTGCACATTCCGGCACGGGTACGATCACGAACGCCGGCGGAACCTACTATCTGGCCAACTCCGGCAGCAACGACTGGTTCAGCTTATATTGGATCATGGGCGGCGCGGGAACCATCCGCGTCTCGTCGAACAACAACGCCTGCACCTCTCCGCCGGTCACCACCACCTCGGCGGAATATCGCATCGCTTCTTTCACGGATCCTACCGGCGCCGGGTTGAATGGCAACTATATTCAGTTGGCTGCCGGCAGCACGCCTCCTACCGGGTCCATATACTGGTGCGAGCAGAACTTCACGGTTATGCTCTGGCGCAACGTGGCGCCCACCGACGGCAGCACGGTGACTCTTACCTCCGGGCTGCTGAACGTTTCCGGCAGCTACTCGCCGGGCATTCCCGACAACGGCACGCCCACCGCCTGCATGAATACTCCGGTTTACGGCGGATATTTCTGCCTTTGGGGAGAGATGTACTGGATCAACCCCAGCACGCAGAGCGTGGTGTATTGGGGCCTTCCGGTATCGAGCGACAATGGCTCGGGCACCGCTACTATCACCAATTCCTGGTTCCGGTCCCCCGCCCCCAACGCAGCCCTGGTTGACCAAACCCAGTCTAATCTGACTTTCTATATTCCTGGCGCCGACAACTGCTGGTACAAGGCCAATGGATGCGCTGTCACCGATACCCAGACCTCCGGACCCTTGGTCCTGCAAGCGGTTTTCACGCCCACAGCTACTCCTGTGCAACCTCCGCTTCCGCAATGCTCGGATTGCCAGATTGGGAATGCCACCATCACCGCCAGCGATGCCTATTCGACCACCTGGAGCGTGACCAGCCCAAGCCCCTGGACTATGAAATGGACGAATCTGACCCCCCAGGTGACTTCAACTACTTGTCTGGGCGTTGCCAGCGTGGGCTGCGGGGTCGTGCAGCAGATGTCCGTATTCGATCCGAGCTTAATCCCTTCTCAGTTCGACCAGGGAGGGATCCAGTGGACCTGCAATCTGGGAATAGGCGTCAGCCAAGGTACTTTCGTGTTTGCGTGCAACTCCTATAACGGAGACAGCCCTGCCTGGATCTTGGCCTTTAACGCCGGCGACGGCAATCCGGCGCACGCGGGTCAATCCGGCGGCCCGCAGATCATCGGTGCGATCAACACGTTCAATACGCCGAAGGGGGCAGTGGCAGATGGACAGACCGCCCTTACCGGTCATGATCTGCACGCCATCGTGGAATCCGGCGAAACCGGATGGTTCGGAATCATCGGCAACAGCGAACCGCCAGTTACCACCACCAGCACAACCATTCCCTCCAGCGGGCCGGCCAAGTGCAATACGTTCCTCTCCACGTTGTCATCCACGGCGGATTGCATCGCCATCCAGATGAACAGTTACACGAACCAGAGCTTGGCATCCGTTACTTCCATCAGTGGAACTGCTCCCACGGGATCCGTTGGGGCGGCCTGCCAGATGCAGAGTTTTAATAACGGACTGCAAGGCGGCAATGCAACGGTGACTCTGCATACCGCGAACAGTTGGACCGGGGCGACCACTCAGATAGTTTGGAATGGGACTCAAGCTTCGGCGGCGCCTACTTCTGCTTACATCTCCGGTTGTGGTGTGAATTCTACTGTGACAATTGCTTCTACCGTCACGACCGTCACCGGATACGAGCCGTATTTCTACCAGAATCTGATCAACTTCAAGGGAGATCCCGGCGAGTTGCGCACCACTCAACTGGGCGATTCGGCTTGTTTTGGGTCGTCTGCAAGCAGCTGTAACTGGGCTAATCAAACCAGCGAGTTGATGACTCTGCGCATCAAGAACTACAATGGCACGCCCGGGCTGTTTGTCTTTCAGCGGGGTGACTATGCGGGCGCGGAGCTGGCGAGGTCTGGCACGACATATTTATCCTGGGAGAGCTGGAACAGTTACCAGACCACCGTCAACAACGGAACTTCCGGGACGGGTGTCAACGCCTGGTGGAATCCCACTGCGGGATGTGCCGGTGCTCCAGATCCGCACGGAGACTGCCTGCGTGAGGACAGCAACCAAAGCGGCGGGCACCAGGAATACCGCAACGGGGGCGAGAGTTCCACCATGAACATACCGGCCTGGTCCATCCCCTCGTCCATCCTGGGAGCCCAAAACGCATGGCCGGGGGATTGGCAGGTCATCCAGGGATATATACCCGGGATCTTCAGCCTGCCGCCCGCGGCCGAAACCCCCTATGCAGTGCCAGGCGTAAACTACGTGAGCATCAACCCTCCTTTTGATGGGATTTATGGCATGCCTTTTGCCTCGGATGGGCAGACCCACCCGAATGCTCCGGGAGCGAATGCTTCTGCCTACGAAGCGGCGCAGGCTTTCGACAACGTGTGCATAAACGGGGAATCCGAGGCGCCGAACTTCTCCTGGATTGCCGGGCAACTCTACCGGTCCCGTCCCGGGACAGTTACGGATCCGGATGATTTCTTCTCCGTCGGCGGTCAGGGTACGCCTGCGTCGGGAGATATTGGGGCGGTCTACATCAACCGCAAGATCCTGGCGACGGCGGCTTCCTGCGGCAGTCATCCCTTAGTGGATGTGAGCGGGCCGGCTTCTGCGATCGGCAGCGGAACGGCCAGTGCTTATACTTACTGTGTCACGCGGGTGAATGGCGAGTGCGTGGCCGGCAGTCTGGCTGGAGATATTTATGTGAATTGTCCCGGCGTAACGATGACAGGTTGTGCGGGCGGTTCCTACCACGGAGGGGTGCCATTCGGAATTGGAGCGGACATCTGCCTGGACAATATCACCAGGGTTGCGAACACAGTCGTGCAGTACACCCTCCGCGCCACCGATTACTACGGAAGTTACACCCGTTCGCTGGCCAGCGCCACCAGCCGGTTGCGCATGGTCGACAACTTCGAGAACAATCAATTGCTGCCGGATAATTCTTTTCTCCTGTATTCCCAGGAGTTTCTGAACTACGACCGGCAGAATCTCTGGATGCTCCAAATGCCACCGTACCCGCCGCTAGACAGTGTGAACCGGGGCAACTTCGTGCCCATTTCGGTGTCCTTCACTCCGCCGGCCGGAACGAACAACACGGTCATCGACTTCGGCTATCAGGAGTACGCGCAATCTGGTGTACCGTATTGTACGACTCGGTTGGACGTGTGCGAGGCGACGGCGGCAACCGTTCCCAGCGGGTATCAGCCCTTCAAGTTCGCCAGCGAAACCCCGATTGGGATCACGTGCGGCAGCCCGCCATGTACGATCACTATTCCGGCCATCTCCCAGCGGGAGTTGTACTACCGCCTCCGCTACCAAAACGCGGGCGGCGGCACCATCCAGGTGGGTCCCTGGCAGATCCAGGGAGTCCCGTAATCGAAGCTCACGACCTCTAACAGTCGAATTCCTGTATGCGAGCACTTGGGGACAACTACGTTTGCCGCTGCAAGACCGGCGCCGCGGGCGTGCCCATCGACCTTTTGGACGGCTACTTGAACTCCGAGTCCTCGAAGCTAACCCCCCGGCTAGCACGCGCCCCTGTTTGCAAGGCAAGGGCCGCGTTGGCGCTGGACGGGCCCCGCGAGGTCCGTCCAACTCCTTGCAAAACGCGATATTAGACTACTAAACTTAAGCCGAGTATGGGATTCTCAGGGACCACTTGCGAGGCGGCAGAATGATTTTTCGTGAGGCGACCGCTGCTGACCAAGGGCCCCTCTTCGAACTTCTCTCCCGGATGCGAGTTTCGTTCGCCGGTTGCGCCAGTTCTACGGTACAGCGGCTGATGTGTCGCGAAGCGAGCAGGCGGCGCGAAGTTCGATGTGTGGTTGCAGACGACGGCGGTGCCCTCGTTGGGTTGGTTATCGCCGTCAGCAATCCGCGGCGCTATTGGAGACGATTCGTGATCCGCCATCCGATGGCTACGCTCTTCATCCTGATAAGCCGCCTTCGGAGCAAGACTAGCCCGTTGGATAAAGAACCGAGCGACCAGACTGTGCAGCCCCTTCTTGAGCCGGGCCCCAATGAGCATGAATGGGGCGCAGGTGGCCCCAACGTCGCCGTAATACAATTCATCGGTGTCGCCGCCGAGGCGCGGCGCAGCGGCATCGGCGCCGGGCTTTACGAAGCATTCTTCAAGCTAGTTGCTAGCGCCGGCATTACCCGTGTCGATGCCCACATTGAGCCGTGGAACGTGGCGAGTGTCAGGCTACATCGGCGAGTAGGATACAGGGTATTCAATGACGGGAGCGGCTTTTACGCGATAAGGGAACTGGGCCATGGTTTACAATGAGCCTTTCCTCGCTGCGAGAACGACTCTGTGCATCGCATTCACGCCCTGAAGCATTATGGAACTGCTATCACCTTTCGAGGAGACGTGCACACGAGCCGCGCGGACCCGAATGGACTCGACCACTATGCTTAAGTGCGTGCCGATCGACCCGGCGACAGCGGACTGGGAAGCGCTGGACCCCTTCGCGGATCGCACTGTCTTCCAGACGCGCGAATGGGTCGGCTTCGTGGCGGAAACCAAGGACGCCGTACCTTTGCTCGCGGAAGTCCGCGACAGCGAAGACGTCGTCGGGTACTTCACTGGCCTGACATTCCACAAATTCGGCGTGAAGATCCTGGGCAGCCCTTTCCCCGGGTGGACCACGCCTTATATGGGTTTCAACCTGCTGCCGGGGGTTCCGCGCCAAGCGGCGCTCGCGGCCGTCGAGGAACTGGCGTTCGGCGACCTGAAGTGCCTGCACCTGGAGATTGCCGATCCGGGCTTCACGGCGGAAGATGGCGCCGGGCTCGGATTCACGCCCGGAGCTTACGATTCGTATCAAACTGATTTGCGGAGGTCTGAAGAGGAGATCTTCGGTGCCATGGAGAGCGCGTGCCGCCGCTGCATACGGAAGGCGGCAAAGAGCGGGGTAGTGATTGAGGAAGCGCATGACATCGAGTTTGCCGACGAATACTATGCGCAACTGCTCGACGTGTTCGCTAAGCAGAACAAGATGCCGACTTACGACGTGGAACGCGTGCGCGCGCTGATTCGTCACCTGGAGCCCACTGGGCGCCTGCTGCTGCTGCGTGCGCGCGACCCCGACGGCAGGTGCATCGGTACCGGGATTTTTCCGGGCATGAACAAGATCGCGCAGTTCTGGGGCAACGCCAGCTTCCGTTGGGGACAGATCTGGCGGCCGAACGAGGCCATCCAGTGGTACGTCATGCAGTATTGGAAGAAGCGTGGCATCGAGGTGTACGACTGGGGTGGAGGCGGTGCTTACAAGGAGAAATACGGCTGTGTGCCGCTCCGGGTCCCTTTCTTTTCCAAGTCGCGTTTTAAGGTCCTTGGCGCGCTGCGCAATGAGGCAAAAAAGCTGGCGGACCGTAAGCAGTGGCTGATGGGGCGTCTTAATCCCGCGCGAAAGCAGGCGTGATGCTCTGGCCCGGCAACAAGAGTTTCGCATTCTCGATTTTCGACGATACCGATTCGCAAACGCTGGAGAAGGGGAAAGCCGTCTATGCCCTGCTGTCAGACCTGGGGTTTCGGACCACCAAGTCGGTCTGGCCCATCAGGGGTAAGGGCACCCCATCGGATAACGGCGCCACCTGCGAGGAGAACGATTACCGGCAGTGGGTGCAGAGTCTCCAGCGGCAGGGGTTCGAGGTCGGCTACCACATGGCGGCCTCGCACACCTCGCCGCGTGAGGAAACCGTCCGCGGCCTGGAGCAGTTCGCGCAGCACTTCGGAGGATACCCGATCACCATGGCGAGCCATTACTTCAGCGACGAGAACCTGTACTGGGGAGACGCGCGGCTGAGTGGTGCAAACCGGCTGTTCTACAACCTGGTGACAAGGTTTCGGAACCACAACAGATACTACGGCCACGTGCCGGGGCACCCTTATTTCTGGGGCGATCTCTGCAAGGAAAAGATCAAGTACGTGCGGAATTTCTGCTATCCGGACGTTAACACCCTCAAGGCCTGCCCGTGCATGCCATACCACGATCCCTGGCGCCCACTGGTGAACTACTGGTTTGCCTCATCGGAAGGCGCCCAGGCCGGCTCGTTCGTCCGGACACTGGCGGAAGCCAACCAGGACCAACTGGAAGCCGAGGGAGGCGCATGTATCATGTATGCCCACTTCGGCCTGGGTTTCTGCGAGGACGGCAGACTGAACGCGCGGTTCCGCTCGCTGATGGAGCGGCTGTCTCAAAAGAATGGCTGGTTCGTACCGGTGGCGACGCTGCTCGATTATCTTCTGGCGCACAAGGTTGCCAACACGATCGGCGATGCCGAGCGGGCGCGCCTGGAGCGAAAATGGCTGTGGCACAAACTGCGCTCGGGGACGGAGTGAGGATCGGCGCGCAGGCACGCTCGCGCCCGGCGAAAGTTCACCTGGATGAATTCCTACTCGCGTATTCGATCCGGGGACAGCTACGTCGCCACACGGCGCAACCGGGGTCACGCCACCGGCAATCTTGCAGACCGGCGCCGCGGGTGTGCCCGCCGGCCTTTTGGACGGTACTCGAACTCCAGGTATGAACAAGTCCTCTTAGCCACCAACTGGTTAGGCGTCAAGTACCACACCACCCTGCAAACCATAGCCGCCTACCAGTCCGGCCAGCAGGGCACCTCCTCGACACGCACCGCGCCGCGGCTGCGATCCGCATGCAAACACAGCCCGAGGAACAGCTTGCAGGCGGCGTCAGACAGCAGCGTCGAAGCTTCGGCCACTTCGCGTCCGGCAGCGAACCATCCTGTGGAGTGTTTCAAGGCGCATGGGAGTAGTTTTCATTCCCGTCGCTCCCGTCGCACCAGCCCTGTCGCACCAGACCTGTCGCACCGGCCCTGTCGCACCAGACCTGTCGCACCAGCCCTTGCAGCCGCGGCCCGCATGGCGTATCATGGCTAGCGTGCCCGACGACGGCGCCTGACCTGAGTCTTCCGGACCATACGGCCAGTTCCTTCGCAGCCCACACAGGTTCCCAGTTACCGCATGCCAAACGATCCCGTCTCCTTCAGTGCCACCACACCACACCGTTCGGGATGGCCGCGGACAGCACATAAGGTTGGTTTGGCCGGCGCGGCCCTCGTGCTGTTCTTCTCCGTCTGTCACCGGCTGTTGCAGACGCCTCTCTGGAGCTTCAACGGTTCCCGGCTGATGCCGTCGCTGGCTCTCGCCAGAGGCGTCAATTTCTACGTTCTGTTGCCTCCTGGCGGACCACTCTACAGCATCCTTTACGGGCCGATGTTTGCCATTGTGTATCTGCCCGCCACGCTGTTTTCTTCGCCAAACAGTGCGGTTCTGGCGGGGGCGGCTATCACCGTGCTTCTCTGCTTTTCGGCGGCGGCGGTGGTGCATCTTGCACCATTCAGAACCGGGCGAGGCGCTATCGACGCACTGGCTTTCCTGACGGCCGGCTATCTCATGTGTTTTCTGGAGCCGCTCAAGTACTCGTGCTTCAACATTCACGCCGATGGTCCCGGCCTGTCCTTTGGCGGAGTAGCTTGCGCCGCGCTGTACCCTGGCGGGCTGGAGAAACGCCGCTTGGCGCTGCCGCTTTCCGCTTTGTGCGCAGTTCTTTCCATTTTCTGTAAGCAGATGTTTCTGCCCGTTCCGATCGCGCTGATCGTCTATTTGTGGGCGGCCGAGGGGCGCGTCCGGGCCGTGCATTATCTGCTCTGGCTGGTTGCCGCGGGCGGTCTGGCCAGCGCCGCCGCGCTGTATGTGGCGGATCCCGAGCGCCTCTATCATTGTCTGATCTGGCTGCCTGCGCATCATCCGTGGAGCGTCGTCACTGCAATCCAGGCGATGCGGAATTTCATTCCGCTGTCCATGCCGGTGCCGGTCCTTTTGTTGGCATGCGTGGTGTATCTCTGGACAACCGGTCGCCTTCGTGGACCAATGCTGCGCGCCCTGGCGGCGAACCGCTCGGTGCCACTACTGCTGGTGGGGGTCGCCCTGCTGCCCTTCTCGATCGCCGGCCGCGCCAAAACCGGCGGCGATACCAATAGCTTGAGTTTCGCGTTGTTCTTCCTTACGTGCGGACTTACGGTGATGCTGGCGGATGTCGCGCGCGGCGCGCAAAGCGGCTCCGCACGCCGCCTGGCAGTCTCGGTATTGGTCGCCACCATGCTTCCGCTGGCCCTGTTCGAAGCTCCTCTGATCTTCGATATCCGGGCGAGCGTCAAACGATTGCCTCAGGCTGAACAGGAAGTCGCCTTCAAATACCTGAACCGGCATCCGGGTGAGGCATACTTTCCGTGGTTCCCGCTGGCCCACTTTTGTGCCGAACACCAGTTTCGGCACTACAGCAACGGCATAGTCGAACGGTTGTCGGCCGGAGAGCCGGTAAGTATGGCGGAGTTCCGGGCGTATATTCCTCAGGACCCACGGGTCATTGCATTTGGTGCGGACGGAACTCCGCAGTTACTCGGGTTCGACTTGATGAAGTTTCTACCGGAGTATAGTTACCAGGTGAATGACCCTGAGCTTCCCGGCTGGCTGGTGTACAGCAAAGCCCCCCGGTGACCGGCAGATGGGCTTTACAGAAGAGTGCTCTAGGGTTTGGGTTCGCGGCTGGGCGGTACAACAGGGTCCCGGGGCAATCTCGTCAGCCCATAAACACGCGCGTTTGCGCCACGGCTTGGTTGATGACCTCGGCGCCACCCGATATCCGCAGCTTGTCGTTGCGCCTCCCGCGAGATGTCGGCGGTCGCAACGCGCATCCGGCGCCCTCGGCGGGATAAACCGGCGCCCACCAGCGCCACCCTTGCTCTTATGCCGGCAGTCGCGGTGCGCGAGGAAACCAGTTCGTCCCGTCCGTGTCCAATCGGCGATTGTCAGACCCGTTCGCCGCCTGACCGCCTGACGTTTTTCGGTTGCCGTTACGGATGGTCGCTTATAATGGTGAATTCTCTCTTCTCGAAAGCAACCGTTTGACACGGTGGCATGAGAGGCTATAGCTATGGGCCGACGTGCGCTGATTACCGGCATCACCGGGCAAGATGGATCTTATCTTGCGGAGCTTCTTCTTTCGAAAGGCTATGACGTCCACGGCGCCGTGCGGCGCGTCGCCCTTGAGGATCCGGAGCACCGACTGGTGCGGCTAAACAGTGTCCGCGACCGGGTATTTTTGCACGCTGCCTCGCTGGAAAGCTTTGCGAGCGTTTATCAACTTGTCGCCAAGGTCGAGCCGGACGAGTGTTATCACCTCGCGGCACAGAGCTTCGTCAGTTACTCCTTCGACGACGAGTTTTCGACGCTGAACACGAACATCAACGGCACTCACTTCCTGCTCTCCGCGGTCAAGGATCTGGTTCCCAAATGCCGTTTCTACTTTGCGGGATCGAGCGAAATGTTCGGCAAGGCGGAGGAGCTGCCGCAGAACGAGCGCACCCGGTTTCACCCGCGTTCGAGCTACGGCATCAGCAAGGTCTGCGGCTTCGAGTTGACCCGCAATTACCGCGAAGCATACGGGCTGCATGCCAGCAGCGGCATCTTGTTCAACCACGAATCGCCGCGGCGCGGCTTCGAGTTTGTCACCCGAAAAATCACGTCCGGGGTTGCGCGTATACTGGCCGGACAAAGCAAGCAGATCCAGTTGGGCAATCTCGAAGCCAAGCGTGACTGGGGCCACGCCCGCGAATACGTGGAAGCGATGTGGCGGATGCTGCAGCAACCCGAGCCTGACGATTACGTGGTGGCCACCGGCGAGACTCACTCCGTTCGAGACTTCGTGGACCTGGCTTTCTCTTACGCCGGCCTCGACTACAAGGACCACGTGTCTACCGATCCGACGCTCTTCCGCCCGGCGGAGGTGAATCTTCTCCAGGGCGATTGCACTAAGGCCCGCGTGAAACTCGGGTGGCAATCCAGCATCGCGTTTGAGTCTTTGGTGCGTGAGATGGTGGAAGCGGATTGCCGCGCACTCGGGGTCGCACCGGTTGCGCCCGCCACGCTTCAAACCAGCTAGCTGAGCTGAGCTTAAGCTGGGCTTCGCCTTGATATCCCGGGAGGCAGTTGGCGCACCGTACCAAGTGGTTATGATCTCATGACGGCGACCTGGGCCGGCTTATGCGCTCGTTTTGGCGTGTAGCGGTACCTGGTCTCCAGGTGCCATTTGTCGCCTGTTGGACCGCGCCAACCAAAGAAATCTCCCCCATCTTGAAGGAGATCTGAGCAGCGTGGAGCGAACCTCTGGGCGGATTCAGGTCCGCGGGCGACCGCCCGGTCTCCCTGCGGGCCGCCCTAATAGGGTGTAGCCCTTAAGTTTCTACGGAAAAGCGCCGATAAAGAATCTGTGCGCTTGCTATGTGCTCTGCTTCCGCTGTTAGGCATCAAGGCGGCGCCGGCCGCAGCGCTGCTTTCTCCGCCCAATGTGGCGCCCCATTTTTATTTCGAAACGAACCGGGGCCAGGCGGATCCGTCCGTCGCCTTTGTCGCCAGAGGTCTTGGCTACGCCGTTCTCCTGCAGCGGAACGGCAGTGCGGTTTATCGTTTCCCCGGCGTCGAGGATGACGCACCACCGCTGAGCGTCGAGTTTCTGTGCCGTCACACGCGCGCCGGATTGGAGGGCGAGCAACCGCTGGCCTCTGTCACGAACTACTACAGCGGCCGTCGTAACGATTGGCTTCCTGCGATCCCGCATTTCGAGCGCGTACGCTTTCGCGACATCTATCCGGGCATCGACCTGGTGTGGCGCTCGCGGGGCGCGGATCTGGAATACGAGTTTCTGGCGCGGGCTGGAGCCGATCCCAGCCGCATCCGGATCCGGTTCACCGGTGCGAATCGCATTTCGCTTGACGACCAGGGGAACCTGATATTGGAAACGCCCTTCGGAAAGATCCGGCATCGGCCGCCTGTGGCCTGGCAGGAGATTGCCGGCCGGCGCCAGGACGTCGCGATCGCTCTGCGCCTGGAGAGAAACACGGCCGGCTTTCAACTTGGGCCGTATAGTCGCCACCGGCCGCTCCGGATCGATCCTGTATTGGCTTATTCGACCTATGTGGGAGGCGCCGGCTACGACGCGGGCTACGCTATTACGACGGACGGCTCCGGCGGAGTGTATATGACGGGCACAACTGCTTCCATCGGATTTCCCGCACAGGGATCGGGCGTCAATAGCAACAACGATGCCTTTGTGATGAAATTCAACGAGAGTGGGGACCTTATCTACACCACGGTCCTGGCAAGTGACGGCAACAGTTCCGGGCAGGCTATAGCGGCAGATTCGTCCGGCAACGTCTACATCGCCGGCACCACCGAGGCCGACAACTTTCCGGTGACCACGGGGGCTTGGCAAACCGTGTTCGGAGGCATTGCGGACGCCTTCGCCGCCAAATTGAATCCTGCGGGAGATCTGATTTACGCATCGTACATCGGGGGCCCGGGGCGGGAAGCCGGAACGGGCATTGCCATCGACTCTTCCGGCAATGCTTACGTTAGCGGCTCTACATCGGGATCGTTTCCTACCACCACGGGCGCAGCCCAAACGCTATACGGGGGTGGCTTCGCCGATGCGTTCGTAGTCAAGCTGAATCCGCAAGGCAGCGCAGCCGTCTATTCGACATTGCTCGGCGGGACGGGAAACGACGAGGCTGAAGCGATTACCGTGGACGGCGCCGGGAATGTCTGCATTGCGGGGTATACGGATTCGACCAATTTACCTGTCAACGCAGCGTTTCAGCCGTCTCCTGGCGGAGACGGCGACGCCTTAGTCGGCTGCTTGAATGCCAATGGAACCGCGTGGACAATGGTTTCCTATCTTGGCGGCAGCAATGTCGACCAGGCCTACGCGCTGGCAATCGACGCGAGTGGCAACCTTTATGTGGCGGGTGCTACCTTTTCCTCCGACTTTCCGGTAACTTCCGCCGTCTTTCAGCCTGCCAACGCCGGGAGCTACGACGCTTTCCTCGCCCAACTGAGCCCCGGCGGCAGCACATTAGTTTATGCCACCTTCCTTGGTGGAAGCGGTTCCGATGCGGCCACTGCGCTGGCAGTGGGCAGCACGGGCGACGTCTGGATCGGAGGATACACCAACTCCACGAACTTCCCGGTATCCGGCGCGTGGCAGCCCGCGGCGGGCGGCAGCTTCGACGGATTCCTTTCCCATCTGAGCCCGAACGCCGCGGCTTTGCTGACCTCCAGCTACTTGGGGGGCTCCGGAGACGATCGCGTTTTGGCGATTGCCTTAGATCCTACGACTGGCCTTGTATTTGCCACCGGCTCCACTCTCTCCGCCAACTTCCCGGTCACGCCGGGCGCCATGCAAGGAGCTGCTCCGGCAGGCGTGAACGCCTTCTTGGCAACCATCAACCCGTCCGCCTATTCGATTTACGGCCTGGTGGCCACACAGGCTGGAGCGCCGTTAAGTGGAGTCGAGGTCACGCTGAGCGGGGCGTGCGCCGGCTCAACCTCGACCGATTCAAATGGGAACTTTTTTTTCAATAACTTATCCGGAGGCGATACATATACTTTCACGCCCACTCTAAATGGCTATCCCTTTAGTCCGCCCAGCCAGACATTTAGTACTCTCGCTGCGAATCAAACAGCCAATTTCACCGCCATGACCGGTTATTCCATTTCCGGCAACATCGCCCTGACCGGAGCAGTTCCCTTCGGCGGAGTGAATGTTGCGCTGAGCGGAGCGGTAAACAGCTCGACCGCAACCGATGTAAACGGCAATTACTCGTTCAACGGCCTCATCACGGGCACGTACACCGTTACGCCCTCGCTGGCCGCATCCACCTTCAGCCCGGCCAGCGTTACTTTCAGTAACCTGACAACCAACCAGACGGTCGATTTCACGACCCAGTGCTCGTACTCCGTTAGCCCCTCTGCGCTCTATCTCGATTCGACCAGCCAGGCCGGGCCTACCCTTAACGTTACGGCCGGCTCGGGCTGTCCCTGGACCACATCCGCCAGCGGCGGCTTTATCACCATCACCTCGGGCGCCAGCGGGACCGGCAATGGTGCGGCTACCTTCACCGTGACAGCCAATAGCTCGGGCGCCGTCCGCGCGGGCACATTGACGGTCGCCGGCCAGACCGCCACGCTTACGCAGCGAGCGACCGCCGAAATCTTCGCCGACGTCACTCCGCCGGATTATTATTTCGACTTCGCCGACATCATGCACCAGGCAGGCATCACCGGCGGCTGTTCTACACAGCCGCTCGACTACTGTCCCAATTCGATTACCACACGCGGCGAGATGGCCGTATTCCTCATCGCCGCCATCGAGGGCGGCAGCCCTTTCACTTATACCACCACGCCTTATTTCACCGATCTGCCGCCCAGCAGCCCCTATTTCATGTTCATTCAAAAGCTGAAGGACCTGGGGATCACCACTGGCTGCACGGCCACCACCTACTGCCCGGATGACGCAATTACCCGCGGGGAGATGGCCGTGTTCATCATCGTGTCCCGCTACGAGACCACCTCTTACACCTATCCTTCCACCCCGTATTTCACGGACGTTCCGCCGTCGAGTTCATTCTTCCCGTTCATTCAGAAAATGGCGCAGGCCGGGATCACCGCCGGCTGCGGTTCCGGCCTGTTCTGTCCGGACGAGACCCTGAACCGCGGCCAGATGGCGGTCTTCATTGTGACCGGTTTGTTGAACGAGCTTCTGCCGGCAGGCACTCCCCTGATCGGTTCGGCGTTTCCCAACTCCGCCGCGCCCGGCCAGGTTGTGACCGTGACTCTGAACGGCGTAAACACCCACTTCGTACAGGGCACGACTCAGGTAGCGGCTTCGGCGGGTGTCACACCTTCCAATATCACCGTCTTGAGTGGGACGAGCCTGAGCGTGCAGCTCGCGGTCGGCGCGACTGTCGTCTCCAACCCAACCTCAATCGTGGTGACCACGGCCACGGAAGAGGCCGTCCTGCCGAACGGGTTCCTGGTGCAATAACCTTAGTTAGCCCCAAATCTCGTCGCGCGCCGCCGCCACTCTCAGCACGGTGGTGTCGGCATAATGCACACAAGGATAGTTGGCGCACTCATTGAGCTTGCGAACCACAGGTGCCGCGAGTTCAGCAAAGTGGATGCCACGCACCTCGAACTGAGCGGTCTTTTCGCCGGGTCCAGCCAGTCTCGAGACTGACTGAACGGGCCGCCGCGATGGCTTCTTGCCCGATACAGCTCTGTGTCGTTCCGACAGTTTGCCTGACTGAAAAGCTCCAACCGGCTGTTCTCGATAATGCCGATTCCCCCAAAGGATGAGAAGCCCCTGTTATCGTCCTCGCGTTCGATCCGCAGTCAAAGCCGTTCCGCGCTTGTCAGACATTGACCTTCCCGCATCTCCCGTAATAAGCTTGGGGCATGATCCGTGCCGAGTATTTCATGCGGGAGCCGAGGGTCTTTCATTCGCCCAGACTGATTCGGGATCCGCGTGTTTCGATCATCCTCCCCACGTTCTGCCGTGGCGACAATGGCCTGCTCGAACGAGCGATCGGCAGCGTCCTTTCCCAGAGCTTTTCCAGCTTTGAACTGATCGTGATGGACGATGGCTCAACAGACGCCACGGCGGATATCGTTACGGCATACGTCAGATCTGACGACCGCGTCATTCACGTCAGGCACGACAGTAACTGCGGTCTGCCGGCGCTGCGCGTAAATGAAGGCCTGTTGATGGCTCGCGGAGACCTCTGCGCATATCAATTCGACGACGACCAGTGGACGAATACGTTTCTCGCGGCCATGACCGGCGCGCTACGGAAGAATCGCGATTTCGAGGTCGCTTATGGCATTTGCCGGTGCAACACGTTCGACGGCGAGCAACTTACGCTGGGGGGCCCTTTTAACTACCAGCGGCTGATGACGGAGAACTTTATCGCGAATAACAGCGTCATGCATCGCCGGAGCGTCTTCGAACGGCTGGGCGGATATGACATGCATTTGGTGATGCGCCGGCGTTGCGATTGGGATTTGTGGCTGCGCTGGGGCCGCCATGCCGCATTCCTTCCTGTCGATGAGGTGGTGAGCATAGTCGAAGCCCGGCGGTCGGAGTCCATCGGTAAAACTTGTGTCGCCGATAACTTCGCGATGCGGGCCCACATGGCTTTCGACCGCGATGCCCGCTTACGGCCCGGCGTGTTGAAGTCTTACGTGATCGACGATCTTGAGCACTTGAAGCACCTGGGAGAGCGTAAAGTCGAGTCTGTGTGGCGTCAACAAGTGGCGCCGTACCAGTCTCGATTCCGGCACATTTGGATGGCAGTCCGGCCTCCCCGGACCAAAGCGCTCCACGTGCTGGTGAGCAAAGCCTGGTTGGACAGCACGTTCGACATCACCATCGGCAATTTCGCGGAAAGTCTGGCTGACGATTTCGTGTTCACTTTCGTACCGCAATCGCAGACCGATGAATCCGCCATCCTCTGCGCGGACATTCTGCTGCTGCATCGCACAACCGACCAACACGCCGCGCAATTGGCGGAGATCGCGCGACGGCACGGCAAGGCCGTAATCTTCCTGATGGACGACGATCTGCTTTCCCTTCACGAAGTCGCCGAGGAATTCTCTTGGCTCGCGCCGGGCGCGCCTGGCCGGCTGGCCCTGGAGTCTGTGATCCGGGACGCCGACCTCGTGATCACCTACTCGGCGCGGATGCAGGAATCGGTCCAGGAGTTGAATGCCCGCAACGTTGTCCTTGAAACCAATATCCGGCGGAAATGGCTGGCTAACGCAAAGTCCAGGCTCAGCCAGCCGTCCGGTGCTTCCGAAGCAACGGGTCCGGTGAGGATCGGATTTGCCGGAGGGGCGGCATATCGCGAAGAACTCGCCGTTCTGTGGCCGGCGATCGTCGAAGCCAGTGGCCGCCTGGGCGTCCGCGTGGAGTTCCAGTTCTGGGGCTTTACGCCCAGCGGCCTGGAGGATTTGCAATCGCCCTACCGCTGCGAGCCTTTCACCTTTAGCTACGAGGAATACCTGAGCCGCCTTACCGCGGGCAGCTTCGATGTGATGATCGCTCCTCTGTCCGCCGGGAAACGCGCCAAGCGCGCTGAATGTCCCATCAAGTTCCTGGAAATCACGGCGGCGGGCGCGGTCGGAGTCTACTCCGATGTCGAGCCGTATCGCGCCGTAGTTGACGGGGTCAGCGGCATCAAATGCGGGAACACGGTGGAATCCTGGAGCGCGGCGATTCTGAAGGCCGCCTCGCTGCTCCCTGCCGAACGGAAGCGTTTGATTGCGCAGGCTATCCAGACCATCGAGCGGGATTATACCAGCGAAACGCAGGCGCCTCGTGTCGCCGCCACGCTGGAGGCCGCCGTTTTGCACAGCCGGCTGAATCGGGCTCGCTCCGGCAAACCCCGGATCGCCTACTTTTGTCACAGCCCCTATCTGTCAAGAGCCGGGAACCACCTTTTGGGTTACGCCAGCTTGGCGCAGGCCTTTCAGTTCGAGCCGGTATTAGTTCTCCCATCCGGTGTGGGCACTCCGGCCGAAGAGACGCCACGAAGGGCAACCGCTTTGGGAATCGCCGTAGCCTACCTGCCTCTGAAGGTGGAAACGGAGATGGATGTATCGCGGCAACTGGACGAATCCGCGATTGCGGAAATCCGGCGTTGGCTGCGGCAGAATCGAATCGGGCTGGTGCACTCTTTTAACTTGATGCGCGAGGTGGGGGAAGCGGCCCGGCGTCTGGACATCCCACATGCCGCTTCCCTCTATGGAACCTATTCCCGCCATCCCGCTGGCGTCCACCATTGCGACGTGGTCCATTCGGACTCTCTGATGCATGCCGACCGCTGGGGCGAAGTCCTCAACGCGCCCGCCCGGCGAATCATGGCCGATGTGCCGGACCAGTATTTCGACGTGGGAGATTCGGCGAGTGCGGGCGGCCCTCCTGCGCAGGGCGGGTGGCCGATCATAGGGCTCTTCGGAAGCGTGCAGCCCCGCAAAGGCCAGTTGCAGGCCGTGGAAGCCATCGGCTTGCTCAAAAAGCAATTCGCTGCCAGCGTCCAACTTCGGTTGTTCGGCTACGACCATTTCGACCCGGCCTACCTCGCCGCCTGCAAGGAAATGGCGGAGCGATACGGCGTATCGAGCCTTGTGAATTTCTGCGGCTTTGCCACGGACACTAGCGCAGCGATGCGCACCATCGACGCCGTTGTTTGCGCCGGCGACTGCGAGTCGATCCCCCAGGCGATTCCGCAGGCTATGGCGGCTAGGCGCCTTGTCATCGCGCCCAGTGACGGTGGCATTGGGGACTTAGTCTCCCGTGGCACCGGAATTCCGATGCCAGATAATACCGCGGCCTCCATCCTCCACGCGTTTGCCCATGTTCTTAGGTTGACTGCCGGCGAATGGCGGGACAAAACCAGTCTTGCGCGCGAAGTGGTTTGTCAAGAGTGTTCCAAGTACCCAGTCGCCACGGAACTGTTTAGGCTCTACCGCCAGGCAGCCGCCACACACACCCGGGATCTCGCACTGCCAGGGACAATAGCGCGGCAAGATCCGGAGAAGGTTCCCGGCCTGGCGGCAGCTAATGGCAACGGGCCGGACGGGCGCGCTGCCGCCGGGCCGGTGCATCCAGGGCTGCGCTGGTTGGCGGATAAGTCCCGATATGTCGCCAAGTTGCGGATGTTTCCGAAAGGCTGATTTGTCGTCGATCGGTTGAATCGCCCGTCGCAGGCCGGCGCGCGGAGGTGCGCAGGAGACCGTCCGGCCTAATCCTAACCCGGATTTCTCATCGGTTAGACCCACCTGCACGTGGAGGTGCAGCGAGTCCAAGAACTGGGAGCGCTGAGATCACTCGAGAGCGCAAGAGTCGTGTCCGGCGATGTGTTTCCGACGC
>Ga0181524_10000434_pt1 | contig 50589 bp, 51 predicted proteins | sample PEATcosm2014_Bin_34_FD_119761 | JGI IMG/M metagenome (GOLD analysis project Ga0181524, IMG submission 119761) | Peatland microbial communities from MTU Mesocosm Facility, Houghton, MI, USA - PEATcosm2014_Bin05_60_metaG | ecosystem: Environmental > Terrestrial > Soil > Wetlands > Peat | place... | reverse complement strand
TGCGGATTCCGACGAAGCCGGCCACGCATTCCAATAGGAAGCCGGCCACCGATTCCGATTTGAAGCCGGCCGGGGTTCCGATTTGATGTCGGCCACCTGGCGTTTGCTTCCGCAGATCGAAGTGATGATGTTTTGCTTGGCCGGATTGGTCAAGCGGGCATGGATTTGGGCCTCCGCAAGATGAGAAGAAGGTTCGGTTCGTGAGGGCCGGATTGGGTGGCGGTGGGCAAGGACGGGCGGAGCGCGCTTTCCATTGCGCCGTAGCGTAGCCCGTCGTTGTCCACGGCCTTGTCGCGCCGAGGGTTCGGCGAGCCGGCCTTCGCGCGCGCGCCGATTTCACGGCGACGCACGTCGCTTGCGCAGGCTCTCGCCTGCCAGTTCGATGCGATAGGCGTTGTGAATGACGCGGTCGAGGATGGCGTCGGCGAGCGTTGGGATGCCGATCAGATTGTGCCAGCGGTCGACGGGAACCTGACTGGTGATGATGATCGAGCCTTTGTCGTAACGGTCCTCGACGATTTCGAGGAGATCGCGCGCTTGGTCGGGCGTGAGCGCCTCCGGGCCCCAATCATCCAGGATGAGCAGTTTGACGCGGGCGAGGGAGCGCAGGAGCCTGGCATAGCGGGCATCGCCATGCGCGATGGCCAGATCGGCGAAGAGCCGGGGCATGCGGGTGTAGAGAACGGACATGTTCTCTCGGCAAGCCTTGTGGCCGAGCGCGCAGGCTAACCAGCTTTTGCCCAAGCCACTGGCCCCGGTTACGAGCAGATTGCGGCGCTCGGCGATCCAGTCGCAGGCGGCGAGCTTGAGAAATTGAGCGCGGTCGAGCCCGCGAGGACTTTGATAGTTGACGTCCTCGACGCTGGCTTGATGACGCAGGCGGGCGACCCTGGCGCGCGTTTCGAACTGCTTCTGCCGGCGGAGCGTCAGTTCGTATTCGAGCAGCAAGCCGAGCCATTCGGCGTGATCGAGGCCACGCGCTTCGGCTTTGTGTTCGAGTTCCTTGAATCCCTTGGCTATGCCGGTGAGACCGAGGGCGTTCAGTTGGTCCAGTGTGGGATGAGCGAGCATGAGGATTTCCTCTCAGTGGTAGTAGCCGGGACCGCGCAGGTTGGCGTGGTCGAAGAGCGTGGCCGGACGGCCGTCCTTGGCCGCCGCGTCGCGCTTCTGGGCAAGGAGGGAGGCGACGCTCTTGCAATTGAGCGCGCCGAGTTCGAGGGCGCGGGCTGAGACCGCCTCGACGCGGGCCGGATCGACGCCGCGATAAGAGCGCAAGATGCCAAGGCAGGTGCGGAACCCCTGTTCGGGATGCGGCCGGCTGGCGAGCACGGCGCTGATTAAGCCTTCGGTGCTCGGGCCGATCTTGCCGGCCCAGCGGCGGAACCGATCCGGCGTCCACTCGGCGTAACGCCGGTGCGAGCTGGGCATGTGGTCGGGGTCCGTGCCGTGCTTGCGGCCCATGTAACGCCGCTGATGGGCGCCGACGCGCTGGCCGCGGTGGAATATCTCGACTGTGCGGGCGGTGATCCGCACATCGACCTCGGCGCGGATGAGCGTGTGCGGAACCGAATACAGGAAGTCGTGGACCTCGATGTGATAGTCGAGATTGACGCGCGCGCGCCGCCATTCCGCGAACTCCCAATCGTCGGCGGGCAAGTCGTTGAGGGCGTCGCGCTCGATCTTCTCGAACAGCTCGCGCCGACTTAATCCGAAGTTGCGCATGGGACGCTCGTTCATGCGTTGCATGACGAGCGCGATGGCCTCGTTGCATTCGGCGAGCGAGAAGAAGGTCAGCCGGCGCAATCGCCCCAGAATGTAGGTCTGCGCGAATCTGACTCCGGCCTCGACTTTCGCTTTATCCCTCGGCTTTTTCGGACGGGCCGGGAGGATTCCGACGGAGTAATGCAACGCCATCGCGCCATAGGTGCGGTTGATCTCGGGGTCGTAGAACGAGGCCTTGGTGACCCCGCTCTTCAGATTGTCGGGAACCAGCAGCTTCGGCGCGCCGCCGAAAAAGCGGAACATGCGCACGTGCGCGCCGGTCCAGTCCGGCAGTTGTTGCGTCCACGTCGCCTCGGCATAGGTGAGGTTCGAGGCGCCGAGCACGCCGACGAAAATCTCCGCCTCGCGGATTTCACCGCTCAAAGGATCGGCGATCCCGATCCGCTTGCCCGAATAGTCCACGAACGCCTTTTCCCCGGCGACATGGTGCTGGCGCATCACCGGCGTCAGCCGTCGTTCGAACCCGCGTAGCAGGTCGCAGAACCGGCTGTAGCCATAGCCCTCGGGCTGGACCTCTCGGTATTCCTCCCAGAGGATCATCATCGTCACGCCGGGCCGCTTCAGCTCGCGCGCCAGTTCCGCCCAGTCCGGCTCGACTCGCCGCCGCTGGCCGGTCGCAATCCCGGCGCGCCCAAAGAGCTGGAGTTCCAGAGCCTCCTCGGTGACGTCGTCGCCCAGCGGCCATTTCAGCCCCGCCGCCGCCGCCCGTTTCAGATTGTCCTGGATCGTGCTGCGCGCCACGCCCAGACGCCGCCCGATCTCGCGGGCGCTCACGCCATCGTGGTGAAGTCGCAATAGATGTCGCAATTGTCGCATGCTCAGTTCCCGCTTCGCCGGCATCCCAATCTCCTCGTCGATCATCGACGAAGCAGGAGTGCCGCAGTTGCTGAACCGCGGGGAGCAAACGGTGAGGCCGTGCCCGGCCCAGGTGGCCGGCTTCAAATCGGAATGGTGGCCGAAATCAAATCGGAACGGTGGCCGGCTTCAAATCGGAATCCCCGGCCGGATTGCGTCGGAATTCGCAGATTGACGCCTTTGTCCAGCCTATCGCAGCCAGCTGCGACGCAGGGACGTGTCCGAGGGTCCTCCCGATATTCACGAGATAGTAGAGCTTTCGTCGGCTGACTTCCCCGCTCGCGGCGAGGTCCTCGATGCTTCCAGGGTCTTCCACTTCGAGCGCGGCGAGTTTCTTGGCGAGTTCGATCGGGTTTTCGTTCGGCGCGACCAGGAGCCGTTCGACGTCCCTTCGAGTTGTCGACTTCTTGTGAGCTGCCACCCGCGCCTCCTCAAAATCACGGACACGGTAATCGCCGACAGTTTACGATCTGCTAATTTATTCATGCAAGTAATTGCACACAGCCGCGGGCGGTCCGTCACTTCCAAGCGGTGGTTGAGCCGATCTTGATTTCGTCAAGCATGGCCGGCCACATCTTCCAGATCGCCTCAGGGTTCCACCAGAGGGGGGCCGCTTTGGTGAACTGGTTCCGATAGACCGTGCGCTTGTGTTTTGGCAGGAGCTTCAGCGCGAGGTCCAGCGTTCGAACTTGGACGCTGTCGCAGAACATTGGCCACACGTAGGACGGCCCCCCTGGCGGGGCTTCTGGGATGCTGGTGGTCAGGACGATCCCTGCGAACGGATTGTTCATCCCCGCCAGATCGGTCAATTTCTTGTACTTCGGGTTCTTGAGGCGGCGTTCGATCCTGGTGACCTGCGGGCCGGTGACGGCAATTCCTCGGGCCAACTGCTCTGCCGTCTTGTTGTAAATTTGCGTGTGGGTGCCCGTGGGCTTGCCCCACTGATACGTCTTCAGCTTGCCGTCGCTGCTCCACCACGCTTGCGCTGATTGGCCGATCTTTGGCTGCATCTTCAGCTTGGTCATGCGAACGCCGATGAGGTCGACGGCTACGTCGAGGCGACTGATCCTGCCGTCCGTCACAAAGTGGTCCCAGCCCTCGGGCATGACGCTCGTGAGAACGCCATGCAGTTCCTTCATTCCCCAAAATCCGAGTTTTGCCGGATTGAACTCGAGCCGTATCCTATTGGCGAGCGAGTTCTGGAAATTGTAGTCGATGCGCACGCGCTCTTCGCAACCGGGCATCGTGATCAGCTTCCCCAGCTGAAACCCCTTGACGTGCTTGGCGACCGATTGAAAGTACTCCGTGTCGTTCGTCATGGCCTGATAGAGCGCGCTGTGGATTTGCTGGGCGAGCTTCGTTGACGTGATCGTCAGCACGACGGCAATCTTATCTATGAATGGTGTCGGAGCGTTGAGGGCTGAAGGGCCTTCGAGCGTACCTGCTTCGACATGCTCGTGGTCATATTTCGGCAGAGTTTGGTTCTTGTTAGAGGACCCCTTGTCCTTCGGTATCAGCTTCAACCCCATTGCCCCGCTCCGGCCCCCTGATGCTGCGCGGATCGTCTCATCCAAATGTTAATGGGCGACCCACGCAGGGATGCTTCGGGCACCTCTCTCCAGCTTGTCTCGGGGGCGAGAGCGAGGATAGCTAGGTGGGCCACTCGATGCGGCAAGCCCCGGAAAACAACGGGTGACTTTTGGCCCACCACATCCCATAACCATTTGCTATCGCTTATAAATACCTTCCCCTTCCGGGACGCCAATTCTCCATACGAGTGCAGGTATATAGACGCGCGCTCGCGTGAACGAGAGCGCAACCGGCAGACGCGCCCGGCGTGACGACAAATGTCGAAGACGCGCAGGCGAGGTTGAGATCCGCGCCATTCGAAGGCTCGAGCCGGGCGCCGAGAAGACCGTCTTCATCGATCACGAGCATCAATCCGCGAGGGGTCGGGGCGCCGGTCGGCGCGCCAGCCCCTGAAGCGATTGGCGCGGCCGCGGCCGAGACGCCGCGCCGATTTACGGAGTGCAGCTCGACGCCGACCTCGCGCGGGGCGCCTTGGCCAGCAGCGCTTGCAGCGCCGCGCCGATGCAATCGAGAGCGTCGCCGGCCTGCGGCAGGGCGGCGCCCATGTTCACGAAGCCGTGGATCATGTCGGCGAAAGCGATCTCCTTGACCGGGACGCCGGCGCGCCGCAGCCTGGCGACATACGCGATCGCCTCGTCGCGCAGGGGATCGAAGCCGGCGTGCAGAACTATTGCGGGCGCCAGACCGGAGAAATCGGGCTTGAGAAGCGGCGAGACGCGGGGATCCTCGGCGCCGTGGCCGGCTAAATAATTCCCGACATACCAGTCGTAGACGGCTTTGGTGAGAAGGAAACCCTCAGCGAGATCGGCGTGCGATCGATGACGGCGCGTCAGATCGAGACACGGGTAGATCAGAATCTGAGCGGCGAACCCGGCGCCGAGTTCGCCGTTCGCGTTCAGCGTCGCTGCGACGGCCGCCAGGTTCGCTCCGGCGCTGTCGCCGATCACGCCGACATTGTTGGGGTCCAGGCCGAACTCGGCGGCGTTGGCGAACAGCCGTCGACACGCCGCGAGCGCGTCGTCGAGGGCCGCGGGGAACGGATGCTCGGGCGCCAAGCGATAATCGACCCAGAGAATATCGGCGCGCAAAGCCCGCGCGAGACGACGGCAGAGCGGCTCGTACGTCGAGAGATCGCCGACCGTCCAGCCGCCGCCGTGCAAGAAGACATAAGTCTGGGGTAGACCGCTCGGCGCGCGCGCCAGCGAACGGAAAAGCCGCATCGGCGGCGCGCCGCCGCCCGTTTCAGGCGCGCAAACATCCGCGACTTCGTCGAGCGGCCAGAGATAAGGCGCGCGGGAGCGACGATAGGCTTCGCGCGCCGCTTCGGCGGTCGAGGCGGCAAAACTCGTGGGCCCGGAAAGCGCCGCGACGATCCGACGGGCGCGCGGATCGAGCCCGGTCGAATCCCATCGCTTGACGACTTGCAGCACCACGCGGCTCCCCGTGACGTTCGCGGACGGGCCCAATTTGCCGGCCGCACGATGCCGCGCAATCAAAGTTTCTTGAGGCGAGACATGAAGATTGTCGGCCTGAGGAAAACTGAGCCGACGGTTCGATATTCCTCGCGTGCGGCGAACGCGGCGCATGTGTCAGCCGCTGGTTCGCGCGGCCGCTCGTCCTCGAGCCGCGGCGCGAACTTTCCTCCGCAGACTCGGCCCGCCATTCCCTCGGGAATGGCGGGTTTTCCTTCTCTCGCCGCGAAAGCCGAAAACCGGCTCGCGCCGCCTTGCTCTGGCGCCCGTCAGACATTATAATTCTAACTCCATCGAGTTTATATACTAATGTACCGGGGCGCCGACATGAGTTCTCCTCCACGCCGATCCCTGCCGCCTCTGAACGCGCTGCGGGCCTTCGAAGCGGCTGCGCGCCATCTCAGCCTGTCGCTGGCGGCGAACGAATTGCACGTGACGCCGGCCGCGATCAGCCATCAGGTTCGTCTGCTCGAAGATCACATCGGCCTCCCCGTATTCGAGCGCAACGGCCGCGGCCTCGTTCTCACCGACGCGGGCGCGGCGGGGTTGCGCGACCTGCGCGAAGGTTTCGCCCATCTTTCGGACGCGATGGACGCGATCGCCTCGCTCGGCGAGGCCGGCGCCTTGTCGGTCAGCGTCGCGCCGTCCTTCGCCGCCAAGTGGCTGCTGCCGCGGCTGCAATCGTTCGAGCGTGAGCATCCCGAAATCGACGTCCACGTTTCGGCGTCGATGCAGTTGGTGGATTTCGCGCGCGACCGCATCGACGTCGCGGTGCGCTACGGCGCCGGGGGATATTCCGACGTCTTCTTCGAGAAGCTGCTGACCGAATCCGTCGTGCCTGTCTGCAGTCCCGATTTGTTGCGCGGCCGGGCCCTTCGCTCGCCGCGCGATCTCTTGAGCCTCACTCTGCTGCACGACGACAGCCCCGACAACGATCCATCGTGCCCGAACTGGGACATGTGGCTTCGCGCGGCGGGCGTCGACGATGGGGAGGTCGATCGCGGGCCGCGATTCAATCAGGCGAGCCTGGTGATCGAGGCGGCGGTTCTCGGGCGGGGCGTCGCGCTCGCCAAATCGGCGCTGGCGGCGGCGGACCTGCAAGCCGGGCGTCTCGTCCGCCCGATCGAAAAGGAGCGGCCCGTCGACTTCGCCTACTATTTCGTCGCGCCGCGCGCCAAGCTCAATTTGCCGAAAGTCGCTTACTTCCATGATTGGCTGCGCCGCCAGGCCGCCGACGACGGCGATGAGCGCGCCGTCGCCTGACGGCCCGGCAAGAACGCTCAAACCTGCGATGAGAAACGCTCGCTTGTTCCCTAGGCGCCGGCGGGCGAATGTCGATCGCCGATCCGGCTCCTCTATCGAGAACTTTCATGCGCACGACGCTCTGTGAACTGATCCAAAAGCGGCCGAATCGGCCGCTCGTCGACCGCGAACTGACGTTGTTCGAAATGCTCGACGATCCCATCGTCATCCGCGTCATGCGGCGCGACGGCGTCGCGCGCCCGGAAGTCATGAAGCTGTTCACAGCGCGAAATCGGGAATGTCTTTGTCGCGCCGCCTGAAGCGGGTCGGAGCGATTGACGCTTCGGCGCGACGCGTGCTCGACCGCGAGACCGCGCCCGGTCAGCCGCCGTATTCGATGATCGAAAGGCGCGCGTTGTAGTCGGTGACGTAGAGAAGCCCGCGCGCGTCGACGAAAACGTCGGCGCTCTGGATGATCGGCGGGCGGCGCCGGCGGTCGATCATGCGCCTCGGCGCGGCGGGCACGAGAGCGCCGGTCTCCCGCGGCGCGGACCGGCCGCGCGCCGAGCGTTTCCGGGCTCTCTGGGAAAGCCGCAAGCACTGACAAAGCTGGCTCTCGCGTTTGGCTCATCCGAGTCGGCCGGGTCTCTGGCCGTCTCGGCTCACGCCCCAGCGAGCCACGCGCTCACCACTTACTCAACTAAATCGATCTGCTAAATAATTTGCCGGCGCCGCGACCGGTTGGAGGCGAGCGTCTGCGCGCATCGCGCGGCGCATTTTTCTAAATCGTCGCCTCAGCTTCGTTCGATTGACCGGCGGATCGTCCCGAATGACAGTAATTCGATCGAAACGATCAACATATGCATCGCTACGGCGCGGGCCGAAGTTCCGCGGCGTTTCGCTCTGGAGGACGAGAAATGACGAACGCCTGTCGAAGCTGATCCTGCTCCGCCCCAACACAAACCGCTCCGAGAACACACATCGCAACGCCCGCCTCGCCGTCTTGGCGCCGCCTTCGACACGGCGGCGCTCGGCGGTCTCGCTCCAAAGGAAAAATTCCATGACCGTTTCACGTCGTTCCGCACTCAGCTTTGGCGCCGTCGTCGCCGGGCTGTTGATTTCCGGCTCCGCCGCTCTCGCCGACGCCAAGAAGGTGGTGGTCGGCTATCAGACCGACGCACTGCCCTCCAGCGTCGCCATCGCCAACGGCGAGTTCGCCAACGCGACCGGCTATGAAATCGATTTTCGCCGCTTCAATTCCGGCGCCGAAATCTTTGCGGCGATCGCTTCGGGCGACGTGCAGGTCGGCTACGTCGGCTCGAGCCCCTTCGCCGCCGCCACCAGCCGCGGACTGGACGTCAAGGCGTTCTACCTCGCCTCGATCTCCGGCACCGACGAAGCGCTCGTCGTGCGCAACGGCGCCGGCATCGAACGTCCGGCCGATCTGAAGGGCAAGCGCCTCGCCGCCGCCCCGGTCTCGACCGACCATTATCAGTCGCTGTCGGTGCTCAAGCAGGAAGGCATCGCGGAAAAGGACGTTCAGGTTTTCGGCATTCCCCAACCTGAAATCGTCGCCGGCTGGAACCGCGGCGACATCGACGCCGCCTTCGTTTGGGATCCCGCCCTGACGGAAATCAAGAAGACCGGCAAGGTGCTGCTGACCTCGAAGCAGGTCGCCGATCGCGGCGCGCCGACCTTCTCGGCCTGGGTGGCGACGGCCGCCTTCGCCAAGAGCAATTCGAAATTCCTTTCGACCTTCGCCGCCGTGATCGACAAATATTCGACCTCGTTCGCCAAGGACAAAGCGGCGTGGGGGCCGGATTCGGACAACGCCAAGGCGCTCGCCAGGCTGCTCGGCGGCACGCCGCAGGACCAAGCCTCGGCGCTGACCAATCTCTCCCTCTTGTCCATCAGTCAGCAGGCGTCCGACGCCTGGCTCGGCGGCGGCGAGAAGAGCGGCGCCGCGAAAATCTTGAAGGACACGGCGGAATTCCTGAAGGAGCAGAAGAAGATCACCCAGGTTCTGCCGAGCTACGCCGCGTTCGTCACGGCCGAATACCTCTCCGGGACGGCTGCGTCGAACTGATTTGGCTTCGCTTCGAGTCCTTTGTCCCACGGACTTGAAAGTCGAAATGAGGGACCGTTCGCTCGAACGGTCCCTCGCTCGTTTGGCGAAGGGCCGATGCTGAACATTCACAATGCAAGCGTCTATTTCGCCGGGCGAAACGGCGCGCCGATCAAGGCGCTGGACCGCATATCGCTCGAGATTCCCGCCGGCGGAATCGTCGTCGCCCTCGGCGCCTCCGGTTGCGGAAAATCCACCCTGCTCAATGCGATCGCCGGTTTTCTACCGCTGAGCGAGGGGACGATCACGCTGGAGGGCAAGCCTGTGACGGGGCCCGGCGCCGATCGCGGCGTCGTGTTCCAGAAGGACACGCTGCTGCCTTGGCGAAACGTCGTCGACAACGTCGCGCTGGGGCTGGACTTCGCCGGCTTTCCGCGCTCCGTCGCACGCCCAAAGGCGCAGGAGCTGCTGCAACTCGTCGGCTTGCAGGATTTCGCCCATTCCGCGCCCTATGAGCTTTCCGGCGGCATGCGCCAACGCGTCGGCATCGCGCGCGCCCTGGCGACCGATCCAGCGATCCTTCTCATGGACGAACCCTTCGGGGCGCTCGACAGCCTGACGCGCGAACAGATGCAGGAATTGCTGATCTCCGTTTGGGACAAGACCAAGAAGACGATTTTCCTCATCACGCATTCGATCGACGAGGCGCTTTCGCTCGCAACCCATGTCGTCGTGATGTCGCCGCGGCCGGGGAGAATCGCGGCGCGCTACGACGTCGCGTTCGTTCGCCGGTTCGCGCGGACCGGCCTCTGGGGCGCCGTCACGAGCGACCCGGAATTCATTCGCCTGCGCGAAGACATTCGCGCCTTGATCCATCAATCGGACTTGCCGATCGCCGATATGCAAAGGAGCGCCGCTCATGAGTGACGCGATCGCCGAATGTCAGCGGCTTGCTGCAACGGAAGCGCCGGCGCCGCGGATCGTGGCGTTGCGCGACGTCGGGTTGGGAACAGGCAAGACGCTCGGCGTCAGCGCAGCCACGATCGTCGTCTTGCTTTCGTTGTGGGGGCTCGTCTCGGGGATGCGCCTCGTCGCGCCGTTGTTCCTGCCGACCCCGAGCGAGGTCGTCGCCCAATTCGTCGCCGTGTTTCAGGACGGCTACGCCAACGCGACCCTGGCGCAGCATCTTTCCGCCAGCCTGATTCGCATTTCGCTCGCGGCGGCGATCGCCCTCGCGCTCGCGGTTCCCATCGGTCTGGCGATGGGCCTCAATCGCTGGGCGAAGGGCGTCTTCGATCCGCCGATCGAATTCTATTGGCCGCTGCCGCCGCTCTCCTATCTGCCGCTGATGATCATCTGGCTGGGTATCGGCGAAACCTCGAAGATCGCGCTGCTCGCTCTGGCGATGTTCGCGCCGATCTGCCTTTCCGCGCAGGCGGGCGTGCGCAGCGTGCCGTTGGAGCGCGTCAACGCGGCGCTGTCGCTCGGCGCGACGCGATGGCAATTGTTTCGCCATATCGTCCTGCCGAGCGCCTTGCCGGAGATCCTCACGGGGTTGCGCATCGCGCTGGGAGTGGGTTGGGGCACGCTGGTTGCCGCCGAACTCATCGCCTCGACCCGCGGCATCGGCTATATGATCATGTCCGCTTCGAATTTTCTCGCCACCGACGTCGTCTTCGTCGGCATCGCCGTCATCGCCGCCTGCGCGTTCGTCTTCTCTTACGCGTTGCGGTGGTTGGAGACCGTGCTCGTCCCCTGGAAGGGGAAGAGTTGAGCCGTGCCCAAAAGCGGGCGTCGTCCAGGCCTCGTCTTGCGATCGATCGCTCGCGCTCATCGTCGCCGACAAAGCCTGCGAGTGGAAGAACGAGACCGCCCATGAGAATGACCACGGAAGAAGCGTTCATCAAAGTTCTGCAAAGGCACGGCGTCGAACACGCCTTCGGCATCATCGGCTCGGCGATGATGCCGGTCTCGCATCTGTTCGGACGCGCGGGAATCACCTTCTGGGACTGCGCGCATGAAACCAACGCCGGCATGATCTGCGACGGCTACACCCGCGTGACGGGGAAGCTGGCGATGGCCATCGCGCAAAACGGGCCCGGAGTGACCGGGTTCGTGACCGCGGTGAAGACGGCCTATTGGAATCACACGCCGATGCTGGTCGTCACGCCGCAGGCCGCCAACCGCACGATCGGCCAGGGCGGATTCCAGGAGGTCGAGCAGATGGCCATGTTCCGCGACATGGTCTGCTATCAGGAAGAAGTGCGCGACCCCGCGCGGATGGCCGAGGTGCTCAATCGGGTGATCGGCAAGGCGGTCCGCGCCTCGGCGCCGGCGCAAATCAACGTTCCGCGCGACCTGTGGACGCAGGTGATCGACATCGACCTGCCGCAAGTCGTCAGATTGGAATTGCCGGCGGGCGGCGCGGAAGCGATCGCCGAAGCGGCGAAGCTGCTGTCGGGCGCCGAATTCCCGGTGATCCTTTCGGGCGCGGGCGTCGTCATCGGCGCCGCGATTCCCGATTGCGTCGCGCTCGCCCAACGGCTCGATGCGCCCGTCTGCAACGGCTACCAGCACAACGACAGTTTCCCCGGTGGCCATCGCCTGGCCGTCGGCCCCCTCGGTTACAACGGTTCGAAAGCCGCGATGCAATTGATCGCCAAGGCCGACGTCGTTCTTGCGCTGGGCACGCGGCTCAACCCCTTTTCGACCCTGCCCTGCTACGGCCTGGACTATTGGCCGAAGGCCGCCAAGGTCATTCAGGTCGATATCAACGCGGATCGCATCGGCCTGACCAAGCCGGTGACGATAGGCGTTTGCGGCGACGCGAAAGCGGTCGCGCGCGCCATCTTGGCGCGGCTCGGCCCGGAGGCCGGCGAGGCCGGCCGCGAGGCGCGCAAGCAAATCGTTCACCAGGCAAAGTCCGCCTGGCTGCAGGAGCTGAGCGGCATGGATCACGAGGACGACGATCCGGGCACGCGATGGAACGCCGACTCGCGCCGACGCGAGCCCGAACGCATGTCGCCGCGCCAGGCCTGGCGCGCGATTCAGGCCGCGTTGCCCAGGGACGTCATCATTTCCAGCGACATCGGCAACAATTGCGCCATCGGCAATGCGTATCCGACGTTCGAGAGCGGTCGAAAATATCTCGCGCCGGGACTTTTCGGTCCCTGCGGTTACGGCTTTCCCAGCATCGTCGGCGCGAAAATCGGCTGCCCGGATTCTCCGGTCGTCGGCTTCGCCGGCGACGGCGCCTTCGGCATCTCCATGAGCGAAATGAGCTCGATCGGCCGGGACGGCTGGCCGGCCATCACGATGGTGATCTTTCGCAACTATCAGTGGGGCGCGGAGAAGCGAAACAGCATTCTCTGGTTCGACGACAATTTCGTCGGCACGGAGCTCAATGCGAATCTGAGCTACGCGCGGGTCGCCGAGGCGTGCGGGCTCAAGGGCGTCGTCGCGCGGACGCCGACCGGACTGACCGTCGCGCTGCAAACCGCGTGCGATGCGCAAAGAGACGGCGTAACCACGTTCATCGAGGTCGTTCTCAACCAGGAGCTCGGCGAGCCGTTTCGCCGCGACGCGATGAAGAAGCCGGTCGCGGTCGCTGGAATCCGCCGCGAAGACATGCGCCCGCAACAGACGCGTTAGCGGCGCCGCGCCAGATCGACGCGGCCGCCGGTTTCGCCCTTGAAGCCGCGGCGAAGCGCCCGCAGGAAGCGCGCGCTGAGATAGCGATGGCGATGCAGGCGCAGGCCGTCGTCGGCGCGCACCGACGCGGAAGCGGAGCTCAGGCTCGAAAGTCCGGGGATCGCGGCCTCCAAATAGGCGGGGTCGTAGCGGAAATGGCGGCACGATCCGCATGATCCTTCGCCTGCCGTCGAAGTTCGCGCGTCCTTTCTTGGCGGCTTCGCCGCCACGGCGAATGTCCTTTCCATCTCGTCGACGTCGAGGCGCTTCCGCGCCGCGACCGCGCCTTCGCATCTGCAGCATCGAATCCATTTGACGTGGCCGCGCTTGTCGCATATTCGTGAAACAACAAATGAGCAATCATTGCTCATTTGTGAGACACGGGAGGGAATAGTGCTCAATCGCAGGGAAATTCTCAATGTCGGCGCCGCCGCCATCGCGATCGCGATCGCCCTGGGCTCGGTCGGAGCGCAGGCGAAAGGCCTCAAATTCGGCTTCAGCCAGGTGACGCTGCAGTCGCCTTTCTACGTCCAGCTTCGCGACGGCGCCGCGGCGGCCGCCAAGGCGGATGGCGACGAGCTGGTCTTTCTCGACGCCAATGGCGACGTCAGCAAGCAGAACAACGATATTCAGGATTTGATCACCCGGGGCGTCGACGTCCTGATCATCAATCCCGTCAACGCCGAGGCCATCGAGCCTTCGCTGGAGGCCGCAAAGGCCAAGGGCATCCCGGTCGTCACCGTCGATCGCAGCGTCAAGGCGAACTTCACCGCTCACGTCGGTCGCGACAACAAGACGATGGGCAAGCTGGTCGGCGAAGCCGTGGTGGCGGCGCTCAAGGCCGCCGGCAAATCCAGCGGCAAGATCATCGAAATCCAGGGCGACGCCGGCGGCGCCGTCATGATGGATCGCCGCGACGGCTTCCACAGCGCGATCGCCGGCACCGCCTACAAGATCGTCGAGGGCCCCTACGCCGAGTACGTCCGCGCCAATGCGGTGACGGCGATGCAGGATCTTCTGCAGGCGAACCCCGACGTCAGCGTCGTCTACGCCCACAACGACGACATGGCGCTCGGCGCGTTGCAAGTCCTCAATGAAGCCGGGCGCAAGGACGTCATGGTCGCGGGCGTCGACGGCCTATCGGAAGCGCTCGACGTGATGGCGAGCGGCGGCAATTTCGTCGCCACCGCCCTGAACGATCCGAAATATCTCGGCGACGTGACCATCCAGGTCGCGCGGGCGATCAAGAAGGGCGAAAAAGTCGCCTCCTTCGTCGATGCGGGAACAGAAGCCGTCACCAAGGCCAATGTCGGCAAGATCAAGCACGACGCCCTCTTCGCCGAATACCGGCCGACCGTTCTCAGCCACTGAGATCCTCCCAGGACTGCTGGAAGGCGTTTCCTCGCCTTCCAGCTCTTTCACAAAGCATCCGTCGGCTGGACCTGTGATGAAATTCGGGGTGTTTCCCGTTCGAAAGGCCGCCGACTCCGAAAATGACAGGTGATCGCATGCGCGCGGCAGTGCTCCACGGCCCAGGAGACATTCGTCTCGAGGACGTTCCGGTCCCCGCGGTCGAGGGGGGCTGCGTCCTCCTCAAAGTTGCGGCCGTCGGCGTCTGCGGTTCGGATCTGCCGCGTCTGTTGACCAAGGGCGCGCACAAGATGCCGCTCATTTGCGGCCATGAGTTTTCCGGCCATATCGTCGACAAGGGGGCCGGCGCGGACGGCTTCGCGGTCGGAGAACTCGTCGCCGTCGCCCCGTTGATCCCCTGCGGTCGCTGCGATCAATGCCTGCGCGGTCAATTCTCGCGTTGCCGCAACTACGACTATTTCGGCAGTCGTCGCGACGGCGCCTATGCCGAATTCGTCGCCGCGCCGGTCTCGAACCTCGTGAAGACGCCCGAAGGCGTCGATCCGACGGCGGTCGCCATGACCGATCCGGCGTCGATCGCGCTGCATGCGATGTGGAAAGGCGGCGGTCTGACCATCGGCGCGAGGGGCGGCGTCGTCGGCTGCGGCCCGATCGGCCTGTTTGCGATTCAGTGGATGCGTCTGATGGGCGCCCGCGAAGTGGTCGCCATCGATCTCTCCGAGGAGAAACTCGAACTCGCCCGTCGCGCAGGGGCGACCCATGCGCTGCTCGCATCGGATACGGCGGCGCTCGATCTGCGCTGCGATCTGGTGATCGAGGCGGCCGGCAATCCCAGTTCGGTCAATTTGGCCGTTCTCTTGAGCGAGCCCGGCGGACACGTCGTCTTCATCGGCATTCCCGTCAGCGACATCAACCTGGAGCACAAGACTTTTCATCATTTTCTACGCCAAGAGGTGTCTTTGCACGCCTCCTGGAATTCGTTCGGCGCGCCGTTTCCCGGTCCGCAGTGGACGGTCGCCCTGGAAAAGCTTGCGTCGGGCGATCTCAAATGGGAATTCATGATCACGCATGACCTCGATCTCGCGGAGCTGCCGGCGACGTTCGAAAAATTCCGGGATCGAAACTTCTTCTTCTCCAAAGTGATGTTCCGACCTTGAGGCCAAAGGAGCCGGAGTAGCTGGCGATGACCTCGATTCTGACGCTTGACCTCGGCACGGGCGGCATCCGCGCCGGACTCTACGACGTCGAAAAGGGTCGGATGCGCGCGCAGGCCGAGCGGGCCTACCCGACCGCCTATCCCCGACGCGGCTGGGCCGAACAGAACCCGGAGGATTGGTGGAGCGCGCTCGTCTTCGCCGCGCGCGCCGTGCTCGCCGAGACGGCCACGCGCGAGGTCGCCGGCGTCTGCGTGGCGGCCACGTCGTCGACAGTGGTCGCCTGCCGGGCGGACGGAACGCTGCTTCGACCGGCCATTCTGTGGATGGATTGCCGCGCGGCCGAAGAATCGCACTTGACCGAAACGGTGAAGCATCCGGTGCTCGCCTACAGCGGCGGCGGCGACGCGGTCGAATGGCTCGTGCCCAAGGCCATGTGGCTGGCGCGGCATGAACCCGAGATCTACCGCCAGGCGGAGGTGATCTGCGAGGCGGTGGATTTCCTCAATTTTCGCCTGACCGGCCGCTGGGCCGGGTCGCGTCTCAACGCCACCTGCAAATGGAATTACGATCCGCTGGAGCGGCGCTTCCGCCCGGACCTGTTCGCCGCCTTCGGCGTTCCCGACCTTCTGACCAAGCTGCCTCGAGAGATCGTCGCCGTCGGCGACGGCGTCGAACATATGGCGCCCGCGGTCGCGGCGGAATTCGGCATTTCCGGCAGGCCTTTGGTCGCGCAAGGCGGCATCGACGCGCATATGGGCGTCTTCGGCGCCGGAACCGTCGCGCCCGGCGGCATGTTGATGGTCGGCGGAACGTCGGCGGTCCATCTCACGCAGATGGATCGCCAGCCGGATCTGCCCGGCATTTGGGGCCCGTACCCGAACGCCCTGGTGGACGGGCTCTGGCTGATCGAAGGCGGTCAGGTTTCGGCCGGCTCGATCCTGCAATGGCTGTCCGAGCGCATTTTCGGGCTCGATGACGCCGGCGGCGCGGCTTTGATCGCCGAGGCGGCGAAGCTCGGGATCGGCGAGACCGGCCTGCTGACGCTCGACTATTGGATGGGCAACCGAACGCCCTATCGCGATCCCAATCTTCGCGGCGCGATTTTTGGCCTGTCGTTGTGGCACGACCGAGCGACGATCTATCGCTCCGCGGTCGAAGCGATCGCCCTCGGCTCGGCCAACGTCGTCGCCGGCTTGCTGGCGCGCGGCGTGAGCCTCGACCGTTTCGTCCTTTCCGGCGGCATTTGCAAGAATCCGCTGTGGCTGCGCGCGACCGTCGACGCAATCGGCATGCCGATCCATGTCGCGCGCGACGACAATCTCTCGCTGGTCGGCGGCGCCGTTTCCGCCGCTGCCGCCCTTGGGCTTTTTCCCGGCCTTACCGCGGCGTCCAAGGCGTGCGCGGCGCCCGCGGCGATCATCGAGCCCGACGCGAGCGCCCATGTCCGCTTTACCGAAATGCTGCAATCCTATCGCGAGGCGACCGAGACGGCGGCGCCGATCGCGCATAGACTGGCCTGCACACCGCAACCGCAGGAAAGGACGACATGACGGCGCCGGTCTCGACCTCCGTCAGACTGCCTTTGGACGAGTCGCGCGAGCAACTCATGGTCCAGGTGGCCAAGCTCTATTACGATCTCGAAAAGACCCAGAGCGAAATCGCCGCCGAGGTCGGGCTGACGCGTTGGCAGGTCAGCCGACTCATCCGCGAAGCGCGCGAAGTCGGCGTGGTTCGCATCGAAATCGTGCCCCGTTCGCAGCGGCGGCCCGACCTCGAGTCGCAGCTTCAAAAAGTCTTCGCCTTGCGCGACGCCGTGGTCGTGCCGAGCGGTCTGTCGGAAGACGAAGGCATCAGTCTCGAGAGCGTCGCCCAGGCCGCGGGCCAGTATCTGGCCAGCATCAATCCCAAGATCTCGTTGATCGGCGTGTCCTGGGGCCGCACGATGGCCGCCGTCGCGCATTGGCTGCCGCCGCATTGGAACGATGGCGTTCACGTCGTCCTGGTGAACGGCGCCACCAATGTCCGCTCGACCTCGCAACAGACCAATATCGTCGCCGAGCGCTTCGCCCAGGCCGGAAACGGCACGGCGACCCTGCTGCCCGTCCCCGCCATCGTCGGCAGGAAGGGCACGCGAGAAGTGCTGGAACAGGATCCGATCATCGCCAACGTGCTCGAACTCGCCGAGCGGGCGCCGGTCGTCTGCTTCAGCGTCGGCGCCTTGTCGCACCGTTCGGTGCTGGTCGAATCCGGTTATCTCGACGAGGCCGACATCGACGGGCTCGGCGCGCGCGGCGCGGTCGGCGATATTCTCGGGCATTTCATCGACGGGCGCGGCAAGATCGCCGATCCGGAGCTCGACGCGCGAACGCTCGGCCTTCGCCCGGAGCATCTGCGCGGCAAGGAGCGCGCCATTGCGGTCAGCGCCGGGCGCGCCAAACACGCCATCCTGCTGACCTGCATCAAGGCCCGCTACGTCAACGTGCTCGTGACGGACGAGGCGACCGCGGTCTACTTGCTGGAGCGCGGTCGTGGCTGACGTCCTGACGGTCAAGAACGTCGCGAAGCGCTTTCCGCCCAACATCGTCGCGCTGGAGCACGCTTCGCTCTCCGTTGCGCCCGGCGAAGTTCATTGCCTTCTCGGCGCGAACGGCGCGGGCAAATCCACGCTTCTGAAGATCGTCTCGGGCGCTTTCAAGCCGACGAGCGGGGAAATCCTGATCGACGGCGAACCGTTCCGCCTGCGCTCTCCGCAGGACGGAACGCGCGCCGGAATATCGATGATCTACCAGGAGCTCGATCTCGTCCCGCAGCTCACCGTCGAGCAGAACCTCTATCTCGGCCATCCGCCCGCGCGCTTCGGGATCATCGACCGCAAGACGAGGCGCGAAGGCGCGGTGGAGGCGTTGCGGCGCGTGGGCGCCTCCTTTGCCCCCGACGTTCGCGTCGAAAAGCTCTCGATCGCCAATCAGCAGCTCGCCGCGATCGCTCGTTCGCTGACCATGAAGGCCAAAGTCATCATCATGGACGAGCCTTCGGCGGCGCTCAACGAGCGGGAATTGGAGCGCGTCTTCGAGGTCATTCGCGAGCTCGTCCGCCAGGGCGTGGCGATCGTCTATGTCAGCCACCGGCTGAACGAAATCCGGGAGATCGGCGATCGCGTCACCGTCCTGCGCGGCGGCCGCACGATCGGGACTTTCGACGTCGCGACGACGCCGGAAAATGCGCTGGTGGAAGCGGTCATCGGCCAGAACCGCTCGTTGATCGAACGGGGCGCACGCCGCGCGATCGCCGGCGGCGTCGCGCTCGAAGTCAAGTCGATGAAGGGACTCCACGGGCTGGAGATCAGCGATTTCAGAGTCCGCTGGGGCGAGATCGTCGGCCTCTCCGGTTTGAACGGCTCGGGCCGCACGACCTTTCTTCGCAGCCTGTTCGGCGCGGCTTCGTTCGAAGGCGCGATTCTTCTGGACGGCCGGGACTTCCACCCTCGCCATCCCGGCGACGCGATCCGGCGCGGCGTCGGCCTGGCGCCGGAAAGCCGCAAGACGGAGGGCCTGATCCTCGACGCGGCGATCTATCGAAACGCCGCCCTGCCCTCGCTTCGCCATCGCCGCCTATTGAGCCACCGGGCGATGCGCGCGAGCGCCGAGCCGGTGCTCAAAGGCCTTTCGACCAAGTACGGCGACTCGGAACGGCCGGTGCGGCAGCTCTCTGGCGGCAATCAGCAAAAGGTCGTGCTGGCGAAATGGATCATCGGCGGCAGCCGCGTGCTGCTGCTGGACGAGCCCAGCCGCGGTCTCGACGTCGGCGCCAAGTCCGATCTCTACGCTTTGGTGCGACGCCTCGCCGACGAAGGGGCGGCGGTGATCGTCGCCAGCAGCGAATTGGAGGAGCTCTACGCCGCCTGCGACGCGATCTGGGTGTTTCACGAGGGGCGCAACATCCAGCTCTTCGACCCATCGGCGGCCGATCGCGACGATATCCTGAAGGCGTCCATTCTGGGAGTAAGGACCTCGACATGGCAGTGAGCGACAATCCCGGCGGCGAAAGGCTGGCCCCGCCCGATGGAAGCGGCGTCCTGGCCGCCGCCCTCGATCTCGCGGTCGAATACAATTTCATCGTGATCTTTTTCTTCGTGGCGGCGATCGCCGCGACGCTGTCGAGCAATTTTCTCACCTTCGGCAACATTTCAAACCTGTTTCAGCAGGCGGCCGTCGTCGGCATCGTCGCCGTCGGCATGACCTACGTCATCCTGACCGCCAATATCGATCTCTCCGTCGGCAGCATGGCCGCCTTTTCCGGCATGCTGGTCGCCGTCCTGATGGCCGGAGGGCACAACCCCTGGCTCGCGGTGGCGAGCACTCTTGTCGTCGGCATGGCGGGCGGCGCGCTGATGGGGGGCATCACGGCGTTCGCCCGCGTGCCGAGCTTCATCGTGACGCTGGCGGGCCTCGTCTCGATCCGCGGCGTCACCTATCTGATTTCCGAGGGCACGCCGATCGGCAACCTGCCGAAGGAATTCGGCTCGCTCGGGTCGACGCTCATCCCGATCCTGCCCGGTTTCGACTTTCCCTTGATGGGGATCATCTTCATCGCGGTCTGCGCGATCGCCGGCGTCGTGCTGCGCTACACCGTCTTCGGCGAGTACGTGTTCGCGACCGGAGGCAATATCGAGGCGGCGCGACTGTCCGGCCTGCCGACCCGGCTGATGACGATGGGCGTCTTCGCGGTCAGCGGCCTGATGGCCTCGCTCGGCGGCGTCATGCTGACCTCCCGGCTGCGGATCGGCCAGCCGACGGCGGCGCAGGGCATGGAGCTCGACGCCATCGCCGCCGTGGTTCTGGGCGGGACGAGCCTATTTGGCGGTCGAGGCGGCGTGCTCGGCACCTTCTTCGCGGTCATGCTGCTGCAGGTGCTGCGCAACATCTTCAACCTGCTCGGGCTCGGCTCCTTCTATCAAATGACCGTTACGGGCGTGATCATCGTCGCGGCCATCCTGTTGAACCGGCTGATCGACCATCGCATGGGGCGCGAGTGACGGCGCACAGAGGCGAAACAGCATTCTCGGGTTCGACGACAATTTCGTCGGCACGGAGCTCAATCCGAATCCGAGCTACGCGCGGGTCGCCGAGGCTTGCGGGCTCGACGGCGTCGTCGCGCGCCCGCAGGCCGAGCTGACCGCCGCGCTGCGAGCCGCGTGCGAAGCGCAAAGAGACGGCGTGACGACGTTCATCGAGGTCGTTCTCAACCAGGAGTTCGGCGAACCCTTCCGCCGCGAAGACATGCGCCGGCGAGAGACGCGTTAGCGGCGTCTTCGATCGTGCCGCGGGACGAGGGCGAGGCCGGCGCGCCGGGCGTCGCCCCGACCGGCGTCGCCGGCGAACCCCACGACGCCGCGATCGCCTCGATTCACCGCGCATTGACAGGGGCCGCGAGATAGTCTAGTAACTCCATCGACTAAATGCATATCCCGCTCTGCGTTTGGACAACCAGAAGGAATGGGGCGCCGTCATGTCGCACTGGTATCAAGATAATTCGCTTTCCATCGGCCACACGCCGCTGGTCCGTCTCAACCGGGTCGTCGACGGCGCCGCCGCCACGGTCCTCGCGAAGACCGAAGGACGCAATCCCTCCTACTCCGTGAAGTGCCGCATCGGCGCGGCGATGATCTGGGACGCCGAGAAGCGCGGCCTGTTGGGTCCGGGCAAGGCGCTCGTCGAGCCGACCAGCGGCAACACCGGCATCGCGCTCGCCTTCGTCGCCGCCGCGCGCGGCATCCCGCTGACCCTCACGATGCCCGAGACGATGAGCGTCGAGCGGCGCAAGCTGCTGATCGCGCTCGGCGCCACGCTGATCCTCACCGAGGGGCCGAAAGGCATGAACGGCGCGATCGCCAGGAGCGAGGAGATCGCCGCCTCCGATCCCGGGCGCTACGTTCTTCTCCAGCAGTTCAAGAACCCGGCCAATCCCGCCATTCACGAGGAGACGACGGGGCCGGAAATCTGGAACGACACCGACGGCGCCGTGGACATCTTCGTGTCCGGCGTCGGCACCGGCGGCACCATCACCGGCGTCTCGCGCTACATCAAGCGCAAGCAGGGCAAGCCGATCGTGTCGGTCGCCGTCGAACCGTCGGCGAGCCCCGTCCTGACGCAGCGCCGCGACGGCCAGCCGCTGAAGCCCGGCCCGCACAAGATCCAAGGCATCGGCGCGGGCTTTGTTCCAGACGTGCTCGATCTCACCCTGGTCGACGCGATCGAGCAGGTCGGCAACGAGGAGGCGATCGCCTTTGCGCTTCGTCTTGCGCGCGAGGAAGGCATTCTCGCGGGAATTTCGGGCGGCGCCGCGGCGGCCGTAGCCGCGCGCATCGCCAAACGCCCCGAGAACGCCGGCAAGACGATCGTGGTGGTGCTTCCCGACTCGGGCGAACGGTACTTGAGTTCGGCGCTTTTCGAGGGCGTCTTCGACGCTCAGGGCCTCGCCGCTCGCGACCTCGCCGCGTGACTGGGGCAGGTCTCGGGCCGACTTCGCGGGACGCGACCGCCGGTCGCGTCCCGCGCCTCGAGACCGCCCGCCGCATTTGAGCCGAACGACGGAGGAAGAAGCGCGCGCGCGTCGTTCGGTTCGAGCGCGCGCCCGGCGGCGCTCAGACGATCAGCAAGTCGAGGAAACTCGCATCCGACGCCAAGCTCGCCGAAGAGCCGTGCGCCGCCACTTCGCCGCGTTGCATGACGACGACGCGCTCGCAGATGCGCATGGCGAGCTGGGGATTCTGTTCGACGAGGATCAGCGCCAGCCCGGTCTCTCGCGTGACCCGCCGCAACGTGTCCGCGAGGTCCTGCACGATCGACGGCTGCAGGCCTTGCGAAAGCTCGTCGATGACGAGCAGGCGCGGTCCCGTCGCCAGGGCGCGGCCGATCGCCAGTTGCTGCTGCTGGCCGCCGGAAAGGGTTCCCGCCGGTTGGCCGCGCCGCCGGGCAAGGTCGGGAAACAGGACGAAGGGGTCGACGCGGCTCGGCGCGTAGGCGACGCAGCGGGCGAGTTCGACGTTCTCGGCGACCGTCAGGCGCGCGAACACGCCGCGGTCGTCGGGCACGAACGCCACGCCGAGCCGCGCCAGGCGACGCGGATCGCGCGCCGCGATCGGTTCGTCGTCGATCAGCACCTCGCCGGCGAATCGATCGGCGAGCCCGACGAGCGTGCGCAACAACGTCGTCTTGCCGACGCCGTTGCGGCCGAGCAGGGCGAGCGTCTCTCCCGCCGCCAACTCCAACGAAACACCGTTCACGATTCGGATCGCGTTGTAGCCGCCGACGAGACCGCGCGCCGAAAGCAGCATGATCAGCCCAGCCCCAGATAGGCGCGGCGGACCTCGGGATCGGCCGACACGGCGTCCATCGTTCCCTCGCTGATGATCCGGCCGCGATGCAGGCAGACGACGCGATCGGCGAGGTCGCGCACGATCTCCATGTCGTGCTCGACGCAGACGATGGCGCAGCCGAGTTCGTCGCGCAGCGCGCGCAAGGCGCCGGCGAGCCGATTGGCCTCGTTGCGCCCTAGACCCGCCGCCGGCTCGTCGAGCAGCAGAACGGCGGGGTTCGAGCACAGCGCCATGGCGATCTCGAGCGAGCGGCGGTCGCCCAGCGACAGAGACTCGACGCTGAGTCCGCCGCGCTCGCGCTCGAGGCGCGCATAGACCTCCGGCAGCGCGACGCGCACGCCCGCTTCCTGCCGCGCCAGAACGAGGTGCTCGCTGACGCTGAGGCCGGGAAACAGGCTGGGGACCTGGAACGTTCGCGCCAGGCCGGCGGCGATCCGAAGGTGCGGCGGTTGGGATTCGACCCGCTCGCCGCGCAGCGTCACGCTGCCTGCGTCGCAGGCGATCGCGCCGGACAGGATGGCGAGCAACGTGCTCTTGCCGGCGCCGTTGGGGCCGATGAGACAGACGATCTCGCCGGCCGGAACGCGCAGATCGACGCCGTCGAGCACGACGTTGCCGGAGAAACGCTTCACGACGCCCTCGCAGGCGAGCCCGTCGCCGCCCCGCGAAAGCGCCGGCCGCGCGGGCGCCGGCGCGCGCGGCGCCGTGTCGGCGAGTTGCGGGCCGGACTGAAACTGGCCGGCGATCCCCGCCGGGACCAGCAAAACCGAGCCGATGAACAGGACGCCGAGCAGCAGCAGATAGGAATCGCCCATCCAGGTCGCCAGCGCGTCTTGGCCGTAGGTCGCCGCCATCGCGCCGAGGACAGGCCCGAGGATCGTGCCCTTGCCGCCGATCGCCACCCAGACCAGAACCTGGGTCGACAGCACGATCCCGACCCGATCCGGGCTCACGCTGCTCATCAGGGGCGCGGCGAGGCCGCCGGCCAGCGCGCAGACGGCGGCGCTCAGCGTGAAGGCGACCACCCGTTCGCGAAAGACGGGGATGCCGAGATGTTCGGCGCGTTGGCTGTTGAGGCGGATCGCGACGAGACGGTTGCCGAACGGCCGCCGAAGCACGGCGAGCCACAGCCCGCCGACGACGATCGTCGTCGCAGCGAGGCAAAACCAATAATAGACGGTGGTCGAGCCGATGGGCTGGACGAAAATGCCGGTGCTGCCGCCGGTCACCGACCACCAGCTGCGGGCGATCTTCTCGGCGAGCAGCGTGACCGCCAGCGTGAGCACCGCCATGGTCGAGGGATTGGTCGAACGGCGCAGTCCCGCCGCCGCGATCGCCGCCCCCAGCAGCGCCGCGAGCACGATCCCCGCCGCCGCGCCCGCCAGCGGCGAACCGTCGCGGGCCATCGCGATCGCGACGCCGTAGACGCCGAGGCCGAAGAACACCGCGTGGCCGATCGAGACGACGCCGGCGCGGCCCCAAGCCAGGTCGAGGCCGACCGCGAACAACCCGTAGGCGAGGCCGAGCGCGAGCAGGCCGACCTTGAACTCGTTGAGCAAGAAGGGGCAGAGAACCGCCGCCGCCAGCAGGAGAGCGGTGAAAAGGCGGCCGGGCCGCAAAAGCCCGGCCGTGGTCGCGCGCCCGTTCAACATCGCGCGCCAATGCGCGCGCGATCGTACGCGGGTCTGTTGCGACGACATCGGCGCAGCCGCCTCAGCACGTCTTCAGGCCGGCCGGGACGACCCCGAGATCCTTGACGATCTTGAACAGGCCGCCGGGCTGGATCTGGCAGACATACATCGGATAGTCGACGGAAAGGTTGCTCGCATTGAGCGTCAGCGGCTGATCCGACAACGGCGTCGTCGCCGCGACGCCCTTGAGCGCCGCGAAAACGGCCTTGCGATCGTAGCTCCCCGCCTTCTCCACCGCCGCCTTGGCGAAGCGCAGCGAATAATAGGCGGTGACGCCGACCAGCGGGATCGGCCCTTCGCCGTACTTCTTCCTGTAGGCGGCGATGAACGCCGCATTGCCGCCGGCCTTGATCTCCTCGCTGTAGCGGGTGACGGTGTAGAGACCGTCGACGGCGTCGCCCATCGCCGGATAGAATTCGGGCTGCAGCGTGATGCCGGTCAAATGCGCGCCCGGCAGCAGGCCGAAGCTCTTGGCCTGCTTGACGAACGCGATCGCGTCGCCGCCGACGACGGCCGACAGGATCACGTCCGGCGCGGCCGATTTGATCTTGGCGATCGAACTCGACCAGTCGGCGGTGCCGAGCGGCGCGTAGAACTCGTCGACCACCGTGCCGCCGGCCTTGGCGATGAAGCTCTTGCCGACCCCGAGATACTGGTGCGGGAATTCGAAGTCGCTGCCGATCAGCAGAAACTTCTTGCCGAATTTTTCGGCCATGAAGGGCACCAGCGGGCCGAGCAGCGAATAGGAGGTCTCGCCGAGCAGCACGCAGGTCGACTTGCAGAAGGGCATCCAGAAGCCGGCCTCGAGGAACATCACGGGGACGTCGTAGGCGGCGCAAATCTGGCTCGCGACGGTCTCCTCGTCCGAGGTGATCGTGCCGACCACCATGTCGACGCCGTCTTGCTGGATGAATTTCTTCAGCACCGTTCCGGCCACCGCCGGAACCGCCTGGTCGTCCTGGCGCACGACTTCGACCGGTTGCCCGGCGATGCCGCCGGCGGCGTTCAATTCCTCGAGGCCGAGTTCGAAGCCGCGCTGCATGGCGATGCCTTCCGGCGCGACCGGGCCCGTCAGCGGCGCAACGAAGCCGATCTTGAACGGACGCGTTCCCTTGAACGCCGCGGCGCGCGCGGGTCCGGCGAATCCCGTCAATCCGCCGATAGCGCCGGCGCCCGCCAGCCCGAGGGCCAAACGAGCCGCGCCGTTCGCGAAGGCGCGCCGCGAAACCGGCGCGTCGAGCAAGCTGTCACTCCCAGACGATCCATTCCTAGTCATTGCGTTTCCTCCCTTGCTTTCCTTGCTTGGCTCCAGGACCACGAGACGCCCTGGGGTTTGACGGCGATGAAGATCGCGAGCAGGCCGAAGAGGATGCTTTCCGCCAGGGTCACGTTCAGGTAGGCCTGCAGAAGCGTGAAGGTGAACTCGACCGCCACCGCGCCGACGATCGGGCCGGCGAGCGATCCCTGCTTGGCGATCAGAACGGCGAAGAAAGCGGGCGCGAGGTACGAGAGCCCCATGGTGGGCGCGATGGCGAGCGTCGGCGCGACCAATGCGCCCGCCAGCACCGCCAGCGCGGTCGCAATCGCGAACACAATGGCGAGCGTGCGTTGCGGCGAGACGCCCATCAGCGCCGCCATCTCGACATTGTCGATCGAGGCGCGCAGCCGCAGGCCGGCCGAGGTTCGATAGACGAGCAGCATCAGGCCCGCGAGCAGCACGATGATCCCGGCGGCGACGGCGACCCGATAGGCGGGATAGGCGAAGCTTCCGATCACGATCAGCCCCGCCAGCGGCGCATCGACGCCTTTCTGGGACACCGTGAAGATCGCCGCCACCGTCTGCTCGAGCACGATGCCGACGCCCCAACTCGCCAGCAGCGTCGCCATGAACCCCTTGTCGTAGACCCATCGCAGCACGCCGCGCTCGAGCGCGAAGCCGAGCGCCAGGCCGAACACGAACGTGAGGGCGAGGGCGACGAGAAACGGCAGATCGCGCAGCGCGTACATCGAGTAGGCGCCGACCATCATCAGATCGCCTTGCGCGACGTTGACGATTTTCAATTCGCCGAGGATGAGGCCGAGACTGAAGGCGACGAGCGCCAGACACGCCGACGTCCACACGAAATCGAACAGGATCTGCCACGACGCGCTCATCGACGCCGTACCCCGTCGCACGCGCTCGCGGCGCCGCCGACAGCAGGGGCCGCCCTGTTCATCGCCCGATCCCTCCCTCGCCCGATCCCGCGGCGATCGAACCCGCTTGTCGCCGGCCCAAACCGCCGCCGCGGCGGCCGTCGAGCGATGGGCTCGCTTACGGCGCCGATAGGCCTTTTGCTTTGGCTGCGGGTTAGTGTATATCGGAGATAGTTTGATGGCAAACGATTTTGTCGGCGCCTGCGCCGACAGCCGGGAGGAGCCGAGATGGGCCAACTGAGCTCCAAGACGTGTCTGATCACCGGCGGCGCCGGAAGCATCGGGCTCGCGACGGCCCGGCTGTTTCTCGCCGAAGGCGCGAAGGTGACGCTCGTCGACCTCGGCGAGGAGCGGCGCGAGCGCGCCATGGCCGCGCTCGGCGGCCTGCCGGCCGACTACGTTTCGGGCGACGTCTCGCGCGCGCAGGACGTCGAGCGCTGCGTCGCCGCGACCGTGTCGCGTTGGGGCAAGATCGACGTGTTGTTCAGCAACGCCGGCAATTTCGGCGTTGTGGCCCCGATCGGCGACTACCCGGAAGACGTCTTCGATGCCGTCTATGCGGTGCACGTCAAGGGAGCGCTGCTGTTGTGCAAGTACGCCGTCGGTCAGATGAACGACGGCGGCAGCGTCATCATCACCTCGAGCATTGCCGGCATGCGCGGCGATCCGGGGGTCTACGCCTACATCACGGCCAAGCACGCCCAGGTCGGACTGATGCGCTGCCTCGCCAAGGAGCTGGCGCCGCGCCGCATCCGCGTCAACACCCTTCATCCCGGCCCGATCGACAACGCCTTCCAGGCGAAGGTCGAGGCCGACGTCGGCCGCATCATCGGCCGCGACGCGACGCAGTTCTTCAACGAAATGATCCCCCTGGCGCGGCATGGAACGGCCAACGAAATCGCCAAGGCGGCGCTCTTTCTCGCCTCCGACCAGAGCAGTTTCACGACCGGCGCCACCCTGATGGTGGACGGTGGGATGAGCGCATGAGCAAGGTCGGCCGCCACAACGCGACGCCTCGGGAGGGAAGCGACCAGGAATGAGCGACGCGCATCGATCTTCCGACCGCGGGCAGCGCCGCGCCAAAGCCGCAGCGCCGCCCGCTGCGGTCGATATCGGCGACCTGGGCGCCTATATCGGCTTTCACCTGCGCATCGCTCAGGACGCTTCGTTCCGCGCCTTCGCCCGCAACACGGGCCAGCAGGGCATCAAGCCCGGACGCTTCGCAGCCCTGATGGTGATCGGCCGCAATCCGGGAATCGGGCAAGGCGCTCTGGGGCAGACGATCGGGCGCGACAAGTCGACCATCACGCCGCTGATCCAGGATCTGCAACGGCTCGGGCTGATCGAGCGCCGTCCCTCGACCGACGACCGGCGCCGCGTTCACCTCTATCTGACCGACGCCGGCAAGACCCATCTGAGCCGCCTCAAGCGCTACGCCAGAGCCCACGACCGCAAGCTCGACGAGATCGTCGGCGCCGAGAAGGCGGGATTCCTCGAACTCTTGAGGAAGATCGCCAACGCGCTCGACTGAACGGGCGGCGATCGCGCACGCGAACGCACACCGGAGAAACAGCCATGTACACCGCGAGCTCCGCTTTCCTCGACTCGCTGCAGGAGGCGGGAGTCTCGTACGTCTTCGCCAATTTCGGCAGCGATCATCCCGCGCTGATCGAGGCGATCGCGGCGGCGCGCGCGCAGGGCCGTCCCGCTCCCTCGTTCGTCACCTGCCCCAACGAAATGGTGGCGCTGAGCTGCGCGCAGGGCTACGCCCAGCTCACCGGCCGCGCCCAGGCCGTCGTCGTGCACGTCGAGTGCGGAACCCAGGCGCTCGGCGGCGCCGTCCACAATGTGGCGCGCTGCCGCACCCCGGTGCTGATCTACGCCGGCATGTCGCCGGCCACCCAGGAGGGCGAGCTTCCGGGCGGGCGCAACGAATTCATCCACTGGCTGCAAGACGTCGCCGACCAGCGCGGCATCGTGCGCCAGTACATGAAGTACGATCACGAGATCCGCTCCAGCCGCAACGTGCCGCAAATCGTCCATCGCGCCCTGCAGATCGCGCAAAGCGACCCGAAGGGGCCCGTCTATCTCGTCAGCGCGCGCGAGACGATGGAGGCGGCGGCCGCGCCGCTGTCGACCGACGTCTCGCTGTGGCGGCCGATTCCGCCGACGCCGCTGCCCGAAGACGCGGTCGCGGAGATCGCCGAGGCGATCGCCGCCGCGAAGCGGCCGCTCGTCGTCACTTCTTATCTCGGCCGCAACGGCGCCGCGGTGGCGGAATTGACGGGGCTGTGCCGCGGCTTCGGCGTCGGCGTGCTCGAATCGGCGCCGAGCTGCATGAACTATCCGCATGACGACGATTTCTATCTCGGCAACTACTGGAACGAGCCGATCCAGAATCCCGTCCTGGCCGAGGCCGACGTCGTCCTGGTGATCGACAGCGACGTGCCTTGGATACCGAGCGTCAACGCGCCCTGCGCGCAGGCGGCGATCTATCATCTCGACGTCGATCCGCTCAAGGAAACGATCCCCCTCTGGTACATCAGGGCGCGCCGCTCGCTGCGCGCCGACGCCGGACTCGGCCTGCGGCAGCTCAACGAGCGTCTGGCGCGGCGGCCGGCGGACGACTCGATCGTCGACGAGCGGCGGCGCCATTATCGCGAGCTGCACCGGCGGCGCGCCGAGGAACTCGCGCGCCGCGAAGCTCCGGACGCCACGCGGATCAGGCCGGAATGGCTGACCGCCTGCGTGCGGCGGGCGATCGGCGACGACGCGATCGTGCTGAACGAGGGGGTGACCAATTATCCCGCCATCACCAGTCACGCCGCGCGACGCCGTCCGGGCACGTTCTTCGCCAGCGGCGGCAGTTCGCTGGGTTGGAGCGGCGGCGCGGCGATCGGCATGAAGCTCGCCGCGCCCGAGCGGATGGTGGCGTCCTTGACCGGCGACGGCTCGTACATGTTCTCCGTGCCGTCGACGGTGCATTGGATGGCGCGCCGCCACCAGACGCCGTTCCTGCAGGTCGTCTACAACAACCGCGGCTGGAAGGCGCCGCGCTTCTCGGCGCTGGCCCTGCACGCGGACGGCTACGCCAGCCGCGCCGACGACCTCGGCCTGCGCTTCGACCCGCCGCCCGATTACGCCGGCGTCGCCGCCGCCGCGGGCGGCGCGCTCGCCATCGCCGTCAAGCGTCCCGACGAGGTCGAGGCGGCTATCGCGCGAGCGGTGCGGACGGTGCGCGAGGAGAAGCGCTGCGCGGTCGTCGACGCCTGGTTGGCCGACGACTGACGAAGGTCCGCAGAAATGGGAGCCGATTCGTGGGCGGCCGCCGGATGTATAGTCCCCGCATCGGCCTTGCGGCGCCGGCCGCGACCTCGCCCCGGCGCCGCCAGCCACGAAATGATCAGCGGGTCACCTTGGGAACGATCTTCAGGTAGCTGACGATCATCGTCGTGTCGTCCGTCAAGACGCCGATCACCGTCCTTTCGATCGCGTCCAGCGTGGACTGCTGAAATCCCGGAGAGTTCGGGTCCGTGTCGAAGTCGACTTCGATCACCAGCGTCTTGACCCACATCGCGTCTTCCCAGCTCCATTCGAACCAGGTTCGAGAGACGTTGCGAAGTTTCGACAAAGCCTCTCTGACGATTGCGATATTGCCCTTCATGTCACGGTCGCTCCCATGCTCGGAACGAACCCTATCACGGCGCCGGGGCGCGGCGCGAGCGACGCCGCCAGCCCTCACAGGCGCACGACCTGTCCCGTGCGCACGCTCTCGTCGGCGGCGAAGACGATGCGCAGCGAATTGAGCGCGTCTTCGAGATGCTCGCTCAGGTCGACCTCGCCGCGAATGGCGCGCAGGAACAGCCGCTGCTCGCGCTCGCACAGCTCCTGATGCCCAGGCTCTTCCTCGGTCGAGAGGATTTCGTCGGGCTTTGCGAAGGCGCCGTCGGCGTCGAGCGCGGCGTGGTGGATGCGCAGCGCGTTGGTGCGCGTATGCATGTCGTGATGGGCCGAATGCGCCGCCTCGCCGGCCGCCTCCTCGGCGACGATCGAGACGCAGCCGTTGGGTCCGATCATGTCTTTGACGAAGAACGCGGTCTCGCTCATCATCGGGCCCCAGCCCGCTTCGTACCAGCCGACCGAGCCGTCCTCGAAGACGATGTGCAGATGGCCGTAATTGTACATCGTCGGCGCGATCTCGTCGGTCAGGCGCGCGCCGACCGCGTGCACCGCGACCGGGCGCGAGCGCGTCACCTGGCACATGATGTCGACGTAGCGCACGCCGCAGTCGACGATCGGCGAGGTCGAGCGCATCAGATTCTTGTGCACGGCCCAGAACGAGCCGGAGGATTGCTGGTTGAGGTTCATGCGCATCACCAGCGGCTTGCCGAGGGTGCGGCCGATCTCGACGAAGCGCGTCCACGAGGGATGGACGCGCAGGATGTAGCCGACCAGCAGCGCGCGCTTGGCCGCGCGCGCCGCCGCGACGATTTTCTCGGCCGCATCGAGCGTGTCGGCGAGCGGCTTCTCGCAAAAGACGTGCGCGCCCGCTTCCAGCGCCTGCAGCGCCATCGGCGCGTGGAATTCGGTATAGGCGGCGATCGCCACCGCGTCGGGCTTCAGCGCGGCGAGCGCCGCGGGAAGATCCTCGAAGCGCGGAACGCCGGCAAATTCGGCGTCGAGATCGCGGCGCGCGGCGGCTTTATGCGTGCACAAGCCGACGAGATCGAAGCCCTCGATCGCCTTGTAGGCGCGCGCGTGGCTCGTCCCCATCGTTCCCAGGCCCACTGCGAGCACGCGCTGCTTGCGCGCCGACGTCGACAAATCCGGCTTCTCGCTCATCCCATCCCTCCCCGTCGTCAGACCGTGCGCGTCACCTTCATCAGATGCGGCGGCGCGTCGGGATCGCGCCCGCGCCGACGCGCCGTCGCCTCGGCCAACCGATAGAACGCGTGCAGCGCCGGGATCGGCGTCAGCAATTCGTGCCCCGCCGCCGGCGCGACCAGCGTCGGCCAGACCGGGTGCGGCGCGACGTCGACGAGAAGCGGCGCCGCGCCGAAGGAGGCCAGACGGTCGATCGTCTCCAGCACGCCCGCGCGGGCTGCATCCGCCGGGACGAAGGCGATGACGGGAAAGCCCGGCTCGACGACGCCGGCGGGGCCGTGCAGGACTTCGGCCGAGGAGAACGCCTCGGCGTGGATCGCGCACGTCTCCTTGAGCTTCAACGCGGCCTCCGCCGCGATTCCCAGCGTCGCGCCGCGCCCGATCACATAGAGCGAGCGCGCCGCGGCGAGCGCGGCCACCAGCCTTTCGGGCGGCGGCGCGCAATTGCCGACGAGCTGGCCCGGCAAATCGCCGAGCGCGGCGCGTAAGTCGGCGTCCGCGCTCCAATGCGCGACCAGCGAGGCGCCGGCGACGAGCGAGGCGATCATCGTCTTGGTCGCCGCCACCGAGCGCTCTTCGCCCGCGTGCAGGGGCAACACCGCCGCGGCGTCCATTGCTACGGGCGAGGTCGCGTCGTTGACCAGCGCCACCGCGAAGGCCCCCGCCTCGCGCGCCGCGCGCTGCATGGCGACGATGTCGGGGCTGCGGCCAGATTGAGAAATCGTCACCGCGAGGGCGCCCCTGAGGCGCAGCGGCGCGTGGTAGAGCGAGGCGACCGAGGGGCCGAGCGAAGCGCAGACGAGGCCGAGGCGCAGCTCGACGAGATGTTTCAGGTAGAGCGCGGCGTGGTCGGAGCTGCCGCGCGCGATCGTCGCCACGACGTTGGGATCGCGCGCGCGCAAAGCGGCGCCGAGCTCTGCGACCGGCTCGGCGTTGGCGGCGAGCTGGCGCGCGATCGCCTCGCCGGCGCCGGCGATTTCGGCCGCCATGAACGTCCCGCTCATGGCGCCGTTCCCTCGGAGCGTCCAAGCCGGCCCGCCGAAAGCGTCAGTTCGGCGATGAAATCGTAGGTGTCGGCGCGATAGAAGGAGCGCGTGTATTCGACGCAGCGTCCGTCGGCGAGATAGGCGATGCGGTGGATGTCGAGCGCCGCCGAGCCCTCGGGAACGTCGAGCAGCGCGGCGTCGGCGGCGCCGAGCACCACCGCGCGCAGCCGCTGCAGCGCCCTGACCGGCAGCCAGTCGTGGGCGTCGAGCGCGGCGTAGAGCGATTCGCCGACGCGGGCGGGGTCGCCGATGAAGCGGGCCGGCACCGCGGCGCGCTCCATCGCCATCGGCACGCCGTCGGCGAGGCGCAGACGCGCCAGGCGGAACACGCTGTCGCGCGGGCTGACGCCGAGCATCATCGCCTCCTCGGGCGTCGGCAGGAACACGCCGCGCTCGATCTCGCGCGATGAGGCGACGAAGCCGCGCGAGCGCATGTCCTCGGTGAAGCTCGTCAGCCGGGAGAGCGCCTGTTCGACATGCGGGGCCTTGCGACGCACGAACGTGCCGGCGCCGTGACGCTGGAACAGCACGCCCTCTTCGACGAGGGCGGCGATGGCGCGCCGCAGCGTCGTGCGCGAAACATGCACGATCTCCGCCAGCTCGCGCTCGCCGGGCAGGACGACGGCGCCGGCGAAGCGTCCGGAGGCGATTTCCCGCTTCAGCGTCGCCCCGACCGCCTCGAAGAGCGGCCCCGCTTCCGCTCGCGCCTCGCGAAGCTCGTTCATGCCCATCCTCCGGCCCCGAGGCGCCGCCGGCGCAGCAAAAGCGCGGCGGGCGCCTCACGCCCCCTAGACAAGAGGTATAGAATTGTTTAATGATCGAAAACAAGAGGTATCTAGTGGTATGCCGCTCGCGAGCGTCCACGGCCTGGGGGGGAATCATGAGCGCGACGGTTGAAGAGGCCCCGCCCGACGAGGCCGAGGAGGCGCTGCTCGCCGCGCTGATCGACGACCAGAGTCGCGCCGTTGAGCAAGTTGCGGCGGTCGCCGACAGGCTTCGCGGGCCAGAGTATATCCTTGAAGCCGCTCGGCGGCTTGAAGCGCTCCTCGAGGGCCAGCAACAAGCGTTCGCGGCTGCGGCGGACGCCATCGAGACGTGCGTCGCCGCCGACGGCCTCGTGTATCTGTTCGGCAGCGGGCATTCGCACATGTTGGCCGAGGAAGGCCATTATCGCGCTGGCGGCCTCGCCTGCGTCGTCCCGATTCTCGCCAGCGCGATCATGCTGCACGAAGGCGCGACCGCCAGTTCGCAATTCGAGCGCATGAGCGGCGTGGCCGAGATCGTCCTCTCGCGCTACCCGATCGGGCCGCGCGACGTGGTCGTCGTCTTTTCGACCAGTGGCGTCAACGCCGTCCCGGTCGAGGCCGCGAAACTCGCTCGCGCCGCCGGCGCCACGGTGATCGCCGTGACTTCGCAAGCCTATTCCGCGCACGTCGCCGCCGGGCGCGAGCGGCTCGCCGACGTCGCCTCGATCGTTCTCGACAACAAGGCTCCGCCGGGTGACGCCTGCGCTCAGCTCACTGCGGATGGCCTCAACGCCGGGCCAATTTCGACGGTCGTCGGCGCGGCGCTTCTCAACGCTTTGCTAATCGACGCCTCAGCGCGGCTGCTCGCCGATGGCGTCGAACCGCCCATCTACGTCAGCGCCAACATGCCCGGCGCCGCAGCGCGCAACGCCGCGCTCGTCGCACGCTACCGTTCGCGCAACCCGCATCTCTGACGCGTTTCACGCGCAGCAATGGAGGATGAAAATGCTTCGCAGAAGTCTGTTGACAGCGGGTGCCCTCGCGCTCGCGCTCTTGGCGTCTGGCCTCGCGCAGGCCGATCCGGTGCAGATCCGGCTGTGGCATATGGAGCAGCCCCCGCAGCGGGTCGCGCGCGTCCAGCAGCTCATCGACGAGTTCAACAAGGCCAACCCCGACATCGTCGTCAAGCAGGAGCCGCAGAACTGGGGCGAAGTCTACGCCAAGGCGCCGGCCGCCATCGCGGCCGGCAATGCGCCCGACATCCTGTTCGCGATTCCCGACTTTACCACCGTGATCAAGGGGCTCGGTGCGCTGGAGTCGGTGAAGGACTTCACCGACAAGCTTGACAAGCAGCACCACTTCATTCCGGCGACGCTGCGTCCCTATGCCTACGACGGCGGCGTCTGGGCGGTGCCGCTCTATAACATGGCGATCTCCATGTGGTACCGGAAGAGCGTGTTCGCCAAGGCTGGCCTCACGCCGCCGCAGACCTGGAGCGACTGGAAAAAGGACGCCGAGACGCTGACCAAGGCAGGCCTGTACGGCGCGGGGCTGCCGGCCAACAAGCATCTCTACACCGACCAGACCGTCTACGCCGTGCTGGTCAACGACGACGCGGCGGAGCTCTTCAACGACGACGGCTCGTTGCGCTTCAACAACCCGAAGACCGTCGAGGCCTATTCGTTCTACAAGGACATCTACAAGTTCTCGGCGCCCGACGCGACCAACTGGACCTGGGGCGAGGCGGAAGCCTGCTTCGATTCCGGCAAGTGCGGCACAGTGCTGCAGTTCACCGTCATCAGCACCTACAACGCGCAGGGCGGCGACCCGGCCGACCTTGGCGTCGTCGCGGTGCCGCACGCCGACGGGCTGAAGGACTCGAACACGATCTCCTACTCCAACGCGGCGATGATCCTCGCCAAGGATCCGGCCAAGCGGCAGGCGGCGGAAAAGTTCATCAGCTTCATCCTCGAGCCGGCCAACTACGGCCGCTTCCTCAACATGGAGCCCGGCCTGTTCCTGCCCGCGACTGAGGACGGCGCGAAGGCGGAGAGCTTCTGGAGCGATCCGCTGGCGGTAAAGTACAAGGCGCAGATCGAGACGATGATCGCCAACAGTCAGCACGGCATGCTGTTCGGCTTCACCAAGGACAAGGTGATGTCGTCGATCGGCGCCATCTCGGCGCAGAACATCATCGCCGAGACGCTGCAGCGCATCGTCGCCGGCGGCGCGGCGCCGGCCGACGCCGTCGCGGCGGGACAGAAGGAGATGGAGGCGGCGGCGAAGTAAAGCGCTGAGCCTGTGCCTCGTCGCTCACAGCGCCGCGCCGCGCGGCGCGAAGCGATATTCGCCTGGACCTTGGTCGCGCCGGTCATCCTCTGGCTTGGCGCGACCCTGGTCTATCCGCTCGTCTCCTCGCTCGCGCTCAGCGTCGAGAACGTGCGCATCATTGGCTCGGCGGGTCGCTTCGTCGGACTCGACAACTATCTCTCGATCCTTTCTGCTTCGGCCTTTTGGCTCGCTCTCGCGCGCAGCGTCGTCTGGGTGGTCGGCAACGCCGTCGTCCAGACCGTCCTCGCCATGGCCGCGGCGCTGATCCTCGAACAGACGTTTCCTGGCGTGCGCGTCGCGCGCACCTGGATCGTCGTCACCTGGATCGTGCCGACCATCGTGATCGTCATCGTCTGGCGCTGGCTCTTGTCGACCTCCGGCGGCATGATCAATCCGCTGCTGATCGGGCTCGGCGTCATCAATGAGCCGGTCGGGTTCTTCTCCACCGCGACGAGCGCGATGACCTCGCTCGTGCTGATCAACTCCTGGCGCTGGTTCCCGTTCATCGCGGTGATGCTGCTCGCCGGCCTGCAGCGCATTCCCGCCGATCTCTATGAGGCGGCGGCGATCGATGGCGCCTCGCGCTTCGCCCGCTTCCGCCGCATCACGCTGCCGCTGCTCGAGCCGGCCCTCTTCGTGCTGACGGTGATCGGCACGTTGCTGTCGTTCAACGTGTTCGACATCGTCTGGCTGATCACCGGCGGCGGCCCGGCCGACGCGACGACGACGCTGCCGATCCTTATCTACCGGACCGCCTTCAAGGGTTACCGCTTGAGCGAGGCGGCGGCGATGTCGGTCGTCGCGATGTTGCTGCTGATGGGCCTCGCGATGCTCGCGGTGCGGACTCTGGCGCCGCGCGAGGAGGGGGGCTGATGCGTCGCGGCCTCGGCGTCAACCTCGCGCTGGCGGGCGGCCTGGCGTTCCTCGCCGTCGTCGCGCTGCTGCCGTTCTGGTGGGTGATTTCGTCGTCGATCAAGGCGACGAATGAGATCGTCTCGACCACGCCGACGATGATCCCCCACAGCTTCACGCTCGAGCACTTCGCCAAGCTGCTCACCTCGTCGGACTACCCGCGCTTCCTGATCAACAGCCTGGCGGTGTCGGCCGCTTCAATGGCCGCCACGGTGGTCCTCGCCGTCCTCTCCGGCTACGCGTTCTTCCGCTTGCGCTTCGCCGGCCGGGATTTTCTCTATCGCGCCATTCTGCTCGCCTACGCCTTTCCCGCCATCGTCGTGCTGGTGCCGCTCTACGGCATGATGTCGGCGGCGCGGCTCATCGACAACCTGTTCGCTCTGGTGATCGTCAACGTGACGTTCGCCGTTCCCTTCGCCATCTGGATGATGCGCGCCTTCCTCGCCGCTGTGCCGCTCGAGATCGAAGAGGCGGCGCGGCTCGACGGCGCCTCGCGTTTGACCATCCTCTGGCGCATCATAGTTCCGCTCATCGCGCCGGGCATCGCCAGCGTGGCGATCTTCGCCTTCATCTCCAGCTGGACCGAGTACCTGTTCGCCTCGGTGCTGATCCAGAGCGACGCCAACAAGACGATCCCGGTCGGGCTCGCGGGCATCATCGGCCAGTATCAGGTCGACTGGGGGCTGATGCTGGCGGGGGCGACGATCACCACGCTGCCGGTCGTCGTGCTGTTCTTCTTCATCGGGCGCTATTTCGTCGCCGGCCTCACCGCCGGGGCGATCAAATGAGGTGAGACGCGGATGGTCGCGATATCGCTACGAGGATTGCGCAAGCGCTTCGGCGCCGCCGAGGTGATCAAGGGCGTCGACCTCGAATTCGCCGCCGGCGAGTTCTCGGTCATCGTCGGGCCGTCGGGTTGCGGCAAGTCGACGCTGTTGCGGATGATCGCCGGGCTCGAGGAGGTCGACGAAGGCGCGGTGCTGATCGGCGATCGCGAGGTCACCGACGCCGACCCCAAGGATCGCGGCGTGGCGATGGTGTTCCAGAACTACGCGCTCTATCCCCATATGACCGTCCGCCAGAACCTTTCCTTCGCCCTCGAGATGGCGCGCCGTTCGAAGGCGGAGATCGACGCGAAGGTCAACGCCGTCGGCGAGGCGCTGCACATCGGCGAGCTGCTCGACCGCAAGCCATCGCAACTTTCGGGAGGGCAGCGCCAGCGCGTCGCCCTCGGGCGGGCGATCGTGCGCGACGTCGGCGTCTTCCTGTTCGACGAGCCGTTGTCGAACCTCGACGCCGCGCTGCGGGTCGCCATGCGCGCCGAGCTGGTGCGGCTGCACCGCGAGCTGCGCAACACGATCGTCTATGTCACCCACGATCAGGTGGAGGCGATGACGCTGGCCGACCGCATCGTCGTCTTGCAGGCTGGCAAGGTCATGCAGGTCGGCGCCCCGCTGCAGCTCTATCATCGCCCGGCCAATCTCTTCGTTGCCGGGTTCATCGGTTCGCCGCGCATGAACTTCATTCCAGTCGAAGTGGCGTCGGTGAGACCGGACGGGGCGACGGTGCGCAGCCCCGAGCTGCCGCCAACGCTCGCGCCGACGCGCGTCGACGGCCTCAAGGCCGGCGACAAGGCGACGCTCGGCGTCCGCCCCGAACATCTCAATCTGCCTACAGAAGGCTCGACGGTGATCGAGGGCGCGGTCGAGCTCGTCGAGCGGCTCGGCCGCGAGACCGGCGTTCGCGTGAGAACCAGCAGCGGCTTGGCGCTCGACGCCATCATCGACGGCGCGGCCAGGGCGGTCGCGGGCGCGCGGCTGGCCCTCGGCTTCCGCCCGGAGACTTGTCACCTCTTCACCGCGGAGGGACGCGCGCTTGAGCGGCGCGTCGCGCCCGAGATCGCCGACGCCTTGTCGCCCCACGCCGATCAAGCCTGAGCGGCGAGCGCGACGATCGCCTCGCGCTCGGCGCGGTAGCGAGCGAAGGCCTCGTCGTAGACGCCGGCAAGCGCGCCGTTCGGCTCATAGCGGCGCTCGCCGCTCCTCGGCGCCAGCGCGGCGTCCCGCACCGAGGCGCTCCAGCCGATGGCGACGCTGGCGAGCAACGCCGCGCCCATTGCGCCAAATTCGCTGCCCAGCGGCGCGACGACCGGCGTGCCCGTCACGTCGGCGATCGTCTGGCTCCAGAAGACGCTGCGCGCGCCGCCGCCGACCAGCCGGATCTCTCTCAAAGGCTGGCCGATGGCGGCGTAGCAGTCGCGGATGGCGTAGGCGACGCCCTCGTAGACCGCGCGCAGCAGATCGGCGCGGCCATGACGCGAGGTCAGCCCCGAGAACTGCGCCCTGGCGCCGCGTGACACCACCGGCGCGATGAGCCCGACGTCGCTGAGGTAGGGGTGGTAGAGCAGCCCGTCGACGCCCGCGGGGCGGGAGGACGCGGCGCGCTCGAGCTCGGCGAAGACCGCGCCCCCGGCGCCAAGCTCGCTGAACAGGGCGCCGCGCGCCCAGTCAAGGTTCGGCGTGCCGGCCAGATTGACCATCACGCGCAACCAGCGATTTTCCGGCAGCGTAAAAAGCAGCCCCAGATTGGGCGGCTCGAACATCGGCTCGCCGAACACCACGCCATTGTGGCAGGTCGTGCCGAGCACGGTGCAGGCCACGCCTGGCTCAAACGCGCCGGCGGCGATGGCCGAGCACGGCACGTCGCCCGCGCCGATCGCGACCGGCGTTCCCGCGCGCAGCCCGGTCTCGGCCGCCGCGGCGGGCGTCACCTCCCCGGCGAGCGACTCCGAGCGTCGAACAGGGGGCAGCAGGTTGGCCACGGCTTCGAGTCCGAAAAGGCGCAGCATCTCGGCCGATCGGCCGCGCGCGCGCGTCGCCGGGCGCGACCGCCGCTTCGGTCACGTCGGCGGCGACCGCGCCGGTGAGGCGATAGCGCAGCCAGTCCTTGCAGGTGAGCACGTGGCGCGCGGCGGCCATGGTCTCGGGCTCCTCGTCGAGGAGCCAGCGCAAGACCGGCAAAGTGCAGCCAGGCTCGACGACGCAGCCATCGACCGCGAAGATGCGCGACAGGACGTCGGGGCCGCGCGCCGCGATACGGTCGATCACCTCTTGGCCGCGCACGTCGGCCACGAGCACCGCCGGGCGCACGGGGCGGCCGTCCGCGTCGATCGGCCAAACCCCGACCATTGCGCCGGTGACGCCGATTCCCGCGACGGCGCCGCCGTCGACGCCCGCGGCGTTAAGAGCCTTGCGGACGACCAGCGCCGCGCTCGCCCAGGCCTCGTCCATCGCGCGCTCGGCCGAACCGGGGCGCGGCCGCAACACCGCGTTGGAAACGCTCACGGCGGAAACTTCGCGCCCGTGACGATCGAACAACGCCGCCTTGGTAGCGGAGAGCCCGGCATCGATCCCGAGAAGGAGTTGCGCCTTCAACGCTTCCTCCGCTCACAGCTCAGGGGAGCCAATTGTTCGGCCATACTAAGCCGAGATTCTCCAGATGGAGGCCCCGGTGAGGCCGAGATTGCGGTCGCTGGCTTCCTTTTGCAAGACGGACCCGTCGCTGTGGGTTGCGGAGCGCATCGGGCCCCGGTCGCGACCGAATGACCGCCAAGTTTCTGTCATCAAGACGCAGGTCTCCTGTTGGTTTTGTTGATACGCGTGACGCCGGGGTTTACGGGAAGACAGTTTACCAGGAATTACGGGTAGAGTCGAGGAAGGGCGCGGTGGCTTGGTATTACGTGTATTACGTATTACGGTATTACGTATTACGCGTATTACGGTGATGGGGTGGACGGCGCCCCGAGCGGCATCGATGTGCCAAGATGGTCGTTGTCACAACCCATCTGAAGGGAAGCCGTCTATGGGCAAGTCTATCAACATTACCATTACGCCATTACGGCATTACGGTGACAGGCACCGAATTGCCCAATTCCGCGCCCGCAACCGACGCCAAGCTTTCTCGACCTGCCCCGCCCCGCCCCTCTGCGTCACACACCAAGCCGTCGACCTCATGGAAGCATGAACTTCCGAATTTTCGAGCCTGTCAATGGCTTTCGGCCGCCGGAGGCGGCGCGCTGAAAAGCGCGCCATTGACAGCCGCAAAACTTCGGAAAGAAGAGGCTTCCATGAGGTCGGCGGCGCTCCCTGCCGAGCTGGCGCCAGTTGGGTTCGCGCCGCTCGTCGGCGCGGCGGAGAATCGTCACGCAAGGTTTTGAAATCAGGCCCGCGCACCGGAAAATCGGCGGCGGCCGCGTCACACAAGGCGAGTGGCGCGCGCCACCTTCCCCCGCAAGGGGGGGAAGGAAGGAACCCCTAGCCAGCGCACGCATTCTCCCTTAATGGCGCGCGCATGGCTTCCTCACCCCTCTTCACCCTCGGCACGCGCGGCTCCCCCCTCGCCCTCGCTCAGGCGCACGAAACGCGCCGGTTGCTCGCGCGCGCGCACGGCTGGGACGAGGGCGCGATCGCGCTTCGTGTCATCCGCACCAGCGGCGACATGATCCAGGACCGGCCGCTCGCCGAAGCGGGCGGCAAGGGCCTGTTCACCAAGGAGATCGATGCGGCGCTGCTCGCCGGGCGGATCGACGCCGCGGTGCATTCGGCCAAGGATCTGCCGACGCTGCTGCCCGAGGGCGTGGCGATCGCCGGCTTCCTCGAACGCGAGGACGTGCGCGACGCGCTGATTTCATCGATCGCCGACTCGATTGGCGCCCTGCCCCGCGGCGCGCGCCTCGGCGCCGCCTCGCTGCGCCGCCAGGCGCAGGCCCGCCGGCTGCGGCCGGACCTCAGGATCGAGCTCTTGCGCGGCAACGTCGAGACGCGGCTGCGCAAGGCCGAAAGCAAAGAAATCGACGCGACGCTGCTGGCGCTCGCCGGCCTCAAGCGCCTCGGCTTCGCCCATCGCGCTAAAGCCATTCTCGACCTCGAGACGTTCCTGCCCGCGGTCGGCCAGGGCGCCATCGCGCTCACCGCGCAAACGCGCGACGCGCGCGCTCATGCCGCGCTGGCGCCGATCGTCCACGCCGAAACTCTGATCGCGCTGACCGCCGAGCGGGCGTTCCTCGCCGAGCTCGAAGGCTCCTGCCGCACGCCGATCGCCGGTCACGCGCGCCTCGAAGGCGGCGCGCTCGTACTGACCGGCCAGGTGCTGCGCGAGGACGGCTCCGAATCCTTCGACGTGCGCCTGACCGGCGCCGCCGCCGACGCCGCGCGCCTGGGGAGGCAAGCGGGCCGCGACCTCGCCGGGCGCGTTCCGCCGGGCGTCCTGCCTTCGGCCAAGGGATAAGCGGCGCGCTAGGACATAGTGTCGCGCCTCGCCGCGCCTCGCGCCGCAGCGGCGATCGGGCGCCGCCGCCCGCTTTCCGCCGCGAACGCGGCGTTTCCCCGCGCCATCGCAAGTCATTCAGGGCGCTCGTGAACGAGCCTGCGGGCGGCGGGAACGGCGCCCCGGCGAGCGAAGGCCGGAGGCGCGGCGCTTGGCGCCCTTTACTCGCGGCGCGGCGCCGGGTAGGTGGTGAGCGTGGTAAGGAAGCCGTAACGTCGTCCCGGGCGGGGCGCGGACGGGATGCTGTGGGGTCGTCGAGAGATGGATTATCAGCGGCGTTTCGAAGAAGCGATTGAAGAACTGAAGCGGGAAGAGCGGTATCGCGTCTTCGCCAATCTCGAACGCGACGCGTCGCGCTTTCCGATGGCGCTGTGGCGCCCGCCGGGCGAAGAGCACGCCCCGCGCGAGGTCACCGTCTGGTGCTCCAACGACTATCTCGGCATGGGCGGCCATCGGGACGTCATCGAGGCCGGCGTGAAAGCGGCGCGCGCCCACGGCGCCGGCGCCGGCGGCACGCGCAACATTTCCGGCACCCACCACCCGATCGTGCAATTGGAGGCCGAGCTCGCCGACCTGCACGGCAAGGAAGCGGCCCTCGTCTTCACCTCCGGCTGGATCTCCAACCTCGCCGGCATTTCGACGATCGCCAGCCTGTTGCCGAACTGCCTGATCCTCTCCGACGCGCTCAACCACAATTCGATGATCGAAGGCGTGCGCCGGTCGGGCTGCGAAAAGAAGGTGTGGCGTCACAACGACGCCAAGCATCTCGAAGAGCTGCTCGCCGCGGAGGACAAAGGCCGCGCCAAGCTGATCGTGTTCGAGAGCCTCTATTCGATGGACGGCGACATCGCGCCGATCGCCGACGTCGTCGCGCTCGCCAAGAAATACGGCGCGCTGACCTATATCGACGAAGTGCACGCGGTCGGCATGTACGGGCCGCGCGGCGGCGGGATCAGCGAGCGCGAAGGCGTGATGGGCGAGATCGACGTCGTCGAGGGCACGCTCGCCAAGGGCTTCGGCGGCCTGGGCGGCTATATCGCGGGGACCGCGGCGCTGATCGACGCGGTGCGCAGCTTCGCGCCCCAGTTCATCTTCACCTCGACCCTGCCGCCGAGCGTGGCGGCCGCCGCGGCGGCGGCGGTGCGCCACCTCAAGGCCTCCAGCGTCGAGCGCGAGCGCCATCAGGCGATGGCCAAGACCGTCAAGCACGCCTTGCGCGCCGCGGGCCTTCCCGTGCTCGAAAATCCCTCGCACATCGTGCCGCTGATGGTGCGCGACGCCAAGAAGTGCCGCGCGGCGAGCGAATTGCTGATGCGCCGTCACGAAATCTACATCCAGCCGATCAACTACCCCACCGTCGCCAAGGGGACCGAGCGCCTGCGCATCACGCCGACGCCGCGCCACACCGAGGCGCAGGTCGCGAGGCTGGTCGAGGCGCTGGTCGACGTCTGGACGACGCTCGGCCTGCCCTTCGAGGAATCGCGCGTCGTGCCGCTGCGCCGCCCCGGCGCGGACGATGCGAACTGCACCTACCCTGAAATGAAGAAGGCGGCGGAATAGGCTTTCCGAACGCGTCCCTTCCCCCCTTGCGGGGGAAGGCGTCGGCCGAAGGCCGACGGATGAGGGGTCGCGCCGTAAGGCGCTTTGCTTCTGCGAATGCGGAGGCTTTCTCGTTTATGCCATACATATTGCTGCGGACCGCGGCCTGCCGAGAAACGCGCCTTGCGGCGCGCCCCCTCATCCGGCCGGCTCCGCCGGCCACCTTCCCCCGCAAGGGGGGAAGGGCGCGCCGCTCGAGCTTGCGCGCTGCGCGCGTTTCACGTTAGTGCGGTCGATCGCAATTCCTCAACGGGCGGCCGCGCGCGAGCGCCCGACTTCACCCGGAAAGCCCCATGACGGCCGCCGCCCCATCGATCGACGCCCCGAAGCCGAAACCCTTCCTCGCCGCCCTCGGCGGCGTCGCGCAGAAAGCGCCGCCGATCTGGCTGATGCGGCAGGCCGGCCGCTATCTGCCCGAATATCGCGCCATCCGCGCCGAGGCCCCGTCCTTCCTCGACTTTTGCTACAATCCGAAGCTGGCGACCGAGGCGACGCTGCAGCCGATCCGCCGCTTCGGCTTCGACGCGGCGATCCTGTTCTGCGACATTCTCGTCATCCCCGACGCGCTCGGGCAGAGCGTCGGCTTCGAGAGCGGCGAAGGCCCGCGCCTCGCGCCGATCGAGAGCGCCGCCGACTTCGCCGCGCTGCGCGACGAGCTCGACTGGGCGCGGCTCGAGCCGGTGTTCGAGACGGTCGAGCGCGTCAAGGCGAACCTGCCGCCCGAGGTCGCGCTGATCGGCTTCTGCGGCGCGCCGTGGACGGTGGCGAGCTACATGATCGCGGGCCACGGCACGCCCGACCAGGCGCCGGCGCGCCTCTTCGCCTATCGCGAGCCGAAACTCTTCGCCGCGCTGATCGACCGGCTCGCCGACGTCTCGGCCGATTATCTCGCGCGCCAGATTCGCGCCGGCGCCGAGGCGGTGCAGATCTTCGACTCGTGGTCGGGCGTGCTGCCGCCGGCCGAATTCGAGCGCTGGTGCGTGAAGCCGATCGAGCGCATGCTCGCCAGGCTGCGCGCGGCGGCGCCTCAGGCGCCGGTGATCGCCTTTCCGCGCGGCGCGGCGACCCAGCTCGCCAAGTTTGCTTCGCTCGACGGGCTCGCGGCGATCGGCCTCGACACCGCGGTCGAGCCCATCACCGCCGCCGCGGCGCTGCCCGCGCGCCTGGCGCTGCAAGGCAATCTCGATCCCCTCGCCCTGCTGGCGGGAGGGCGCGCTCTGGACGAAGGCGTCGCGCGCGTCTTGCAGGGCTTCGCCGGCCGTGCGCATATCTTCAACCTCGGCCACGGAATCCTTCCCGAGACGCCGATCGCGCACGTCGAGCGGCTGGTCGCGCGGGTGCGCGGGGCGCCTTGAAGCGAGAAAGGTCGGCCCATGAACACGATTGGCGTGCGCGCCGCCGCATTCGTCGCGTCGCTGGCGCTCGCCGGCCCCGCCGCGGCGCAGGCGATCACCATGAACGGCGTCGCGCGCTCGGTGAGCCTGATGCGCGACATGGCGGCCTATTGTCCGGACGTCATCCCCGCGGAAGCGCAGAAATTCGCCGACGCGTTCCTCGCAGTCGGCCGCGAGTCCTACGGCCAAGCGCAATTCGACGCGGAACTCGCCGCCGAATTGCCGCGACGCGAGCAGGAAGTGCGCGCCGCCGGCGCTCAGGCCTGGTGCGCGACGCAGCGCGCCAATCAGCTCGGCCTCGGCAACACCCAGATTTTCCGCTCGCCCTGAGCGGCGCCCTCGGAATGATCGATATGGACGAGACGAACGCGCGGCAGGCGCGCGCCCGCGAATGGTTCGAGGCGCTGCAGCTCAGACTGATCGCGGCGATGGAGACGCTGGAAGCGGAATGCCCCCTGGGCGCACCGGGCGTCGCGCCGGGACGCTTCGCGCTGGAGCCGTGGAGCCGCCTCGATCACACCGGTGCGCCGGGCGGCGGCGGGCGCATGGCGATGCTGCGCGGCCGGCTGTTCGAGAAAATGGGCGTGCACGCCTCGACGGTCTACGGGACGCTCGCACCGGAATTCGCCAAGCAGATTGCCGGCGCTCAGAACGATCCGCGCTTCTGGGCCTCGGGGATTTCGCTGATCGCCCATCCCTGGAGCCCGCACGTGCCGACGATCCACATGAACACCCGCTTCGTGGTGACGAGCAAGGCGTGGTTCGGCGGCGGCGCGGACTTGACGCCGACGCTCGACAAGCGCCGGCGCGCCGACGACCCCGACGCGATCCTATTCCACGAGGCGCTGCGCCGCGTCTGCGAGCGCCATCCGGCGGTCGGTTCTCATGAAAAATACAAGACGTGGTGCGACGAGTATTTCTTCCTCGAGCATCGCAAGGAGCCGCGCGGGATCGGCGGCATCTTCTTCGATGATCTCAACAGCGCGGGCGACGAAGCGAACACAGGCTTCGAGGCCGATTTCGCCTTCGCCCGCGACGTCGGCGAGACCTTCGTCTCGCTCTACAGCAAAATCGTGCGCCGCAATTTCGCCGAGCCGTGGTCCGAGGCCGAGCGCGAAGAGCAGCTCGTGCGTCGCGGCCGCTACGTCGAGTTCAACCTGCTCTACGACCGCGGCACGGTGTTCGGCCTGAAGACCGGCGGCAACGTCGCCTCGATTCTCTCCTCGATGCCGCCGCTGGCGCGCTGGCCGTGAGGCGCCGGGGCGCAGCCCAGACGGCCGAGCGAATGTCCCGCCATCGATTGGTTCGAATTCGCTCTTTTTTCGAGTAAATTTTCTAACGCGCCGGCGTTAAACGAACCCCTTGGTTGGGGTCGGCTCCAACCGCCGTCCCGTAAGGGGTTGCAGGGCGGCGGGGCCGCCATTGTTTCTTCTTGGGGCATCGCATGGGCGGCGAGCGCAATTCGAACTGGGGCGTCATGGCCGTCGTCGCGGCCGCGATCTTCGCCGCATCGGCCTATTGGATATTCAGCGCCGACGAAGCGCCGACCCTGCCGTACGCCCTCGCGCAATACATGCTGCTCGGCAGCGTGCTGGTTGGAATGCTCGACTCGTTCGCCAAATGCCGCCCGGCGCGCCGCCGCCTTAGCCCCTAGAGCCAATCCCTTTTCATTGGAACCGGGATCGGCTCCAAGTTCTTCGTGGAGCGCGTCCTTATCGGAAGACCGGTCCCCACTTTTCCGAGACGCGCCCTAGCCGTCGCATTCGTTCCGACCTAAACTATCGCCCGATGGAGGAGGATGGCGATGGATGAGGTCGATTATCTCGTGCTCGGCGGCGGTTCGGCCGGATGCGTCTTGGCGAGCCGGCTCAGCGAGGACCCGGCAACGCGCGTCGCGCTGATCGAGGCGGGCGGCGACGGGGCGAGCTGGGTCGTCGACACGCCGCTCGCCGGCGTGCTGATGGTCCCGACCTCGCTCAACAATTGGGCCTACGCCACCGTTCCCCAGGCGGCCTTGGGCGGCCGCGTCGGCTACCAGCCGCGCGGGCGCGCGCTCGGCGGCTCCTCGGCGATCAACGCCTTGATCTATACGCGCGGCAACCGCGCCGACTACGACCGCTGGGCGGAACTCGGCAATCCCGGCTGGTCCTACGCCGATGCGCTGCCTTACTTTCTCAAGTCCGAGAACAACGAGACGTTGCACGACGCCTATCACGGCCGGGGCGGGCCGCTGAACGTCGCCGATCTGCGCACCGACAATCCATTCCACCAGCGCTTTCTCGACGCCGCGCGCGAGGCCCAGTTGCCGCTCAACGCCGATTTCAACGGCGAGCGCCAGGAGGGCTGCGGCCTCTATCAGGTCACCCAGATCAACGGCGAGCGCTGCAGCGCCGCGCGCGCCTATCTGCGGCCTCACATCGGCAAGCGCCCCAACCTCAGCGTCGAGACGCGCGCGCGGGCGCTGCGTCTGGTGTTCGAGGGCCGGCGCGTCGTCGGCGCGGAAATTTTCGCGCGCGGCAAGCGGCGCGTCGTGCGGGCGCGGCGCGAGACGCTGGTGTGCCAGGGCGCTTTCGGCTCGCCGCAGCTCCTGATGCTGTCGGGAATCGGCGACGCCGCTGCGTTACGCGCGCTCGGGATCGCGCCCGTCATCGACCTGCCGGGCGTCGGCGCCAATCTGCACGATCATCCCGACGTCGTCCTCGGCTACAAGTCGGCTTCGCGCGATCTGCTCGGCGTTTCCTTCGGCGGCCTCGCGGCGCTCATTTCAGCCATCGGACGCTACCGGCGCGAACGGCGCGGCATGGTCGCGACCAATTTCGCGGAAGGCGGCGGCTTCCTGAAGACGCGGGCCGATCTCGAGCTCCCCGACGTGCAACTGCATTTCGTCGTCGCCATCGTCGAGGATCACGCGCGAAAAATCCACCTCGGCCACGGCTTCACCTGCCACGTCTGCGCGTTGAGGCCGAAGAGCCGCGGCGCGGTGAAGCTCAGAAACGCCGACCCGTTCGCCGCGCCGCTGATCGATCCGAACTTCCTCGCCGAGCGCGAGGACGTCGAGACGCTGGTCGCCGGCTTCAAGCTGACGCGCCGGATCATGGAGGCGCCGTCGCTGCGCGCGCAATGGACGCGCGAGATCTTCTCCGCCGGCGTCGACAGCGACGACGAAATCCGCGCTTTTCTCCGCCGCCGCGTCGACACCGTCTACCACCCCGTCGGAAGCTGCGCGATGGGCCCCGACCCGATGAAAGCGGTCGTCGACGCGCGCCTGCGCGTCCACGGGATCGAGGCTTTGCGCGTCGTCGACGCCTCGATCATGCCCGAAATCGTCGCCGGCAACACCAACGCGCCGACGATCATGATCGCGGAGAAGGCGGCGGAGATGATCAGGGAGGATGGAAGGTAGGGGCGAGGGGCTGAGGACGGGAGAGGAGCGGCGCTGAAGTCGCAGTCATGCGAGATAATACGCTCTATCATATGTGAGGAGGCGTGCTTTGGCCGTCGAAGTAAATCACTCCGAGCATTCGATGCTCCGAGAACTGATCGTCGAGCACCTGTTCATCGGGGCAGCGCTGCGGACGTTTTGGCAGGCCGGCGTCACCGATGTCGAGGTTCTTCGCTCCGAGGCGGATTCGTTCGGCTACGACCTGGTAATGAGCCGCAAGAAAATTGTTCGTCACATTCAGCTTAAGACGAGCAAGAGCGACGGAAAGGCCGATGCGCAAAAAATCAGCCTTACGCTTGGGGAGAAGCCGAGCGGCTGCGTGATCTGGATTCTCGTTACCGAAAAACTGGAGTTCGATTCCTTCCTGTGGTTTGGTGGAAGGCCCGGCGCGCCTCTTCCTTCTATTGAGGAGATGGCCATTGCAAAGCACTCGAAGGGCACGAGCGAAGGAAAGAAGAATTTGCGCTTGAATCACCGTGAGGTGAAACGCGGCGACTTCACAAAACTTACGTCGCTTGACGACGTGCTACGCAAGCTCTTTGGGACGTTTGCACCATGAACCAACTCGGTCTCGTCCGCGCCGATCGTGCACCTGCCCTCGTCGCCGCAGCCGGCGCATGCGCGTCCTATCGCTTCTTCGAATTCTTCACCGCGCAGATCAGGAACCCGCACACGCGCCGCGGCCATGCGCGCGCCTGAATCTCCCTTCCCGATCGTCAGGCGTCAATAAGCGTATCGAGGGCGTCTGCCGTCGCCGTCAATCCTTGGCGCTTCAAGATTTCCATGACCTCGCGCGCAGTTTGCGGCGGGTTCTTGCGGTTGCCGCAAAGCTCGTGGAATGCAGCAAGCGCCTGTTCCTTGTTGTCGTTCAGGAGACGCAGCAGGAACGCGTCGGGATGCTCGACGACAAGCCCGAACGGCGCGAGCGCGGAATCCGGGAAGTGGCGCAAATTCGCCGTGACGATAAACTGCGCTTCGCAATGTATGGCGGCGGCCAGAACATGGCGATCGTCGGCGTCCGGCAGTGTGAGGGACGCGATCCGATGCTCGTATCCTTCGACGAGTGCGTCGTCGATGTGAAATTCCATGAGACGGCGCGTGCGTTCGATTTGTGCGCGGGAAATGTCGCGCCGATTGCGCAAGACCGCCGACATCCATTCTTCGTGCACCCGCGCCGACCAACGCGGTCGATAGAGGTCGTTCAGCGCGAAATGCATGAGCATGTTGCGCAGAAGCGCGGGATAAAGAACGCTCGCATCGAGAAACGCCACGGGTGAAGGCGTTTCTATCATTCCAGGCCCAGCTCTTGATCGTATGCAGCGAGTTCCTCCAGCACCTTGTGCCGCTGGGCGCGATTGTCGGCTTTATAGGCGAGCAGGTCGCGCAAGGGTATGCGCCGTTGGTTGCCGACCATGCGCACGGGAAGCAGACCCTTGTCGATCATGCCGACGACAAAGGGCCGCGAGACGTTCAGGATCGCGGCGGCTTGCTGCGTCGTGACGTCGGCGTCGACCGCGACGAGCGAGACGGCCTTCCCGGCCGCCGTTTCCTCGAGAATGTCCATCAGCAGGCGCGTCACGATCGGCGGCAGATCGAGCGTCGTCGCCTCTCGACCGGCGGCGTTGATTTGAACGTGCAACGTCTTGTCGAGCGGCTCGCTTCGTTCGAGCGCGCGGCGCGCCGTCTTGGCCAGCTTGGCGTCCTGGTCGGACGGAACGATCGGGTCGAGGCGAGCTTGCGGCATCGGAACCTCCAGAATTTCAAGACACTATGCCGCATTTTCGCAATATATGCAATAGTCGCAATACTCGAAACGCCGACGCCGCCCCTCCCGCCCGCGCCCCATTGCGCCGAGGTCGGGAACCGATCGACGCGCCGCGGCGCAGACCGTAACGCTTTGGCGACCGCCCGCCCGCGCTTACGCGGCGCGCGGTTCAGGAGCGATTTCGATGCGGCGCGCGCTCATAACCCTGTTTCTTCTCGCCTTCGCGAGTCCCGCTTGGGCGCAAAGCGCCTCCTGCGCGCGCGATCTCGCCGACGCCGACGCGCTGGTGGCAGCGGTACAGGCGCGCGACAAGGACTTCACCGACAACGACGACGCGAAAAACTGCCGGCTGCTGCGGCAGAACCGCGCCGACATGATCGTCGCGACGCAAGCGATGAAGCGCTGCCTCACCGGCCACGATCTCAGCGAGAATGTCGGTCAAATGGAGGATTCGCTCGGCGACGTCGACGCGGTCCTCGCGGCCAAATGCCGCTGAGGCGGAGCATCGCGCGCCAGGGGCCTCAGCCGTTCGGCAGATGGCGCGCCAGCGCCTCCAGCACCGCCATGCGCACCGCGACGCCCATTTCGACCTGCTCGCGGATCAGCGATTGCGCGCCGTCGGCGATCAGCGAATCGATCTCGACGCCGCGGTTCATCGG
>Ga0181524_10000428_pt1 | contig 50797 bp, 57 predicted proteins | sample PEATcosm2014_Bin_34_FD_119761 | JGI IMG/M metagenome (GOLD analysis project Ga0181524, IMG submission 119761) | Peatland microbial communities from MTU Mesocosm Facility, Houghton, MI, USA - PEATcosm2014_Bin05_60_metaG | ecosystem: Environmental > Terrestrial > Soil > Wetlands > Peat | place... | reverse complement strand
TATTCCTTCTCGCCATATAGAATCTGCGTTGTCAACTGAAAACGTCTTTTTCATGCATTTTGGGCATAATATGAAAGATTCGTTAGACGTAACTAATCACCTTCCAGCACGATGATTGCCCGAGCCTCCTAGTAAAGTTGTTGGCATGATAAGAGTTTTGCACTTCCATCAGACGAGGGTTAAGAGCAAGAACCATCTGGCGCAAAGTTAACAGAACCCAAAATGTGAGTCATCCCACGACAGTTAACAAGGAAACAAACCCCACGAAGAGTTAACAGCACCCGTTTTCAGGTTCTGTGAAGTTCTCGTCACCTGAGGTGATTTTTTGAGGTCTTTTGGTTTTTGTGAAAAATCGTCACCTACTGAGAAGAGATGTTTTATGATTGAGGTAACTGATAAATATTGTATATCGTTTATTCAAAAGCATGGCAAAACAGCACCGCTATTGGCAAGCCATTGGAAAAACTATCGGTTCTCTTGTTTTTGCGGTCATTGTCGTAGTTGCTCTCTTCCTCTTGATTGTGGTCTTAGGACATGCAGGGCTTTTGGATTTAACAACAATCGTATCGGTCGGAGTGAGTGAAGTGGGAGTGGCTGTTTTCCTTTATTATTTTCTCGGTCAAGGTCGTCATGGTAGCGAAGAGGAAATGGTCAATCTTATGGACGCTGCTGGGAAAGTTTCACATCTAAAAGTCTATAAGTTTTCAGTTCTTAGAGTTAATTTCTATTATGTTGAAAACACAACCACTAAGGAATATTATAAAGCACCCGAAAACATAGAGTCTGTGATTGAACGTGGCATCATCACTGTAATCGCTTGTGAGAATGAGGAAGATATGAGAGCTAGACTACAAAAAAACGGTTCAAATCCAAATGAGAAAGAGCCAACGATAGTTCAACTTATGGCCGTTAAGCACAGAAGAACAAAGAACTCATAAAGGTTCTGTAAACTTTCGTTTGGTACTCTTGGTATTTGCTTATAGAACACGTTTCCATAAAATCTATAATCAGTTAAGACCGTAAGAGATAGTATCTTCTGGAGGAGAAAGGGGAGGTGATATAATGGTAAGAAATAGAGATTTGATTCTTGCTGTTCTGATTACTTTCTGTCTTGCGGCAATGTTGTTCTCGGTGAAGCCCATAAAGTCTCAAACTGAGCCAGTATATAATCCTATGTATGACCTTAACGATGATGGTGTAATTAACATGAGAGACATAGCACTTCTGGCAAGAGCTTTTGGCAGTTCTGGAACACCAGTAAACAAGACAGAACTGTTGGCTGAACAGGATGAAATAGATAGTCTAAATTCCTCTCTTTCGCAATGCCAGTCAAGCATCGATTCTTTGAATGCAACTTTGACCTCTGAGATTAACAATCTACAAAGTGAACTATCAAGTTTGAACACAACAATCTTGACTAAACTCGGTTGGCCAGACTATGATAGTGGTTATGTACAGATAAACCAAAGTCAGTCTATCATCTTAACCCACAACTTGGGTACAACTGATGTTCTAGTCTACATGGTTGGCGACTATCCATCTGGCGTTCCATACATACATCAGCATGACTATGGAGGAGAAGCAAACGGACTCAACACTTACGGCGCATATTGGTCAGAATTGACAACTACAACCATCAAAATAACTAGGAATGCCCAAGATGCAAACTGGCCCTATGTTCGTGTCATGATCTGGAAAGTGTATAATAATCAATATACAGGTCCATAGTGATACGAATTTCCCCTTTTTTCTTTTAGGTGACTGGTATGGCTGCAAGTGTGGCGGTTGCAATAGCTCTTATTGCCCTAGTCGGTGGCGCTGCTGCTGGCGGTTATTTCATAAAAGCGTACATGGATAAACCTTTCAACGTTTCTTGGGCGTACCGTTTCTCTCTGAATGGTGAAGTGTTGAACGATTATGATCATCCTATTCATGTGGCTGGCGACTCTGTGACTTTGAGCCTTGTAAACATTACAAACACTGACACTTTGACTATAGATCACATAGACATTGGTATGGAGGCTTGGGCTTCTTCTTTTCCAACAATTTCAGGTTCTCAAGTGCAAGTTGACAGCGGAGGGGTTCATTATGTCAATGTTGTTGCAGGTCAGCCTATTAATGCAGAAATAACTATCACCTACCCTTCTGGTGGTACAAACCAATGGATCAACAGTTTGTATGCCATCGACACTCAAACATCTTTGTTAGGCTACACAACCGATCCAGAAACCAATCAAACCTATGGTTCTTATGCCTACGGTTGCAGAGTCATGTTGTATAACCCTTGATTTTCCTTTTTCCGTTTTTTCTTTTGTGAGCTTTGTTTGAGTTTCAAAAAGAAGCCTCTATGGCGTATTGTTAGGAAACAAGGCAGAAAGCCTGTTAGGGTTGTTGCTGGAAAGCGTTTTCGTTTGAAAAGGAGAACCAATAAGGAGGCAAACGGCATGAACAAGAATTACAAGGGCACAAACATTAAGTTTGTAGTGCGAAAAGAAGGATGGAACAGACCAAGACATTGGTCTTAAGGAAAAATGGCTTAATCTTTGCCCAATTCCGCCATCTTTTTTAACAATTCATCTTTCTTGATCTGAACCGCAATTAGTGTGATATATTCTATCTCTCTTATTTTTGAGACAAGATGTTCTCGCGCTATCTCAGTTATTTTCTTTTTCAAGTGCTCATCATCAGCATTAGAAACAAGGAAACGGTAACATTCATAGACCTCCATTATCTTCTCAAAATGAGCATTTACTTCCTTCTCAGAAGGCATGTTCTCCATACATATCGCCTTATTTTTCTTCTGATGTCGAATGTCACATTTAAAGACTTGTGAAAAACGACTGATCTCTTTCATCAATGAAACTGATTTTTTGGAACATCCTACAAAATTCAAGAAATTGCTAAGTGACCTTGAATTATCGTTGCTGGAGAGTATCTGATTTCCGACTTGCGTTCTGAATCAAAGTTTTCCATTTGTTTTCTCCTTCTATCGTGATACCGCAAACCTCAGAAGGCGTCTTACCCTCTAAAGCTTCATGTCCTCGGATGAAGTTGTGGAAAAGCTGATAGCCTGTTAGAATCGGTGTTTCTTTAGTTTTGAGTCCTCTCATCGTTTTCTCTCGAGATCGGATTTCTCCATTGAACCTTTCCATTTTGTTGTTGTTTCTGTCGCCTTTGATTGTGATGTGCCGTATGTGTTTGGTTTGGGGTGTTGTGCGTGTGTACCATTCTTGTTTGTATGCTTCGTGATATGAGAAAAGGCCGTCTGTGATTAGTGTCATGGGTTTCTTTCCCATCAGCTTTTCACCTGTCTGGTACAGTTTTCTAACGTCGTGCTTGTATTTTGTTTCTGCGACTTCTTGAGCTATCCAAAATCGTGTCTCATCGTCAAGCAAGGCAAAAACGTACTTCATATCGCCTTTAATGCGAACATATAACTCGTCTGCTCTCCATGTGTCGCTCACGTTTGGGGTGAATTTTTCAACGTAGTCCTTCATCAGTTTGACGTATTTCTTTATCCAATTCAGAATCGTTCTATACGAAACTTCGACACCTAAGAGTCTCAGTGATTTCATTGTGTTTCTGAGCGATTCTCCTGAGAAGTACAATTGCATGGCTGAGGTTATTGCTTGTGGGTTGTGTTTCATGCGTTCAAAACCTAGATTGAAGGTGAAGTATTTGTGGCAGTTTCTGCAGTAGAATTTCTGTATGTTTCCAGATTTGTTCTTGCGTATGCCTTTCTTTTTGAGGTTGCTTGATCCGCAGTAGATGCATTCTGTGAGGTTTTCGATTGGCAGGATTCTTCTGATTGCTACTTCTGCTCTGAGTGATTTGGAAAATTCGACTGCGTGGATGTGTTTGCATTTTCTGTTTCGGTATTTGCTGTCTGGGCATTCGCATATCCATTGGTCGTCAACTTTTGTTACTGCGTATTCTCCGTTTCCGTTTTGCGATTTTACGGTGTAGAGGGTTTCGTCTATGCGTTTCACTTGTCCGTTGTGTTGTGCGATTTGTTTTCCGAGTTCTTCTCTTGTCGGTGTTGGCTTCACTGTTCTTACCTTCATGCTTACCTATCTTACCCATATGCTTACCTCTCTTATAAGGATTTAGGTAAGATGTTAGGCAAGATTAATATAGCACTTTACATAATATAATACCTTAACAGAGGTAAAAAGCACATGGGAGAAATAACCTATCTGAATAAAGCAGCGTCAAAAGGAGAATCTCTCAGAACAACCGTACCAATGAGCATCGTAAAACAATTCGGATTAACAGAAGACGATAAACTAGATTGGATGATCAAAGCAGAAGGCAACGAGCTTATAATTCATATCAAACCAATCAAGAACAAGTGAACGCAAAACGCGGGTGACGGTTTTTCACATGGAGAACAAAATTAATGGGGTGACGGCAAGTTCACAGAACCCGTTTTCACAAGGCTTTTATATGTGGTGGCTGGTGGTATGTTTAATCAAGTTTGGATTAGGGTGCTTTAATGGAGCCAAGCAAGAAGCCGCTGAACGTTCTTGTGAAGCAGTTGAACGCGGGCATTGCCGTCGTTCTCAAGAATGGCGGCGAGTACAAAGGCAAGATGATCAAATGCGATGGCCACATGAACATTCTCCTGGAAGGAGCCACAGAGTCTAAGGACGATCAGCTGATAACAAACTATGGAAATGTTTTGTTGCGTGGAAACAACGTTCTTTACATCATGCTGGACGTGCCTATAAGGTAAGGATCCTGTTTTTTCCAGTTACGTATTCGATCGTTTCCTCAAGACTTGCATTGACCTTGTGCTTGCGCTTGAAGTATTTTAGAATGTTTTGAACGTCGCGTTTTAGCAGTTCTTCGGCGTTTGGATGTTCCTTGGTGACGTATTGTGGCCAATCGATTATCAATATGTGTCTGTTCGGTTTCAGGATGACGTTGTATTCGCTCAGGTCGCCGTGGATTACGCCCGCTTTTAAATAGGCCTTGCGTGTATTGCGAAGAATCTCTGCCAAAATTTTTTCGGGTCGTGATAGCTGCTTGTAATCTGCGAGTTCGCCGCCCTCGATGATTCCCATGGCTACGACGTGGCGGTTTTGGCTTATCGGCTCAGGAACGGCTACGCGAAATGGAAAAAGGAGTTGCAGAGCCTGGTATTCTCTCTGTGCCGCCAGTCTAGATTGATAAAGCCAGCTTGCACTGCGTTCGGTTGAATAGCTTCTTCTCCTTATGATTTGGCGGAAGCTGATTCTGCCCAGGCGGTGAAATTTCACTGCTATTCGTTCGCCCTTAGGGTTTAGCGCGTCGTAGACGTCGGCTTCTTTGCCCACGCCTAGGGATTTGCCGAAAGCCTCAAGCACGTTAGCTTTGACCAAACCGTTTATGGCGAGGCAATCGTAACCAGCGTAGTTAAGGGTGTAACCGGTGTAGGCTCCACGCATTCGATAGATTAGCCCTAGTCTGCTGAGGCGGTTTATTCGAAAGTCTGTGTCCCGCAGCAAGTCTAGCTTGGTGAATCGGGCTATTTGTTCTGCAGAGACGAATTCATGCTCGCTCATGGCCGTTTCTATGGCTTGCAGTACCCTGAAGTCCTCGTTCTTCAATTCGAGAAAAACCTTGACTGCAACATCGGCGGACGACATACTCTCTACAATTAGCAGACTTCATATTAAAAACAGAATGCTACTGCCGGCCGCACTTAGTTTTGTTTTTCTTAGCTGATTCTCAGCTTTTCCACTTCTTCCTTGTTCAGCTTGGCAACCTTCGTCTCCTTGTCTAGGCTGTTCTTTCCGAACCTCACCAAGACTTCGGGGCTTTTTTCGTCTGAATAGTAAGCTGTCAAGGCTGCTGCTTTTTGAATCGCTTCTTTTGTTTTCGTTCCCTGAAGAATCGTGATTGGACTGCCACAGTTCGGAACCTCAAAATAGTAGTCGCTTGGCGATTTCATTTGAAGAAGGGTTTTGTTTTCAGACTCGTTTCTACCAACGACTATCTTGTTCTTTCCGTAACGTAAGTGCCTGCCCAATTTCAGCAGCGCTATGTCCTTTAGGCTTACTCGATTTTTGTTCTTGAATAGATCTCTCACCTTGTCTGCGAATTCCTTGTACGTGAGTAAGCAACCTCCAGCGGGACACGGATAATCAGCTATGCTGAACACTCTGGCAAGCTCGATCTGCTTCTTCCTAGACCTACCTTGAAAGGCCAAAAGCTTCTTGCGGTCAACCAGTCCTCTTTTTTCAATAAGGGTTTCTGGAAGCACTCTTGCGGATAATGGTCTCAAAACCCTGTCTTTCAGTCCGGCCTCTTCTTCTATCGTCTTCAGGGCCTTGAAATGTTGACTCATAGGCCTCTCGTCGAGCACTTCTCCCGTGAAGATGAACGCGGCTCCCGTTTCCCTTGCGTATTTCTTAGCCTTTTTCAGCATGAAAATCCTGCAATCGATACAGGGGTTCATGTTTCTTCCATAGCCGTGCTTCGGTTTTCTGACGACTTTCAAGTAGTCCTCGCCCACGCTGACAACTTTCAACGGTATCTGAAATTTTTTCGCCACTTCTGACGCTCCACATCCACCTCTGCCGCAAAGGCAGAACGGAGACATGAAATTTATCGCTTCAACATCTATGCCCTGTTCCAGAAGCAGCCTCACCGCTAACGTGCTGTCCAAACCGCCTGATAAAAGTGCAAGAGCCTTTCCTTTTTTCATTTCAGTGCTTAACATTTTCAGGCCTTTATTTAAACACCAACGGCCAGATATAATCGTGAGAGACGATACTAGCACAAACTAAGCGCGCTATTATGTGGCGTGTCTGTTTGGAATCTTTATTGGCAATACTGAAAATTTAAGAGCAGAAAAAGCCAGACCTATCGCTGACCCAGACAGGTTGGAACAACATGAAAAGAAAAGCACGTGACAAACCTTCAGATCTTGCAGCGTCCATCCCGCCTGTCGAATATGGCGTTTTCTACTATCAGCGAAACGGATGCAAAGTCCGTGCTGAACTCTCTAGGCGTACCGATTCTGAATCTGCACAGTTGACAGCAGGAACAGTCACACAATACCCGCAATAAGCGCGCGCTTTCTCTCCTTAAATTATTGGCGCACGCACATAACCATGTGCCCGCTACTGCGAAGCTGTTTCTGGAGGTATATTGATATCCATGGCGTTGGCGATTATCAGATAGAAGCTGGCCAGCCCCTTCCATTTTCCCCATTTTTCAGCGATTTTGCGTGCCTCCTCGCTCGAGATTCTGTTGTCTTGGCGATAGTAGTGTGCGATTACCCTTCTGAGCCCTACGTCATCGGCCGGAAAAGCTTCCGCTCTCTGCATTCCTCTCACCATGGTCATCTCTGCTGTCCAAATGCCGATGCCCCTTATCGCATCAAGCTCCGCGATGATGTCGTTTGCATCTTCATAACCTTTGAGCTTCTCGAGAGACAGTTCACCGTCGGCCACCATTTTTGAGACGTCTCTTATGTACTCTGCTTTTCTCTGGCTCAGCCCGTAACCGCGGAGTTTTCGAATGCTTGTTGAGGCCAGATCTAGGGGCGTCGGATAGGCATAGTATACTTCCTTGCCTAGTGTGACTACTTCGCGGAAAGTCTTGATCAATCTCCTTTCCATCGTGTTTGCTATGGTCAGAGAGATTTGCTGTTCAATAATCGTGTCGATCAACGCCTCAAACACTGTGGGCGTTGTAGGGCTTCTCAGGCCCCTCAGCTTATGAGCCAACTGTGCGAGCACGCTGTCTTCTCTTGTTTGTTCGTAGAAGGGCTTCAGATCAAAATCAGCGTTGAAAAGAATGCGAACAGTTTTTCCTGCTTCTTCTATGTCTCTCTCAAAAATTTTCTGATCGGATGCCAGTCGCACGGAAAGTTTTGGTTCTTCAACCGTCCCTGTACTTGCAATCTTCGCCAGAATTAGCTTGCTCCCGACTCTGATGACTTGCCAGAACTCTCCCTTTTCGTATCTTCGGATTTGCGGGTCACCGTTTGAAAAAATCATGGCGCTCAGTTCGAAGTCGAAAGGCGGAGTTGGGTTGATTATCATGTTCGCGGTGGTAGGCAACATTCTTCCTCTTCTGCTTCCTTCGCTTTTTCCTCCACGTCTCTAAAAACCGTTTTCATGCAACTCCCAACAATACACGGACGATCCTACACCATGCCGGAAGAGAAAAACCAAACCTGTCGGTTACCGACCTACGAAGCTATGCTGAAAAAGAGGTTTGGTGACGAACGCGCATTTTCAAATAGGATTTTTAAATGCGGAGACATGCATAGACAATGGCGGAGGAGTTGTGCAACTGTGCGAATCGTGCTCAGGATAGGCGGTTCAGTTGTGGCTTCACCAATTAACCCTGAACTAATCGGTGAATACGCGGACATGATTAAGACGCTTGGAACGCAGGGTCATCAGATTGTAGTAGTGGTGGGCGGTGGAGCTTTGGCAAGAGAATTCATCGGTGTCGCCAAGGACTTGGGCCTTAACCAAGATGCCCAGGACGGAATAGCGATAGGCGTTTCGAGGCTATTCGCTCAGCTGCTTCTGAAACGGATCGGGAGTATAGGTTGCGACCATGTTTCGCTAAGCGTTGAAGAAGCCGTCAATTGCACAAACGAGGGCAAAATTGCGGTTATGGGCGGTTTGAAGCCCGGAATGACGACCGACACCGTGGCCGCCATGACCGCTCAGGCGTCAAATGCGGACCTATTGATAAAAGCCACGGATCAAGAAGGCATTTTTGACAAGGATCCCAAGAAACATCCAGACGCAAAGAAACTTGACCACTTGAAACTTGAAGACTTGACCCGTGTATGCGTCCAAGACAAACACGAAGCAGGCATCCATCAAATCGTGGATCCAGAAGCTATCAAAATTCTTAAACGCGCAAGAGTCAAATTCATCGTTGTAAACGGGTTCAAAGCCAAAAATGTTCCAGCGGCGATAAGAGGAGACCGCATCGGCACCTTAATCGATTGAACACGCGCTTTTTCAAGCTCTTGGTAACCTCACAGCTGCACACTTGGGATTTCACCACACAACATGGAAATTTACGCTTACACATTACAAAGCAACATTACAATAGACGTAAAGAAAAAAAGGGGAGGGGGTACTGTTCACATTTGAAATCTTGCACTCCAACAGGACGTCAAGCCTAAACGCAAAGAGAGAGGACTGACACTAACATGTGTGCAACGGCATTTTCTGCCCGTTTTCAGAAACAGGGTCAAGGCCAACATGGAAACTTACACGGATCCATTACACGGCAACATTACAACAGATGTAAAGAAAAAAAAGGGAGGGGGGAGGGAAAGCGCTACAAACGGACAGAGCAAGATGCTCAAACCTAGAAGGAGTGGAAGGTTTAAGACAGAGTAGGGTAGACTTCTTCGCTGAGGGTTCACGGTGAGGCGGCTCTACCCAAAACAACCACTGGTCGGCATCGGCGCCGTCATAGTATGTTCAAACAAGATTCTGCTTGAAAAGAGAGGAAACCAGCCTGGAAAAAGAAAATGGAGCATCCCCGGCGGCATCGTAGAACTCGGCGAAGAAACAAAACAAGCCGTGATAAGAGAGGTCAAAGAGGAAACAAACCTCACAGTCGACAACCCAGAGCTCATCGACGTCGTCGACAACGTTGAGACAGACGAAAAAGGAAGAGTACGATATCACTTTGTAATCATAGACTACTACGTAAGGCTCAAAGGCGGAAGACTGAGAGCATCCAGCGACGCGGCTGAACTAAGATGGGTCAAAATGGAAGACGTAGAAAAATACACTTTGACAACAACTTTCCACGAGTTCTTCCTCAGAAACCGCAAACAACTAGAAAAGTTTGACTCCTGCAAACCGCCGACAAACAAACAGGCTCAGACCGAATGAATTCGCGCGTTCAGATTGTGCGCGACAAGAAACTGGAAACGGTTCATACCCATTCATTTATTGACCGACCGAGGATGCAAAGAAGAGTCTTGTTTCTCCCATCGTTTTCACGTCCAGAGCCTTTACTCTTGCAACTATGGGAAAGTCCCTCACGGCTCTCCCCAGTGCCAGGCAGTAGTGAGGCGGAAGGTCTCTGGCGATGGACCTCACCGTCTCAGCGTCCACTCGGGCGGCTCGAGAAACCACGTCCAGATCATGCTCGTTCGTGAAGTTGAACAGAAAGATGTTATCAGCCTGCCGATAGATGTTCTCGCGTATGGTGTCAGGCTGATTGGTTACGAACGTGGTGAAGATTCCGAAGTGCCGCATCCGCGTCACTATGTCGTCCCAATAGGTTTCCCGAAGGTAGAGATGCGCTTCTTCGGCAAAGAGAAAAACAGCCTTCAGTTTCGAGCTGCTCAAACACTCAACGAGTTTTCCCAGAATGTACTCGACCACAATCTGTCTATCGATGGATGAGGTATTTCGGAGGTTCATTATTATGGCGCCGCCCTGTTCTCTAGTCTTGAGCAGGAACTCCTCGAGCGATGTCGCCTCGGCGATGTTGTCCGTGAAGACTCCCGAGTTGACAAGAGCGTGGTAGCGGGAGAACAAAGCGTCTCGGACGTGCTGGTTACAGTTCCAGTTTCGGATTGTTTCGCCCAACTCATGAAGTGTGAGGCTGTCCTTCTCCTTGAGCGCTATCCATATCCGCCTGAACTCGCGGGCTGACGTTCCTGGCAAGTGAAGCGCGTGAATGAGAATTCCAAGCATCACGTGGAGGTTCAACTGTTTGAGGGCCAGTTTGAAGTTCTGGGAAGGCGTCAGGACGTGAATCTTATCGTAGTTTGCGTTTCTTTTTCCGTCGCCCGTCAATCCGAGGCTCAGGTACTCGCCGTTCAGGTCGAAGACCACCACCGTTGCTTTGTATCCGACGAGGTTTACCATCAGAAGCTTGGACAAGTGAGACTTTCCTGTTTCCTTCTTTCCTGTTATTATGTTCAATCTTCCGTCTAGCGATGTGGCGTCAATCGTTAATAGCGAAGAGTCTTTCGTTCCACCTATTACAATAGGGAGTTTGCCATCAATCTTGGCGAGTTTCAGCAGGGTGGGGAGCGGGAGCTTCTTTATCGTCGACTGGGAGCGTGAGGGAAGCCATGAGGTGCTGGGGTTTAAACCGTCATTCTCAGCTGTTGCACGGATCTTGCAGATGAGCAAACTGGCGTCCTGAATATATGAGATGTGCGGGGCAATCTCCAAAGGGTCAACGTCTTCACCCTTGATTAGTTCTCCCCCGTCTGGGAGGCTTCGAAGCAGTTCTTCAAGCACGCCAGGAATGCTGGCAAACTGGACGTCGATGACCTGCGCGATGAGCGCTCTTCCAGCATCAGCATCCTCCACAAGCAGGTAGTCTCCCTTCTCAACCGTTTCACCTGGGAAGCTTAAAATCTGAAGAATGTTGCCTTCTTTCCTGTAGAGCTTCATTGGTAACCCTCTCCCTTACCGAACACTCCGAACAGAAGCCTGTGCATATCCGGCTTGTTAACAAATTGAAGCCCGAATCTCCTCGTGACAAAATGCTGCATAGCCAACACTTCATTGGCGGTGAAAGTGCACAAAATGTGAGCCAGACGCAGAGTTTCAGGATAACTTTCAGCAAACAGGTCGTTTCCCAAGAGTCTTTCAACGGCCTCGATCCGCGGCTCAGGCAGAACGTCCCTGTCTATGTCCAGTCTGAAAGCAAGGTTCCCCTTGGTGAGCCTGGCCACATAGACTTCGCCGAGCAGGACCATTGGAGGCTTGAGCCTCAGGCCTTCCGTCTCAAGCAGAAAAGGCGGTTTATGGTCGGGCAGCAACTCAGTTATGCGGTGTCCGTTCGCTCTGAGGTTTGTCATTTTCGAAAAGGCCAGAACAACATTGTCTCCCTTTCTTGCTGAGTAAAGTATTTCTTTCATGCGGCGTGTTGGTGTTTCGGCGGTTCCTGCCGTCAATGAACCGTCGAAGAGTATTAGCCCGTTGTTTATGGTTTTTGCGGCCATCGTTTGAAGCCATCGTTCAAGAAGAGATGCTATGCGTGTGGGCATCTGGAGGATGCTTGGCGCCCCTTGATGACCGTGTTCGTTTGCGGAACTGAAATAAGTTCTTTCCAAGGTTTCGTAGACTTGCTTTTTGTTCTCCTCGGTGACATGGAATATGAATGGACCAAATCGCACATATCTGTAGCGTTTATTTTGTTTCCAGACGGTTGCGCCTCGGACGGCTATCATGATGCCCCTGCTCGTTTCGCCGATCTTCATAGTCGATGTATCTACTGCCGCGACGATTTTTTCCTGGCGGGATGCGATTAGGGGCAATGGTTGAAGCTTTAGCTTCAATGTTTCGTCATGAATGTCTAGACTGTCGAATTGTTGAATGTCTTGTTGATTTAGTTGAATAGCATGGTCTGGTGCCTGTTTAAGTGAATGAATGCTCAGTTCAATGAACTGGTGGGGTAATGTTGTGTCCATGGTATATTGTGGAAAGTTATATTTCGGTGTTGTTGTAATAGGGTATTGTTCAATCACCAAGATTCACCAATAGCCAATTGTCTAGGGAAGGTGTATTTAAGTGTTGTGCATGACCAAGATGTACAATACAATAGACAACAAGGTGACATGTTGGCAGACAAAGAAGCAAACCCGCCGATACGACTAAAAATGAAAATAGGAGAAGTCGAATTCGAAATCGAATGCCAAGAAGACCAGCTGCAGTCAACGGTGGACAAGATCCTTTCGACCGTAACGGACAAACTGAAAGAGACACCGCTCATGACAGAAAGAGCGGCGCAGCTCCCCAGAGCAGAAACCTGCAAGGGCATAATACAGAAGCTGTGGGAAGAAGGCTGGTTCTCTGCAGCAAAAGGCCTCAGTGAAGTCCACAGCGAACTGGCAAGACGGGGCTTCCACTACGACCGCACCGCCGTCGCCCACGCTCTAATCGACTTGGTAAAAGACGGAATACTTACACGAGAAGGAAAACCCCGCAGATATCAATATGCCCAAAAAAGACCGCCAACTTGACTGTTTTATCAATGAAGTTTTTCAGGCACAAGCCTGCCTATAATCTCTAGCCAAAATTCGAAAGTGAGTATCTTGGACGCTGATGATTGCACCGTGAAGGCTGTGACCTTCGATCTGTGGGAGACTTTGCTTTTCGACAGGGATGGAGCAAGCGCTCGAAGAGCAGATGCACGCTGTAGGAATCTTGCACGGACTTTGAACGGCCTTGGGATTCAAGTGTCTGTTGAAGAGATGTCTGTTGCCATCGACGAGACGGTTTCGTCGATTTTGACGCTCTGGGAAACTAACAAGGATGTAGCATGCATCGACCAGATTAGACTCATCATCGCTAAAGTGTCAAAAGATTCGTCTAAACTGAAACGGGAATGGGTAAACGGACTGGTTTCCGCTTACAACCTGAGCGTTCGCGAGGTTCCTCCTTACCTCAATCCTGAAGCTAGAACAGTTCTGGACGACTTGAAGAAACGTCACAAACTCATTGGACTCATATGCAACACTGGCTTGACTTCTGGGGCTGGGTTACGCCAGTTTCTGGCCGATGAGGGCGTGGCCGACTATTTCAGCTTGATGATATTCTCGGAGGAGATAGGCATTCGCAAGCCCGACCCCAGGATCTTTCACTTGGCTGCAGAGAAACTGGGTGTGCAGCAGTGCGAAATCGTCCACGTAGGTGATAACTTGAAAGCAGACATCTGGGGAGCGATGAATGCTGGGTTGAAGGCGATACACTTCTCCAGCCGAGAGGGACGAGATAGAATTGCAGAATCTGATCCCAACTCGCTTTTGTCGCTGTCGCAAAAACTTGACAACTTGGAAGGCCGCAAGGTAGTTCCAGACATGACGATATCCTCTCTCAGTATGCTGACGAAAGCAATCGAACAATTAGAGAGACGAAGCTAGTTGACGGAAACGTCAGGCCTCAAAGCAGACTAGTACCAGGTCTGCTAGATTCCTTTTCTTGTCTTGATTTTGGGAATCACGTCCTTCTGCAATTGCATTAGGCCGATAGTTGTGATTTTGTATTTTTCTGCGGAAGTTTTTGCTGCCACGTGATTCTTGACGAGTTCTCCCAGCCTCGTGCTTGCGATCTTCGCGTCTTTGCCGAGCTCGCCTTGCAGTTCCTCTTTGGAAACCTCATCAGTTTTAGCATAGCCCAATTGATGGGCAAGGTAACCTGCCAGAAGCAGCAGGCTTAAGGTCTCATTGTCTGTCAACTTGTTCCTCGGAACAAGCAGGCATGGCCCTTCCTTCGCGAAACCGATAATGCCTTCAGTGTCTCTCGCCAAGTTCTGCAGGTCGATGTTCAGCACCAGCTTCTGTGCAATCTCAAAGGATGGCAAGAACTCTTCGAAAAACATGTTTAAACTCAACCAGACAGATTCAACGTTTCCAGAAAACTTTTTCTGAACACCTCTGTAGCCGATCTCAACAGTCAACTCGTCCTTATCTTCGCCTCTGCGACTTCGAGGACGCTCTCCTCTGGAGGCATCACGCTCTTCAACCAAGTTCCATTCCACACTGCACCAATGCTGATTGTTGGCGATGGCTAAAAAGGGTTGTCAACTTGTTCCCAAGCCGATTCGAATAGAAAAGAATAGAAGAAGGCACGACCGTGATGCCTTTGCCCAGCTTTTTCATTGGCCTATTTTGATTTTGAGCTTTTTTAGAACGTCGTCTTCTACCCATCTCTCGCCCTGCATAGTGAGCTTGAACTCGGGTCTGTTCGGATCTGGCTTGAACACTTGACCTCTCTTGGTCATCTCGTTTAGGCGTGCGGGGACCATACATTTTATTCCGCTCGATTCGAGAAGCCTTGTTATCTGTGCCGCTGTGCTCTTTCTCCCTTCCGAGGCAAGAAGTGTCAAACCTATCGCCTCATAGTGAGTAAGGTTTTCGCGGGCAATGATGACTGGGCCTTCGGTCGTGGACTCAATGATGCCTTTGAGTTGAACGCTTGATGGCATCAGACGGTTCTGGACGAAACCTCCAACCTTTTCCATGAAGCCTTCCGGGAAAGCCTCAAGAATTTTCAGTATTTCCTGCGCGTTTTCAGCCTCTACAACGACCTCGCCGAAGGGCGTCTTAACTCGCACTTCAATCTTGTTCATTCGTGTCCATCCTTAAGTTGAAAGCTTTCTTAGTCAGAGACTTAACAAACGGCGACATCTGCTCGTAAACCTCTCTTTCTTTTCCTAATCGTTCCAATGAGGGTAATAACGTTTTTGTCCCGACAATTTCATGCGGGGCCTTTTTTGTTAGTTCGATGCTCAATCAGATATGAGTCTTTTCCTGATTTCTTGAGCTATGGTTCCAGTCTTGCAGCGCTGCTTGTCTTCCAACTTTTGCGCGCGCGCCGGCCAACAAGCAACTCAATCTGTCAATTCACCAATGAACACAACGAAAAGGAGTTGAAACCTCTTGCGCATAAAAACCGCAGACTCTGCATTCACAGCACGACCTGTATGACGAATGAGCGGTAGTTAGATTAGCGCGAACCGATCAAGCGCCGAAAGCACCGTTCGCACAAGTCCTGCCCAGGCATTTGAATGATCTCAGAGTCTGGAAGAACCTTTCCGCAGCCGTCGCACGCTATTTCCCTAGAAATGTTTCCCATGAATCGGATAGGGCCTTTCCAGCGCTTAAACAACATTCCGAGGCCGTCAATATATCGAAGTTTTTTCGTTAGCTGGGACACACTTTCGAAAAGGGTGGAAAAATACTTCGCATGGAGTCTGGGAACTTCCAGATAGTTAGAGGCCTGGGTCAGCCAAGGTTCATCATTATATCCCACGATTCAAGAACATGATGGTTATCTTTTAGTCAATTTAGAAACGCTTATGCGCGCGGTTTTATGAAGAGGCATAATGTGATTGCTAACGTTTCGATTGGAAAACCTCGGTTTCAGCCAGAATGTAAACGTAGCCAGAATCGGTGTTCCAACGCCTAATTTTCTCCTGTTTAACCAGATCAAGCAGAACTCCTGCGAACGTCCGCGCCGGATACTCTAGACCGTTGGCCTTCAAAGCGTCTCTCAACTCTTCAACCGTGCGTGGACGCCACTTTCCCCAATCAGTCTCAAGAAGTCTGAGAATAGCCTCGGCACAAGTTTCCGCGCCTGAAATCCTGGGATATTTTTCGGAGACGGTCTTCTCGTCCTTTGGGGGCTCCGTCTTCACCGTAAGCGTTGCGAACTTTTTGGGCCTTGCATAGTCGAAAGCCTTTTGAATATTGTTGATTAGACGGGGTAAATCATCGATGGTCTTTAGAACTTCGTCACGGGTGCCTCCCACCTCAATTTCGTACTCGCCCATCTTCACCCGTAGAACGAAACTGCCAACCGTTGTTTTCCCGTCCTTCGCCTTCAAATCAATTCCCACGTATAGCATGGAACTAACTGCTTTTAGCATTTACGTACATATTTCTTGCATAATCCAAAAATTCTTCAGCACAAAACGATTCCGCGTTCAACATTAGAGGCGAAAATAAAAACCTTGCATCACCAATGAGGCAGCGTTGCACTCTTTGTTCTTCTTTTGACGGTTCGAGTCTAATTTCTTGTTTGAAGGATTAATTACATCCTGCGCGCATGTTCCGAAATCGTTTTACTTGAGCGTGAACAGGGAAGAATTGAGTGTGTGTTGTTAGAGAACGTGTGCTGTTCTCTTTTCACGGGCGCGACTTGGGCCGACGCGAAGTTGAGCGAAAGGTCGAACTAGCCTTTCAGCAGCGCGCATGTTTTCAGCGAAATCATATTTGGGTCATATCATAGACCGGGGGCAGGGACCGTCAGCGCACACTAGAACCCTGTCCATAAGCAGAATTCGAAACACACATCCAAGCCATACCACAGCAGAAACGGAATTTAAGAACACCCCTGCGCTTTAATAAGCGAAGTTATTTTCCTTGGGTGCGTGTCGATTTCAGCTGCCAGTATCGGACCGGCTAGCGTTAGAGAAAAATCGGTTACGGGATGTAAATCTGAAGAAAAGCTGATGAGCTGCAGTCATGAGTTTTTGCTATTGGCTACCTCTTTCTCCAGATCTAGCTCTCTCACTCTTGTTTCAAGGAACTCTGCGACTTTGTCTTGGCTGTACTTCTTCTCTTGTTCCTGCTTTCTCAATTGTTCGCTGATTGTGTTCAGGACCCTTTCAACGTCGAAGGGTTTCGTTACGTAGGCATCTGCGCCCTTGTTGACGGCGTCTACGGCATTTTGCAGCGTGGGGTAGCCAGTTATTATTATCTTCCGCATTCTGGGAGTTGTGTCCCTCATTTTCATCAGAAGCTCTATTCCCTCCATGTCAGGCAGTCGAATGTCTATCAGAGCCAAGTTGTAGAATTTCTTATCAGTCTTTTTTATGGCTTCTCTGGCTGAACCCACTGCCTCCATTTGGTAACCCTTGTCTTCGAGTATAGCCATCAACACCTTTCTTATGTTTTCGTCATCGTCAACTATTAGAATTCTTGCGCCGTTATCCATGCTATTTCACCTCCATGCTCCCTCGTTGGTCCGATCCGCGAGGTCTCCGTGAGGATTGGGCGCTTCTAAAACTCGCGTTCCTATCGTCTTCGCCAAAGCGGCTCCTTTCAAAGAGAAGTTTAGGCTCTTCAATTTGCATCAACTCTGTTGAGTTTATCATTTTAAGGTAATTTCTCCTTCCATCATGATCCGGCTCTTCGCGATCTTCACGTATTCGAGAAAATCACTGCTTTTGTCTTCTTCGAAATTCAGGCCGAGTTTTTCGTGAAGGCGTTTCGCGATGATTTTTTCAAGATAAGCCGCGCCTGGACCGAAAATGTTGTCCAGAGCTTTCTTGAATTCTGTTAAGTTGCATGGAATGTTTTCTTCCTTCAGCTGAAAGGAATCTTCCAAGTGGAAGATAATAGCCTGTTTGGATGACTCTCCGAGTATGCATAGACCTTCGTCGACGGCAGACAAAAGAATCTTGTTAAAGTCATCGTGCGTCAATTGCATGTCCTCGCTAACTAGCCTATCTATTGTATTGAATGAAACTTGGCAAGCATTGATAAAACGTTTGTGAACTCATAATATAGATTGCGAAACAGCATTATTTGCAAAAATGTGCTTGATGTTGCAGAAAAGGGTTCTAGGTTTTCTTCATTTGCAAATAGGTCGATTGAGCTGCTCTTACGTAGTCGACGAAGTTGAATTCTTTTCTTTGATCCAGCCTCAAAATCTTTCCTTTCGAGCCCATTTCTTCGTAGAGTTTCTTCATCATAAGTACTTCTAGGAATCGTGTTCCAACCCCGAAAATCTGTTCAAGCCCATGGTCAAAATCTTCAATTCTACTAGGAATTTCGTCCCTTGATATGTCAAACTTTTTCTTGAGATGGTAATAAACCGATTGTCTGGCTGAGTTGCCTAGGGAAGCCAAAGTTGAATCTACAGCCTCAAGCAACAGCTTCTGGAAGGCTTTCTCTGTCAAAGCAAGATACCTCTGAGGGAAACCCCTGCTGGGTAGCTACTTCGACGATAGACCTATAAATAAATTCTCCATTGATTTGGGGACGTTGTTTTCTGATTTGTTTCTGCAGTTAAAGCGGGTCGAATCGCGTGATAATTTCGCAAACTTCATTTCAGCAGACCGGCGTATCTTAATCAGTTACGATTGGCCGGCAGTATTATGTTCTAGGTTTCAAGATTAGCTTGCGGATAAAAAAATGGGAGTAAGTTATTTCAGCGTTTCTTTAATGAGGCAATGAATTCATCGATGGGAACTGCAGCCATGCTAGTAATCTTGATTGTTCCCCGGGAGCCGAGTTCGATAGAAAGTCTGCTTACGGTTTTATTATCTGGAGCCTCCACAACGCTCGCGAAGTCGTACGGGCCCAACAAAGCGTATTGACTTATCACTCGAACGCCGAAGGCTTCAAGTTCCCTGTTGACCTCCTTTATCCTCTCAGGTTTTTCCTTGATTGTCTTCCACCCTTCATCTGTCAGATTTGACAACAAAATGTAGTGCGGCATTAAAGGTCACCGGCTACAGTTTATGCGGGTAATTGAGATTTCAGCTTTTCGGTTCAGTTGCAAAGAGAAAAGGGAGCGCTACTTTTGCTTTTTTTCAGATGGCTTGCCCAAATAATGTTCTGTTTGGCTACTATTCCAATACGCGCTTTCACAAGTGGAAGCCGGTGATGAAACCGATTGCAACTCCCATAACCTTGTAGATTGCGCGAGTGATAAAAAGGGGATAATATTGACATTGATTTGTCTTGCTGGATCTATTCCATGCCCCAGTTTTTGGTGGCTTTCACTATTAGGAAGACTATCAAGGCTACTATGATAAAGGTTATTAAAGCTAGCAGAAAGTCTCCATAACTAAATACCTGTGTGTGAAAGGTTGTCTGCGCTTTATTCAAATCCCCTAATCCCAGCGGGTTCAGTATCAAACCGATGAGCGGCATTATGAAGTCCTTGACAAGCGCTAACACTAGCAGTCCGAGGTAAGTAGCGATGATGAAGGCTACGGCGAGACCGAGAACCTTGTACTTGCTGATGAAGTCCATGAATTCGGCCCATGGTCCTTTTGGTGCGGGCGGTGCAGGTTTTGGTTCCAGCAGTGCTCGGATCTTCTTCAATTCCTCCAGCATGTCATCATCATTTTTCGACAAAGAATCACCTGCGATGGTTTCTGTTTCATTCCATTTATAAAACTTGCCGCTCATACCACGCGCAACCCTGACCCTGAGGTCAGAGCCCATAGCTCTTTCCAATTCTTTCCTTGTCTGTCCGATACGCGCTTAGGCAATAAAGAAGCCGTTTTATCGGTGTGATTAAGATGTCATTCTTGGAGAAAGCTAAGAAAAAGCTGAAGAGGAAGCGAAAAAGGCGCGCGCGATTTTGGCAAGCGGCTTTGCCCGGATTAGCGGGCACTAAAGTCGCAGAGACCGCAGAAGAAGCGAAAACAACTTGTTGAAAGTGGCTTCGGCCATGTTTGCATGACAACTGAAACGTATATGCTTTCTAAGAAACGGAAGTGAATGAAAAAGTGGGCCGGGAGAGATTTCAACATGGGCCAACTTGGAGAAGTCTCCCTCACAATTCCCGTTTTGTGCACCCTGTTGATGCTTTTGGATACAGAGTCAATGAATCGTTGGGCGTGGTGGCTAATGGAGCATAGGGGCGCGCGACTTAGAACAGTAAGGATCTGAAGTCTTATATTTGCAGCATTGGAACAACCGGTTTGGCGAGAAATCATGTTAACATCTGAGAATTCAACTTCTATGCCTTCCGCGCCTCCTATTCCTCCCCCACCAGGTGCAACGTCCAAGAGTCGGCTGAAGCTTATTATTGCTTCTATGCTTATAATCGTCGTTGTCATCGCAGCTGTTCTAGGTTTCTGGCTGTTGAGATCTGGAGGAGGGAACCAGTCATGGATTTTCAAAGGGGCCTACGCGAACTTTCAGGGACAGGAAACACTAGCAGGCTTGGATTACGCTCTGAACATGACGATTCACATGGAAGTCTTGGGCTTAAACAGCACGGAAGTGGAGATACTCTCAAACACTACGTCGGAAACGGGGGTAGGAACGCCCCTCAGCTACAATTATACATCGTGGATGCTTCGCTCCAGCGCTAACGACTTCAACGTCGAAGGCGGAAATTTGACTAACAGCTATGACACAACCGTCACACTGAGCAACTTGGGAAAACGCAACTGCACAGCCTATGAATACTCGATCACGGGAACAAATGAAACCATGACAGTATACGTTGACAAGACAGTAGACTTTCCAGTCGAGTGGAGCGTGACCTCCACAGGAACTCTCAGCTACAACTTTAACGTGCTTCTAGTCTCAACGAACATACCTGGCCTGTAGTTGACGCGTGCTATGTGAATATGTCAGCAGGGTTCCGCCTGGCAAAAGTCTCGCGCGCGTTTTATGACGGGGTTGGAGGCGAGGAAAAAGGTGGGGGTGAAGTCTGTTGCGTACGTGGGGGTTTTCTTCTTCTTCGGAAGAAGATAGTCGCTGCCACGATGACTATTACGACGGCTATCCCTGCGATTACGTAAATTAGATTGTTCTGTATGAGGTCGAGAGCATTTGCTGACCAAAGGTTCGTCTCGGTTGCTTTCCATGACTCCTCCACGTATCCGCCAGGATATGCAGGGCCAAGAGTTATGTTGAAGTATGTTTCAACCATGATTCCTGTTTTTTGGTCCCAGTAGGTTTTGGTCTCGCCGAAGATGCCTGTGGAGTCTAGTGTGTTTACGGTTCTGTCAGCTCCTGCGAACATTCTCGTCACTGTTTGGTTTATGGTTAGAGATGTTTGTTGGGTAAGCTGGTCTCCCGGCTTCAGGTTGCATGCAATGAGGAACGCAGATCCTATCCCATGGAGAATTTGGACGTTGACGTCGAGGCTCAGGAACGTTTGTGTGCCGTTGATGTAGTGTGTAGTGAAGTTCAGGCTGGCTGTTGTGCCCGTAACGTTTAAGACGTCTGTTCTCATCCAGCCAATTTTCTTTGCATCTGTAACGGATGAAGGTTCGGTTCCGTTTCCAATCCAATTGACTGTGATTTGACCATACTTGACCCAGTCTCCAGCCTTAACCCCGACCGTGTAATCTTGGGCTTGAACCCTTGTTGGAGCAAATACCGCTGCAACGAGAAGCGACAACAAGACAATTCTTAGAACGTTCCCCGTCAAATGCCCCATAAATTATTGCCATTCCTAATTTAGTACGTTGGGCATATCAGTTTTTCTCAAGCCCGCACTAACGGGCCTAGTTCTAGCATCACCTTCGTTTTAACAAGTTCAACAATTGCACTTACAATTATGGAGATTCCTAGCGCGCGCTTGAAGGTGCTTTCGACCATGCATGCACGACACGGAAAATCTTATGCTTTCAAGACGCGGAAGCGACTTAGAAGTGGGCCGAGAGAATCAAAAAGTGGGCCGGGAGAGATTTGAACCCGGCTTGGATGGAGACGTCTCCACAATCCCTCGCACAATCCCCTTTTTTCTTGCTCGAGCATATAGGTGGAAAAATGTTTTATCTTGACCTACACATAACCTGATTCATGAAACATAGAAAATGTCTGTTTTTGAGTATTTGGGGCGTAGCCATAGCAATAATTCTTTGGATTTCTGGAGAAATAATTGGTGGCTTGGGCATAATCTTCCGTAATGGAGTGTGGGGCACTTCTCCATCTCTCGAAACAAAGATGGCATTGGACGGTGGAGTTGCGTTAGTTTGGGTTGGAATAACATTGTTTGTTCTCGGCATATTTGGAATTGTCACAACGATTCTGAAAGAAATCTTGGATAAGGAAGGCAAATCCACTTTGCCGAATCCTCCAAAGACCTGACAGTCTTGTTTTTAGAGGCGTGCGCTGGTTGTCTTTGATGACTGTCGCCTTGACACGGCATGCAAATACGCATGATGGAAACTCATATTTACGGAAGAGTTATAGCTGGACCAACGGCATCTATCGAAGGAGGGTAATTCTAAGTGATGCCCTTTGATGCACAGATAACCTATTTTCTGGCGATTGGAGGGTTGACAGTTGCATTCTGGGACATTGTTAGAATGTGGTTTTCGCTTGACAGCAAGCAAGAGAAAGGAAACACTCCTGAGATTGACGTTGAATTGCTGAAAGGCCTCAGAGCTTATCTTACAACCAACTCCAGGGACACTGTTCTGAAAGATTACGAATCGTGTCAAGCGGAAGTAGGGAGAAGAGATAATAGCACTTTGCTGATAGGTTCAATTTTCACGACTGCATCTCTCTTGATAATAGCAAATACCATTTCCCAAACTAATGAAGGTTGGACGTTCACCTATGCATTTGCATCTATTATGCTCTTCTTGCTTTGGCTTCTTATCGTTCACAGAACAAGTAACGAAGAGGACAGAATCACATACAAGCGGATACACACAATTGAGAGAGCCTTGACAACAGAAAACTCAGAGTACCATTTCGGGCTTCACCAACAGGTTTGGCGCGAGACGCACACCTCAGAAGGCAGGACTCTTCGTTGGCTAAAGATAAGAAGGACATTTTGGGATGACATTCTAATGCTAATAAGTCTCTCGTGGCTGCTCTTATCTTTGGCTTCTCTTTGGGTACAGACGAGCATTTGTGTGGTTGAATTGTCGATGTCTTTAGTTTTCTTAAGTATTTGGTCTTATTACTGGTACATTACGTATAGACAAGTGCGTGTATCCTGACGAACGCGCGCGCTAGGAAAAGACATCACACCAGATTTGCTGCTTGCGGAAGGATTTGGATGATGCCATAAGCAAGCCCGCACGATAGATATTAGGTGAACGCTATCTTAGGAGTGCTCTATCTAGATTTTCTCCACGAGATATATCTAAGCTTACTAAGTATCGAACACTAAACCTCTCATTTTTCCCTTCTGCCATTTCAAATGCCTCATTTCGCTCATCACCAGTCCAACACCCGATGAAATCATGAAGAAAGAAATCCGCAAAGGATCTTGAAGTGGTGATAGCTTCATAAGATGGGATTGTTGTTTTCCGAGTAGTCGCATCCATGATTCCAATAACGCTTCTAGCAGGGATTACTCTTGTCATTATTCTTTGACTATGAGGGCCATAGAGGAAGTAGTATCCAAATTGGGTGTGATGGCAGAGGTCATCAGCCTGGCTTCTGTCTATCGGCCATGAAGGATAGAAGTCGAAGCCAGAGTGTGCATCAGGACGCGGGTTCATTTTTTTGCACTGGACGAAGATTACCTTCTTTCGCCTCATTTTGTCTGGAATATTTGTTCGGAGAACGAAGGCTATGTCTGCTCCATATTGTTTTTCGGCTGGTGAAACATCAACATACGTTAACAAGAAATGCCAATTCTCTCCTAAAGTTTGGAGTAGACTATGAATGTTGCCTTGAGCTCTAACTGAGTGATTAGAGAGTTTCTCCACAAAGAAACCAGTGAGCACTTCTTCTTGGCTTGTTGCCTGTGTTTCGAAAAGTTTGGAGAATTCGATGTCGAAATTAGAGAAAGTTTGCAATAAGATGTTTTCAACAACATCATTATCTATCCATGTTGAAGGCAACACATATCGCCGTGGATTAGTCAGTTAAACTCTTTAAAACTCTTTCTTCTGGCGAGAAGATAGAGTCTATTAGCGCGCGCTAGATCGTTAAATACTAATCCGCGGAGAATTTCTGAATGTTGATTAAAATTGAAGAAGGATTTGATATTTGAGAAGGGCGAAGCTCATTACCCCGTTGAAATCACTCACAAAGTTAACGGCTTTTTGATATCGTACGAAGATATAGTTTTTGACGACATCCAATTAGAGGAAATAACAAATCTGAAGTCAGTCCTCGAAAGGGTTAGAAAAGTGGCTGCGGAGTTGGAAGTGGTTCCATCCGAATTCATAATAGAATTCAAATACGACTGCGCAGGTGCTTTTTGCGCGGTTGATAAAAACCATGCCTTGCTCTTGTCCCTACCAATAACGATAACTGGAAAACAGATAGTCATAGATGACCGAGGCATTGATGAGGATTATCTCTTATATCACGAACTAATGCACGCCAAAGAGGTTTTGGATGGTCGTTTCCCATCTGGAGGACAATTTGGTCCAGAAGATTATGTCGAGGCCTTGGTTGGAAGGCTTAATGATTTTGCAAATGAAGGAAAACTAGAGGCTATGGGTAAGCCACACAAATCAAGGGAACTTTCGATAGAAAACGTCTATGATTGTATTCAGGAAGATGGTGAGTTTGGCGCCATTCCTAGAGACATAGCGTGTATGATAACAAGAGAAGTGCTCGCACAATGGTGTGACAAACTATGGGGTATGGAACTGAATGAAACTGAGGCCCACCGAATAATTATCGAATTCTTAACACGCGCTAACCTTCGAGGTGAAGTGAGTAGGGCAAGAGATAAGTCAAGGCATGGAGCTTAATTCTCTGTAGGTATCACGTTGGACAAGCTGAGTGCAACGATTGATGGCTTTATTTCTTATCAAAGTGAAGAAGAGGCCTTTGCAAAGAAGCTTGCCGCTAGTATTGAAGCATACTCTATCAATGGGCGAAGACTGAAGGTTTTCCTTGCTCCGTGGGACATTAAGCCTGGAGATAACTTCGTCGAGAAGATTAATGAAGGACTCGACAAAGCCCGCTATTTTCTAATAATCTTATCTCCAAAGGCGTTGGTCGCAGAGTGGCCTAGCGCAGAGAGAGATGCCGCCGTCTATGCTGATCCGTCAGGGCGCTTAGGCCGAGTGATTCCAATATTGAGACAATCATGCAGAATCCCACCACTTCTAAAGTTCAGGAACTACGTTGACTTTAGGAAAGAGTCAAGCTATGATGCAGAATTGACGCGAATTCTTTGTGTTTTATTGGGTGAGTCTCTGCCACGCGAATGCACTCCTTTGGGTCTATATAAGACTGTTCACCAACAGAAGATTGTTGAAGGAAGTTCTGCAACGTCATGCCAGAGTGAATCTTGGATGCCCGACCCAGTTGCGGAACACATTTGTAGCAACCTATTTCTTGCCAAGTCCGTCCCGCTGAAGATTTGGAGCGCTCCTTGCCTCATTCAAGGAAGTCTGAAACCTCATTTTGAGCCTGAAGTAATAATTCCTCCATATGTCCCTAGGGAGAATCGCTTGTTCACATTCGTGGATTTGTCTCAACAGAATAATGTCTTTCACGGAGTGGTTGAAGATTATGACATGGCATCGATTGACACCAAAGAATGGTTGAAGGACAGGATTCATTCTAGATGGCTGATGGAACTTTTGAATTTTGGAATAAACAACCACTGTTTTAGGTTAAACCTTAGTTTTGACGGAAATGGGAAGAAACATTATTACAAGAAGGACGCTGTTGTAAGAGAGGTCAAGTGGATACCTTCAACAAAAAAAGTCACCAAAGAACTGGTTATCGAATATCTTGAGGCCAAACCGCCATTTGTGGCTCATAGGGCGATAAGATCAAGATTTCAAATATTTGATGATCTAATCTTTCTGCAACTGAACTCAGGATGGACTTTCACTTGGGATGGGTATCGGCTGATTGATGGTCAGCTACTTGCAAACCTTTCAACTAAATTCATGGCGAGACAGAAAAATAAGGCAAACTTCAATGAGATACGCTTCTGGGCTTGGTGGTTTTCGGAAGACGGTAAGACTATCAAGATAGATTTGGGAAAATCATTCGCAGAAATCAACGTTCAGCCACTTTCGACCTCAGTGATTGGCGGAGTTTTTGGAGACTATGCAGAGTTAACCAAAATGACCAGCGGACCGCCGAACGTTTTCGAGGAAGAAGAGGAGGTTGAAGAGTCTGACTCTTGAGGGAACTGTCACCGCAACAATTCTTGAAGAGCCGATGCTACTCTTCGGCAGAGGTTATCCTGCGGCTGATCCGAAAATGGGGCTTTCCCAATATGGTCCCTATGCTACTGAGAAGACTATTAAGATAGGAATTGTTGGTGATAATGAGACCACATCGCAAGTTTGCACAATTCTGGGACGTATCAAACAGCCAATAGATGCGCCCACAAAACATCCATTATGGACTCAGGACTTCCCCGGAATATCTTCTGATGGCATTTTTGGATGCGAACTGCTTACTTATCCCAGATGGTGGCAGCAGATCGTGTCAAAGGACATTGCACCGCTAGACGACTTCTATGACGTTAGACAACGCATATCGCTATCTGTTAACATCTTCTTCAACTACATAAAGAACCTGATTGAAAAAGAAGGCAATCTTGATGTCATAATTTGTGCTCCGCCTAAAAGGATGATGGATTTATGCATAACAGCTGAGGAAAGCAGGCAGAAAAGACGTCTTGAGAGAATAAACAGAAATCTGAAGACCTACCGTTTTGCGCCAACTCAAACATATCTTCTCGACTATATTCCAGAGATCAAGGAAGATCAATACGAAAAGGCCTTCAGAAGCGCAGCTGACAATTTTCACCATTTTCTTAAAGCCAGAGTAATGGCTTTGGAACAGCCTCCTCCAACACAACTGATTCTACCTTACACTTTGAATAGCTATACGCTGCCTAATCAGAAACCAAAACAACCCTTGGCTACCTTTGCTTGGAATCTTTCAGTTGCGCTCCTCTACAAAGCTGGTGGCAGACCTTGGAGACCTGACAAGATCCCAGCAGGAACTTGTTTCATTGGCATATCGTTTTACAGAGAGAAGCAGGAATTTGGAGGACAAATGGGAACAAGTGTAGCGCAGGTGTTTACCCCCGAAGGCGAAGGTCTGGTCTTAAAAGGCGAAAGAATTTCTTGGCCATCTTACAAGTCACCAAATCTAAAGAGAGACAGCGCAAAAAGACTTCTTGAGAAAGCCATAAACTTGTATGAACAACACACTCACGTAAAACCATCAAGAGTGGTAGTCCATAAATCTTCAAAATATACGGATGAAGAGCTCAAGGGTTTTGAGGAAGCACTTGGCGATGTTCACCAGCAAGATTTCCTGACAATAGCAAAGAAGGAGAAGCAAATACGATTTTTCAGACTAGGTTATAATCCGATAATTCGTGGAACGAAAATAACTTTTCCAGACGATATTTGGTTGCTCTATACTAAAGCTTACATCCCGCTACTCAAAATCTATCCTGGCCCTAGAGTCCCACTTCCCCTAGAGATAATTCAACATATAGGTGACACTCCATCGGAAATACTCTGCTCAGAATTGCTTATGCTTACCAAGCTCAACATGAACAGCGCCGATTTTTGCAGCTACCTTCCTATAACATTGGAGTTTTCAAGAAAAGTGGGAAGTATTCTGAAAGAATTGCCTCCAGGAAAGTCACCGCAAAGCAAATACCTGTTCTATATGTGACTTTTTATTGAGTGTAGTACCTAGGTCAAGAAAAAAGTTACTCCGACCCTTCCGTCCAACCACATTCAAGGCATTTGATTGTGAAGAAGATATCATCACCAATGAGCATATGACCACGTTCGAGTTTTGTGCTCCCGCATTCTGGGCATACCTTGAACGGGAGCGGATCATTCGAGTCAGAATCGAAAACTACTTCATGATACTTCTTGACAATCTCCCTGATAGAATTCTGCCGCGATGCACCTTTTTTATCGCTTAGGGACAAGTCATCACCGACAATAAATCCTAGGTCAGCCACTATTCCCTTCAATGCATTTATGTTCTCTAGTGAATATTCACGATGCAGATTGATTATTGTTTGTAATGCCTGTTTGAACTGAGCCTTGTTTCCAACGTATGTTTCGAGAATTTTACATATTTTGTTCGCCTTTCCCGGCGAAACCATTTCCTCAGACGTGAAAAGCTTTGGGTACACCTTTTGAACCTTTCTTGCTCCGGGTACAAGATCATAAAACGCGGCAAAACTGCTTATTGCAATCGTGATCTTTCTTTCAGATACATCTTCTTCCTGTGCCACGGTATTGGCATTCTTCCCTTCCACTATGATGCTATGCGCTTTTCGAACAAGGTCATACATAGAGCCGAAAGGCACCTGTTCTTGTTTCCCCAAATCTACTTCCTCGTGTTTCAATGTGATTTTGAGAGTGGGCTGTAAACTATCGTGTCTGAAATATGCGAAATCCTTGTCCTCAGATTCCCTTGCCAACGCAAGTTCTCTCTTAATCTCCTTTGACGAATCAAAGCCAGCAGTCATAATCAGTACAAACGTGCTGCTCTCGACAATCGCCTTGTCTATGGCATCTGTCCATTCCTGTTTTCCTTTGAATTTCTCTGGTATGTCTTTTATGTCAAGAAATGCATGCACTTTAAATTCTTCCAAAGACTTTTTCAGAATTTCTGCAAAATCCTGAGCTGAGAGCCTTTTGTAACATATGAATACGTCGAATGGCACAATTGTCGCCAAACATCAAGAGTTGCCTACGAACTTAACAATATTCCTCTCGCTTTGTCATTCTCTGCAGCCCGCGATTCTACACAATGAGCGCGCGCGGCTGCAAATGTTATGTCTCCACATCGCAAGCACGCTCCGCTTTTGCCAATGCATGGAAAAACGTTTAGCTGAGTTGAATCTACTAGACATGGCAAACGGGGTTTGAAAATGTGTAATTGGCAGGAGATATCTGTTAGGAAAATCCATATTGAGGAGCAAACCGTCAGAGATACCTGCAAAATAATCCATCAAACGGCCAAGAAAAAAGAAAAAATTACTTACAGCGAGCTTATGTGCGAGCTTAAGAAATTGAACCACCATGCCATAAATCGTGGAACAATCGGCGCTATTGTTGGTGAGGTGAGCATGCAAGTATCCGAGAGTACTAAGCCTTCTGTCTATCCTTCAGCAATTGTAATAAGAAAGGACACGGACGAGCCTGGAGAGGGTTTTTGGGGACTTGACAGTGGTACTCATCCTCCAGATAAGGTAGCTCGAAGTGACAGAAAGAGTCGATTATCTGAGTACCAACAAAAGATATTCAATAATTCTTGGGGCTGCGACTGCGTGTAACTTCATCTCGCTAAGACTGAGTATGTCGTCAACCTCAAGCGCGCGCTAATTTGAAATGTAGACCTTCAGCCACTCAGGTGCCAACTGGAGATTGGTCTCTCTTAGTGGAATGATTCGCCTGACGTTGTCAATAACGTCCGCGATGAATCCTTTAGTCTCTTCATTGGACGTTAAGTCTGCATTCCGCACTAACCAGCCCAAACTGGATTTGGTCCAACTGTATCTATTCACAAGACAAATCGAGTGAAGACATTCCACGTTTTCACCCAACCACGCTTTCCCTTCAGTCTCCTCTGAAAGTCTTTTCGTTCCTCTTCCATAGAAGCCAAATAAAGCACAATAAGGGTCGATGAAAGGTGCGGTTGAGGTTATATGTTGCTGACGATGGATGTCAAGCAAGACTTTGGCGTCCGCCTCCGCCTTAGTTATGTCTCCTTTCTGGAGATAACTCTTCACTTCAATAGTTGCTAGGACGCTTTCAACTGGAAAAACACCGAGATTTTGCTGTTTTATAAAAGGGGGAAGTATGCGATTGTCATATATTATGATGTCTGTTTGATGGCTCTGTGCCCCTCTTTGGTTGATTATTATTCCTGAACCTATGTCACAGTTTGACGCTAGAAAGGGACGCAAAGCTTCTGTAACAAACAGTTCTCGCAAGACACCTTTTGTTTCTTTGTGGCTCAAGCCAGATAATGACTTTGATTTTTCAATAAGCGCCTTTACTATGGAAGTCGAATATCTCTTGATGAGGTCTCCAGACAATTGTTGTCCCTTCATCTTACAAATACTATGTGCGCGCTTTTCTACTTATTGTGATGACAGGTCCAACATTCAGGAGTGGGCATTTCTGAGCTGTTTTAGGGTAGCCCAAGCTGCAAGAAATCTGTGAGACTATGAAGGTTTTCTGAGTTTTGCAGCTGTTTTCTCGTATAGGAGGGAAAACAGGTCTTTTGAGCTTATTTCATCTAGGTTTATTTTGTACGCTAACAGGATTTTTCTTGCGGCGAACGACAAAACATCGGCTCCAATGGGGTTAGATTTAAACCCATCTTGAAAACTTTTGATAGTGTCTTCTTCGTTTACTCCAGAGAGCCATTCAGGTTTTTGCAGGTCGTTGGTATCATCGAGAAAATCGCGAGACGCGCTACCCAGAATCTTAGGATTAACGGCAAGAACCAAGAACGCGCCTTTGGGAGAGAGTTTGTACAAGGAACCGAACTTTTTCACGTAATCCTTTTCTTCAAGGAATCGGCAGCGCTTATAAAACGTTGAATTCTCGCTTCTTTGGCGGTAGTATTGGTTGGCTTTGTTTAAGGTGGAAAACTTCGGTTCCAGCTGCAGATATTCCAGAGCCATATCGCAGTAGCTTTTGGGCCCTTTACTCATCAGCGTCTCTAGGATGAATATGTGGCGGGTGGCATGTTTTCCTTTAAGGCTTGGAATAAACTTCCATTCTTCAGGGGCAATATTTTTCGGCATATAGCTTTCGCCTGGTCTAAACACTTTGCAGCTTTACTCCAAAATAAGGTATATACCAATCTTTTATATAAGCTTTGAACAGGGTTGAACGATGTTGAACATTGGTGTGAGGATAACCGACAAAGACAGGCGATTGATAGAAAAAGTGGCTAGAGCCAGAGGTGAAGACATAAGCAGTTTTGTTCGCCGAGCTATTTTCAAAGAATTAGCCTCACTTGGTTATCTTCCAGACGAAGAAATGAAAGCGCTTGGCATTGCGCCAACTGTGCAGAAGTGATGGATTTGCTGTGCCTCATACCGTACAGGGATTTCTTGGAGAAGAATTTCCCAGCGGTTAATGAGGAAGAAAGGGCTGCATTCGACGAGCTGGTGAGGAGAATTGAGCAGAACACTGTCGCCAACAAGAATAAACGGCGGGCAGTTCGCAAAGACGGCCAAATCTGCGTGCTTGCAAAACCTGCGGACTTCTTTGAGTCTATACGAACTGCAACAAAAGCCGAGCTTCTCGGGGTCATGAATGACAGACTCGTAAGGTGGCTGGCGGCATTTCCGGAGAAAGAGCATCCCGCGTATGTTGACTGGTTAGCAGACCATTTCGGCACACCAGAAGAAAGAACTTTGCGGATTCTTGAAAGTTTTGAGCAAGCTGGTTGGATAGCAAAGATTGAAGGCAAAACAGGAAGAGGGGCCATATATTACAAGCTCGCGGACCCGACCAGCACAACGCGTTTGGCGACGTTTAATGAAGAAGCATATCTTAAGCAGCACAATCTCGTTCCAGTAAACAAAAGAAATGAGCGGATTGTAAAAGCCATGAGCGAACTTGGACTCAACAGAGCTGGAGCAGTTATAGATAAAGCTGGCCGGTGGCGAATAGGAAGCGCTGTTCGTCCGCGTGCTCTTTCTGAGCGGCCTATCAGATTATTCTTGGAAGCTTGCAGACAAAAAGGTCTGGTGAGCCGAGCTGATGTTGAAGGCAACCAAGAAGCAAAATACAAGCTCCTTTCTCAACTCGAAGTCTGAACTGCTGGTGTTTTTGCATTTCACTGCTGGCTGATTGGACACCAGCCAGTTATCAGTATTTTAAGGTCATTTTCTGAAAGTAAGCTCAAATCTTGTTTTGTTGGGCATCTGGTGATTGGTAAGCTGTGGAGAGGGGGTCCATTTTTTCAAATCTTGCAATTCAAGATTCATTTTGAGGCAGTTTTAAGCTGTTTCTGAGGAGGAATGGACAAAACAGTTAAGGACTGCTGGACAATTACAAAATCACTATTATTCTATATATGACCTTATTTTGCTGGTGGATTCATAAACCACTGAAGGATTGCTGGTGAATTATTCTTTCACTGGTATTTTTTGCCTATTTTTAAATTGCCAGCCAATTTGAAAACTGCCAGAGAATACATGACTAATTAAGAAATAGTGACTATTTTAAGCAGTATTCATTGGTTTTTCTTATCTTGAGCTGCAAGACACAAAAAAATGACCCCCCTCCCTCCCAGAAACCAATTACCAGTCTGTCAGTTCTGCAAAATTTAAGCTTCTTTCATAATTTCAGCTCAAGAACATTGATAAAACAGCATTTGTCTAATAGGCCAGCAGTGTTTGTGCAATTCACCAGCAAATCTCCGTCTATTTACCATATAGTCAAACAGTTGCCTTATGGGAGTGTCTTGTAGAGCTTTCTTTGATACAGTTCTTATGGAGAAAACACATATTTTCTTTTCAGAAAGTGCAAAATGAATCATTCATAGTGCGCGAATGATACATTTTGCCCAATGCTTTGTCAGCAAGGGCCTCCTTCAGTATAGTCTTGTGGTTCGGCATATATGAGCAGAGCGATGTCCGTCAAAGCGCACGCGTGTGTGAACCAAAAAAAGGGAAAGAAGACGCCAAGAAGTGGAATGCGCGCGCAGTACGCGACACGTTAGCTAGCTGATCATCTTTTCAGCGAGCGCAACTCTTAATTTGTCGTGGGTGTAATGACTTTTTCGGTGAAAACAATGCCAAAGATTAAGGCTACAGCCAAATGGATAGAAAATGTTCGGTCAGTAGTGGACAATTCCAGAACGCATAGTGTAGTCTGCGACCTTTCTAGTCTGGCAGGTGGGAATGATACGGGTCCTACTGCTCTTGAACTGGCGATAATGGCCTTGGCAGATTGCGCGGTGACTATATTTTCGGATGTGTGCAAGCAGAGCAAAATCGAGCTGACCAAAGTCGAGGTCGTGGCAGAAGCAGAAAAATCCCCTGACTCTCCCGTGTTGACTGGAGTGACCGTGAAGACCAAAGTGTGTGCAAACGCAAGAAAGGAGCTGCTGGAGGGCGCTTGGCGAAGAACCGAGGCGAACTGTCCGGTGCTGTCCATATTCAAAGAACCAATTCCGTTGAAAGTGGAATTCGAAGTGGTGCCCAAATAACGCGCGCTAGAACAAAATGCTTCATGCTCAAATGCAGAAAGGAGGTGAGTCTTTGCTGTTTGTCGCTACCCATACCCATCAAGCCGCAAAATGTCCGTTACTAACACCCGAGGGGAAAACAATGGTCAAAATGCTCTTTTCAGATGAGAACGTCAGGAAGTCGGGTCTCAAAATAGTCGGAGCCTATATGAGTTGCCCAAAAGACAAGAGTATTGATCATAAGGGTTTCTTCATTATAGACGCCGATAGTGCCTTAGCGGTTTCAAAGTTCTTTGGTCAAATGGCAGTCGACGTGAGACCCGTCGTACCCTTCAGCGAAGTCGCGAAAACCATGTAGTGCTTTCCAAAGAAGGAGACGGACATACCCTTTTTTTATCTAGGAAAGATGTCTATTCTTGATCAAGAATGAAAAGTCTTGTTCAATTGTATTTTGATCGTGTCTGCTCATCTGTAAGTACATGCTTGATTCGTTCTTTCCATTCAGGCGATTTCCACGTTCCGAGGGCTTCGTGTGTCAAGTAATATTTCTGCGGAATTGGATGTGTTCCGATAACCACGTCTATGTCGTATTTCTTCTTTACAAAGTCACGCAACTGGTCAATGTAGGGGCAGGGGGGATAACCCACCACCATCCCTGTGGCAAAGTGAACCACTTCAGCACCGTTTTTCTTCATTTCTTCGATACAGTATTCAACGTTTCCCCCAGGGCATCCACCACAGGTGGTGTATCCTACAAGCTTCACTTCCTGATCGGCGTACAAACTGAAAGCTCCTTCCTTATTCTTCAATGCTCTTAGGCATTTGCCACCTGCGCAAGTGTGGTAACGGTCACATATCACTATACCCAGTTTCTTCTCAGGTTTAGACATGTTTCTCAACGATCATCCAGCATAGAAATATACGTCTTATTGTTTTCGGAGGCTAGCACGCGCTATCTTAACTACGGCACTTCCTTTGCGAAATGATTAACTGCTAGGACACAGTTGTTCTAAACCCAGATTCTGCTGAATCATACCGTTGATGCGAATGCAGGGCAAAGAAAAATCCGGAAAGAGGAGAAAGTGTTTGTACCATCCCGCAATGGACTGTCCAACTCCGGATGAAACCTGTATTTTCGTATCCATAGAGAGGATGAATAAACGTGGAGAGAGCAGAGTCTCATGATTGGAGTTTGGACAAAGAAAAGGGGTGCGCGCGCTCGTTCAAAAATCGGTGATGTCGTAGCCGTTTGCTCTTGCCTTGGCGATTATATTTTTGTACCATTGTGGCAGTTCGAATTTCTCGATTTTTCTTGCGGGTGAGTAGGGTTTGATGTCGAGCACAGGTGTTTCGTTAAGAGCATCTATCCCTTTGACATGAAGGATTTTGCCTTTTCTCCACAGCAGTCTCACGACGGACAAGCCTATGGGATTCGGTCTGCTAGGCGCGTCCAAACAGAACACTCCGACCGTGGGCACTTCTTCCAAGTTCAGTCCATACTTGGTGACGATTCTGGGCTGGACCTTTAACCGTTTTCTGTTTTCGGAGGGTATTTTGTGCAGGTAGAAGAAAACGAGCAGGTGAGAAAAACCGTCAATTCCTTCTAGACCGTCAGCGTATTCGTCGAGGATTTCAATATCAGCTTCTAGTTCTTCAATCGGACGATCTCTAAGCTCTTCGCCAGTGAAATCTGTCTTGACAAAGCCTATTGGATTTAGCGTGATACTCAAACCATCCACCCTCGACACCTAACGCGCTTTATGTTCATCATAGAGTTTGTGCTTGTAGTATCCACTTGCTGTGTATAATGCTCCAACGGGATTGTGGCATAGAACTCTGTCTTTAGCAACTAAGACGGTTACGGGTGCTTTGGAATACTTGATGAAGGTTGAGTCATGCCCCACGCAGAGTCCTACAATTATGTTCAAATCTGTTTTCGCCTTGTTCATGATTAGAGCTTGTGCCACTGGGTTGCAAATAGGTTCGAATGAACCAGGATGTACTTTTTCGCTGTCCTTTAGTCTCAACTCTTCTTTGGGAACGCCACCAGTCTTGCAGAATACAAAAGTCACCTGAAAACCATTAGACTCCAAAATATCTGTCAGTACTTTTCCCTCCTCGGCTAATCCCACACAACAGGCAACACCTAGCTTCGCGAAATTCATCTTCCTGGCAAATTCCATCGTGTCCTCGACTCTAGTCCACTTCATATAACCTTCTGACTCTACCAGAGCCGAAGCATGAGCTAGTTTTCCCACGCGAGGTTTTTCATATTCTTCCCTGGCTTTCCTCAAAACATCTTTCTCAACGTTTATCGGGCAAAAATCAAGCTTGGAAGCAACTCGAGCTCGTTGAGGGTGTTCGCACACGAAAACAGTACATTTGTTACACTTAACCATTATCTTTCCTCGCGAATAGGATTACGTTTTTTCTCCGGAAACTGTGTCTCACCAGCGCACTTCTAGATGGATTCGTGTTTTTCTAAAGTGTGATGCCCTACGTCTAGGCCTTCTTTCTCGCAGAACTCCAGTACCCTTGACACGGTCCTCAAGTCGATTTCCTTAATTTTCTCTTCTTTCGGTCCAACTACTTCGATTATTAGACCTAGACCTCCAACTCCGCAGCACGTGTAAACGTTCTTGTAGATCCTTACGTCATACTCTGGAGGGAGTTTCATTTCTTCCACGGTTTCTTTGATTTTGTCGATCAGGAAATCAATTTGGCTCGGCTGCGTTGCTTTGATAAAGTGGACTTCTCTGCAACCCATCTTGGGCATCTATATCACTTTTTGAAAGCTATCAAGGTTGCAGTCTCTTTTATCCCGTGGATCCTGCGAATTCCGTCAAAGATGAACTTGTCAAGTTCTTCCATCGTGTCAAACGAAACTTCAACGTGTAAGTCATATACGCCGTAAGTCGGGGTCGCCTGCTTAACTCCAGCGATTTTCCTGACTTCCCGAATAACTTCTTCATCTAACCCTGCCTCGACTTTTGCGAGCACATATGCAACAGTCAAATTTCAGACCCCAACTTGACTCTGGAATTGCAGGTTAATCAGCTTTTTGAACATATGTGTTGCGAAACCTTTAAGAGAGTTATGAATAAATATTCATAACTATGCCTAGGCCCAGAATCTGCAGACGAGTATGCTGCGAACCAGGTGTGACGTATTTCAAACCCAGAGGCATTCCAATGACTTCCTTGGAAAGCGTCGGCTTGAGTATAGATGAATTTGAAGCGATACGGTTGAAGGATCTCGAAGGATTGGAGCAGACAGCAGCGGCTGAAAGCATGCGCATATCACAACCAACATTTCACAGAGTGATAGAGGCGGCTAGGAAGAAGGTGGCAGATGCGTTGGTCAATAGTAAAGCCATACGAATAGAAGGTGGAGAATACGTGGCGGATGTAAGTAGCAAATTCAATTGCATTGATTGCGGACACAAGTGGGAGGAACTGCATGGAAAAGGAAGACCCGGCACGTGCCCTAAATGCGGAAGCAAGAACATACACAGGGCTCCTCATGACAGAGGGTACGCTCGACTTGGAAGAGGCCACAAAGGCCATTTTGAAATATGAAGGAGCTTTCGAATTGACAAGCACGCAAGAAGTCGTAGAGAGAGCAAAAGAGTTTTCGGATCAGGAGCAGAAGCTTAGGTCCAAAATGAGCAGGATCAGGCACAAGATAGCTGTGATAAGCGGCAAAGGTGGCGTGGGTAAAAGCACAGTAGCAGTGAACCTGGCCGTGGCCCTCGCGATGCATGGACACGCCAACCATATCGGGATTTTAGACGCAGACATACATGGCCCCAGCGTGCCGAGAATGCTCGGACTGGCAGGCCAAAAACTCAAAGTTCGCCCAATTGGAGCCTTTCCACCCTCAGGCATGTTAGGGATAAAGGTTGTTTCAATGGACTTCCTGTTGCCTGATGAAAATGCGCCGGTGATTTGGCGTGGACCATTGAAGATGACTGCAATTCGCCAGTTTCTGTCAGAGATAGTCTGGGGAGACCTAGACATCCTGCTAATCGATCTCCCTCCAGGAACAGGCGATGAACCGTTAAGCATTGCTCAGTTATTGCCTGAGATGGACGGCGTCGTGATAGTAACAATTCCCTCCAAAGTGTCACAAGTGGTTGTTAAGAAGTCTGTCATCTTTGCCCGGCAGCTCGGAATGCCAATCATCGGCGTGATTGAAAACATGAGCGGCTTCATCTGTCCCCATTGTGGAAAAAAGTCTGACATATTCGAATCTGGCGGCGGACAGAAGATAGCTGAAGAATTGAATATCACGTTTCTTGGAAGCATTCCACTTGATCAAGAAATTTGTGAGGATGCTGATAGAGGGGAACCGTTCATCGTCGAACATCCGAACTCCGCAGCTTCAAAATCCTTCATTGAAATCGTCAGGAAAATCGAAGATTTTCTGAAACAGAAAAAGCATGATGTAGACAGGAGGTGATAAGATGAAAACCAAAGTTGTAATTCCAGTCTCAGACAAGAATGGCTTGAACGCACGGGTTGCAGAGCATTTTGGTAGAGCACCATTTTTCGCAGTTGTAAATTTGGATGAAAATAAGAACATCGAAAGTGTTGACACCGTGGAAAACAGCGGTGAGCATTGTGGTGGCCACGGATATACGCACGACAATATACTGAAACTCAAACCTAACGCAATAATCGCTTTCGGAATGGGCCCAAGAGGTTTGAATGGTTTCCAAGAAGAAGGAATTGCAGTGCTGAAAGCGAACGCTGACACAGTCAAAGACGTGATAGACCTGTACAAGAGCGACAGACTTCAAGAGCTAACGGAAGGCTGCCACGAAGGACATCATCACTAGAAAAGGCAAACTATCGCGCGCGCAAAAGAACGGCCCAAGCCTTTATCCGCCTGCAGCCTTATGAAAGCCTTGTAAAGAACCTTGTCCAAATAAAGCATAACTCCATGTTCTCTGAAATCACCCATTATGACCACCTTTTTAGCAAGAACTTCTTTGGCGAATGCCCAGATATGTTACCTTTGCTTTCATTTCCGGCGTTAGACCCTCTTGCCAATCCCAATGCACCGTCTTGAAAATCTCGTCCTCTTTTCTACTGCACTCAGCCACTATTTCTTTCCAAGTTGTCATAGTCTATTCCCATCTTTCTGGCGTAGCTCAAGCGCTTCTTCACATACTTGCTTACCGTCTCTGATTTTACTCGGCTGCTGAAGTTTTTAATCTCCAGCTCGTCCATATCGTATTCTTCGCCGATGCAGTGCCCTCGGACTGCAAGCCAGAGATGGTTCCAAGCGTGCGGTACGTTGATATATTTCTGGACGACCGAATCGGCTTCCCGCATAAGATTGTACGCAGTGACTCGGCCATACCTCAAGCTTCTGTCTGCGCGGTTCAGTTCTGGAAACAGCAAACCCTCGTGAGTCTTTATTCTCTCAAGAAGAATTGGCGTTTGAGGCTCAGAGGTGGGGAACCAAAACGGGATTCTCGTCATTTCGATTTTCTGGGTGAGAAAGTGTTTACGGCCGCTACTAATCAAGTTGGCTCCGCAGCTCTTGCAAACAGTATCGTATATTTCGTGGACTGTTCCACAACGGCGACAGACAAGCTCGGTCTTGATTTTCTTCCAGCGCTTTTCTACCGGCATGCCTGTGACCAGAACACTGTTAGAGTTTGCATTAAACATCTCGGACCTTAAACTGAGAACTTCTGTAATTCTTCCCATTACGCTAAACGCGGTTGCGATTAGGTCCTTGGTTAGTGGCTTCTGGATTTCACTAAGCATTGACGAAAACTTTTGCCAGCCGCACCAGTCAAGCAGGTCTCGGTCCACGCTTAGCCTTTTGTATTCTCCCTTCCTCCAGATTCTCGGCAAGGTCAATCCTCTCGCAATGGCGTAACTGCGATATTTCTATCAGAATAAAAGCGTATTGAAAGAATCTGTTTCATCTGCAACACTTCTACAAGAAAACTTTGCTTCCAGACCATATAAGCCTTGCCTTTATGCTAGAAGGCAAGAAAGATGGACTATGGCCTGAAATCTGGCAGATTCTCGTCCCGGTGCTTCACACTAGATAGTATATATAAAAAGCCGGATACGCATATCCGTATGCCCCAAATCACCAACGCGGCAATTTCCACGTACTTTTTTTAGACGTATTCATGTTCGTCTTTGTTCTTCTCCATTTCAGTATATACCGTCTTTTTATTTGGATTGTGTCGAATCCGTTTAAATAGCGAAACACTATGGTCGTTACTATCTTGTGAATGCTTCCTTGACATGCCTCAAGACTGGCTCTTGTCCAAGATGCAGCAGCCTGAGCATTTTGCGCGACGGCTTCTGGACCAAAGGCAATGACGCAGTACAACGCTTTCTTTGTAAAGAATGTGGTTACAGGTTCTCCGAGGCCAAAAACATTTACGGTAATTATGAGAATAATACAGAACGCCAAATATGCGTCCTGAACAGAGGGGCGAAAAACTTGGAGCCTGCAATCACCAAGATTGCGGGGGAAACGATACCGGACACAAAATCAGCGCTCTTTCAATTCCTCTGGTGGCAAAAGAAAGAAGGCTATTCGGAAGGCACAATCGTCACCCGCTTGAAGCTTCTGAGAATACTAATCAAACGTGGCGGAAACATAGAAAGCTCAGACTCGATGAAAACCGTCATTTGTGAACAGAAGTGGTGCAATAAACGGAAGATGAATGCAGCCGACGCTTACACTGCTTTTCTGAGAATGAAAGGACAAACTTGGAACCCGCCGAGATACCAAACAATTCGGACCTTTCCATTCATACCGACCGAAGCCGAGATAGACTCGCTAATCTCAGGCTGCGGAAAAAAAACATCGACGTTTCTGCTGCTGTTGAAAGAAACTGCCATGAGAAGCGGTGAAGCACACGGATTGAAATGGACAGACATAGACTTTGAAGGTAAGACCGTCAGAATAACGCCGGAAAAAGGAAGCAACCCAAGAATTTTCAGACTGTCAGAAAAGCTGTTGGCCATGCTGCAAGCGCTCAAATCAGGCGGGACAAACATGATATTCTGCAAAGACCTCAGAACCCAACGGAAGCTATTCCAGAAACAAAGGGCAACCCTGTCAAGAAAACTTGGAAACCCGAGGCTGTCGCAGATACACTTTCACACTTTCCGCCATTGGAAGGCCACGATGGAATACCACAAAACAAAGGACATCTTGTATGTGATGAAGTTCCTCGGGCACAGAAGCATAACAAACACGCTGATGTACACGCAGCTTGTAGACCTCGGAGACGATTCCTATACGTGCAAAGTAGCTCTTGACGTAAAGGAAGCGAGCCAGCTTATCGAAGCAGGCTACGATTACGTGACAGAGATGGAAGGCAAGAAGCTGTTCAGAAAGAGAAAATAGTGGGCCGGGTTCGTTGAAAAGTGGGCCGGGAGAGATTTGAACTCTCGACCTTTCGGTTATCAGCCGAACGCTCAAGCCAAGCTGAGCTACCGGCCCAGGTGATGTCAGCTATTATAAATCAATTGACCGTTTTTAAGTGTTTTCGGACTCTTAGAGGAGTGGAGATGTCGCCACAAAGGCAAAATAGAATCCCGTACACTCACCTTTTTTATTCCTATTTGAGGACTTGGGAAAGATAACGTGTTATTTCTAAGATTAAGAAATAAGCGTCTCCAGTAGCCGGAGTCCTTCAAAAAGTGGCGTGCGCGAAATGGCAGAAACAAGTCCACCAGAATTTGTGCGCACGCTTATCCAAGCTATTCTTTCTTTTCCGGCGCTTCAGCTTCTTCCTTCAATTTGGGAATCAGTTTCCTTATCCATTCTATTTTTGTGGAGTAAGCTTCAAGCAATTTCGGAGAAGTAATGGGTTTCCCTTCTTGAGTAGCTGCAGCCACTCGACTCTGGGATCCATTAGCCTCGCCTTTTCCTTTGGCCTTCTCCTTCTTCATCGGCCTATTCTGCTTATAATGTTCAGGTCTCATATTCTATCTCCGCCAGTTCATGGTTACATACCTACATATAAAGAAGTTCTGTTACCTCTTTAATCTAGGGCACTATTCCCAAAGAGTTAATACAAGCTATTTCCATTGCGCGCGCTTGTTTAAATGCAGATCGAAAGCGCTCTTTTACAGAACATGACTGAGAACTGGACATGCAAGGTTGCCGAGACACAGAATCAGGCCAAACAGCTAATAGAATCTGGTTCGAGTTCGTCATGCAGAAAGACAACTTCATACTTCAGAAAACGTAAATAGTTAAGGAAGTCTCGAAAATCGTCAAGGGAGTTTCGGAACCCTTTTAATTGAATCGGAACAATTCTTGGATGGGCCCGTAGCCCAGTCTGGATTAAGGCACCGGCCTTCGGAGCCGGAGATCTGAAAAGACCGGACACCCGGGGTTCGAATCCCTGCGGGCCCGCCACTTTTTAGCGCGCGCGCGTTGTTGGAGAAGGTAAAAGAGGAACGGGAGCTAGCCGTATCCTTAATCGAAATCCTGCATGCTCCAACCACCGTGTCCACAACAATGGCCTTCACTACTCCAACATCGACCAAAGAAGAAGCGGTCGGCCTAGAAAAGTTTGAACATGCTGAAGTCAACACGAACTTGATTGTGCATCCAATCGAGCTGGTGGTTGGCGAAAATATGGATATCGAGATAGAGCTTGCAAACGCCGGGAAAGGTCAGGCCTTTCTGAGGCAAATCGAGGACGTGGTCCTGGAAGGCTTCGAATTAACAGCTAAACCTGACCCGTACCGAGTGGAAGGCCAAAACATCAACCTGAAGGGCAGAAAACTCGAACCTTTGAAGGCTGAAGAAGTCAAATTCGGCTTACGACCAAAGCACAAAGGGATTTTCACCATAGCGCCGAGAATCGTGTACCTTGACGAGAATGGCAATTACAAGACTCACGAGCCTGAACCCGTTATCATCGTGGTGAAAGAACTTGGAATCAAGGGTTGGCTCAAAGGAGAAAGATAATCTGCCGGTTTTTGCGGAAACTTTATAGCGCAAAATTCCACGCGTCTAAATAGTGCCCGGTCCACAGCCCTCATGTTCGCCGTACCAAACTATGAATCCGCAAGGGCATTCTGTAGAGTTCTGAGGAAAACTACGTCGCAAACAATTCGCAAAACCAATAATCTGCAAGTAATCGTCGAAAATGCCATTATTGAAAAGCCTTTTCAGATACTTGTTCTTAACCTTCTAACGGGTTTACTGTTATCAGAGGCGTCAACTGTGGAGGAGATTCTGCATCAAGCAGAACAGTCAGAGAAGGAGTACGACTGGTCTGGAGCTGCCGAGTCGTATGAGAAAGCCTTGAATCTGCTGCCTCTAGACGATTTCTCGAATAGGGGAGAGGTTCATGAGCGGGTGGGTTATGCTTTTTACCGTTTTGCGTTTCAGGCTGAAAGCAAGGACGAGTTCAGAGAAAGACTGCATCAATCTACTGTTGCCTATAAGAAGGCTGTCGAGTTCTATGGAAAACTGAGTGAGCCCCTGAAAACGCCGAGGACATCGCCTTGTAACGCTATGATTGCTTACATAGGCTATTGGCTTGCTCCGGAAGTGCCTGAGAAGAAGAGGCTGTTGGACGAGTGTTGGCAACGAACAACAGAGGCTTTGGATGCTTTCAAAGGAGCCGGGAACGCTTTGGAGTATGGGAAAACGTATAACCAACTCGCCTCGAGCGCCTTCTTAGATTATGCTCTTGAGTGGAGTTTTCAGACTGCCGAGAAAATAATTAGAGAGGTCATGGAGCACGGGGAACAAGCAGTCACTCTGCTGTCCAGTGTCGGTGACCCTTGCGAACTTGCAAGAGCATATGTAAGAGCAGCCTTTTACCTAACTACGTTCGGCCTTTATTTCGTTCCCGACTTGGATGAGAGGGAAAGACATCGCCAAAAGGGTCAGGGTTATCTGCAGAAAGCCATCGAACTTTCGGAAGAAACAGCCTTCCTTACGCTAGCAAGCACACCAGGTGGTAGCGGTGATGAAACAGGCCTAAGTATTGCTGACATGGTAGTGCACTTTGAAAAAGCGTTAGGCTACGCAGAGAAAACCAAAGACAAATATCTGATCGGAACCGCACTCGACTGGCTAACATACGCCACAAGGTGGAAATCCGAACTAATCGAAGACCCGGACAAAAGATTGGAGGGTTGCCAAAGAGCCCTGCAATACGCTGAAGACGCTAAACATCAGTTCTCATCAATCTCATTCGTGAGCCCCCGCGGTGACGTAATGTGGACGGAAGCACCTCACGCCCAGTACTACTGGGTAGAGGCTTTCTGGGAAACTGATCCGAGTAAAAAACGTGATTTGCTTGAAAAGGCAGTGATGGATAGTACTCCTACGATAAAATTGGCCGAGAGCACAGGCTACCCTGGAATCATAAGTTATGCGTATGGATATTCCAGCTTGGCGCTGGGGGCTTTGGCGGGAATTGAGACGAGTCTTGAAGAGAAAAAGAGGCTTTTGGAAAAAGCTATGGAACACGGGACGAAACGTCTAAAAATTACTGAGCAGCGGTATCCCTTCCTTTACTGGAACCGAGGTAATAGGCTGTTCTTGTTCGCTGATTTGAAGGCTGAATTGTCAAATTTGGAAAAGGACTCTGAGAAAAAAAGGAACATGCTTGAAGAAGCTATCTCAGATAAAGAGCGTGCCCTGCTGTTATGCGTCAAGGAGAGTTTACAGCTTGAAAGGAGAGGTGAGCTATCACTTTTCGCTTGGCTTGGGCGTTTCCAGTATTCTTATGGAGAGTTGCTCAACCGTCTTTACGGGTTAACCGACAGCAACGAGCATCAGAGAAAGGCAATAAAGGCCTTTGGGCAGGCCGCCGAATCATTTCAAAAGCTGAATCTGTTAAGTCGTGTGGCTGAGTGCTGCTGGAAAGCCGCCAGAGGCTATGATGCTCTCGGCGAACACCTAAACGCTGCAAAAAGCTTTGCTTCTGCCTCAGACAACTACAAGAACGCTGCAGAAAAGATTCCTCAACTCAAATCCTTCTACCAAGACCACGCCCTTTACATGCAGGCTTGGAGTGAAATTGAGAAGGCAAGGCATCATCATGAGAGGCAGGAGTATGGTTTGGCGAAGGAATATTTTGAGAAAGCTGCTGACCCGCACAGATCGCTGAAACAATGGGGTTATCTGGAGCCCAATTATTGCGCTTGGGCACAAGTCGAGAAGGCAGAAGAACTGAGCAGGAAGGAGCAGAGTGAAGAAGCAATCAAAGCGTTTGAAGATGCAACAACACTCTTCAAGAAAACTAGGGACTCGCTGCAAACACAGCTTAACAAAATTGAGGATACCGATGAAAAGCAAATGGCTTCCAGCATGATCAGAGCCTCAGATATGAGACAGGAATACTGCGATGCAAGGATCGTCCTTGAAGAGGCCAAAATTCTGGACAAGAGAGGCAACCATTATTCCAGTTCAGAAAAATATGGTTCGGCAACCGAAGCTTTCGAGAAAATTGGCCAAGCCTTGGGGTCAGAACAGGAGCGCAGAGAGTTCAAATTCATCATCAGTCTCTCTCGAGCTTGGCAAAAAATGACGCTGGCCGAAGCAGAATCTGCACCCACGCTTTTTTTGGAAGCCTCTCAGCTCTTTGAACAGGCTAAGGACTTTAGCCCAAACGAGAAGACGAAAACGCTGGTCTTAGGACACAGCAGATTCTGTAGAGCACTTGAGGCGGGAACGAGATTTGCCGACACGGCGGATGCAACGCTGCACGCGACCGCCATCCAGCAGCTTGAAAGTGCAGCCAAGTACTATATGAAAGCAGAATTCCAGAATGCTTCGGAATACGCTAGGGCTACCAAACTACTCTTCGACGCTTATCTCTACATGGACAACGCCGAAAAAGAATCCGACCCGGAGAAGAAGACAAGAGTGTACACCATGGCTGAAAAACTCCTGCAGACATCTGCTGGCTCCTACACGAAGGCTGCGCATCCTGAAAAGCGAGAACAAGTGTTGAGACTACTCGGAAAGACCAGGGAAGAACGGAAGCTGGCCGCGTCCCTCACAGAGGTTTTGCATGCTCCTTCAATCGTTTCCACGACAAGAGTGCTTACGGCCCCGACACCGACTCGTGAAGAAGCAGTTGGTTCCGAGAGGTTTGAGCATGCTGACATACAGGCCAACCTGATAGTTCGACAGAAGGAATTGAGAATTGGCGAAGATCTTAGTATAGAATTGGAGCTGGTGAATGCTGGGAAGGGTTCTGCCCTCTTGACCAAAGTCACAGAAATCATTCCAAAAGGTTTTGAACTGGCTGAACAACCCGACAATGGTCGAGTGGAGGACAGTTATCTCAACTTGAAAGGAAAACGACTTGCCCCACTGAAAACAGCGGAGCTCAAACTCGTCCTCAAGCCAACTGTACAAGGCACGTTTTCATTAAAACCGACCGTACTTTATCTGGACGAAAACGGCAAGTACAAGTCACACGAGCCTGAACCCGTAACGATAATTGTGAAAGAACTTGGAATCAAAGGCTGGCTAAAAGGAGAAAGATAGCGCGCGCGCAGAATGGTTCTACTCTCTAGAACGTCAACAGAGCACGCGCTCAGCCTATGCTAAAAACGACAAGCTCATTCTGTAAGTACAAGTGGACCGAGCTTAAGAATCACTGTTCCCTCAATCTCCAAGAAACACAAAATATCCCCTGGATTGAGCCCAAACTTCCTTCTAACCTCTGTGGGCACGGTTATCTGACCCCGAGCTGTCATTTTAGATTGACCTCGAAAAACTGCTTCTACAGTTTCTTCTGTCCCGGCTTTGGTATCCCGCTTCATTTTCGGATGACCACCTTTTGCACATCTAAGTGTTACATAACGGATCTCGGTAAGAAAAATCTTACTGTCGCGTCTATGTCGTGATCTTCAAACAATCTCTTAAATGAAACTGAAACATACATGAATAATGTTAAAATTATCCTCTTGGAGGTGAAAGTGAATGGAAGAAAAGAAGGATGTTAAGCCCGAAGAAAAAGTAGTTAGAGTTTTTCCCAAACTCAGGGAGCCTACAATGACGCGCATGAAAACGCCAGTGAAAATGCCAGTGAGATTCCCAATGAAGACGCCAATGAAGACGCCAATGAAGACGCCAATGAAGACGCCAATGAAGACGCCAATGAAGACGCCAATGAAGACGCCAATGAAGACGCCAACTAGGACGATCGACTAAGAGCGCCCGTGAGAACGCCATAATCCGGCGGGGGAACGGTGTCCCATTTGCCCTTTTCTTAGGGCGTTGTTCTTTTTTTTGCTATATTCACAGGGGGGCCAGAATATCCCCTGTGGTGACGTATCCATAGATGGCTTCTGTCCATGCTAGTGTGAGCAGATGAATTCGGCTAAAAGCTTCGCAAGGATATTTTGGAACTGTGCGAAATGATCTCCACGTACTGTAAAATGTGAGCCAGTAAAGCGCTTGTGCGATGAACGCAATTGAAAGCATCGGAATCCGAAGTGTCGCAAAGGGCGACAGTAAACCGAAAAACGCAAGCAAGACTGAGATGGCTATTATGGGGGGGTAAACCTTGAGCGTTTTGTGTTTCTTTTGGTCGGTTTCAGCTTTTCTTTTCTCAAGTTGATCCTCAACGTGCTTTCTGATTCTCTCCGCTTCTTTGCATACGGTCTTCCATTCTTTTCGAAAATCTTTTATTCTGCCAGGCAATGCCTGGAGGTTTTCAACGTTGACGTTGAACGTCGCATCCAGCAATCCGATCTTAAAACTGCCGGACGGTCTTATATTGTCACGCACTTCTAGAAAGCTCTGATTCATCATTGAAAGTGTGTCTTCAGATCCTTGAATATGCTTCTCGACCAATTCTTCGTTTTTTCCAAATTCTGAAAGATCATTGGCCAAGACTGCCAACTCGCCAGTGCTCATCTCCTTCATTTCTCTGGCCTCTGGAAGGCTTACGTTGTTTAATGCGTGAAGCGTGTAATTCGTTTCTGCGAGCAGATTATCCAAGTAGCCAGACAAGGTTTCGGCCACAAAGTAAGGCGCGAAGATGTGAACCTTCTTTTCTAACTGCTCTGTCCTTCCCACAAACGTGATGCGACTCTTGATAGGTTGAAAGACGCCGACTGCCTGGTATTCTTGCGGTTGAGCAAGACTTACTTTCCGCCCCATCTCAGTCTCCTCCGCAAGTTCGGCCAGCGAGTCAAAACCGTAGACGATGCGTTTTTTGAAGTTTTCACAGTCGCCATAAAGATCCGTCAACGTCAAATCCTCCAAAAGCATGGCGGGCACTATTTCTCTCTGAATCTCATACTCATGGGCAGGCTCCACTTCTATCGTCCACACTGTTCCAAACGCGGAAGTGAGCAAGTACAGAATGGCCTCCTTCTGCTTTTCCTCATTGGCTTTAACGACTGCAAGAGCTCCAGAATTGCCTGAACTGACAGACTCAGCCGCCATTTGCTCGAGCAATCTTGTCACCTTCATCTTCTCGGGAGAATTAATCCCTATTGACTTCTGTAGTCCACTTTTATGATCCAGAATTAGCTTCTCATAGGCTGCGCTGAATTCGTCTTCCACACGTTTGAGGCTATCTTTGATTTGAGTAAAGGCTAAGCTCGCCCCGCCCATTCTCAAGACTGTGATGCACGAACGCCCCGCTTGTCTTATTTCAAAGCTATGCGTGAACTTTTTCGCGGTTTTTTCCATCTTGCTTCTCAGGTTGTTAGCAAGCGATTCTGGAGTCTGTGACGGCAAATACGCGAAAACGGAAAGGGTGCGGTTGTGTATCGCCTCAATTCGAAGTGGCTTCTTGGCTGCTTTTTTGGCGGCCGTCAAGAAAAGCGAGCCGTACCCCAGAACTTGCATTCCAAAGTAAATAATAGATAGCAGAGCGATCACCACTGCTGCTGCAGAAAGTGCTTGAGACGTCCAAATGGCGTGAAGCACTTTGGAGAGAGAAACTGTGAAGTCTTGGCTCATGTAAGTGAGGAAAAGTGATGTCTGAAAAACTATGTATACTATAAAACCCACCGATAGCATTGTGTAACCGACCATAATGCTTTTTTTGCGTCTCGTCATTCCGGTCTCTTTCGACTTCTTCGCTCCAAAAACTCGTTTTATGAGCGAACCCACGTATCCGTAGGACTCGTGGCGCAAGTTCGGCATGTTCAACGCATCTGACAGGACGAAGTATCCGTCCGTTTCGAATGGAGGGGCAAAGTTGAACAAACCCATGTCGAAGCAGTAGAAAGCAACCATCGTCAGAATTAGGGCAGCAGGTTGTGGAAATGTTACAAACAGAAGAATGAAGACAACGATAGATCCTATGAGAAGGGTACTTATGTTGCCCGCCAAGTAAACCATTAATCTTTCCCTTTTCTTGAGAGTCCAAACATCTGTGGTTTCCGTGTAGAACATGGGACCAAAATAGAAGATTCCAGCACCCATTTCTCCAGGCTCCCCGCCATAATGAACGAGAGCCAGCCCGTGAGCAATTTCGTGGATTGCGATAACAGGTGCTAGCGCTACGAAATAATAGAAGAAGAAGCCCACCACGGATGACCCAAGGATCTGGAAGTTTGATTTGTGACCGAAAATGGAGACGAATCTGCCTGCAAAAAGCACAACGCCCGCGATTATGAAAACGACGGTTGCCCACAGCAAGGGCCTCTTGAAAATTGAATGAATCCTATTGTGGATTGATTGAAGAAACTTCTTGCTTTGCTCGATCAAAGTGTAGTCCATCTCAAAGCCTGACACCACTTTGAACCTTTTCTTCTTCAGCGGTTCGAGACTCGATACCAACAGGCTGGCCTCGGCAAAAAAAAGCAAGATGCCCGTAACGTCATCTTCTTTGACTTTGGGGTTCCGGTTTTGAACTTCTGCAACGATTTCCTTCACAGTTCTTTTTCCATCGGTCAGAGTCCAGATTAGGTTTGTTAATTCATCCGGTTCATAGTATATTCCCGTGGCGTGGTTCTTCATCAGGTAGGAGGGCTTGCCATCTCCTCCCACGCTGGTCTTGACACCGACCTTCGAAGAAGGGACGGGCACAAATTCTGGATTATACGCAATCTCGTACATCAAATCCGTGTCAGAAGAAGTGTCTCCACTCAACATACCTTCAACTCTTTCTTCCCATCAATTGAAATATAACCGAGTCAGATATTTATGATATTTCCTTAATCACTGTACCACTGATTATAATTTGGATAGATTTATAACATTTAATGACCATTCACACTTGGTTGAGAATGAGAAGCCGCTCCCGATATAATCTCAGAGAATTCTTGTCAAAACCACGTTTTTTGCATGAAATAGCAGAGCACTATGGGGTTTCAAGGGAGACTGCAGTTTTTCATCTTCGAAAAGCCATGAAATCAGGCCAAGTCCTTGCCAGTGAAGCTCCTGTATTTCAAATTATCAAAGACTCCAGCGGAAACCTGAAGAAACTTGAAGGTTTCGTGTATGTTAACCGGGAAAGCCCAGTTATTGTCGGCGAGCATATCAGGCTCTCTCTGCCCAAGACCGACAATTCTAAGCCAGAACTGCTTGGCACTTCGCAAGTGAACTTCTCAACACCTCACGACGAGTCCAGAAGTGCAATGTTAGAGCAGGGATCACCAAGGTTTGGAACCTCGGATAAAGCAAACCGTGGAAGCCATGAGGAAATGCTAAAAGCGAATCATTCTCTCATATCGAAGCTAGGAGTGTCTTCGGCAAAAGTCTCATCCGCGAACCACATAAGATCGAGTCGCTTGTACCCGTCTAAACAGTATTCAAGCAGCAAACCGACGCCTCTACTGAATATAGAAAAGATCCGATTGTTTCAGGCATTGCTGAAGGAACCCTTGCCATTTCTCGACATGCACGACCGGTTTAACGTTTCCAGACAGACAATAACGAGAATTGTGAAGGGCGGGTTGTTGAAAGAAACTTGGGGATCCAACGGTGTGGGAGTAAGATTCAAGATTACGAAGAAGGGTAAATCCTACCTGAAAGAGCTTGAAGAAGCGTCAAAGTACAAGCTAAGAATAAGGGATAGTCCCCTCACCAGACTGAAAGAATGACGCTTCGTTTAGTAGGACTTATTTTTGATTAGTGCGCGCGTTACCTACAATGTTTTAGCGCGCGCGCATTGACATTGAATCTTCTTCTGACAACACTTTGTCTGGCAACGACATTACGGCAAACAGCTACGCTGGCGCCTATGTCGATTATTCTCCAAACAACAGTATAGCGCGCGCGCCAAAACACGTTTAGCTGTTATCTTTCTCCTTTGAGCCAGCCTTTGATGCCTAGTTCTTTGACTGTCACGGTAATTGGTTCAGGTTGGTGTATTTTTGTGTTGCCGTTTTCGTCAAGGTACACGATTCTGGGCGCGATGCTAAATACGCCTTTGCGTTTCGGTCTTAACTCGAATTTCACTTCTTCAGCCTTCAGTGGGCCAAGCCTTCTGCCTTTCAGGTTTATGTTGCAGCCTTCCACCCGGTACGGTTCAGGCTTTCCCGTCAGCTCGAAGCCCTCAGG
>Ga0181524_10000426_pt1 | contig 50888 bp, 30 predicted proteins | sample PEATcosm2014_Bin_34_FD_119761 | JGI IMG/M metagenome (GOLD analysis project Ga0181524, IMG submission 119761) | Peatland microbial communities from MTU Mesocosm Facility, Houghton, MI, USA - PEATcosm2014_Bin05_60_metaG | ecosystem: Environmental > Terrestrial > Soil > Wetlands > Peat | place... | reverse complement strand
CGTGATGGAGATTACGAATATCGATCCGCTGCAGCATTCGCTGCTGTTTGAGCGGTTTTTGAATCCGGAGCGGGTGTCGATGCCGGATATCGACGTGGACTTCTGCATGAACCGGCGGGGCGAGGTGATCGACTACGTGACGCGGAAGTATGGGCGCGAGCAGGTGGCGCAGATTATCACGTTCAATACCATGGCGGCCAAGGCGGCGATCAAGGATTGCGGGCGGGCGCTGGATATGCCGTATGGGGACGTGGACCGGATTGCGAAGCTGGTGCCGATGACGATTGGGATGACGCTGGACAAGGCGCTCGAAGAAGTGCCGGAGTTGCGCAAGGCGTACGAGACAGATGGGCAGATCAAGGAGCTGATCGACACGGCGAAGAAGCTGGAGGGTCTGGTGCGCGGGGCCGGGGTGCACGCGTCGGCGGTGGTGATTGCGCCGCGGCCGTTGACGGAGCTGGTGCCGTTGAACAAGACCAAGAACGACGAAATTGTGACCGCCTACGACATGAAGGCCGTGGAAAAGATGGGCCTGCTGAAGATGGACTTTCTGGGACTGACGACGCTGACGGTGATCGACGATTGCCTGAAGCTGATCGAGGCGGGCCGCGGGGAGAAGCTGGATATCGAAGCCATTCCGCTGGACGACGAGGAGACGTTCAGGCGGGTGTTTCATACGGCGCTGACGTCGGGGGTGTTTCAGTTCGAGTCGAGCGGGATGCGGGACATTCTGCGGCGGTACAAGCCGGATACGGTGGAGGAGCTGACGGCGCTGAACGCGCTGTACAGGCCGGGTCCGATGAGCATGATCGACGACTTCATCGAGCGCAAATGGGGACGGCGCAAGGTGGAGTACATGCTGCCGGAGCTGGAAGGGATATTGAAGGATTCGCTGGGGGTGATCGTCTACCAGGAACAGGTGATGCAGATTGCCAACGTGCTGGCCAGCTACTCGCTGGGCGAGGCGGACCTGCTGCGGCGGGCGATGGGCAAAAAGAGCAAGGAAGGGATGGCGGAGCAGAGAGACCGCTTCATGAGCGGAGTGGCGGCGCTGGGGCACAACAAGAACACGGCGGGCGAGATCTTCGACCAGATGGAGAAGTTCTCAGGGTACGGGTTCAACAAGTCGCACTCGGCGGCGTACGCGCTGGTGGCCTACCAGACGGCGTATTTGAAGACGCATTATCCGGTGGAGTTCATGGCGGCGCTGCTGACATCGGAGACTTCGAAGCCGGAGAACGTGGTGAAGTATATCGGCGAGTGCAAGGAGATGGGCATCCGCGTGGAGCCGCCGGACGTGCAGGTTTCAGGGGCGCAGTTCACGCCGCATATTACGCCGGAGGGAGAGGCGATCCGGTTTGGGCTGGCGGCGGTGAAGAACGTGGGTGGGAATGCGATCGAGTCGATCCTGAAGGCGCGCGCGGAGATGGGCGGGCGGTTCAAGAGCTTGTGGGAGTTCTGCGAGAAGGTGGATTTGCGGGTGATGAACTCGCGGGTGATTCAATCGTTGATCAAGGCGGGGGCGCTGGACTCGCTGGGCAAGCGCGGGCCGCTGATGGCCGCGGTGGACAAGGCGATGGAGCGGGCGCAGAAGGCGCAGAGAGACGCGGCGCAGGGGCAGACGGGGCTGTTTGGGCTGTTCAACGAGGCGCCGGCGCAAGGATACGGCGGGGGACGTGGCGGGGATGATTTGCCGCGCGTGGCGGATTGGGAGGAAGGCGAGCGGCTGGCCAATGAAAAAGAGGTTCTGGGGTTCTTTGTCTCAGGGCATCCGCTGGATAGGTACGCGGAAAAGCTGAGGAATCTGACGGGGGTGATTGCGGCGGCCGAGGCGCTGGAGCGCAAGCCTCCGGAGAAGCGCTGGGGGACGCAGGCGGACCCCATGGACGAGATCCAGGTGGCGGGGATGATTCTGGGGCTGCGGGTGCAGAAGAGCAAGCGGGAGCAGAAGCTGTATGCGCAGGCGGCGCTGGAGGACGCGACGGGGAAGATCGAGCTGATCTGTTTTCCGCGGGATTATGAGCGCTTGCAAGGGCAGTTGAAGATGGAAGCGCCGGTGCTGGTGCGCGGGGTTCTGATGGGCGATGAGGATGCGGCGCCGAAGATTGCGGTGAGCTCGATTGTGGCGCTCGAAGAGGTGCAGGTGAAGCTGCCCGCGGGGGTGCGGATCAGGATCGATCTGGAGCGGGCGACGGAGGAGATGTTTGCGGGGCTGAAGAGCGCCGCTGACGCAGCGCCGGGGCCGGGGAAGGTGATGCTGCACCTGGAAAAGAAGGGCGAGTATGCGGTGATCCTGGAGCCGGAGGGGATGAGCGTGGCGGCGGATCGCGGCTGGGTGGAGCGGGTGGAGGAACTGGTGGGCAGGGGGACAGTGCAGGCGGTGGGGTGAGGGCATCGATGGGGAAGTTCGGGCGGGAACCGACGGGTCACAGAATGAGGCCTGGGCGCCCGGCATTTTTGGGATGGAAGGGTTTAAAAACATTTCGGGTTGAGATTTGTGGTTTCCCACCCTTTCGCCAGAAAAAAGGCGAAAGGATGGGGCACGGGGCTTTTGGGGGTGGGGGAGCGTTGCTTTCCAACTTCGCACGGGGCTTTTGGGGCTGGGGGAGCGTTGCTTTCCAACTTCGCACGGGGCTTTTGGGGCTGGGGAAGTGTTGCTTTCCAACTTCGCACGGGGTTTTTGGGGCTGGGGGAGTGTTGCTTTCCAACTTCGCCGGTCAAAGTCGTTCCCTGCTCCAAAGCCGTTCCCTGCTCCAAAGCCGTTACCTGCTTAAGTGCGAGCCCTGGGATTGCCGCGCAGGGGGAAGGCTCGACGGAGCTATTGGACCGCGAAGGAATCGCCTTCCATGCCGCGGGTACCGAGTTCGATGTCGGTCCAGCCGGCGGTTGCGGTGTTGCTGTAGGTGACGATGGTTGTGCCGACGTTCCTGGACATGGAGCAGAAGGCCTTCAGGCCCGGCCTTTTCGGATTGGCGTGCGCCTCCCAGGCCATGCCGGAAGCAGCGAGGGTGTAGGTGTAGTTGGGATCGGTCTTATTGGGGTCGAACTTCAGATGCTCGATGTGGGCGCCTTTGGGGTACGATCCCGATAAAATCTGATTCAATGGGCAGACATGCTGGAGGGTGAGCTGGCAATTGTGCTCGATGATCTCAAAGGCGGAGAGGAATATATAGGCGATCTCTTCTTCGCGCTTGAGCTTGACGGGACCGTTGGCGTCTTCGATTTCAACTTTGGCTTTGGTGGCAAACGGGCCTGTGGTCGGCGTGGGGCCGCTCGGGCCGGCTGATGAAGCGGATGGGCTCGCGCCGGCCGTGGAAGCGGGGGCCTTGTTTGCGGCATAGATGGCGGCGACCTCAGGGGCCTTGAGGACGCGGTTCCAGAGGGCAACTTCCTCGATGCCGCCGTGGAAGAAGCGGCCGGTGAAGACCGTGCTATAGCCGATGGTGAAGGCATAGCTCTTGCCGGGTCTGCCGCCGCCCTTATCGGTGGCGACGGATTTGCCGTCCCAGTAAATTGCTCTCGCTCCCGACACGGTATCCATGGTGGCGACGATCAGATGCCACTGATTGACGAGCGTGGCCGGTGGAGGGGCGTAGTCGAGGTGCCCCGAACCGCCGGTATAGAACTTGAGGACGTTGTCGGTCTCGAACTGCATGTCGAAATCGTTGCCGGACTCCGACTCGCCTGCCACGTAGAAGAAGTGGTTGGTCTTGGCGGGTAGTTCGGCCAGGTTGACCCAGGCCATGATGGAAGCGGCCGTGGTGATTCCGCCGGCCTGAGTGGTAAGGAAGTACGCGGTGCGCCCGTCCAGTTTGGCGAAATAGTTGTTGGGGATTCCGATGGGTGCTCCCGGAGAGGCGCTGACCACGCTGCCCACCGGCTTGTAGATGGTGGTTCCGACCTGGCTCTTTCCGGAGGTGGAGTCGAGCCGGTAATACGCGAGGGGATGGGTGGAGGTGACCGCGGTGACGAAGTCAGTCTGGGCATGAAGGGCAACAGCATTCATGCCGGCTAAGGCCGCGAGGGCGGCAAGGACCGCCCGGCTTAGGGGAAGATGGGGAAGCATTTCAGGCACGCCTTTCTCTCCCGGGCTGTCGATCGACCGGAGGCCGCGTCCGGTGCGCGTGGGAACATTCGTATCGATGTTTCTGATTTGCCCGGCAAGGTTTAGTGAGTCTATTGGATTGTGGCCGGGATTTGCAACGCAATTTTCAAGCGGAGGGGAAGTATGCAGTACCGGCGATTGGGAAGTGGGCCATTGGAGGTTTCGGAGTTGAGTTTTGGGACCTGGCTGACGGTGGCTGGGGGGATTGGGCGGGAACAGGCGATCCGGTGCATTCATGCGGCGGTGGAGCACGGGATTACGCTGTTCGACACGGCGAACCAGTATGGAGCGGGCGAGGCGGAGCGGGTGCTGGGCGAGGCGCTGAGGGCTTTTCCCAGGGACCGGTACCTGATTGCGACGAAACTGTATTTTCCGGTGGGGGACGAGCCGGATCGGGGGCTCTCGGCGGGGCAGATCGAGAAGCAGTTGGACCGGTCGCTGGAGCGGCTGGGGGTGGAGTGGATCGATCTTTACCAGTGCCACCGGTTCGACAGGGAGACGCCGCTCAAAGAGACGCTGGGCGCGCTGGACAAGGCTGTGAAGGCGGGGAAGGTACGGGCGATCGGGTTCAGCGAGTGGACGGCGGAGCAGATTGAGGCGGCGGCGGCGATTACGGATGCGGGCGGGCTGACGGCGTTCTCGTCGAGCCAGCCGCAGTACTCGATGCTGTGGCGGAAGCCGGAGGGCGGTGTTTTCGCGGCGTGTGCGCGGCATGGAATTGGGAACCTGGCGTTTTCGCCGCTGGCGCATGGGGTGCTGACGGGCAAATATGCGCCGGGGCAGCCGCCTCCGCCAGGAAGCCGGGCGGCGAGCGAAGAGATGAATGTGTTCATGGAGACGGCGGGGAGGCATTTCCGGTCGGACTACCTGCTGGAGGCGGTTGCGGGACTGAAACCAATTGCGGCGGAGCTGGGGCTGACGATGGCGCAGATGGCGCTCAGGTGGGTGCTGCGGCGGCCGGAGGTGGCTTCGGCGATCATCGGGGCTTCGCGGCCGGAACAGGTGGCGGACAATGTGCGGGCGGTGGGGGCGCAGTTGCCGGCGGAGGCGCTGGAGCGGATCGATCGGGCGGTGGGCGGGGTTGCGGTGCGGGCGTGATCGGGGCGTGACGGCTGCCTATGCATGGCCCGCGCCGGAAGCAGGAAGGGCCCCGGTCGAACCGTGACCGAGGCCCTTTCTTTTGAATGCCTGCAAGGTTCAAGCATGGCGCAGAGGCCAAATGCCCGGATTGCAGGGGCTGTGAAAACGCGCTAGAAGTCGATCCTCAGGCCGAACTGCATGCGGCGGTAGGTGGAGAGAGTCGCAAAGTAATTACCGAGGAGTGAGCCGGTAACATACGTATCCAGTCCGTTGGGACTGGCATCAAAGCGGACTGTGTTGGAGATGTTGTAGACTTCGGCGGCAAACTTGAGCTGCATCTTGTCGGGCAGGCTCCAGGTCTTGGCGAGCGAGGAGTCAAGGTCCAAGTAGCCGTCTCCGCGGAAGTTGTTCCGCGACCCGGCTTCTCCTGCGTCGGGGATCCGAACGGAGGTGCCGGAATAGATGCCGTTGTTCATGGCGGTGACGGTGTCGGCGTCGAAGGCGTGGAAAACGCCTCCTGAGAAATTTCTGTGGGTCTTTACGCCGCCGACGTTCCACATCCAGGAATCATTGTCCCAGTTGGTGGGGTATGTGGGGGATATGAGGGAGAAGGGCAGTCCGCTGGTCCAGCGGCCTAGCCCGGCCCAATGCCATCCGCCGATGAAAGCGTCAGCTATGCGGTTCTCGTTGCCCAGCAAGGCTTTGCCGCGGCCAAAAGGCAGCACATAGGACCAGTCGGCGGTGATCAGGCTGCGCGTGTCAAAGTCCGAGGGTCCCTTGTTGAGCTTGGGGTTCCAGGTGTTCTGGATGCCGGACTCGTTGAAGCCGTTGTCGGTGTTGGTCAGGTTACGGCGGCTTGCGCGCTCGGCCTCAGAGCCTATGTCCAGGGATTTGGAGAAGGTGTAGTTGAAGTCGACCGTCAAGCCATGCGAGGCGGGATGGTGGAGGGTAAACTGCAGCGCGTTGTAGGAGCTGGTGCCGATCGAGTCCAGCCCATAGAGAGAGGAGAACTGGTTGCTCCAGAAGGTTGAGGGCGGGGAGCCTGGGCCGGTGTTGGGGCTTCCAGGGTAGATGCCGAAGACGTCGAAGTTAGCAATACTGGCGGTTTCGCCGGCGAGGTAGCGCATGAGCGACCAGCCGTTGTTGAAGATGGCCTGGGTTGCGTTTTCACCCTCATAGTCGACTCCCTTCATGTAGGGAAAGACATGCTCGAAGTAGGGGATGGGCGCAATATTGTCGTTCACCTTTTGATTGCTTGTTGGCCCCCAAAAGCCGATGGAGGCGGGGTTGGTGAAGGTGTACACGCCGAAGGGAGCGGCATCGACCTCCTTGTTGAGGATTTTGGCGGCGCTGTAGTAGTCGCCTGCGCCGCTGGGGTCAACGTAGTCTACCGGCTCGGCCAGATCGAGCTGCTGGAGAAGGTGGCGTCCGAGGCGGCCGACATAGGCGGTCTCCAGGGTGAAGCCGCCGGGCAACTGGCGCTGGACAGAAAAGTCGAAGGACTCAGCGTAGGGCGTCTTGAGGTGGTTGTCCATGCCCCAGTCGATGGCGAAGGCGTAGGGATCAGGCGTGAAGGGGAAGGTTTGCGTGGGTGAGAAGGGGGGCATGGGGATGTTTGGCAGGTTGTGGGGACTGGTGAAGCGGGGCGCGGTCGAGAGGCCCAGCACGCCGACGGTGTTGGTGATGGCAGCGGTGAGGCCGTAGGAGCCAATCGAGTCGAAGCTCTGTACGAGAGCCTCGCCGTAGTGGTCAAAGTAGATGCCGGCGCTGGCGCGGATGGAGGTCTTTACGTCGGGCGCGAAGACGATGCCGAGGCGCGGGGCAAAGTTGCCTTTCTGCGCGGGCCAGTATCCGGGGGCGTGGTTGGCCTTGCCGGCAGGCGCGAACGACACCAGCGGCTCGTAGATCTGGCCCTGCTGCGCGGCGGATTCACGTTTCTTGTACCAGGCATCGGTATCGACGGTGGGCGCGATCTGCTGGCCGTTGGTCTCATAAGGGGTCTGCAGGTAGGTGTAGCGCACGCCGTAGGTAACGGTGAGGTTGCGGCGGGCGTGCCAGGAGTCCTGCACGTAGCCCTCGAACTCGTTGGAGTGGAAGTTCTTGGTCACGTAGTCGCCCTCGGCCAGGGCCGTGCCGGTGGTTGGGCCGGTGATCTTGTAGTTATACACATCCCAGAGCTGAGCGACGACTCCCATGAGATTCGAGTAGTCTTCCACCAAGTCTCCGGTAAAGCTGCTTGCCATGTTGGCGGGGAGGCTCAGATTGGTCGAAAGGGCATTGGCGGTGGTGGCCCAGTCGTAGGAGCCGCTATTGCTGCTGTGGTGGTTGGTGATGCCGCGCCAGTTTCCGCCAAGGGAGAAGGTGTGCGAACCCTTGGTCCAACTCAGGTTGTCGGTGATGTTGTTGACGGGGACATGGAGAAGGGCGGTGAAGGTCTGGGCCTCGGGCTGGGTAAGGCCATAGAATTGAACCCATGAGCCGGAGTTGATGCCGCTGTCCTGGTAGCCCTGGCGGATATAGCCATAGCGCAGGTCGTTGACAACGTGGGCCGTGGGAACCCAGGTGTAGCCGGCCGCGATGCCCTTGGTGTTGTCGTCGGTAAAGGACGCGGGAGGCTGTCCGGGAAGGTTTTCATCGCCCGCGGCGGTATCCTTCTGCAGGTTTCCACGGACATAGAAGTGGTTTTTGCTGTTCATGTTGTAGTCGATCTTGAGGATGCTGGTGTTGAGCGTGGATGGCGCCGGGGAGGTAAAGAAGTAAGAGCCGGAGTTGAAGCCGCCGTCGCCCAGGACAGAGCCTGTTGCGGTGGGCACGTTGGCGTAGTAGGCGAGAACGGCGGCGTTGGCGCCGGGGCCGTTGGGGCAAACCGGCTCGCCGTTAAAGGTATTGTTGGCGCAGGCTGCATCCAACGTGGCTACCTGTGAGGCTGTCAGTAAATCAGCGTTGCCCGTCACCGCATCAGGGTACTGCAATTCGCCTTGCATGAAGCTCTCGGTGGGCACGGTGGCGCCGACGACGTCGGAGATAGCCTGGCGGCGGCCCTCGTAGTTGAAGAAGTAGAAGAGTTTGTCTTTCTTGATTGGGCCTCCTGTACTGCCGCCGAAGGTGTTCATGACGTACTTCTGGGGGATGTTCGGTTGGCCGGTGGCCAGCTCGTCGTACTTGTTGTAGAAAGAGTTGGCGACGGTGTTGGTGGGGCGGTAGTACTCATAGAGCGCGCCGTGCTGCTGATTTGTTCCGCTCTTGGTGACCAGGTCGACCTGAGCGCCGGAGGAGCGGCCCGAGGCAGCGGTGCCGTTGGAGGTGGTGACGCGAAACTCCTGGGTCGAGTCGAGGGTGGAGCGCAGGATGCCGGTGAAGGCCGCGCCGCCGATCTGGTCGTTGTCGTCAAGTCCGTCGAGGGTGACGTTGCCCTGGTCGCTGCGTCCGCCCGCCACCGCGCCCTGGCGGCTGTCTGTGATCAGGTTGCCAACATAGAGAACGCCCGGTTGCAGGCTGAGCAGGTTAACCGGGTCGCGGCCTTCCATGGGCAGCGATTCGATGGTGACGTTGCCCACCGAGTTGCCGATGGTGGCGTCGGTAAAGTCGAGAGTCTCAGCCGAGGTGCTGACGTCGACGGTGACCGGCTCGGCCTTGACGCTGAGGGTGAAATCGATGGTGGCGGGCTGGTCGACGAGCAGCTCGGCGGTCACGCTCCGCGTGGCAAAGCCGCTGGAGGTGACGGAGATGAGATAGTGGGCCGGGGAGATGATGGGGAAGATGTAGAAGCCGGAGGCGTTGGAGACAGCGTGATACGTATTGTCGGTGGCCTGGTCACTGAGGGTGATGGAAGCTCCCGGAATGAGTGCGCCGCTGGAGTCCTTCACGACGCCGCGGAGCGAGGTGGTTGCGGTCTGGGCGAATGCAAAGGTGGCGAAGGAAAGGATGCAACAAAGCATCCATCCCGCAGGGGATCGTTTCACGGCTGCTCCTCCTCAAGTCTTGAATTGCACTGGTGTTGACGCCGGTGCGGCGTTGACGCGGTTCGTAGATTGTGGACCTGGAAACTGCCTCTCAGTGGGTGATGTGTTCCCTGGAACAGCTCTGCAGCGCAGGGATGGAAACCGTATGTTGGGCTGAAAGAGCACCACAAAGCGAAACAAAAACCCAGAAAAAGGCGCTATCGGGGCAGCGCCGAAGATGAAGTGCTTTTTATTTTGTCGGAAATTCGCGCAAGTTTCAACAAGAATGTACTTTACGTCATGAACAGCGCCCGGAAAGGCAGGAGCCGGATGCAGTGGTTTCCCAGGTCTCAAAAAGCGAGGCGAAACCTGGGAAACCCGACGCCCGGCCCGATCCCATCTGGATCAGGCGACAGTCACGGACTCTATTCTCTTGATAAAGCCTGCCTCGTCGGTGATGGACACGGTAACTACGTCACCCTTGGTGAGCCCCGTTACTGTTCCGTTGTAAGACGTTGCAGGCGGCGGACCTTCCTTTCCAGTGGCATCTTTTGTTGTGGGATCGGTTCGCTTGACTTCGACCGGGGCTGCCGTGCTGCCTGTAACTGCGCATGTGACCGTCAGATTCGAGTCCAGGCACTCGCCAGTCATCTTGAATGTGGCCGCTGCGGGCGCCGGAGCTGGCGGTGCGGGCGGAGGAGTTGGCGGTGCAGGCGCCGGAGTTGGCGGTGCGGGCGCAGGAGTTGGCGGTGCGGGCGGAGGAGTTGGCGGTGCGGGCGCGGGAGTTGTTGGTGCGGGCGGAGGAGCTGGCGGTGCGGGCGCGGGAGTCGTCGCTGCAGGCGCCGGAGGAGCGGTGGCAATCTTGATGGAATTCAAATCCACCTTGAATTTCTGATAACTTACGGTGGCCTTCTGCGCATCGGGGTTGGTGATGGTGAAGTTATGCGGGCCGCCCAACCAGGAGTCTGGATAGTTCTTGATGAAGAAGGTGAGGATTCGCGCATAGTCCGGGTCGGTGATGGAAGGATCCTGCTGCACCACTTCAGGGAGTCCGGGCAGACCGTCTTTGCCCAGGATGATATCGGGAAAGATCGGCTGGTCGTCGATGCTGAAGATTGCGGAGCGGGATAGGCCGCTGCCGGTGAGCTGGAATTTCAACATGGCATTTTCGGTTTTCATAACGATTGCAGCGATCGTGGGACCGGCTTTGCGGGCGAGTTTTCCGGCCAGGTATCCGCCGGAACTGATCCCCATCAACTGCAGGAAGCCCGATGGGATGGCGGGCAGATCGTTGATGTTTCTCGGGTCACTCTGAAAGACGATGGCGAGAAATGTGCCGATACCCACCACGGTCCAGATGGCGAATTGGAGGCGATCCGGCGCGACCACGCCGCCGCTGGCGATGAAGTCGGAGAGATTAGGGCCTGGCGCTCCGGCCCCCTTGTCGCCCTTTGCGCTGGTTATTCCGTTGGAGAGGACAACGGTTCCCACGCTGGCGATGAGAATGCCGGGAAGGCCGGACGGAATATCGGGGAAGATGGCGCTGCCCTGGACAAAGCTTTTCGATACCGCCAGGAAGAGATAGCCGATGACGGCGGCGGCGGTCCAGGCATAGAACTGGCACTTGGAGAGGCTATAGCTGTTGGTTTGCACGTCGTAAAACAGCACGCTGAGCCAATAAGTCTTGCCGTTCATGGTCTGTTTGGTGGCATGCTCGCCGCTGCGGAGAAGAAGATAAATGATGACGACGATCAGGAGGAAGCCTATCACCGCCACGGTGAGGGGGGTGCTCTGGGTTGTATCGATCAGGGTCAAGGAGGTCCGATTTGTCTCTACGTTGCGAACGGCGAGGACAAAACTCTGCGCTCCCTTAATAGGCTCGGCAATTGTGTCGAGCTTGTAAAAGGTAAGTGTGACCTGGCGATCGCTGTCTACGTTCAAGTCGTAGCATCCGCGCTTCTGAGCGGATGCGGCATCGACTGCGCATCTGGGGGGTGTTCCTACCGTTTTGTACCGAAATTCAACGAATCCATTTGCCTGCTTTTTTTGGTCGTCCGTGGGAGGTGTTTCGGATGTGTTCGTTCCTCGCCAGAACCCACTGCCCAGGACTATGACTTGGATGGCGCCGGCGGTATCGGTGAAAGCAGCGGCCGGAGAGACGGCGGTAATCGTGGGCCGTTGCACAACGACCTGGCTCGGATTCAGGTCGGTTAGATTGGGGTTTGTTGCGGAATCTGCCGCGATTTGAAAACTGTAGCGGTCGTCCGGTGCATTCTGCGGGATTTCCACGAGAAGGCTGGCCCCGTCCCATTTTGCGGCCGCAGTCAGCGGTTCTCCTGTGGTCTTGGACGGGCGGAGCGTGACGACCACGTTCTTTGTTTGCCTCTGGCTTAAGGCTGGCCCGGTCGCATTCACTGTGACCTTGTCGCCAGGGAGACACGCAGAGGCATCCAGACAAGTGGCGGCAGGGTTGTGTGGCGTGCCAGACGAATCCGACGGGTTTGCCGGCGGTTGGTTCTGCGCGGCTGGCTTATCTCCCGGAGTTTTGCCAGGTGCAGCGGGTTGGTTTGGCGGCAACGTTTGCGCCAACGCCTGGGGAAGTGCTGTCAACGTGCATGAGACGAGAGCCAGAACGATGTAACGCTTCATGGTCAATCTCCAAAGAGGAAGAGGCATGCGAACCGATAGAAACAGAGGAGGGACAGGAATCCCCACATGAGCCATAGATGGGGTGCGCAGTAGGGAGGGCCGGTGTAGTAGACGATGAGCGAAGCCAGGCCGAGAGCCGTGCCGCAAGCTACCGCCAGCCCCCATAGTCCCGGGTGCTTGACAACCTTCTTTCCGGCATTGGGGATTACTTCCAGGATTCGGTTTTTGCGCACGTGCAGGAGACGTGTCAAGATGCCGGCGCCGGCGCCGATAAGGAGGGCCCAAATGGCAGCCTGCCAGGAGATCTCTTTTGCGTCGGACGCGGGGAAAAAGCGGAAGAAGAAGATCAGAATGAGCGCGGCCGACAAAATGCCCGCAAAAGAGCCCCTGTTGGCGGCTTTTCTTTCCCCTTCGGCGGCTATTCTCTCCTCTTCGGGGTCTTTTTTCGCCCCGCCGGGGTCGTCCTTGTTGCGACCCGGGAAAAGCCAGTGGACGGAGAACCACACCATGGTGAGCGGCGCGATGAATCGCTCGACGATAGATTCGAGGTCATGCGGCAGAGCGGGAGACGCAATCATAGGTTCGTCCGGCTGAGGGGAAATACGGAAGAAGGGGATTATAGCTCCGTTTGCGGCACAAACTGGAAGTTTTTTTTGAAGGCCTCTGCTCGTGGCTGCGCGTGCCGGAGATGGATGCGGGCCTGCCGATGGCTCTGCCTGCCCGTGCAAGCTCGCTTCGGGCTGCTGGGGTTTGTGCTAAGGTTCAAACCGTGAAAAAGGTTCAAACCGTGAAAGTTGACGGGAGAGAGAAAAACGGCGGGGCGGCGATGGGGACGCGGCGATGGCTGCCGGGGCTCAAGGTGAAGGAGGGGTTCACGCGGCATCCGTTCGATGTGGAGTTTGGGGTGAGGACGAGCGGGTTGGTTGCGGGGAGACATCTGAAGAGCGGGCATCGGCACGACCGGCACGCGACGGCTTATTACGGGGTTGCGCCGTCGGTGTTTCGGGCGCTGCTGAGGCGATGGCGGAGGACGGGGCCGGCGGGGGCGATGGAGGAGACCACGTTTGTGGATGTGGGAGCGGGGATGGGGCGGGCGGTGCTGCTGGCCTCGGAGCTCAGTTTCAAGGCGGTGGTGGGGGTGGAGCTGCATCCGACGCTGGCGGGGATTGCGCGCAAGAATATGGGGATTTGGCGGGCCGCGGGACGGGCGCGGGCGCCGATGCGCGTGGTCGAAGGGGATGCGGTGGACTTTGAGCTGCCGGACGGGCCGGCGGTGGCGTTCCTGTTCAACCCGTTTGGGGCGGCGGTGATGCGGCGGCTGCTGAAGAGGTGGAGAAAGGATCTGGCGGGGCGGACGGGGGAGTTGGACGTTCTTTATATGAACCATGAGCAGGAGGGGGTGCTGGAGGGCGAGCGAGGATGGATGCGGGTGTTTCAGGGCAAGGTGAGGCGGTCGAAGGCGGATGCGATTGCGGATCATCGGATCATGGCCAACCAGCCGGAGGGGGAATATGCATCGTCAAATTGGGAGGATTGCTCGATTTGGAGATTTGTGGGGTAGGGCGTCGGGGTTCGTGGTTTTGAAGAACGGGGCTTTGTGGGCTGGGGGAGTGAGGGAAAAGCACGACGGTGGGGTTTGTGGTTTCCCACCCTTTCGCCAGAAAGAAGGCGAAAGGATGGGGCACGGGGCTTTGTGGGCTGGGGGAGTGAGGGAAAGGTGCGACGGTGGGGTTTGTGGTTTCCCACCCTTTCGCCAGAAAAAAGGCGAAAGGATGGGGCACGGGGCTTTGTGGGCTGGGATGGGAAAAGGCGAAAGCGGGGAATTCGACTAACTTTCACAGAGAAGATTTGACGAGACAGGGTTAGAGGGAGAAAGCTGTTTGCTGGGCCGCTCGCGCCTGCATTTGCAATGACAAATGAGGCAGGGTCTGGATTTCGGAAGCAGCGTCTGGATTTCTGAGGCAGGGTCTGGGTTTCTGAGGCAGGGTCGGGGTTTCGGAAGCAGGGTCTGGATTTCGGAAGCAGCGTCTGGATTTCGGCGGAGGAAACCAATCGCAGGGGAATGAGGCGCAGCAGAGAGCGGGCGCCCGTTGGAGCAGGACTTTGAAGGAACCGCACCTGATATTGGGATTGGGCGAGTTGTTGTGGGATGTTTTGCCGGAGGGGCCGCGGTTGGGCGGGGCGCCGGCAAACTTTGCCGTCATGGCGGGGCGGCTGGGCAACCACGCGGTGCTGCTGAGCCGGATCGGGCGGGACGACCTGGGCAGGCTGGCGGTGGAGCGGCTGGACCCGCTGCCGGTGGACGCGAGCTCGCTGGAGGTGGACCCGGCGCATGAGACGGGGCGGGTGACGGTGCATTTTGCGGACGGGCAGCCGCATTACACGATTCACCAGCCGGCGGCTTGGGATTTTCTGGAGCTTTCAGACGAGTGGGTGCGGCTGGCGGAGCGGGCGAACGCGATCTGCTTTGGGTCGCTGGCGCAGCGGAGCCTGGAGTCGCGGCAGACGATTCAGACACTGGCGGCGCAGACTTCGTCGTCGTGCATCCGGGTGTTCGACGTGAATCTGCGGGCGCCGTTCTACTCCGGCGAGGTGATCCAGGAGTCGCTGGAGCTGGCGACGGTGATGAAGATGAACGACGCGGAGGTTCCGCTGGTGCTGGGGCTGCTGGGTTTGCCGGCAGAGGATGGGGCGGGGACTGATCCGCTGCGAGTGGGCGCGGAGTTGCTGCTCAGGGAGTTTCCGACGCTGGAGATGGTGGCGGTGACACGGGGCGCTCACGGCAGCCTGCTGGTGACGCGGGAAGAGTGGCACGAACACCCTGGGATTCCAGTGAAGGTGGTGGACACGATCGGGGCGGGGGACGCGTTTACGGCGGCGCTGACGCATTACCTGCTGCGCGGGGCGGACCTGGCGACGCTGAACGAGGCCGGGAACCGGTGGGGTGGATGGGTGGCGTCGCAGTCGGGCGCGATGCCCGCGCTGGCGGACGAGGTGCGAGCCGGGATCGCCGCGGCGATCGAAGAGTGAGCGGAATGGCTGGAAGGCAGGCTGGGATTTGGCGCCGGTTCGGGCGGCGCGGTGAATTAAAGTGGTTTCATTGTGATAGTCAACATAGCCAGACGCGCGCACGATCATAACTGGGAACTGGATCCGATCACGCGTTCGCTCCTTGATACGGATTTCTACAAGCTCTTGATGTTGCAGTTCATCTGGAAGCAGTTTCCCAGGACCAAAACATCGTTCACGCTGGTGAATCGCACGACACAGGTGCGGCTAGGCGAGATTGTGAGCGTGGAGCAGTTGCGGGAGCAACTGGAAGAGACGCGCAGGCTCCAGTTCCACAAGTCGGAGCTGATCTGGCTGGCGGGCAACACATTCTATGGGCGGCGCGGGATCTTCGAGCCGGCGTTTATGGAGTGGCTGGAGCGCGACTTCCGGCTTTCGGATTTCGATTTGTCGGTTGAGAACGGGCAACTCATCCTGAGGTTCCATGGACTTTGGACGGAGACGACGCTGTGGGAGATCTATGCGCTGTCGGCCATCGACGAGCTGAAGACGCGGGCCAGTTTGAAACGGCTGAGCGAGTTCGAGCTGGATATTTTATATGCGCGGGCCAAAACCAAGCTGTGGGGGAAGATGGAGCGGCTGCGGGGCGTTCCGCGGCTGAACGTAAGCGACTTTGGGACGCGGCGGCGGCACAGCTTCCTGTGGCAGGAGTACGTGGTGAAGGCCATGAGCGACGTGCTGGGCGCGAGCTTTGCGGGCAGCTCGAACGCGTATCTGGCTTACAAGCACGATCTGGAAGCCATCGGCACCAATGCGCACGAGTTGCCAATGGCGCTGGCGGCGCTGGCCAACGACGAGGAGGAGCTGCGGACGGCGCAGTACAGGATTCTTGAGTTATGGCAGCAGAGTTATCAGGGCGAGTTATTGATTCTGTTGCCGGATACGTTTGGGACGACGCAGTTTCTGGAAGGGGCGCCGGAGTGGGTGACGGACTGGACCGGGCAGCGCGTCGACAGCAAGGACCCATACGTGGCGGGCGACGAGTATATCCAGTGGCTGGAGCGGCGCGGGCGCGATCCGCGGCGGAAGCGGCTGATTGCCTCCGATGCGCTCGATGTGGGACAGATTCTGGGGCTTCATGCGTACTTTGGCGGGAGACTGCTGAATGGGGCAACGCCGGTGGATTTCGAGCGGGCGAGCGACTTTGCGGATGAGCGGAAGTGGGTTGCCGACCGGCGGATTCGATTGAGCGCGGGATGGGGAACGTTTCTGACCAACGATTTTCGCAATTGCAATCCGCAGGGCGGGGATGAGTTCGACCCTGTAAGCCTGGTGTGCAAACTGACCGAAGTGGAGGGTCGGCCGGCGGTGAAGCTGTCAGATAATTATTTGAAGGCGATGGGGCCGGCGGACGAGGTGGAACGGTACCGGCGGGTGTTTGGAACGGCGGGGGTGGCGGAGACGCCGGTGGTGACGTGAGTTCCAGTGCAGGATGGCCTTGCATCTTAGGGGCAGTTGGAATAGTATAGTGAGTGAGCACGCGCTCATTTGTTTCAAGAATGAGGTGGAGCGGGTGGCACGGCCCAGAAGTGACGACAAGCGTAAAGCGATTCTTGATGCCGCGTTGCGTGTTTTTGCGGAACGCGGGATCACCAGTGCGCCTACTTCTGCCATTTCCAAGGCGGCGGGCGTCGCCGAGGGGACGCTGTTTACTTATTTCAAGACCAAGGATGAGCTGATGAACGAGCTCTACCTGGATTTGAGGCAGGAGTTCAGCCGTCACATCCCGGACTTTCCCCACGGAGGAGACACTCGTGCCCGGCTGCGGTACATCTGGGACAAGTATCTGGAGTTGGGAGCGGCGCACCCGGAACAATTGAAGGTTCTGGCTCAGTTGCGGGCCTCCGGCAAGCTGCTCAGGGAGAACGAAACGCCGGCATTCGCGCTTCTTGAACTAGTGAAGGCGACGGGTGAGGCGGTTGCGGGGAACGAGTTGCGCAACGCTTCTCCGGAGTACCTGGTGTTGATGGTGCGAGCGCAGGCGGAGATCACCGTCGAGTTCATAAACGCTCACCCCGAGTGCGCGGCGGTGTGCCGGGAGCTGGGATTCAAGATGCTTTGGAACGGGTTCGCAGGGGAGTAAGTTTGTTGCTTGAAGATGAGTGAGCAGTCATTCAATTCAATGAGGCAGAAGATCGAAGAGGATACGCCGATAAACATTCAAGAACATATGTCAATCCAGGGATGGCAACCAGGCAATCTTCCACCCCAGGCCGGAAAACTGGCTGTGGTTACCGGCGCCGCCAGTGGGCTGGGCTATGAGATAGCGCTGGCGCTGGCGCAGGGATGCGCAGACGTGATCGTCGCCGGACGCAATGATGCGAAGGGCCTCGAGGCGGTGGGAAGGCTTCGCACGCTGGCGCCGAAGGCGCTGGTGCGGTTTGAGAGGCTGGACCTGGCAAACCTGGCATCGGTGTCTGATTTTGCAGGGCGGCTTGGGACTGCGGGCCGTCCCGTGGACCTGCTGGTGAACAACGCGGGGGTGATGGCGCTGCCCAAACGCCGGGTTACGGCGGATGGATTCGAGATGCAACTGGGCACCAACTATCTGGGCCACTTTGCACTGACCGGACTGTTGCTGCCGTTGCTTCGGCAGAGCCGGGGGCCCAGGGTGGTGCAGGTGAGCAGCCTGGCTCATCGCTATGGCCAGATCCGCTTCGACGACCTGCACGGGGAGCGCAGATACAGGCCCTGGGCGGCGTACTTCCAGTCGAAGCTGGCCTCGCTTCTGTTTGCATTCGAGTTACAGAGGCGAAGCGACGCGCACCGGTGGGGCTTGCTGAGCAGCGCTGTGCATCCGGGTTTTGCGCAGACGGGTTTGTACGCGAATGGCCTGGGCGCGAGGAGTTTACTTTCCCGGCTGAGCCGGTCGCTGGGGAAAATGGTGAGCCAGTCCGCTGCCGACGGCGCGCTGCCCGCCTTGTTTGCCCTGGCCTCGGCAGACGCGCAGCCGGGCGGATTCTACGGCCCCGGTGGACTCTTTGAGTTTGCCGGGCCGCCCGCCGCGGCGTATGTCTCCAGGCGGGCGCGCGATCAGGCTGTGGCACGGAAACTGTGGCAGGTCGCAGAGCAACTGACAGGCGTGAAGTGGCCCGCTGACTGAAGGTGCGGATTGTGGAGAGCAAGCCGGGCCGGGCGGACCCAAGAGAGCCGTGAATAAGTCCTCACTGCGAGGAACTTTTCCTCGGGAGATCAACGGATGGGTTAGAACCCATCCCTACCAGGCCGCACCTTCCGCCCCCATGAGTTTCTCCGCAGCCTGCAAAGCCGCGCCCTTTCATAAACGCCGACTTATTCAGAGATTCCCACGCGCTCATCAAGGCGGTCATTGCAGCATTTCCAGGGCCTGCTTCGCGCCCGGATTCTGGGGTTGCAGGCGCAGCAGATCCTGCAATACTTCTCTGGCCTTTTCCTTGTCGTTCTGCATCGTGTAGAGACGGGCAAGGTTGAGATAGGACTGATCGAAGTCGGGGGCGACTCTGACGCCGGTCTTGAATTGCTCCTCCGCTTTCGAGTAATCCTGCTCCCGGACGAAGAGCACGCCGAGATTGTTCAGGGCTTCGGGATAGTCCGGACGCAGGTCAATGGCCTTGCGCAAATAGTCCGATGCGAGTTGCAACTGGTTTTGCTGGGCGTAAAGCATCCCGAGACTGTAGTTGACTTCAGGATCGCCGGGTTGAATCTTGAGCGCATGACTCAAGCATTCCTCAGCCTTCACAAAATCCTGCTGCCGGCGGTAGACATTGCCCAGGTTCAGGAGGGCGGTGGCGTATCCGGGGCGAAGGAGCAGCGACTGCTGGAAGTCCTGGATAGCATCTTCCGGGTGTCCCTGCTGGGCGGCCATCATGCCCAGATTGTTCCACGCTTCAGGGTAGTTGGGGCGAAGCTTCAAAGCCTGCTGAAGATAGTTGCGCGCCTCAGGAAAGTCATTTCTGCGCAGGCTGAGCGTACCCAGGTTGTAATACGCGTCGGGATCGTCCGGCTTGGCGGCGACGACTTCCAGAAAGGACTCCGCGGCCTGCGGCAGATAACCGTGCTGGAACATGGCCACACCGTAGGTAAAGTCATTGCGGAGAAACGCGCTCTGGTAGAGCATTCCAGGGAACGGAATCGCCTTCCGCATGCGATCCGGCGCCGCGGTGGGGACAGACCTGGCATCCTCCAGCAGGCGCTGAGGATCGATCGGCCCCTGATACACCTTGACGATCATGCCCTCTTTGTCCAGCAGGAAGGAGGTGGGAATCCCGAGGTCCCTGCGGCGGTCGAAGAGGTGACGATAGATGATGTTATAAATGCCGGCTGCATCTTCGGTGGCAAAAAGGACCGGAAAGGAAAGCGCCTCCTGCGCGGCGAACGCCCGGGCCGCTTGCGTATCGGCCGGCTGGTTCACGTTTACGGCCAGGATTTGCAGTTGGCTTGCGGCCAGCGCCGGCCGGCTGCGATGGAGAAGTCTCAACTGGTCGAGAGAGAGCGGCGCGGCAGTGGACCAGAAGTTGAGAAACACAAAGCTTCCACGCAAGGAGCGGAGTTCACGCATGTTGCCCGCCAGATCGGGCAGGGAAAACGCGGGCGCCCTCAAGGGGTCGATGAGCCATGTGTCAACCTGGGAAGGCAGCGGTTGCAACGTTGGCGGCGCTCCTGCCTGGGCGTAGCTTGACGTTGGCGCGGCGAAGGGTTGGGCCACAAATGTGGCGGAACCTTCTTCAATTTCGATTCTGTGGTTCACAGGCAGATCGGCAAATTGCTGGGAAAGGCCATTCGGCCAGCGGATTGTGGCCCGGACTTTACCTTCCGTGTTTCCCAAGCCAAAGAACAGCTCTTTGGAGTGCTGGGCCAGAAACCCGGTTCCAGCCTGAAGATACCTGGTCTGGCGCAGCGTCTCCGCTTCCACGGTGACTGCCGTTCCGATGGCGTCGCGATTGCTTGTATGTCCTCGCAGGCGGAATGCAATGGAGTGGCCAATGTCCTTCATCGCATTGTGCAATATCCGCAGTTGAGGAGCGTTGCGATTCTTGAGGATGACTTCCAGCCGTCCATCGTGGTCAAGATCGGCGAGAACAAAGGTGCGGCTATCCTCAATGAAGTCCAGCCCGACGGGGCCGGAGACCTCAGAAAAAGTGCCATCGCGATTGTTGGCGAACATGACGTTTCTGGCAAAGCCATGCCATGTGGAGTCGGAGCGGATCAATTCGTTGATGACGTTCCATCCATGCTCGTAAGCGAGCGAAGGGGTAGCGTCCTCAGAGGATTTGGCCACCACCTGGCGCCAGAAGAAGCTGGCGAGGTCGTTGCCGTCGGGGGCGGAAATGTAGCCGTTGGCGACATAGAGGTCAGGGTATCCGTCGTGGTCGAAATCCCAGAAATCCGAAGACCAGGACCAGCGGCCCATTTCAACGCGGGCCTGGCGGCCGACGTTTTTGAACGTTCCGTCGCCCTGGTTCCGATAGAGGGCGTTGCCGCGCGCGTGGCGCTGGTAGAGTTCGCGGATATTCTCCGCGGCGTTTTGGTGAAACTGCTTTTGTTCCGAGACCCTTTGTCCGGCGGCCTCCCACATGCTGGGAACGTAAATATCCTGGAGTCCGTCGTTATCGAAATCGCACCAGGCGCAGCTCATTCCGGCTCCCACGTCCTCGATGTGGGCCTCGCGCGAGGCAACGGTGAAGGTTCCATTGCCGTTGTTGCGATAAAGCTGCGAGCTGCCGAAATCGTTGGCCACAAAAAGATCGGGCAGCCCGTTGGAGTTCGAATCGCCCCAGGCGCACGCGAAGCTGTAGCGGTCGTTATCGGCGTCCAATCCCGCCGCTTCCGTGGTCTCAACAAAAGTCGCGTTCCCCTCGTTGTGGAACAGGCAATTGGGCGGACCATTGCGGGCATCGTAATAGGGGATTGGATAGTGATACTGGTCGAGGCCGAGGTAGTACATATACATGCAGAAGTAAATATCGAGGCGTCCGTCGCGATCGTAGTCGGCTACGGCGGCGTGCGTGAAGGTTCCCTGAGGAGGACGTGCAAACCTGAAGGCATCGCGCTTGATGGAGAAGGCGCCGTTGCCTTGATTGAGGAAGAGCAGGGGACCGGTGCCGCAAACGACGAGCAGGTCCTGGAGCCCCCGGTTCTGAAAGTCGGCGAACAGGGCGCAGGCGGTACTGTCGAGCACGCCGACGCCGGATTTTTCCGTTACGTCTTCAAAGGTTCCGTCACCGCGGTTGCGGTAAAGCCGGTTTGGCAGTCCGGCCGGCTGGCAGACATAGAAATCATCGAAGCCGTCATTGTCGAAGTCGCCCGCCGCCACGCCATTGTTGGAATAAACGTCGACGCCGATGGCGCTGTCCATGACCGTGCGCCAGTAATCGACGCCGCGAAGCATCTGCCGGGAGTAGGATTCAGCTCCGCCAAGAGCCTGCGGAGTGACGTCGAGAAAGGCTTGCCCGCGGGTGACGGCGAGGGTTTCTTCGCCAGCCTCCCACCGGCTCGCTGTCCACACTTGCGATGGATCGCGCGACCACTCGGTGCGCCATGATCCAACCCGCTCTTCGCGCCGCTCATCGTTGCCGCCGGCGACGATGTCATATCGGATTTCCAGGCGAACCGTCAGCGGAGCGGCGGCGATCTGCTCGATGCCGTAGATTTCGAATTCCGCGGTTTCCACCCGCGAGACGTTCCCCAGCCAGCCCTGGAGTTCCAGCAGAAATCGCTCGCGCCCGGAAACGGCACTGGCGGCAAACTGCCTTCGCACCGCATCGATTCCGTATCCTGAACGCAGGGGGATTTCTTTGGTTGGAGTCAGCGGGGAAGCTTCGATCAAGGGGTGCAGCGACTGCGCCAGGGAGGAAAGGCCGCGGACGGATGCCTTGAGAGCCTGGCTCCATTGTTTGAGGAGGAACTCAATTTCAGAGGCATATTTCTCGGTGATGTACTCGTCCGAACCGGGAGGGACAAGGCGGAAAACATCCGCCAGAGGAGATTTTGCCGGATAGTGGGGCGTCAAACGAAGATCGGAGAAAGGGAATTCGGGGTTGCGACGGGGGAGAAGCTCAGGGGGCTCGAATAGCAACGAGGAACCGTAAAACGGTGACGGACGCAGGAGCAGGGGCGCCAGGCCTATGCTCTTGAGGAGTGTCCGCCGGGACAGGCCTCGATGGTCTCTTTTGTGACGCGTCATCCTGAAGGGTTCCGTGTAGGAGGCAAGGTGCCCGCAGGATAGCACCCTGGCCAGATGCAGACCAAATCGCTGCGATGGGAGCGTGAAGGCCGCCGTCAAGCCATCCAGGCGCGCAGCGCGCCGGCGAGCCGGCCAAGCGGGACGGGCTCGGTTTCCTTCCAGAGACCAAATTCCGGTGGCGCGACCACGTAGGCCTGGGAAAGGCTCTCGGCCACGCAGACGCACACGGTGGAGCGCTGGTATTCCGGGTAACGATAGGCGGCCAGCCACACGTAGAGGGCCAGCATACGCGCGTCCACGGCGCTGCCCGGCAGGTCGTCGACGGCAGGGAGGGGATTCACCTGATCCGGGTTGTCGAACACGGCCACGCCGGTAAACGGCTTGGGCTTGCTGCGCACGCCGAATTGTGCCGCCAAGAAGGAAGGCCGGGCGCGGCGAAACGCCTCAGAGGCGGCCCATTCCACGAAGGAGTTGCCAAAGATCACGGCGCCGTTTCCGGTGAGATAGAGCGAGCGCAGGAACTCCCGAATGGCGGGGTCCGCGGCTACTTCAGGAGGGCACCATGGGGTGACGTCGACTTTGCGCAGGCGATCGAACACCGCGTCGGCATCGGCAAGGTCCTTGCGCATGGTGTTCATTTCGTGCGAAAAGCTCTGACGGTAGAGATCCAGCCTCCCGTTGCTGAGCAAAATAGCTCCGGACGCAGGGGTGCCGGCAGTCTCCCGCGCGAGAAGGGCGTCAACCAGGCTCCTTCCCGCGTCTAACACCCAAACGTCCGTGGGCACCCAAACGTCCGTGGGCACCCAAACGTCCGCGGGCACCCAAACGTCCGCGGGCACCCAAACGTCCGCCGGCGCAGCTTGAGGACGGCTCCGGGCAAGATCCAACAGGCCTCCAGACCGCAGGCCGGCCGCGTCGGGCAGGCCCGTGAGAAGCAGCTCCAAAGCGCTGTTGTGCTCGCCGGATAGCCCAAGATCGAGTTGCACAGGCCGGCCGATTCCCTGCCATCTTTGCCAAACGCTTGCCGCATCGACCTGAAGAGGCCGCGGAATATCAAGCAGAACCAGCCGGTTTCCGGATTTGGCTGAGGCGTTTTTCGCCTCGCGGACATGCGCGTCCGCGGCGTCGAAGACCGCCTGCACCGCCTGCCGCCAATTCTGAAAGTAGGGTGAACTGGCCAGTTGAGAGGAGTTCTGGATGGTCTGTTCGGTGGTCGAGAACTGCCAGTTCCGGACGCCCATCTTCTCTTCGAGTTCGACCACATCGTGAAAGAGGGCGGTGGACTGCTCCTCGTTCAAGCTTGCAACATAGCGGAGAAGCCTTTCGGTCGCCTGCCTTTCATTTGGGAACAGGTTGACCCACTGGTTGAGCTGCTGATTGACGAAGGGGAGGAAGGTGAGCGGAATGCGTTTGAGCAGGCCCTTGCTCAAAGCGTCCTGAAGATCCCCCGGCAACTTGTCCTCGATGCGCATAATTTCTTCCTGGCTCAGAGGTCTTGCCCCGGCCGGAATCGATTCCGGGCGGGGCGCGCAATCTGCTTGTCATGTGCCGCGCTGAGCATTGTCTGCCGCGCTTCCAGTCCAAAAACCTCGCCACTTGCCCATAAAGCCCGGTGCGGTTCTTGGGCTACCCGCTAACCGCGAATCTCTCCTATCGCTCGGCCTTGCGAATCCAGAGGCGGGCAACCGAGCAGGCCCGCGAGGGTGGGACACAGATCGATATGGTGAATGGGGCGCTCGACGATTTGAGGCTTGTCGACAGCCGCCCCCAGCGCCATCATCCAGGTGTCACGGGTTGAATCCATGTTGGCGCGATGATTGAAGAATCCGTTGGTCGATGAACCATCGGGATCCCGTCCGAATTCGGGCAAAATCACCATGGTCGTCTTGCCGCGGTAGTCAGGGTTCGTTTCCACCTCCTGCCACAGTTGGTAGGCAAGGCGGTCTGCTGTCCGGATGCCCGAAACGTGGAGAGCAAACGAACCGAAGTGCGCCGCTTCCACGTCGGAAAATGCCACCACCAGCACTTGCGGCGCGAACTTGCGCATGACCTCGCGACTCATGAAAAAGGTCAGCTCGTCCCCCGAGGTGGGGCCTCCACCGCGGACAAAACTGGCGATAGCGGTTTCGATGCTGCCGCGCACGCGGGGATCGAGCCGGTCGGAGGCGTCGAACACGTTCCAGCCCAGCCCTTCGTAGTTGCTCCCTTCCATCGCGCTTTCCAGTTCGGCCTCCACCTTGCTCCGGTCCGCCATGTTTGCGGTTCGTCCGTTGCGCAGGGCGTCGACTACAGCCATGAGCATCAGTTGCTTGGGAAACACCACGTTGGCCCCATACGCCGGGCCATAATTTGAATCCGAGCTGGCGCCGATCAGGCTGGTGAGGGCCTTGTTGCTGGCCACGACCCAGGTGTCGCTGCGATCGACGCCGAGTCCCTTGCGGAATTGTTCAAACAAGGTGGGCGTGGTGGGGGCCAGCTTCCCCCAGTCGTCCACGCGTTGCCAGTTGCCGGTGAGGATGCTGGAAATGGCGTTGAAATGCGCGGTCACGCCTTCGTTGCGCGTGTGAAGGTAAAAGAGCGACCTGGGCAGCAGGTCCGCTGAGAGGTGGGGTATGTTGACCATCCCCTGCGGCGAAAAAGTCTCATCGCGGCGCACACCGCCCACGATGACCACCACGATTTTGTGTCCTGAACCGGCTTGAAGGCGCGGACCCTGGCCGGCTCGCGCCGTGGGAAGCAGAAGGCCGGCCATCAGCATTCCCGCTCCGCGCAGGAAGGTCCGCTTGGAGTGGTCCACAAGGGATCCAGGATCGACCACGAATGGGGAGCCAATCTCAGCGCCAGGGCAAAGTCCGTTCTCCATAAGCAAACCTCGTGAGTGAGACTTCACTGGGAGTCCAGCCTTGTTCCGGGACGTCGGACCAAGTCTGGGCGGATTATATTCGCCGCACCATCGCTTATCAATGCACGCCGGGAGCCCGGCCTGCTTGATTGATGTAAGCAATTGATCTTGCTCGACTTGTATTGGGACAGGAGGGCCGTGAGCCAGGCGTGGAGCTTGCCGGCCGGGAGGAATCCGCGGGCCTGAAGACAGCCATCTGCAACTTTCGGTTGACAAGAATAAGAGGATGTACTAGTGTTTTTCCGACGTTGTTGTAACCGTTTACAGCGGCATTCAGCGTAATCGCTTACTACAGTCCGTCAGCGTGGTCGGTTTCTTCCGCGGGCAATCACCGGAACGATGATCGCGGAAGAACCCGGAGACAATCACCGAAGAAACGCAGACAATCCTGAAAAAATGGAGGATATTCGGATGGGCCTTGATCGCAATGCCGTCAGTTGGGCAAGAGCGTTTGGCTGCTTCGCCCTCGCATTTCTGTGCCTCCTCCTGGTCCCAAGCCGGTACGCATATGGCCAGGTGGATGAAGGAGCAATCTCTGGAACGGTTCAAGATAGCACCGGCGCGGTTGTTCCCAACGCGCGGGTGATCCTCGTGAATACGGACCAGGCTATAACCTCGGAAACCAGAACCAACAACAGCGGTGAATATTTCTTCTCCCCAGTAAGAATCGGGAACTACACCCTATCCGCCACTTCGAGAGGTTTTGCCAAGACTACCCAGGAGAACCTGGTGGTGGCCGTCGGGGAGCACCTCTTGGTCAACGTCCAACTCAAGCCGGGCTCCGCGACGGAAACCGTTGAGGTGTCAACCGCGCCGCCGCTGCTGCAGACCGAAGAAGCGTCGGTCGGGCAGGTAATCACCCAGGAGAGCGTGAACAGTCTGCCTCTCAACGGGCGCAACTTTACTTTCCTTGCCCAGCTTGGCGCCGGCATGCAAACGCCGCAAGCCGACACCCGCGGCAATGCGGCCTCGGGCGCATTCTCCGCCAACGGCCTGCGCCCGGCGCAGAACAACTACCTGCTGGACGGCATCGACAACAACTCCAACGCCGTCGACTTCCTGAATGGAACCAACTTCGTCATTCTGCCTCCGCTGGACGCGATCCAGGAATTCAAGGTCCAGACGGCGGACTTCAGCGCCGAACTGGGCCGTTCCGCGGGCGCGGTTCTGAACGCCACCATCAAATCCGGCACCAACAGCCTGCATGGCGCGGCCTGGGAGTTTTTCCGCAACGATAAACTCGATGCCGCGGACTGGTTTGAAGACAACGGCGGAATCAAGAAGGGCGAGCTGCGCATGAATCAGTTCGGCGTGTCCGGCGGCGGCCCCATCATCAAGAACAAGATCTTCTTCTTCGGCGATTACGAAGGTCTGCGCCGCGTGCAGGGCACGGCTTCGACCGGCACGGTTCCCACCGCGCTGGAACGCAGCAGCGGCTACACCAATCTCTCCGACATCCTCACCCAGTCGGCTGGTGCGGCCAGAACGGACATCCTGGGACGCTCCATCATGCCTGGCACAATTCTCGATCCTGCCACTACGCGCGGAATTGGTTGCGGCCAACCCGATCCTGTTAGCGGTATCGCCGGCCCGGATTGCCCAAGCGACGTACCCACAGGAACGATCGTGGGCTATGCGCGCGACCCGTTCGGCACCTGCGCACCCAGCACCATGACCTTTACCACCTCCTGCAACCTGAATCAGTTGCCGGCCGGCCGCGTCGACGCCAACGCCGTCAAGCTGCTGGGCCTCTACCCGGCGCCGACATCCGGGTTGGCCACTTTCACATCGAGCCCCAATCTGTTCGAGCATAAGAACGCCTACGATATGCGGTTCGATTTCAACCCCACCCAGAAGGAGCAGGTATTTGTTCGCTTCAGCTATGCGGATGACCCGCAGTACATTCCGGGCATCTTCGGAGGCATAGCCGATGGCGGCTCCTTCGACCAGGGCCTCCAGACCGCGAAATCCGATCAGGCGGTCGCGGGTTGGACCCACGTGTTTACTCCCAACACCATCAACCAGGTGCGCGCGGGATTCGCCCACCTCCACACCACGCGCTTCGGCCCGGAAGGCACCGTGATGGGCATTCCGGCGCAATACGGAATCCAGGGCATCCCGCAGTTGACTGAGAACGGCGGCCTTCCCGCCCTCGATATCAGCAATCTGGCCACCCTGGGCAGCAACGACTACCTGCCTTCGGACGAAGTCAGCCAGACTCTTCAGGTGACCGACGACATCACGAAGATTTTCGGCAAGCACAGTTTCAAGGCGGGCGTTGAACTCCAGCACGTGAAGTTTTCCACCCTGCAGCCGGCCAGCTCGCATGGCCAGTTCGACTGGAACGGCACCTTCATGGATATTCCCAACCTGAGCGCCACCACCGGTGGCCTTCCGCAGCTCCTGATCCCCGCCGAGGCGGCTCCGACCACCATCAACGGGAATCCCAATCCCAATGGATTCAGCTATTCCGGCGGCTCCGACAGCGTATGGATTTCCAACATCGGCAAAACCTACGATGAAAAGGAATACAGCGCTGTTTACCTGCAGGACGACTGGAAGGTCACGCCCAAGTTGACCCTCAATCTCGGCATCCGCTGGGATAAATTTGGCCCTATCAATGAAACCAATGGCGGCCAGGGCAACTTTGTTCCCACCTACTTCGGAGCGCCCACCTTCCTGATCCCTGCCTCCGGCAAGGACAACCGGACTTTGTCCACCGGGAATGGAGTTGCAAATGCGGCTGCGCCGGGCAGCAGCGGTACTTGCCTGGGCGTCGGTTGCTGGGGCTTTATCGACCTGCTGGCCAAGGATGGCATCAACCTCAGCCTCACCGACGAATACGGGAAAGGCCTGCTGCAGACGCCAGACACCAACCTTGCGCCCCGCGTAGGCTTCGCGTATCAGGTGGATCCGAAACTGGTCGTCCGCGGCGGGTTTGGACTCTTCTTCAACTCCTTTGAGAACCAGGGATATGGACCCAACATCGGCGAGAATTATCCCTTCCAGTACTCCTTCGGCTATGGCACCAGGGCAGCTCCAACCGAGCCAGCGGTAGCATCCCAGGTTGCGCCCGTCAGCTACGGCACTGCTTTTGCCGGCTGCGCCACGGCAGGCCCCGGTGGAACAGCGAGCCTGGAGGCCGGCGCATCCTGCACCACCTTTACGCCGGCCTTTGTGAACGCCTATGGCCTGGGCTTGCAGGGACTGCAGTTCAACTACCAAACCCCCCGCACCTACAGCGCCAACCTCACCTTCCAATACTCAATCACGCGCTCCTTGTCCGCGACGGCATCGTATGTGTTCACCGATGGCCAGGATCTTCAGGCGGGCACAGGAACCAACAACGTCAGTGCGATCTTCCCGGCCGGAACCAGCACATCTCAGGTGGATTCGTCCGGCAAACCACTGCCCGGAATGGAGCTGTTTCCGGATTTTGGCGGCGGCAGTTATCAGGAGAACGTAGGAAACAGCCAATACCACGGCCTGCAAACCAAGCTCGAACAGCAGTTCGCGGGCGGTCTCACTTACCTCCTCACCTACACCTTCTCGAAGACCCTGTCCGATGCCGGCGACTTGCTCAACGGCGGCAACAACGGCGGGTGGCGCGCTCCCTCCGTCCCTGGCCTTGGTCCCAAGTTCGATTGGGGTCTGGCCGACTTCAACATCAAGCAGGTGGTCCACTTCAGCGGCGGCTATGAGCTGCCCTTCGGCAAGGATAAGCGCTTCCTGAACGAGGGCGGAGTCACCAATGCGGTGCTCGGCGGCTGGTCGTTCAACTGGATCGCCACGCTCCAGGGCGGCCAACCTCTCAACATGGGCTGCCCTACCGGGACCGCCTCCGGAACGGGCTGCAACGATATCCGGGTTCCCGGACAGAGCCAGCAACTGGGAATGAAGTCGAAGACCATCAACGGCGCCCTCAGGCCGTTCTGGCTCGGAAACGCGAGTGCCTTCCAGCAACCTTGCAAACTGGGGGCTGAAGGTCCGATTCCAGGTTCGCCGGCCGGATGCGTGCCTCTGCAAGGCGCAGCCGCTTTGGGAAGCACCTCTGGCGGGCAGACCGTCACACCGGGATTCCATCGCCTCGACTACTCCCTGTTCAAGGCCTTCAAGCTGAACGAACGCTTCTCGATGCAGTTCCGGGCTGAGTTCTTCAACATCCTCAACCATCCGAACTTCAATGCCCCAGGATTCGGCGGCAACGGCGTCGTGTCCATCGGCGGCTCGACCAACTTCAACGATCCTCACTTCGGCGAAGTTGGATCCACTCGCGATGCTCCCTACGATCCGAGGCAGATCCAGTTTGCTCTGAAACTGTACTACTGAGCTAGAATGAATAGGCCCCGAGAAGGCGCGCCTGTTGGGCGCCTTTCCGGGGCTTTCTTCTGCGTAGCGCTTTTGCTCACGCGGCGATCGGGGAGGGGGACTGTGAGCAAGAGGCTTCGGTTTCGGCTGGCGATTCTTTCCTCTCTCCTGGTCTGCGCGGCGTTTGCGGCAGCCCAAGACAGCCAGCAGCAGAAGCTGGAACGCGAGTTTCAGTCGGCGGTGGCGCAATACGATGCGGGGCGGTACGCAGAGGCAGCGGCGCAACTCGAGGACCTCTTGCCCAGCGTACCCAACAGCTTTGAAGTCCATGAACTCCTGGGACAGGTCTACGCTTCGCTGTCGCAGGATGCAAAAGCTATCGAACACCTGCAAGCGGCGGTGCGATTGAAGCCGGATTCGGCGGCTGCCCGGGAAAACCTGGCGGCGAGCCTCTCGCACTCGGGAAAAACTGAATTGGCCGGGGAACAGTTCCGCAAGGCGCTCGCGCTGGAACCCAGGAATTTTGACGCCAATCACAACCTGGGTGAGTTTTACATTCAATCCGGAAAGATGGCGGCTGCGGTCCCACTTCTTGAACGGGCACAGCGCATCGACCCTTCCTCCTACGACAACGGCTACGATCTGGCGATGGCCGATCTTCTTACTGGGCGGCTTGCCGCGGCGAGGCAGCTTGTGCAAGGCCTGCTGGAAAAAAAGAACACCGGAGAACTGCACGACCTGCTGGGCCAGATTGAAGAGAAAGACGGGAAGTTTGTTGCCGCGGTGAACGAGTTCGAGATCGCCGCTCACCTGGATCCGAGCGAGGAAAACCTGTTCGATTGGGGAAGCGAGTTGCTTCTCCACAGAACGTACGAACCGGCCATCGAAGTCTTTGCGGAAGCTGCCCGGCGTTACCCGAATTCATCCCGGCTGATGATCGGGCTGGGCTTGGCGCTGGACTGGCGGGGCAAGTATGACGAAGCGGTCAAGGCCCTGCTCACCGCTGCCGACCTGGACCCTTCCGATGCCCGCTGTTACCTCTTTCTCTCCAAGGCCTACGACAGTTCTCCGAACCAGGCTGAGGACGTGATCCAGAGATTCCGACGTTATGCCGAGCTGCAGCCCGGCAATGCGCTGGCTCAGTATTATTACGCGACGAGTTTGTGGAAGGGAAAGCGGGTTGGAGACGCCAGCCTGGACCTGCAGGCGGTGGAGTCCCTGCTCAAGAAGTCCATCGCGCTGGATGAGACGCTTCCCGAAGCTCACGTGCAACTGGGCAATCTGTACGCCGACCAGCATGAGTATGCCAAGTCCATTCCGGAGTATGTGCGCGCGCTGCAACTGAATCCGAATCTTCCCGACGCCCATTACCGCCTCGGAACAGACTATGTTCACATCGGACAAAAGGACCAGGCGCAGAAGGAATTCGAGGTTTATCAGAAACTCCGTGCGCAGCATTTGGCCGAAGTCGACAAAGAGAAGGCAGAAGTGCAGCAATTCGTTTATGCAGCGAAGGCCGACGCTTCCGCAAAACATTGATAGAGCCAGCGCCGCTGTCTCCGCATTTTCCTGGGCAAAGGAGCCTAATGGATCGTCGCGATTTTCTCAAGACCACTGGAACCATTGTTGCCGGCGCAACGGTCGCCTCGGGCCTGCCTGCCGCCGGCTATGCCGCCGAAGCCCCCACCGCAACGGGACGCATCGTGTTGCCTATCAACCGCAATTGGCGCTATAACTCCACCGCCACGTCAGCGGCCCGCAACCGGGACTTCGACGACAGCGGCTTCGCCCGCGTCACCGTGCCGCACACCAATCTCCGCGTGCCGTGGCACAGCTTCGATGAGAAGTCCTACGAGTTTGTCTCCATTTATCGCCGCCGCTTCCGCCTGCCCGCAGAGGCGCGCGGCCAGCGCGTCATCGTCGACTTTGAAGGAGTCATGACCGCCTCCACGGTCTGGCTCAACGGTGTGAGGCTGGGCGAATACAAGGGAGGCTTCACGCCTTTTAGCTTTGAACTCACGCCGCACATCGACTTCGACCGCGACAACGTTCTTGCCGTGGAAGTGGACTCCAGCGAGCGACCGGACATTCCGCCCTTCGGATACGAGGTTGACTACCTTACCTTCGGCGGCATCTATCGCGAGGTCTCCCTGCGTATCGTCTCGCACACTTTCCTTGAGAACATCTTCGCGCAGCCCAGGGACGTGCTCTCAGGCCACCCGGCACTCGATGTGGAGTGCTTCGTCGAACATCCCGAGCCGTCCGCCGATCCTCACGCATCGGACGCCGCGCTCACCCTGGAAGCCGCGCTGTACGACGGCGAGCGGCTGCTGGCCAAGACCACGCTGGAATTGCCGCCGCCTGCCGAGACGTCAGAGGGCCACACGCTGCACCTCGACAAGCTTGGCGCCATCCAGCTATGGGACTTGCGCTCTCCCAAGCTCTACCGCGTGGAGGTGCGCCTGCTGCGCGGCACGGATCTGCTTGACCACGACACGCGCCGCATCGGCTTCCGCGAGGCGCGCTTCACGCCGCAGGGCTTTTCGCTCAACGGCACAGTCGTCAAACTGCGCGGCCTCGATCGCCATCAGACGTTCCCATGGGTAGGCCAGGCCATGCCCGGCCGCGTGCAGCGCCGCGACGCCCTCATTTTGCGCAAGAACCTCAAATGCAACATCGTCCGCACCTCGCACTACCCGCAGTCGCGCCACTTCCTCGATGCGTGCGACGAGATCGGCCTGCTGGTCCTCGAAGAGATCCCCGGCTGGCAGCATATTGGCGATTTGGCCTGGCAGGACATTTCAGTCGACAACGTCCGCCGCATGATCCGCCGCGACTGGAACCACCCCTCCATCGTTCTGTGGGGCGTGCGCATCAACGAGTCGCGCGACAACCACGACTTCTACACCCGCACCAATGCGATGGCTCACCAACTCGACCCTACGCGCCAGACTGGTGGGATTCGCTACTTCCAGGAGTCCGAGTTCCTGGAAGACGTCTTCACCATGAACGACTTCGGCTGGCCGCTCAAGGCGCCCAATCATCCCCTCTATCTAATTACCGAGTTCGTCGGCCACACCTACCCCACCAAGACCATTGACAACATCGAGCGGCTGCGCGAACACACCGTGCGCCACGCGCGCGTGCACGACCAGTTGGCCTCTGATCCGCAATACGCGGGCGGGATCGCCTGGTGCGCCTTCGACTACAACACGCACAGCAACTTCGGCTCCGGCGACCGCATCTGCTACCACGGCGTCACCGACATCTTCCGCGAGCCCAAGCCCGCCGCCGGCTTCTACCGCTCGCAGTGCGACCCCGACGAGGAGATCGTCCTGGCGCCTGCCTTTCACTGGGCGCGCGGCGATGAGAGCATCGGCTTCAGCAGGGCCCTGGTCTCGTCCAACTGCGATCACCTCAAGTTCTACGTCAACGGCGCGCTGATCGCCGAGGCCGATCCCGACCGCAAGCAGTTCCCGCACCTCAAATACCCGCTCTTCACCGCCGAACCAAGCCACACCCGCGACGCAGGCTGGGGCGATCTGCGCATCGACGGCTATATTGAGGGCAAGCAAGTCATCTCGCGCAGTTTCTCAGGCAAGGGCATCGATCAGAAATTCACGCTGCTGCCCGACGACACCACGCTCATCGCCGATGGAGCCGACACCACCCGCGTCGTGCTCCGCGTCACGGACGAATTCGACGCCATCCGCCCGTTCGCCAACGACCCCATCCGCTTCGAACTCACCGGCCCGGCTGAACTCATCGGCGACAATCCCTTTGCGCTCATTGGCGGCACTGGCGCCATCTGGATTCGCGCTACCGAACAACCAGGCAAGGTGCGCCTCACCGCCCATCACCCCATCCTCGGCGCCCAACACATCGAGTTGGAGATCACCCCCGCCGCGGCTGAAGGGGCCTGACGCAGCACGCGGCGGTTCCGCATAGAAACCCTGGCCACCGTCCCGATGCAGCGGCATCGCACCAGGACGGTGGGCAGGCGTTGGTGGGGATTTGCAGAGGTTCAGCAGGCAGGCTCGGGAGACCAATGCCTTATCTTATCGATCTCGCCTCAACAGTTCGCTCCAAAGTCGACTAACCTTCTTGGCGCAGCGATAAGCACGGCATTGCAGAGAATGCGTTCCGCGAATCAGCTGTCGCGTTGGCAGCAAAGAGTTGTAACTCTTACAGCCCGATGGAGGCATTGTTTCTTGTCGGAATTGAGGTTACGCTGCGGGGAGCTGTTTGCTCCCGTGGTGCCCGGCGCGAGTGTGGACACTGCTGAAGGTAAACTATAAAATGCCGCTTTAGTCCCCTATGGCGGTGTTGGAGGTCACGAATGCCCGATGAAAGCTATCTGAGCTCTCAACAAAAGCAGCGTGTGGTCCTCACCGGTCTGACGCTGCTGGTTGTTTTACTATTCTCCATTGGGCTTCTACCCTTCAAGAGAAGCGCGTCTGCACGCGTCGCACGCCCTGAATCCCTGCCAGCCTCGCAAAACTCAGAATCGGCAAAGTCGCCTATCTCCATCGACTATCCGGAGGACGGCTCCATTTTTCCTCCCGGCATCACACCGCCCACATTCATATGGAGGGATGCAGCGGCTACGTCCTGGCGAATCACCATATCCTTCGCCAGCAAGGCGCCGGCAATCCACGCGCAATCCAATGGGGAACGGATGCATGTGGGCGCCATCGACAAGGATTGCGTTTCCGACACCAACGAGCTACCAAAGCTAACTCCGCAGCAAGCGGCATCCTGGATCTGGACCCCCGATCCAGCTACATGGTCGGCCATGCAGGTCCGATCGACGGGGCAGCCGGCCACGGTCACGATCACCGGCTATCGCAATGGCCGCATCGCTTCTTCCCCAGCGCACATTGCATTCTCAACATCGAAAGATCCGGTGGGCGCACCTATCTTCTACCGTGATGTGCCGCTGATGCCCACCGAGGGCAAGGACGGGATAGTTCAACCCCTTCCCAATTCCGCGCTCCATCTCATTCAGTGGCGTCTTCGCGATATTCGCCGCATGGAGAGCCGCACCGTTCTGAAGAATATGCCCACCTGCGCCAATTGCCATTCCTTTTCCGGCGACGGAAGGACGATGGGTATCGACATCGATGGTCCGGCCAACGACAAGGGCCTGTATTCCATTGCACCTATACGACGCCATATCTCGATTCAGAACAAGGATATCGTGCAGTGGAACAGCGACGGACAGGTCGGTCTGACGCGAGTGGGCTTCATGTCCCAGGTCTCTCCAGACGGCCGATTCGTAGTTAGCACCTTTGCCGGCCCATCCCTCGACGTTCCCAAGACCTATTACGTGACCAATTTCAAAGACTACCGCTTTCTCCAGGTCTTCTATCCCACGCGGGGCATCCTGGAGTGGTACAACCGCGCTACAGGGCTGCGTCAGCCATTGCCTGGCGCCGACGATCCGCACTACGTGCAGACGGACGGAGTATGGAGCCCCGACGGCAAGACCATCGTGTTTGCGCGAGCCGTGGCGCGGGATCCGCGTGAACCGGGCCAGCCGCCGGCGACCCGCGCCAACGATCCCAACGAGACTCAAATTCAGTACGATCTTTACCGCATCCCATTCAATGACGGGAAGGGAGGCACGCCCGAGCGCATCGTGGGAGCCTCGCAGAATGGCATGAGCAACAATTTCCCCAAGGTCTCGCCGGATGGGCGCTGGATTGTTTTCGTTCAGTGCCATAACGGCCAGCTCATGCGGCCGGACAGTCAACTCTACATCGTTCCCTTCAGCGGAGGCGTAGCACGCCGGTTGCGCGCCAATACTCCGCTGATGAATTCGTGGCATAGCTTCTCGCCCAACGGCCGCTGGCTGGTCTTCTCCTCCAAGGCCCGGTCGCCTTATACCCAGATGTATCTCACGCACATAGACGCCAACGGCAATGACAGCCCCGCCATCCTGATCGACAATGCAACCGCCGCCAACCGCGCCGTGAACCTTCCCGAGTTTGTTAACATCGCCGGCGACGGGATCGAGGACATTCAAGTCCCCGCTGTCGATGTTTATAAGTTGATCGATCAGGCGACACAACTTCAGAAACAAAATGAATACCTCCAGGCCCTGGCAATCTGGAGAAAGGCCTTGATACTCGATCCCGACGGCGCAAGAATTCACAACGATATGGCAGTTAACCTTTATCTTCTGGGCAACACGGAGGAGGCGTTCGAACACCTTCGCCAAGCCATCCGCATCAATCCATTGCTTGTGGAGGGTCACTACAATCTCGGCAGATTCCTGTTGCAGCAAGGCCACCCGGATCAGGCATTGCCAGAACTGGAAAGTACAGTTACTCTCAGTCCGCGATTTACATCTGGCGAGCAGGCTTTGGCCAATGCCTATCTCGCTCTGGGCAAGGACGCCGACGCTCTTGGCCTCTGGCACAAGGCGCTCACTCTTGAGCCCAACAACGTGACTGCTCTGGTTGACGCCGCCCGGATCCTGGCAACCACGGCGGACGCTACACTGCGAAACGGCACTGAAGCTGTTGCACTTGCCAGCAAGGCCAACGAACTAACATCGGGAGGCGATCCGAGTGTACTCGACGCTCTTGGCTCAGCTTATGCCGAGGCCGGTCAATTTCCGCAGGCACTCACTTTCGCAAATCGCGCCTTGGAACTGGCAGTTGGCAAGGGAGACGGCGCCATGGCCGAAGCGATCCGCGACCGGATACACCTCTACATGGCCAACACGCCTTACCGCAGGTAGCGGCTATCGGGTTTTACAAGCGCATGCAAAGGCTCAGGCCGGCGACTCTTGTTGCTCACTCCGCCAACTGAGAGGCATATCGGTACAGTCGCCGCGGCGCCTCAAGAAGCCCCTGGAGAAGCAGCGGGACGAGTAGAACCTTGAGCATCCACTGGTTGAGGCCGGAGGGGAGGTCCGCGGACTCTGGCCTCGGGAACAGCTTGCGGTGGGCGCGGCTGGGCCTGGCTGCATGCAGCTTCTCCATTCCCGGCCCGGCTATTCGGGGAGGAAAAGGGGCTGTTTGAGTAGAATCCGCACACCGAATGCATGCCACGCACGATGGTCTCAAACAGCATGGGGCCCGGCCGGTGGCCGGGACAGAGCGGGGGAGGAGCTTGCATTGGGGCGGGGAGTTCCTTGCAAGGGCCGTCCGTGCGCCGTTACGATTCTGCCTCGGGAGCGGGCGGCAGTCCCGTATATTGGCGCCATTTTGGAGCAACACTCCATTCCCGCTGATCCGGCCGCTCGCTGGAAGCTGTGGAACGAGTTCATTCGCGACCTTTTCCGTGTTGAACCTGATATTCTGACGATCAACCGGCCGGAGACGATCCACAAGCGGAGGTACTCCACCATCCGCATCCCTGAGTCCGTCGCGCAGCAGGTGGGAGCGCGGTTGAAGTTGAGGTAGTCAGGAGAGGTTCATGCACGACCCGTCCAATTTGCCTGAAATTTGCCTAACAGATTGCCCATTTGACCGATGGCATCGGTTTTATCGCAAGTTATGCCGAAACAAGACAAATAACTTATTGATTTTAAAGGGGCGCGGATGAACTACGCAGATCTGTTCCGCGTCACGCTGCCGGAGACGGCGCTGGAAGTGGCGGCGCTGCTGGTGCTGGTGGTGGATTTGGGTTTCTTGCGCAAGGCCGCGCTCAAAGTGCGGCTGGCGGTGGCTACGGTGCTGGGAGTGGCCGGGTGCGGCGCGGCGCTGTGGGCCCTGCAACTGCAGGGCGCTGCGTGGCTGAGTTTCGGCCAAAGCGGCGAGTTTACTTTGTTGGGCACGGGAGGATTCATCGCGGTCGCGCAGACCGGAATCCTGGTGCTGACGGCGCTGACGCTTTTGCTGCTGTTCGATCAAGTGTTCACGCGGCATGTGGGCGAGTATGTGGCGGTGGTGCTGATGGCGGCGGCGGGCGCATTGCTGGTGGCTAGCGCGCAGGACCTGCTGGTGATCTTTATCGGATTGGAACTGATGAGCCTGGGGCTCTACATTCTGACGGCATTTGCGAAGACTTCAGGCAAGAGCGCGGAAGCGGCGCTCAAGTACTACTTATTCGGCGGAATGTCGGCGGCGTTTCTGTTGTTCGGGTTCAGCTATTTTTATGGATTGAGCGGGACGACGAACCTGGCTTTGATTCAGTACCGGATATCGCTCAGCGGACCGAGCCCGTTGTTTTACGTGGCGTGGATTCTGGTGGTGGCCGGGTTGGGCTTCAAGATCGCCGCGGTTCCATTTCATCTTTGGGCGCCGGATACGTATGAGGGCGCGCCGGCTCCGGCGGCGGCGTTCGTTGCTTCAGTGTCGAAGGTGGCGAGCTTTGCGCTGCTGATTACGCTGAGCATGAATTGGTGGCTGCGGCCCAGCGGGAATCTTGCCGTGGAAGGCTACTCTCTGGAGCAGATCCTGCGGGGCTACTACCAGACCTGGCCGCAGTTGGCGAACATTCTGCTGGTTGCATCGGCCGCTTCGATGATCGTGGGCAATCTGGCGGCGTTGGCGCAGGTGAGCGTGCGGCGGCTGCTGGCTTATTCGGCGATCGCGCATGGGGGATACATTCTGCTGGGTATCGGCGCACATCCCGCGTATGCGGGCCAGGGAAGCGCGCTGGCTCTTCATGCCGGCAACTTCTATCCCGCCCTGCGCAGCATGGAGAGCGTGCTCTTCTACGTTTTGACCTACGGGCTGACGACCATTGGCGCCTTCGGCGTGGTAGCGGTGGTGGAGCGGGCCACGGGGAGCGACCGGATGGATGCGTTTCTGGGGTTGCACAAGCGCAATCCGGTGCTCGCCGGCGTGCTGCTGGTGCTGCTGCTTTCGCTGGCGGGGATTCCACCGTTGGTGGGCTTCTGGGCCAAGTTCAATCTGTTCGCGGCGGTGCTGGGGGAATCAGCGGGTGTGGTTCCGTTTGCGCTGGTGGCTCTGGCCATCGCGCTGAGCGCGGTGTCGCTTTACTACTACCTGCAAGTGCTCAAGCGGGCCTATGTGATGCCCGCCGTGGACGAGACCCCGATCAAGGCGCATCCGGTGACGCTGGCGGTGCTGGTGGGGATTGCGGCGGCGGTGGTGGTCCTGGGCTGCTTCCCGCTGTTGCTGGGTAGATGGATCGAAGGCTTCTAGGTCTTTTTGCCCGGGCTAAAGCCCGGGACCTGCCAGCCCGGCCCAGCGCAGGAATGATTCCTACCCAAGCCTGTGTAGTTCCCGGCTGGCGCAGGACGCCTCGCTTTCAGGCTGCACTGCATTGTGGAAAAACTCGCCTTGCGGAGGCGGGATCCGGCCCTGATTTTCCACAGGTTTCGGCGCGCGAGTCTGTGAGAATGCGCATCGATGCGGTGGAAAACGCGCCCTGCTCTTCACAAATTATTTATTTTTGCGGCTTGAATCTTTAATAGACTCAAGAGCAATAGCGCTCAATCCAGATGTTGGGGTCAGACCGAATGAAATCGATCTGCCAAGAACTTCAATCACGGAAAACCAAGCAAACTGTGAGGAGCATATGAATCAATGCTTTCGGAGGAGTGTCGCGCGGTGCGGCCTTTTGGTTCTGGCCGTGCTCTTGTGTACGTTGCCTGGCCTGGTGCAGCAGACGCTGGGCTCGCTGAACGGCACCGTGATGGATCCGTCGGGCGCAGCCGTGACCGGGGCAACGGTCACGGTGACCAATGCCGCGATCAACGAGACGCGGAGCACAACGACGCAGTCGAACGGGTTCTACCAGATATTCAATCTTCCTATCGGCGGCTACGTGGTTACGGTCACGCACGAGGGGTTTGAAACCACGGAAATAAAGGGAATCGCCGTTCAGGAGTCGCATGCTACGACCGTAAACGCCTCGTTGAAGATCGGCAAGGCCTCTGAATCGGTGGTGGTAACCGCCAACCCGTTGTTGAACGCCAGCGATGCGACCAACGGCTACACGCTGGACGCCGGGCAGATTGAGTTGGCACCCTTGGCCACCGGAAGCTTCACGCAACTGGCTGTGCTTACGCCGGGCGTGAACGCCGAACTGCTCAGCGGCGTGGGCACAAACGCCGGCCTCGGCAACCAGCCCATCTGGGCCAACGGCCAGCGCGACACTTCGAACACTTTCCAGGTGAACGGCGTGGATGTGACCAATCTCTTCAACGGCAAGAGCTCCAGCCAGGCTTCTTCGCAGCGCCTGAACTTCAACATCGGCGAAGCGTCAGGCGCCAGTGTCGGCAATGCCGGCGGCACCAACACCTCGAACTCGGTTTACGGATCGAATGGCAACAGTCTACCCTCACCGCCGCCGGAGTTTCTTTCGGAGATTCGCGTCAACGCTTCGATGTATGACGCCGAGCAGGGCGCAACGAGCGGCGCGCAGGTGGACGCCAGCACTCTTACAGGCACCAACAAGTGGCATGGGCAGGCATACGGCACCGTGGCCACGAACGACCTGAATGCCGCGCCCTATTTCTATAAGCAGAACTATTTGCTCGGCAACCTTCCGGAGGTCCTGGAAAACCCGGCGTTGCATCGCTGGACGGCCGGCGGCACTATCGGCGGCCCGGTATGGAAGGACAGGGTCTTCTTCTTTGGCGCCTACCAGCATCTGTACACCACGGACCAGACGCAGGGCATCTCGCAGATTGGGGTTCCGGTGGGACTTACCAGTGACCGGAGCGCGACAGGACTGCTCAGCGCGTTGAATAGCTGGTATGACCCTACGGGGGCCACGACGCACTACTCGACGTACGCCATGGACCCCATCGCCGTGGAGTTGCTGACTGCGAAGCTGCCCAACGGACAATATATGATACCGTCCGCACAGACGTCGGTCGTCAACAGTCCCAACGTCACTCTGCTGGGTTCCGATCTTTTCACGGGCGACCAGGCGGCCGCGTCGTTGGACTTTGACGTGACCAAAACCGACCGGTTTTCGCTCAAGTATTACTACCAGCACGACCCGTCCCTGAACCCCTACACCGTTTCCAAGACCGGCGGTTTCCCTGAGGCCGAGGACAACGGTTCGCAAGTGGCCGCAGTCGACAACACCATCTCTCTGGGCCCGCGGATCAACTGGGAACAACGGCTGGGCGTAGTGCGCGAGAAGACCTACAGCAACTTCCGGCAGCTGGTCAACGGATTGACCGGTCCCACCGGGGGCGTCGCATTTCCCAATGGAATCGGGCTTCCCGGCATGACGTTGGGGGACTTCAACTGCGATCCGAAAAACAAGGCTGACACAGCTGTTTGCGGCAACAACTCCACGGGGATCACCGCCGGTCCCGATAGCGAATTCGTGGACGACGGCTACTTCCAGAACCGCCTGAACCCCTCCACCAACGTGATCTTCGCGCTGGGCAAGCACACCGTGGTGGCCGGTGGAGGCTACAGTTACACCCAGCTCAATGTGCGCAACCTGCGCACCGGTCTCGGCGAGATCACTACCCAGGATTTTTCGACCTTTCTGGCCGGAGATGTCAAAAAATCCAGCGTTCTTGACGGCGTCGGCACTGACGCCCACAACTACTCCAACCGCTACTACCGGTCCAACGAGATCAACGGTTACGTTCAGGACAAGTACCAGATCCTGACCAACCTTAGCCTGACAGCCGGCGTCCGCTACGACTACCACGGCGGCATGACCGAGAAGTACGGCGACCTGTTCAACTTCGACCCCTCCACCTATGATGTGCAGGGCAACCCCGCTATCGGTTTCAACGCGGTCAATGGCGGCTTCGTAGTGGCCGGCAACAATAAGTACAATCCAACCGCAGGTGTGAGCGATTCAACGCTCACGGGCCGCCAGTGGGGCATCTCGCCACGCCTCGGCTTCGCCTGGGCGCCACGCCAAAACAAGGGTGCGGTCATCTTCTCGGGAGGCGTCGGCCTCTATTACGACCGCGGCGAGTTCTTCAGCTACCTCTCGCAGCCGGCAGGCGGCGGGATCGGTGGTCCCTTCGGTGTCACCATGGCGCCGCCCCTGGCTGCTGCTTACACCGCTTCCAACTCGACACTCGAAAAGCCAATGGGGTCGACTACGATCACGCCGCCCAACGCGAACCCGGCCTACTTTACCAACGAGTTGAATACCGTGCTGTCCGGGATGGTCAACAACTGCGGCGGTCTGAGCAACCAATACAGTGCCAACAATGGTTACGGCTGCAACTCGCCGTTCTACTTTGGCGCCTATGACCGCGCGAACAAGCTCCCTTACACCATCAACTACACCTTCAAGATGCAGTGGCAGCCGCGAGCCGATCTGGCCGTCAGCATCGGTTACACCGGCAACCGGGGCCGTCATGGCGTGATTCCGTTGCCCTTCAACGAACCGCAGATCTCAACCCCGAGTAGCCCGTCGATGGTGCTGGGCAAGGAGACCCACGCCATCGACCCGGAGTATACCTACGGCTACGAGGTGCTCAACACGAACACGTCATTGCAGTGCTATCCGGGCGGCCCGTACTATTGCTACAGTGCCATCTCCACCGAGCCGTGGGATACGCCCGACGGCGGGAACGTGGACTTCCGCACCCCGTACCCCGGCTACAGCCCCAACGCAGCCCTGTTCAAGGCCGTGGGTGTCTCGGCATACGACTCTCTTGAAGCTCACCTGGAGAAGCGGCTCTCTCACCACTTCCAGGTTGGGGCCAGCTATACGTGGGGACACGCGCTGGATGAGCAGAGCGACATTGGGCTGTTCTTCACGGGCGACGACCCCAACCACCTGCACGACTCCTGGGCTTCGGCCGACTTCGACCGCACCCACGTATTCAGCGCCAGCTTTGTGGCCGAAATGCCAAACGCGGCAAAGGCTCACTCTCTGTTTTCCTATGCCACCAACGACTGGAAGCTGACCGGCATCGCCATTCTGCAGAGCGGCGAGCCCTATAGCCTTTACGAATTCAATGGTGCGGTAGGCAGCCTGTTCTTCGGCAACTATCCCAACCTGCCCAACCCCGTTCTTCCCATCCAGAACCCCGGCAATCCAAAGTCGGCCCTCACCGGGCAGAAAGGCGCGCAACGGGATTCATCCGGCAACTACTATCCAGCCATCGACCCGAGCCAGATCGCCATCCCGTCCGTTGCGCCCGGCCAGGATGGCGTTCCTCCCTGCACTGCGAGCGAGCCCTGCGATATCTTTGAGACGAACTTTGCCAAGGGACAACGGAACCTCTTCCGCCAGTCGGCACAGACGCGGCTCGATATTTCAGTGCGCAAGAACTTCCACATCGCGCAAAAGGTGGGAATGGAATTCCAGTTCAACGTCTTTAACGTGACCAACACTCCCAGCTTCGACATTCCCCAGGACAACCCCACGATCGGCCAGGCGTGTGTTGGCTGCTCCGACGAGGCCAACTACGGGCAGGTGGAGACGTCCAAGGGCCAGGAGTCAGCAGCTCTTCCGCAACTGTATGTCCTGCCAACCTCATCCAAGTCGGCCGGGGGTCAAGTTACTTCACCCACAGACTTCGGATCGGTCACCGACAGCATAGGCAGCTCCCGGGTCGTAACCGTCGGCGTTCGCTTCACCTACTGATTCCGTTGCTTTAGCGGAATGCGGATCGGGGTCCCATCGGGGACCCCGATCCGCATTTTGGGCAATGCACGTTCGCGGCGGGAATGGGGCTTGGTCCGTTGGGACGCATGGGGAGAAAGCAGGGGAAGAAATGGACGCGCGAAGGTGGATGGGGGGAAGAGGCCGGGTTAAGCGGTACAAAGGTTAAAGACGGTTTGATGCAGTCAAATCGCATTTCAAAACGGGAAGAATTGTGGGCCTTCGGTCCACTTTTGGGAAAGTTCCTGTTGTAAACGTGGCCGTATTCGGATTATAGTTAGGTTCTCCTTTGAACTGCTGTTTTTGATTGCTCCTGGAGCGCCAGTTTCCTTGATTTCTTGATTTCTTGAGGTGTACCCATGATTTGTCCAAAGTGCCAATCCGGTGCTCTGTCTGTTATCCCTGCGGAAATCCGTCTTTATCGCAATAGCCCCCGCACTCTCAGCCACCCTCCCATGACCCCCTCGCCAGACGTACAGGTGTGCCTGGACTGCGGCTGGAGTGAGTTCGCGATTCCGGGGCCGTGGCTTTCGGCGGGGTGGTTGCGTTCGCTGCGGCAGACGGCCGTCCCGGGCAGGGCGGCGATGTCCTCCTAGACCGGAGGGCGGATTGGGCCGGGCTGTGGCGCCGGCTGACGGAGCAGGCCTGGTTGGTTCGGCGGTGCCGGGGCGCTTCGAGGTCCGGAGATAAAAAAAATAGTGCGCAAAAAGGCCTCCAGCCGAAGCTGGAGGCCTTTTGGTTTTGCGCGAAAGCGCGGTTGCCGGGGCGGTTTAGTACATACCGTCCATGCCGCCGTGGCCGCCGCCGGCCGGGGCCGTCTTGGGCTCGGGGATCTCGACCACCAGAGCTTCAGTGGTGAGCAGGAGAGCCGCGATCGAGGCTGCGTTCTGCAGCGCCGTGCGGGCCACCTTGGTGGGGTCGATGACGCCGGCCTTGACCAGGTCCTCGAACTTATTGGTAAGCGCGTTGTAGCCGTAGTGCAGGTCGTTGGACTCAAGGACCTTGGCCACGACGACGGCGCCTTCTTCGCCGGCATTGGCGACGATCTGGCGAATGGGCTCTTCGAGCGAACGGCGCACGATCTGGGCGCCGATCTTCTCGTCGCCTTCGAGAGTCTTGATGAGCTCGTCGACCGCCGGAATGGCTCGGAGCAGGGCCACGCCGCCGCCGGGGACGATGCCTTCCTCGACTGCCGCACGGGTGGCGTGGAGAGCATCCTCAACGCGAGCCTTCTTCTCCTTGAGCTCGGTCTCGGTGGCTGCGCCGACCTTGATGATGGCAACGCCGCCCACCAGCTTGGCCAGGCGCTCCTGCAGCTTTTCCCTGTCGTAATCGGAGGTGGTCTTCTCGATCTGCGAACGGATTTCCTTCACGCGGCCCTCGATATCGCTGGACTTGCCGGCGCCGTCAACGATGGTGGTGTTGTCCTTGTCGATAGTGATCCTCTTTGCCTTGCCCAGGTCCTCAAGCTTGACGCCTTCGAGCTTGATGCCGAGGTCCTCGGTGATGGCCTTGCCGCCGGTGAGAATTGCGATGTCGCCCAGGATCGACTTGCGGCGGTCGCCAAAGCCGGGAGCCTTGACGGCAGCCACGTTGAGCGTGCCGCGAAGCTTGTTGACCACCAGGGTGGCGAGGGCTTCGCCTTCCACGTCCTCGGCGATGATCAGAAGAGGCTTGCCGCCGCGGGCAACCTGTTCGAGCAGAGGCAGGAGGTCCTTCATGGCGCTGATCTTCTTCTCGTAGATGAGGATGTAGGGATCTTCCAGAACGACTTCCAGGCGCTCAGCGTCGGTGACGAAGTAGGGGCTGAGATAGCCGCGGTCAAACTGCATGCCGTCGACGGTCTCAAGACCGGTGTGCATGGTCTTGGACTCTTCGATGGTGATGACGCCATCCTTGCCGACCACCTTGACGGCGTGGGCGATGATGTCGCCGATCTCCTGGTCGCCGTTGGCGGAGATGGCGCCCACCTGGGCAACCGAACCTTCGTCGACGGGCTTGGAGAGCTTGCCGAGGGCTCCGCCTTCGGTCCACTTGCCATCCTTGTCGCGGGTGCCGATGATGACCGTGACGGCCTTCTCGATGCCGCGCTTGAGGGCGGTGGGGTTGGCGCCGGCGGCGACCGTCTTCACGCCTTCGCGGAAGATGGACTGGGCCAGAACGGTGGCGGTGGTGGTGCCGTCGCCGGCCACGTCGCTGGTTTTGGAGGCGACTTCACGCACCAGTTGGGCGCCGACGTTTTCCATCGGGTCTTTCAGATCAATTTCCTTGGCCACCGTCACGCCGTCCTTGGTGATGGTGGGGGAGCCGAACTTCTTCTCGATGACGACGTTGCGGCCCTTGGGCCCGAGCGTCGCCTTGACGGCGTCCGCGAGGATGTTCACGCCGCGCAGGATCGCCTGACGGGAATCTTCACCGTGCAGAATTTGCTTTGCCATGCTTGTAACTCTCCAATTCAGTTATCAGTTGTCAGTGATCAGTTGTCAGTCTTGCCGACGGGCTGACTTGCTAACTCCGCAAGCACCGCCAACACGCGGGGAGCGCGGCTGCCAGGCTACTTCTTGACGATGCCGAGGACTTCTTCCTCGCGCATGATCAGGAACTCTTCGCCGTCGATCTTGATCTCCGTGCCGGAGTACTTGCCGAAGAGGACCTTGTCGCCCGCCTTGACGTCGAGGGGGAAGACCTTGCCTTCGTCGTTGGACTTGCCCTTGCCGACGGAGATGACTTCGCCCTCCTGGGGCTTTTCCTTGGCGCTGTCGGGGATGATGATTCCACCGCGGACTGTTTCGCCCTCTTCCAGACGGCGGACGAGGATGCGGTCGTGGAGGGGGGTGAATGTGGTTGCTACTGATGTTGATGCCATTGCTTCGCTTCTCCTTCAGATCCGGGCAGGGTTGAGCCCCAGCCACGGGATTCGAGTTGTTTTCAAGAAAAGAGCTCTGGAAGTTGCGCCGTGCGGGCCGCAGCGGAGCTGTCGCAGCCGTGCTGAGCAGTTCTGCCAGTCGTGTGCTAGCACTCTCGCCTTCCAATTGCTAACGATAGGGAATGGGAGAGGAAATGTCAAGTGGGCATTGTTAAAATATGAGTGGATTTCACTCATAAATTATGATGGCGTCGAGCAGAGGGCTGCGCGGGTCGAGATTCGGCTCACCCGCTGTCCCTGGCCCCGTCAAACCGTTTACAATGGAGGCCATGTTGCGCCGCTCCATTTTTCGTCTCAGCGTCTTCGTGGCCGTAGCCGGCCTGGCCGCCAGCCTGCTCACCGCCGGCGCCCAACAGGACACCACCAAGCGTGGCCGCAAGTACAAGAGTCCCCCGCCGACCGCGAAGATCGAGGTGACTATTGTGCGCGATGTGAACGGCAAGCCGATCGAGAACGCCGCGGTGGTCTTTCACCCCATGCAGGGGGAGAAGGACAAGGGGAACATGGAGCTGAAGACCAATGAGGACGGCAAGACCATCATCGATGTGCTGCCGATCGGGGACACGGTGCGGTTGCAGGTGATCGCGCGCGGTTTTCAGACTTATGGAGAGGACTACAAGGTCGACAAGGCGGAGATGGCCATCGAGATCCGGATGAAGCGGCCGGGCGAGCAGTACTCGATTTACAAGATTCACGACGCGTCCGAGGTGGGCGGCAAGAGCCCGGATGCGGTTCCCGCCAAGGACGCTGCGCCAGGGGCAACGCCGGCTCCGGCCAAGCCGGCCGATGCCGGCACGCAGCCGGGGACGCAGCCGAACCCGCAGCCCAGCCAGCCGCAGCCGCATTAGGGCAGTGCGGAGCAGCAGACGCAACTCGAGGTTCCGAAATTGCTGATTGACTTGTGATGCCAACCCAATTCCTGAGCGGCAAATCGGCACTGGTCACCGGGGGCGCGCGGCGCATAGGGCGGGGGATTGCCCTGGCTCTGGCGGGGGCGGGCGCGGATGTGGCGATCACCTATCGAAATTCCCAGGCTGAGGCCGCGCAGACGGCGGAGGAGATCGAATCTCTCGGCTGCCGCGCTTTGGCGGTGGCATGCGATGTGCGCTCGGAGGCCTCGGTGCGCGAGGCGATAGCCTTGATTGCCGGCAGGTTTGGACGGCTGGACGTGGTGGTGAACAACGCCGCCGTCTTTGCGGCTGTTCCGCTGGAGCGCATCAGCCTGGAGGCGTGGGACGCGGTCTTCGAGACCAATGCGCGGGGGCCGTTTCTGGTGGCGCGGGAGGCATTGAACCACCTGCGGGCGGTGGAGGGCAGGATTGTGAACATCGGCTCGCTGGGGGGGATTCACGCCTGGGCCAGCCACGCGCACTACTCAAGTTCGAAGGCCGCGCTGCACATGCTGACGCAGGCCATGGCCAAGGCCTTTGCGCCGCAGGTAAGCGTGAACTGCGTGGCGCCGGGATGGATTGAGATGGAAGAGAGCGATGCATGGCAGGCAGCGCATTTTTCCCTCAAGACCCCTATGCAGCGCAACGGGACGGTGGACGATATTGCCCAGGCCGTGCTCTTCTTTGCCACCGGGCCGCACTTTGTGACCGGCCAGATTCTGGCCGTGGATGGCGGGCTGGGACTGTAGTCTAAACTCAACCCTCAAGCGGAAGAGCACAACCTGAGGCAGAACCTATTCATACTATTTTTCCAAGCTCTGCTCCATCTCATCCGCTAGATGCTTGACAGCAAGCGCCGTCAGAATGTCCAGGTTCACCTTATCACAGAGGCCGATTCGGCTTTGGTCAGGAAATCCTTGTCGTATCCTGCCGGAGTTTTGGGCGTCTCGGTCGGCGGCGGAGTGAACTTTCTCAGGTAGTCCCTGGAATCTTTGAAGGACTTAATGTCGCTGCACTCCCTGCCGTCTTTACGCAATATAGCTAGGATTTTGACCTGGCCAGCGTCGGGAAGGTTGGGGATCACATTGATGTCATCCTGCCGGACGCCACAGCCATCGAGGAACTTCACGTCGTCAGCGCTGAGGGTGAGGGCAGATTCATCAAACAAGTCCTCCACACCCTTACCTTGTCGATTCAGACTTTCTATTACCTTTGTCGCCAGAATGCCCATGTCCACATCATTTACATGGGCCAATTCGGCTGAAGTAAAAAAATCCTTGTCGTATCCTGCCGGAGTAGTGGGCATCTCGGTCGGCGGCGGAGTAAACTTTCTCAGGTAGTCCCGGGAATGATTGAAGGGCGCAAGATCGCTGCACTCCCTGCCGTCTTTACTCAATATAGCCAGGATTTTTGCCTGGCCGGCGCTGGGAAGGTTGGGGATCACCTTGATGTCGTCCTGCGTGACGCCACAGCTACTGAGGAACTTCGCATCATCGGCGCTGAGGGTTAGGGCAGACTGGCTGCGCAGTGCGGGGCAGCACGAGAGGATCGCGCAGAAGACCATGTACGGAAGATACTTCATAAAAAGAACTCTCCTTTCCTCCCAAAATCAACAAGAATGACTAACCGCCGGATGGCACGGCGCGGCCGTTTTCCGCGGCGACAAACCAATATATCACCGGTCGCCCCGCCGGATCCGCTTCTTGCATCCGTTTCCATCCCCGAGATTCGGGCGGACCGGAAAGGGCCGCTATCTGGACACAAAGTATGGTTCTGATTCAAGATCCCAAGACCGTTACCGCGCGAACAGGCGATCCCAAAAGCTCTTTGCTTTCGCCTCGGGAGCTCCGGTTCCGTTCCGGCGTGAACCGTTCTTGCCGGATGCTTTCCTGGAGTTGGTGGGGAGACGGTTGGGATCGAACTTCAGCGGCACACGGTCCCACAGCCCGACGGGTTCAGGCTGATCCGGCCACAAGGCTCCTTCCAAAGCGACCTGAGGATTGGTGATGCACAATCTCCGTGCAGTCTCCTCGCCGGCCCGATTGGCCACGTATTTATAGGCTTTTCTCAGGTGCGGCGGCCGCCACTGGGGGTGGTGCGCGTCGGTGGCGAGAAAGTCGATCCAGTTGCGATCGAGCAGTTCATTGGCAAAGGCTTCGGCCAGCCTGCCGAAACGCCCGTAGAGGGAGGCGGCGGTGACCTGGATGAGGCATCCCGCGCGCATCCAGTCGGCGAGAAGATCGTGGCGCTGGTAGAGCGCCTGGTTGCGTTCAGGATGGGTGATGATGAGGGTGTAGCCGGCGTTCTGCAACCTGCGCATGGCCTCGGTGAGCTGGGGAGGGATCACCATGTTGGGGAACTCGATGAGCAGGTAACCTTTTCCGTTGATCGAATAACGGAGAGGGTTCTCAATGGCGTCGAAGATGTTGGAAGCGTTCAGGTGGAAGTCGCACCCGAGGCTCAACTGGAGCTCACCCTTGAGCAGTTCGCGCAACTCGGCCAGGCGCTCCTGGTTCACCGCGGTCTGATAGGGATGCGTGTCGCTGGCGTGGGGGGTGCAGACGATGTGGGTGACGCCCTCGGCGGCAGCTTCGTGCGCCATGGCCAGGGAGGTTTCCAGATCGGGAGGTCCGTCGTCGACGCCGTAGATCAGATGGTGGTGAATGTCGATCATTGTGACCCGTTCTCCCTGCGTTGAGACCAGAAACTCAATGAGTTGCCAGAGCTTCAACCATGGAGGCAAAAATCTTCCAGCCGTCGGACGATCCGAGCAATTGCTCGCTCGACCGATCGGGGTGGGGCATCATCCCCAGTACGTTTCTTTTGGCGTTCAGGATGCCGGCAATGTTGCTCAGAGAGCCATTCGGATTCGCTTCCGGGGTGATTTCCCCGCCGGGAGTGGCGTAGCGGAAGGCGATTCTATCCTCGGATTCAAGCTGATGCAACTCATCCTGGGTGCAAAAATAGTTCCCTTCCATGTGCCCGATGGGAATCCGGAGCACGTCCCCCGTGGCGAGTTGGTTGGTGAATGGACTATCGGCGGTTTCGACGCGGAGATGAACCTGCTTGCAGATGTATTTGAGCCCGGCATTGCGCATGAGCGCGCCGGGGAGCAGACCGGCCTCGGTGAGAATCTGGAAACCGTTACAGATGCCGAGGACGAGACCGCCGGCGGCGGCAAACCGCTGCACCGCCTGCATGACGGGAGAAAAACGCGCAATGGCGCCGGTGCGCAGGTAATCGCCGTAGGCAAAACCGCCCGGAACCAGGACCGCATCCACGCCGGCCAGATCGTCCGTGTCGTGCCAGAGAAAAATCACGGGCTGGTGGGCAACCTCGGAGATCACGTGGAATGTGTCGTGGTCGCAGTTGGAGCCGGGAAACACCAGGACCCCGAATTTCATACATTTAGGTTAACAGCTTCGAGTCGGTGCAAATGTAACTTTCTTGTCACCTGGTTACCACAGGCGGGTTACGGCAAGATCGTCAAACCCAATGTCGGCGCTGGCCAGGGTCAGACCTTCCAGGAGCGCGTGCGCCGCCAACCCCCGGTCGAATGGATCCTTGTGCTGATCAACGGGCGAGCCCGCCAACCGCGCGTGTTCAAGCGAGGTGGGTAAATCTTCCATTTCCAGGTCTTCAAGTACTTTTCGGGGATGATCCACGAGTACCGCAGCTTCGGGGAACCTGCCGAGGCGAAACTTGCAACAGAAAACGTCCAGCCCTTTGCACTCAGCGCCTCGTGGGAGCCAAAATAGTCGGTCGTCAAGAGGGATAATCGACAGCATCGCCCATGAGAAACGCGGCCCTTTCGCTGATGGAGTGAATCAAAGAGCAGAAAATGAAAGCGGCGCGGGCGCGAACTTGAAGAGGCACTTGGTTCCGAAATCCGGGGTGGCGGGGTGCGCAATTCGCCGCGTGCCGGCGCCCATCGGGATTGTCGTTCAATGCCAGCATCAGCAAATTTTTCAGGCAGATTGAAACCGTTTACTTTTCACTGCCGCGTGATGTATATTTCGGCGTTGCCTGGCGCACGTGGTTTATGTGTTTTGTGCGGTGGGACTTCATTGGGAAGGGGTTATCCATGGCTGGGATTTCTCGTCGCGATGTGCTTTGTTCCGGAGTGGCACTTTCGGCATCATCACTTTTGGCGCGCTCGGCCTGGGGGCGCACGACGGCTTTGCTGGCCGGTTATCCGCAGGCGGCTTCGGCCGAGGCGCTGGCGGCGGTGGCGCCGCGGGAGCGGCTGCTGTTCGATTTTGGCTGGAGGTTCCAGTTCGGCCACGGCAGCGATCCGGCCCGCGATCTGGGTTTTGGGAACGGTCAGGG
>Ga0181524_10000418_pt1 | contig 51396 bp, 40 predicted proteins | sample PEATcosm2014_Bin_34_FD_119761 | JGI IMG/M metagenome (GOLD analysis project Ga0181524, IMG submission 119761) | Peatland microbial communities from MTU Mesocosm Facility, Houghton, MI, USA - PEATcosm2014_Bin05_60_metaG | ecosystem: Environmental > Terrestrial > Soil > Wetlands > Peat | place... | reverse complement strand
GGACCCGCTCCGGGAGCGGTTCGACCTGGAAGAGGCCAATCGCATGCTTTATCGCGAGCCTAGGGCACCCTGGCGAGCCCGACCGTTTCAACAATGATAAGTGGTCTATTTCATAAATACGGTAACGTATTCGGCGGTTCTTTTTCGCCCAGGCTGCGTTGCTCGCACCTCACAGATCGCTGCGGATATGCTCGGTGCTCGCGCCTTGCCTGCGCGAAAAATCCCTCGCCGCCTACGTCACCGTATTTATGAAATGGACCACTAAGTCCCCTCGGAATTGCGGGAACGAGCGCCAAGCGTTTGGAGTGCGGGAGCGTGCTCCGGCTTTCGGGCGCGTCGAACCGTCCAATTGATGGCGACGCACAATAAGATATTTATATGAGTACACCGATCCAGATGGCATCGACATCTTCACGAATGTTAAAATGTTGGGCTATTCTCATGTGTCCCTCCGGGACAAGACGAATGTGCATCGGCCAAAAGCTTGGGTCATTCACCTTGTTTATCATGCTTCTTGTCCTTTGGCCGCCCGGAGCGATCTCCGCGGCGGCGCCGACAGCGGAGGATAATCCCAAGCTCGTGAACCCGGAGCGTCGCCTTCAGGCGGCAGAACCCTCAAGGGCGCCGACGGCGGAGGACATTCCCCAACTCGTGAACGAGGCGGCCGCATACCAGCCGGGACAAAGCCTCGAGCCATTCCGGGGCATGGAGCTTCTGGTTCGCGAATCGGTGTCGCGGCCGGCCCTCCGCGGGCGGCTGGAAGCCGGGCTGGTTGGACTATTGGGTCCTTCCTCGTCTTTGGAGGCGAAACGCTTTGCGTGCCAACAACTCGGCATCGTGGGCAGCGGCGCGGCCCTGCCGGCATTGGCCAGGCTGCTCGCCAATGAGGAGACCGCGGGGATCGCGTGCCTTGCGTTAACGACCTATCCTCGAGGCAAAGCCGACGAGGTGCTGCGGGAGGCGCTGGCCACCGTCTCGGGGGCCTCGCGCATCCAAGTCATCACCGCGCTGGGTGACCGCCGGGATTTGCGGGCAGTGAGGGTGCTCGCCAAGACAGCCGGCGACCCCGGTGTGGAAGTGGCGGAAGCCGCCATCGCCGCGCTGGGGAAGATCGGGGATGCGGCGGCGCGCAAGGCCATTGCCGGATTGCGCAGTCAGGCGCGCCCTGAACTGGAGCCGGCATTGACGGAGGCGGCCCTCCGCTGTGCCGAACGACTCAGCGCGTCGGGCAACCGCAGAGCGGCCGTTGCCGCCTACGAGGAACTTCTGGACTCCGCCCCGGCGGCTCGCGTGCGGCGCGGCGCCTTTGATGCCCTGCTGCGGCTGGACGAGCGCCGGCGCCGGCAACGGATTATCGAGGCCTTGAATGGCATGGACTCGGCCCTGAAGCCCCTGGCCATTGCAGCAGTTGGGACGCTGCCTGCGGACGTTTCTTCGGAGCCTTTCATCGCCGAAATGCACAAACTGACACCGGCCGAACAGGTCTGGATGATGGACAGCCTGGCCAATCGCGAGGATCTGACCGCTCGTCTGGCCATCAGTGTGAACGTGTCTTCGCCCCATACCCCGGTGCGGCTCGCCGCCATCCGGGCTTTGGGCCGGGTCGGCGACGCCTCAGTGGTTCCGATCTTTGCCCGCGCGTTCGATTCGTCCAAAAATGCTGAAGAATCACGGGTGATCGAAACTGCGCTGGTGAACCTAAGAGGGGGCGCGGCTACCGACAAGGCGATTACAGCCGAGGCCAAGCGATGCAGCGGCAAGGCCCGGGCAAGCTTCATTCCCGTCCTTGCCCGGCGTCTCGGCCCGGCGGCCAACCCGATATTCTTCGCGGACACTGAGAACCAGGATGCGGCGGTTGCCACGGCGGCCTTCCGGGCCTTGGGCAAGACGGCAGCCGAAAGCGATGCCCCGGCGCTCGTGGAAGCGCTGGTCGACCTGCACGACAAAGAGGTCCGTCCTGACGCCGAGAATGCCGCCCTCAAGGCCCTGGCCAAGGTCCAGAGCGCCGCAAGCCGTTCCGCGCTGGTCCGGGGCGCTCTTGGGCGGGCGCGCACGATAGATAGCCGCCGCTCGTTGCTGCGCCTTCTTCCCGGATGCGCCGACGCGCATGCCCTGGCCGCTCTCAAGACCGCTGTGGCCGATTCCGACCCGGGCATCCGTGATGCGGCAATCCGCGCGCTGGCCGAATGGCCGGACGCTGCCGCATGGGACACATTGGCGGGCCTCTGCAATCAATCCGACAACGAGGTCCTGCAGGGATTGGCCCTGCGGGGCCTGGTTCGCCTGGCGAGCGAGGAAAATGGCCGGCCCGACAGCGTCCTGGCCGGGCGCTACCTGATGTTGGTTGCCAGCGCGCGCACCGACGCCGACTTCAGGTTGGTCCTTGGCGCCTTGGCGGGCGTTGCTCACCCGGATGCGCTGCACCTGGCCGTGAGCCTGCTTTCCAGGCCCGGGCTGCGCGCTGAGGCCGAAGCGGCGGTCAGGAGGATAGCTGAAGCGATCAAGGGCCAATACCCCGACGCCGCAAAGGAAGCTCTTCGGCAAATCAAGCCGGCCAACGAGTTGGCAAAGTAAGAGTCAGAGGCAGCCAGAAGTTAACCGCAAAGAACCCAGAGAACACGACTCCGCCCGCGATGCTGAATCTGAGTTCATTGAATCCGCAACAGCGGCAGGCGGTCGAGACGTTGCGCGGCCCATTGCTGATCCTCGCCGGGGCCGGCACCGGCAAGACGCGCGTCATCACCTTTCGCATCGCAAACCTGATCGAGCGCGGGGCCGCCGCGGGGCATATTCTGGGTGTCACCTTCACCAACAAGGCCGCCCGCGAAATGCAGGAGCGCGTCCGCAAGCTTGTTCCGAAGAAAGCCCGAGCCACAAGCCGGGCGGACCCTGAAGCGCCGGCCCTGAGTTCTCAGCCGACGCTCTGCACCTTCCATTCGCTGTGCGCACGGATTTTGCGCCAGCATATCGAGAAGCTGGGCTACAAGCGCAACTTCGTCATCTACGATGAGTCGGACCAACTCGGCGCCGTCAGGAAAATCCTGGCCCGGATTTCGAGCCAGGGGGAGAAGATGGATGCGGGCGCCGTGCTGGGCGAGTTGAGCCGGTGCAGGAATGCGGGCGAGCGAGCGGCCAGCTTCGGCGACGCGGGCGTTCGCGCGCTGGCCGAGCACATCCGGCCGCAATATGAATCGGCGCTCCGGGCCTGCAACGCGGTGGATTTCGACGATTTGATTTTGCTGACGCTGCGGCTCTTCCATGAGCATCCCGAGGCCCTGGCCGCTTGCCGGGCGCTGTATCGCCACGTGATGGTGGACGAGTATCAGGATACCAACGCGGCGCAGTTCAAACTGGTCTATGCCCTAACCTGCGAACATCGCAACCTGTGCGTCGTAGGCGATGATGACCAGAGCATCTACGGCTGGCGCGGGGCGGAAATCTCGAATCTGCTCGACATGGAGAAGCATTTTCCCGAAGTCAAAGTCGTGAAACTGGAGCAGAATTACCGTTCAACCAACACCATCCTGAGCGCCGCCAACGCCGTCATCAAACACAATGTCCGCCGCCGGGCAAAGGGGCTGTGGTCGGCGAGAGGCGACGGCTCCAGGATTGCGCTGTGGACATTTGAGCACGAGGAGGAGGAGGCGCGGACGGTAGTCGAGCAAATCGAATACGCCCGGCACGCCCGCCGGGTTGCCTGGCAGGACCAGGCGATTCTCTTCCGCACCAACGCCCAATCCCGTCCCCTGGAGACCGCACTGCGCAAGGCGGGGGTGCGTTACCGCCTCGTTGGCGGGCAGAGTTTTTTTGACCGGCGGGAAATCCGCGATTTCCTGGCCTATCTCAAGACCTTGCTCAATCCGGGCGATGACGTGAGCCTGTTGCGCATCGCCAATGTGCCCGCGCGCGGGTTGAGCGATGTGACCATGGAACGGCTGCTGGCCGCGAGCCAGGAGCGCAAGTGCCCGGTGTTCACCGTTATGAAGAACGCCGCCGTCACGACCACCTTCCGGGCCGAGGCACGCCAGAGCATCGAGGCCTTCGTGGATTTGATCGAACGGACGCGCGGCCTGCTCGAGGATGGGGGCCTGTCACGCGAACCGCGCGCCCTCCAGGCCTGGGCGGAGCGGTTTTTGGACCAAACGGGCTACCTCGAAGAACTGCGCAAATCCGAGAAGAACCGTGAAACGGCGGAGAACCGGATTCGCAATCTAAAGGAACTGGTCGCGACCCTCGACGGCGCCGAGGGGACGACACTGCCGCCGCTGGCCCGGCTCGAAGAGTTCCTCGAGGAGATTACGCTCGACACCGAGCGGGAAGAGGATGAGGAAGGACCCGGCCAGACGGTCACCCTGATCACGATGCACAGTTGCAAAGGACTCGAGTTTCCCCATGTGACCATTGTGGGGATGGAGGACGGTCTGTTGCCCCACACTCGCTCGAAGCAGGAAGGAACACTCGACGAGGAGCGGCGCCTCTTTTACGTCGCCATCACCCGCGCCATGCAGACGTTAACCATCAGCCACTGCCAAGCCCGCAAGAAATACGGCAAACTGACGCCCTGCCACCCTTCTCCATTCCTGACGGACCTGCCGCCGGAACTGGTCGAGCGCGCCGACGAGAAGGCCAAACAGCCCGTCACCGTCGAGTCCGCCAAGAGCAAATTCGACGTGGTCCGCGCGGCGACGGGCTAGAGTCCACGGGGCCTCACGCTAAGATGAAGCCTCCCCGCTCCAACCCCAGCGGGGTTGTGTAGCAAAGCCCAGGGTTGGCGCGGCGCCAACCCTGGGTAATCGCGCAGTGATGCCCCTCAACCCCAACGGGATTGCGGCCCGGTGGGCGGAAAACCAGTCGCCTGCGTTGCCCGCTGGCCACAACCCCGTTGGGGTGAATGGCCCCTCCATCGCCGCTACTTTTGCGGCAATTGGCAGGGATTTGAGTCTGGATACACGATTGCGGCGCCACCACGGGGACAGCCGTGGTTGGGGACATCCCTGCTGCGCCCAAATTGCCCATCGCGCCCGCGCTGAAAGCGCGCAACAGACCAGCCCAGGGCAACCGCCCTGGGAAGGCCGGCCTTACTCGGCTCTTGCGCCCTGCAAGGGCGCAGGTCACTCGCAGGTCCAGCAACCATCGCTGACCCCGGTCCTCGCCGAGGGGATTGTGTTTACCACCTCCCCACGTCCGGACGATTGGCCGTCGGCAGACCCCGTGAGTCCCATTTATGGCATGACGGGAGGAAGTCAAATGACCTACTTTTTGGTCCCGCGCCACGGCAGCCGCCCCAACCGGCTCCCCGCCTACTCGCCCACAAAGCGGCTTCTGCCCGGTGCAGAGAATGTTGCGTTCTTCGACGGCCATGCCGCACAGATGAAGCTGGATAACCTCTGGCAGCTCTATTGGTCCGCTGATTGGCCGCCCCCGGCGAAACGGCCTGGGTTGCCTTAGATTGAAACTTGCTTTCCATCGACCAGCCGCCAAATTCCGAGCGGGTTGCCGTCCTTGAGGGCGTCGGGGAGCAGGGCTGGGGGGAAGTCCTGGTAGCAGACCGGGCGGACGAAACGATAGAGGGCGGCGGTGCCGACGGAGGTGAAGCGCGCGTCGGTGGTCGAGGGGTACGGGCCGCCATGGTGCATCGAGGGACAGACCTCGACGCCAGTGGGGAAGCCGTTGACGATCAATCGGCCCGCCTTCCGTTCCAGGAGCCGGAGCAGCGGTTGGGCCTGGGCGAGGTCCTCCGGCGTGCCATGCACGGTGGCGGTGAGTTGGCCCTCCAGGCTCCGGGCGGCCGCCTGGAGTTCCTCCAGGGCCGGCGCGGAGATGATCAAGGCATACGGGCCAAAGACTTCGCCCGCCAATTCGGGGTGGCTCAGGAAATTGGCCAGGTCGGTGCGCATCACCACGGCTTGGGCATGGGTCTGCTTCGGCTCTGGCGCTTCCTTGGAGCGGGCCAGCAGCTCGATGCCGGGCGTTGCGGAAACCTGGGCCAGGCCCTGGTGGTAGGATTGGCAGATGCCCGCATGAAGCATCGTCGCAGGGGCCACGGCCTCGAGCGAACGCGCCAGCACTTCCTGGAATTGATCGAAGCCGGCCCCGCGCACGCCAAACACTAAACCGGGCTTGGTGCATAACTGTCCCACCCCGAACGTCATCGAGGCGCGGAGACCTTCGGCGATCTGCGAGGCGCGCTCGCGCAACGCGCCGGGGAGAATGAACACCGGGTTGATGCTGCTCATTTCGGCAAAGACGGGGATAGGCTCGGGCCGGGCCGCAGCCGCATCGAACAAGGCGCGGCCGGCCTTGCGCGAGCCGGTGAAGCCGACGGCCCGGGTCAACGGGTGGCGCACCAGCGCCTGACCCACGTCTTTGCCGGCGCCATGGAGCATGGAAAACACTCCCGTCGGCAGGCCGCAGGTGGCGACGGCGCGCCGGAGGGCGCCCGCGACCAGTTCGGAGGTGCCCGGGTGTCCGCTATGGGCTTTGACCACGACGGGGTTGCCCGTGGCCAGGGCCGAGGCGGTGTCGCCGCCGGCCACGGAAAAGGCGAGCGGGAAGTTGCTGGACCCGAAAACGACAACCGGGCCGATGGGGATGAGCATCCGCCGCAGGCCCGGTTTGGGCAGCGGCTTCCGGTCCGGGATGGCGGTTTCGATGCGGGCATCCACCCAGGAGCCTTCGCGGGCGACCTGGGCGAAGAGACGGAGTTGGCCGGCGGTGCGGGCGCGTTCGCCGCTCAGGCGCGCCTCCGGCAGCCCTGTTTCCTGGCGGGCGCGGGAAAGGAGCGCGTCGCCCAAGGCGATGATTTCATCAGCTATGCGCTCGAGGAAGGCGGCGCGTTCCGCCCCGGTGGTTTGCCCGAAGATGGCCAAAGCCGCCTCGGCCAGTTCCAAGGCTGCGTCCGCCTCCTTCGCGCCGGCCCTGTAAAACTCCGGGGCAAGGACGCTGTTGTCGAGCGGGCTGATGGCGCGGAACCTCTCGCCTGTGCCGGTGCTGAGTTGGTCGCCGATGAAACAATGGCCGTGCAAGTTCATACCTACATTGTCAAACTATAAGCCAAAACACGATCAAACGACAGCCACCGGGTTTTCCAGCCGGCCAATTCCGGAGACCTCGATCTCGACGAGGTCCTGCGCCTGCAAGGTGAAGGCATCGGGCGGGACGATGCCTGTGCCGGTCAGAAGGACGGCGCCATGCGGGAAGGTCTGGCTGCGAAACAGGAAGCGGGCCAGCTCGCCAAAGCCGCGCTTGATCTGGCCGGCCGAAGTTTGGCCGGTGAAGACGGCTTGGCCCTGGCGGCGGATGGCCAGGCCAATGGTCCATTCTCGGGCCGCAGCCTCCGGAGCGCCCAGCCGTATCCAGGGGCCGAGGGCGCAGGAATGCTCATAGATCTTGGCTTGCGGCAGATACAACAGGTTCTCGCCCTCGATATCGCGTGCGCTCATGTCGTTGCCGATGGTGTAGCCCACGATGCCGCCGCGCGAATTGAGCACCAGGGCCAATTCCGGCTCCGGCACGCTCCAGCGGGCATCCGCGCGAATGCCGACAGGCTCGCCGGTCGCAACCACCTTTTCCGCCAACGACTTGAAAAACAGCTCCGGCCGCTCGGCGGCGTAAACCCGGTCGTAGGCCGTGGCGCTGAAGCCGGATTCCTGCATGCGAGCCGCCTTGCTTCGCAAGTAAGTCACGCCGGCCGCCCAAACCTCCTGCCGTTCGAGCGGAGCGCACAGCCGCACTTCGGCCAAGCCGCGGCGCGGCAGGTCCTGCGACACAATGTGGTTCAGTTGGGCGACGGGGTCGTCGCTTTCGAGCAGGGGTTGCATGTCGAGCACTCCCGCCGGGGTGAGGTCCACCAGCGTCGAGGCGTCGAGCACCAGGCCGATACGCGCCTGGTGGTGTTGGTCTTTGAAGCGGCAGAGGTTCATGGCCGGGTTGGGGGGCGGATGGGACTGATGGGACTGATGTGGGGTGGTTTCATGGTCGAGTTCAGAGCCGTTCTTGGGCGGGGAGCAAGTCCCGAGGCTCCGGCCGGAGTTGGCGGGCGGGTTTGGGCAAAAGGAACGCCAGGCCCGCGCAGGCAAGCATGCCGGCGCCAAGCACAGTGAAAGGGATGGCGGTGCTGTGATATTTCTTGGTCAGCCAGCCCACGATGTCGTTTCCGACGTATCCGCCCACGTTGCCAAAGGCATTAACCAGGCCGATGATGACGGCCATGACGTTGCGGGGCAGGGTTTCGCTGGGGATGGCCCAGAACGGCGCCATGGCGGCGAAGGGCCCCGGGATGGCCAGGCACAGCAAGGCGTAAGAAATCCAGAAATCCCGCCGCAACACCACGCTCAGGACAAGGCAAAGCCCGCTCAGGGCGTACGCCGCGGCGACGTGTGCCCGCCGCTCGCGGGTCTTGTCTGAATGCCAGGAGTTGAGGACCATGAGCAGGGCCGTCACCACATAAGGAAAGGCAAACAAGATGCCGTATTGGAGCGCGCTGAAGCCCCGGCCCTTGAGACCGCTGGTAAAAAAGGTCATGCAGCCGTAAGCGGCGCAGTTGTGCAGGAAATAAATTGCGAGCATGACGAAGACGGAAGGTTTCCAAAGCCGCGCCAGCCAGGAAACGGCCTTGGGCGGCTCCAACTCGGCCCTTTCCTTCTCCAAGGCGCGTTCGAGATAGTCGCGTTCCCCGGCGGAGAGCCACTTGGCCTGCCGGGGATGGTCGCGGATACAGAACCACCAGATGGGCAGCCAGATGAAGGGCAGCGCCCCCTCGAGCATGATCATCGTATGCCAGCCGCAAACGCCCAGGAGCCAGCCGGTCAGCGGCGCGGAGCCGGCTACGGCCAGCGGCTGGCAGAGGTTCCAATAGGCGTTGGCGCGCGCGCGTTCGTTGCGCGGAAACCAACAGGCCAGCAGCACCAGCGTGGCGGGAAACACCCCGCTTTCGGCCACCCCAAGCAGAAAGCGCATCACCTCGAATTGCCGGAAGGTCCGCGACATCCCGCAGCCCACGGCGCACAGCCCCCAGAAAATCAGGCACAGGCTTATCACCTTGCGCGCGCTCCAGCGCGCGGCCCAATGTCCCCCGGGGATTTGCAGCAGGATGTAACCGAGAAAAAAGATGCCCGCCGCCTGTCCCTTCATCCGATCGTCCATCAGCAAGTCCTTCATCAGGCTCGAAATCCCAGGGTCCAGCGCGAGGGAAACGTTGGTGCGGTCCACGTACGAAATCGTGTACATGATCAGCGCGACCGGAATAATCCGCAGCCAGCGTTGTTGATTCATATATGCGCAGCGGCGCCAGAGTCTTGTAGCAGGCCAAATCGGGCGCGTCGATGGAATACTCGCGCCGTCCCTGGGGCCTTGCGATTACGAAAACGTGCTGGTTGACAGCCTCGTCCCCGTCTGGCAGCATGGAGGGCGAATGAGCGCGACAGGAAACCAATTCGCCTTCACCCGCGAAGCGTCAAAACGGGCGGCGCGGCAAAAAAGCAAATTCCTGCCGGTAACGAGTCCGAAATCCCCGCGCGAAGGGCCTGCTTTTACGCTCATCGAGTTGCTGGTCGTTATCGCCATCATCGCGATCCTGGCGGCCATGCTTCTGCCCGCATTGTCAAAGTCCAAGGAACGGGCGAGGCGCGCCCGGTGTGCCAGCAACGTGCATCAAGTCGGCATCGCCATGCATATTTACGCGGGCGACAACCGGGACTGGTTGCCGGAAATCAACGGGACGAGCAACTGGCCGTGGGATCTGCCGGATGCGACGGTCACCAACCTGCTCCGGACGGGCATGCAGCGGCATGTGCTTTATTGCCCTTCAGCGGTGCAGCAGGATAATGACACGCTCTGGGGCTACTGGGCCACGAACTACGGGTACCACGTTCTTGGCTACACCTTCTGGATGAAGGGCGTGGGCGGAGTCGATCCCCGATACGCCCAGAATCGACTGAGTGTGGGGCTGAACACCAATGTTGCGCAGGCAGTGCTGGTGGCTGATGCCACCTGCTCGGACAACGCCGGGACCAGTGCGAGCGGTTCGTATACCGGCGGCGGCACATTCACCGACATTATCGGTGGTTGGGTCGACCCGCACCGGACCAGCCATCTCCAGAATTGGGGCGCTGCAAAAGGGGGGCAACCTTCCTTTGGGGCGCTGCCAGCGGGGGGCAACCTGCTCTTCCTCGATGGCCACATCACCTGGCAGAGGTTCCCGGCGATGAGAGTCAGGACCACGGCGGGATTCGAGCCGCAATTCTGGTGGTGACCGACCCCGGTGCCGCGCGCTCACGAGAACTTCATGAGAACTCCTCTGCTGCTGGCCATGGCCTTCACGGTTCTCTTCGCAGGCTGCAACCGAAAAAAGGCCGAACCAAAGCTGCTTGAGCCTCCAGCCGGCCAGGCTGCCGCCGAACCCGCCGCTCCGGCGGCCCAAGGCGATGCCCGTGCTCCGGATGAACGGGTCTTGCCCGAGCCCTCCAGGGACGGGCTGAAAAGCCTCTGCACAGACCCGAATCCCTACATCAGCAACAACGCCAAGCATGCGCTATCCTCATGGGAGGCGAAGGACTACAGGGCGGCGGCTACCGGCATGCAAAAGATAATAAGTCTCTGCCAATCGACGGCCCAGCAGAATGCGGCATTGTCCAGCCTGGCCCAGCTTAAGCTCGAAATCGATAAGGCAGCGGCGAACGGAAACGCAAACGCCAAAGAAGCCGCCGCGCAATTGGCACGAGCCGGTTCGCCCTAGCATCACTCTGTTAGCCCTTTAGAGGCCGGGACGCTTCACTGGCTGCCAGGTCGCGTTCCAGTACAATTGCCAGAGATTGTCCAGCTTCACAGCCTGGACATGGTCATCGACGAAGGCGACATTGATGCTCCCCGGAAAGGGCGCAGTAACCGGGGCGTTCCTCGGCGCCTGGCCGGGACTTCTGCCGCCATGCCGCGCAAGAGTGCATCGCGTCATCGGCGCGTCATCCGCGCCTGAAAGGGCTCCATTGTACAAATCGCACGTCGGAAAATCATTGGTGTGGGGCCATACGTCCACAAAGATCGAATCGGCGAAATAAGGCGTTTGCGAGGGATGTTGCGCTTCAGTGTCAGATTTGAAGTAATTGTCAGGCTCCACGTCCCATGGGGACTCGGTGTAGAACCAACCATTCAGGCTATAGCTCCCGTAACCAAACGCGCTGCCCACCACCCACGATACCCAGCAATTGGCAGCGGTGCCGAGGAAGTCGGGGCCCATGGGGACGACGCCAGGCTGGTTGGCCGAAGGACAGAGCCGCACACCGCTGTTGCTGGCGTAGTAATGGGCCAAACTGGTGATCCAAACCGTGGCATCACCGCCGTTAAGGTCGTATTGGATGCCCTTCCCGTAATCGGCCTGGTACATCGTTCCGGCCAAGGCCAGTTGCTTGAGATTGTTGGCGCATTGGATTTGTCTCGCCCGGAGCTTGGCCCTGGACAGGACAGGCAGCAGCAGTGCCGCCAGGATGGCGATTATGGCGATCACCACCAGCAATTCGATCAGCGTAAAGCCACAGCGCCGCCTGAAAGTGAAAGTGGAAGGGTTGGTCCCCGAACTCTGATTCGTATTCATATCTCCATCTCTCTTGGGCGCCCATGGTCCCAGGACAGTGCATTGCCGTCAAGGCGGAAAGGGCGGCGTTGGCTTTGGTGGCGGCCCATTTTCCGGTTGAATTCCGTCGTGCTCATGGCAAGCTACCGACATGGAAACCTTGTCAAAGCATTTTACGCTGACCAAACAAACTTGGTCGTTGCTGGAGGATCAGGTGAGTCAAGGCCGGTTCAAAAATGCGTCGGAAGCGATTCAACACGCCGTTTGGACGGCCTTTGAATCTCAGGACGACCCGCTCCTAATGCTGTCTCGTCTCCAGCCGGACAAGGTCGAGCTCAAAGCGACTCCGGCTCTGGAGCAGGCGCTGAGGGAAGGGGAAGATTCCGGTTACGCGGATCTGACTCCAGAGATGATCAGGGGTGAGTGAGGATTCAAGTTACAGCGGAGGCCAGACGCGACTGGCGGGCAATCCTTCGATACCTGCAGCAGAAATTCGGACCTGCCACTGAGCAGCAAGCCATAATCCTGCTCCAACAGCTTTTCGCCAACCTCTTGCGCAATCCAGGCCGGGGCAGACCGGTCAAGTCCGAGGTTTATCCGGACCTCCGGGTTTGCATCCTGAAAAAGTCTCTGGTCTTCTATCGCGTCTCGGAGGGGGTGATCCGCGTCGTTCGCATCATGGATGGCCGCCAGGATCCGCGACGTTGGCTGGCGCTCTGACCGCTTTCACCACGACGGGGTCTCGGAAGGGGGTCGGCTCCTGGAGAACCGATCCTCGCCACGTTCACCTTGGCGCTTGTCTCCGCGCCTCGTCCTGCTTGAATGGCGCAATGAGTTCAGACGACGAGCTTTTTGACTCTGATGTGCCGGAGGTTTATGAGGTGCAAACCCACGCCGCCGGGCCGGCCGGGAGTCTGCCTTTGACTGAGGACATGCTGTTGCACAGTCCCAGCGGGGACATTTTCGGCCTCGTCCAAAATGCGGGGATGGGATGGGTTCCATCCGAGGCGGGGGGGCGGCAATTTCTGGTGCTCAGCACGCAAGGAGGGGTGCGCGCGCCGGACGGCAAACCGATTGCGCTGGGGTATCATACGGGCCACTGGGAGATCGGCCTGCTCGTCGAAGCGGCGGCAGCGGAGTTTCGCCGACTCGGGGCGATTCCTTTTGCCGGGTTTTGCTCGGACCCGTGCGACGGACGGACGCAGGGCACTGCGGGCATGTTCGACAGCCTGCCTTACCGGAATGACGCGGCCATCGTGTTGAGGCGCCTGGCCCGTTCCCTGCCCTTGAGGGCCGGGGTGCTGGGGGTGGCGACTTGCGACAAGGGCCTGCCGGCGATGCTGATGGCCGTGGCCGGGTTGCGAGACCTGCCCGGGCTGGTGGTCCCGGGCGGGGTCACTCTGCCGCCCTCGAAAGGGGAAGACGCGGGCGCGGTGCAGACGCTGGGGACACGGTTTGCGCGCGGATCGGTCACGCTGAAGGAGGCGGCCGAGTTGGGCTGCCGCGCCTGCGCGACACCCGGAGGCGGCTGCCAGTTTCTGGGCACTGCGGCCAGCGCCCAGGTGGTCGGCGAGGCCCTGGGGCTCTGCCTGCCCCATTCGGCGCTGGCCCCTTCGGGGCAGCCGGTGTGGCTGGAACTGGCCCGGCGCTCCGCGCGCGCGCTGCATCGGCTGGCGGCGCGCAAGGTGGTGGTGCGCGATATTCTGAGTCCCGCCAGCATTCACAATGCGATGGTCCTTCACGCTGCGTTCGGCGGCTCGACCAACCTGCTGCTCCACGTGCCGGCCATTGCCCACGCGGCGGGCCTGAAACCGCCCACGGTCGAGGATTGGATTTCGGTCAATCGCCGCGTCCCCAGGCTGGTCAGCGTCCTGCCCAACGGCCCCGTGCCGCATCCCACGGTGCGCGTTTTTCTGGCGGGCGGCGTGCCTGAGGTCATGCTGCATCTGAGGCGGTTGGGTTTGCTCGAGACGGGCGCGCTCACGGTCACCGGCCGCACGCTCGGCGAGAACCTGGATGGATGGGAGGATTCCGAGCGGCGGCGCCGTTTCCGCGGCCTGCTGCTGAGCCTGGACGGGGTAGAGCCTGACGACGTCATCCTGCCTCCGGAGCGGGCGCGCAGCCGCGGTTTGACAGGCACGCTGGTCTTTCCGCGCGGCAACCTGGCGCCCGAAGGCTCAGTCGTGAAGAGCACGGCAATCGATCCCGCGGTGATCGAGGCTGACGGGGTGTATCGCAGGACGGGACCGGCGCGGGTCTTCGTGAGCGAGAAAGCGGCCATGGCGGCCATCAAGCAGGGCCTCATCCAGCCGGGGGACGTTCTGGTCCTGGCGGGCGTCGGGCCGGCGGGGACCGGGATGGAGGAGACCTACCAGGTGACGGGGGCGCTCAAGCAGCTTCCTTTCGGCAACCAGGTGACTTTGCTGACGGACGCCCGTTTCTCCGGCGTCTCAACCGGGGCCTGCATAGGCCACATTGGGCCCGAGGGCCTGGCGGGCGGCCCGATCGGCAAGGTCCTGGACGGGGATGTCATCCAAATCCGCATCGACTGCAGGCGAATCGATGGGAGCGTTGATCTCGTGGGCGAGGGCGCGCGCCGCTTCAGCCCGGAGGAAGGCGCGCAGGTCCTGGCGCGCCGCCCGTCCCGGAAAGACCTCGCCCCCCATCCCGCCCTGCCGGAAGACACCCGCCTGTGGGCCGCCCTGCAATCGGCAAGCGGCGGGACCTGGGCTGGGTGCGTATACGATGCGGAACGGATCCTCGCCCTGTTTCAAACAGCAAAGGGACCGCGAATGGATGCGAACGGACGCGAATAGCAATCACCATTGCTCGAAATGGATGTAGTCGGGGTTCAGACGGGTGCGCGGTTCCTTGGTTTCAGCGGCGTGCCCGATGGCGATGCAGCCGACCGGAATGACCGAGGCAGGCAGCGAGAGTATCTCCTTGAGACTCTTGATTCGCTGTTCCCTGGGATGCACTCCCAGCCAGCATGAGCCTAGCCCGAGAATGTGAGCGGACAGGAGAAGATTCTCGATCGCCGCGGCGCAATCCTGCAATAAATAGCTCAGTTGCCCGTCATGGGCCGCCGCCAAATCTCCGCAGACCGCGATGGCCAGCGTGGCCGAATCGAGCATCTGGCCGTTGGACAGAGAGGCCGCCAAGCGAGCGAGCTGCTGACGGTTGCGGACCACGACAAAGCGCCAGGGGTCCTTGCCGACGGCCGATGGGGCCGCCATGGCGGCCGCCAGGAGCTTCTGCACCGTCTCTTCGCTCACCTCTCCCGGGGCGTAAAGCCGGATGCTCCGCCGTCCGAATATGAAGCCGAGTTCGCGGTCGATCTGAATCTGAGTTTCCATAGTCAAGAATGCGGCGAGGAATGTCGCGCATCGGGCATTGCCGGGCAATGTTTATTTGGGATTACGATTAGGAGCGGAGGCACAGATAAGAGAAATGCGCCCCGCCCGCTTACAAATGGGTCCCCGGTCTGTAATTGCCAGGCGCGCGGGAATCCCCGATACTGCGGGCGGCAAGTGCGGGCGCGAATCAGGAAGCGGCTGCCGGCCGGAAACCGGCTCGCGCCCGCGAGATCGGAATTGACTATGAAACACATCGAGAAAGAGGAGCTATACGCTCACTTGAGCGAGTTCCTGAAAACCAAGGGCATCGAGCTCAAGGAAGGCAGCTACAGCAATTTCATCCATAACGGCTGCAAGGTGCTGGTGGACGCCATCAACCTCAGCCAGCAAGGCGTCCAGCGGGCCAAGAGCGGACTGGACGGGAAGCTGGAGCAAATGCGGGAAATCATTCACGAGAAGACAGCGCCCAGGCGCCCGGCCAACCCGCCTGCTGGAGCCGCGCCGGCGGCCGAAGCCAAAGCCCCGGACGCCCCGCCGGTCCAACCCCAGCCGCAGAATCCGCCCAAGGCCGCGAAGACACCGCAAGCCAAAGCATCGAAAAAAGGGGCGTCGCGCCGAGTCCGCAAGCAAGCGCCTCCAGCGTGATTTTGAGCCACAGATTGCACTGATTGCACAGATTTTGCACGCCAACGGCGTGCGGGCAGAGCAGCCCAGGGCAACCCCCCTGGGAAAGCAGCGGCGCAATCCCAACCCGCCCTGCAAGGGCGGGGGCAGCGTGTGTGACCTGCGCCCTTGCAGGGCGCAAGGGCCAAGTCAGCGGCAAACGGGCAAACTTGTGCTTTTCAGCGGTGCGCAGCGCGTGTAAAATGGGGGGACACACAGAGTTCAGGCCAGGCAATGGCCCGGCTTGAGGGCAGCGAACGGAACGCAGAACCAACGACGCTTATGAATGTCGATCTGCCGCACTACCTGACCGGCGAGGAAGTCCACGCCGGGGACCGGGTCCGATACAAGGGCGAAGCAGCGACTGTGGCCTTTGTCAGCGATGGCGAACAGGGTGAGTTCCTCGGCGGTTACGAGGATTATTACGGCCAAGAGGCCGGGCTTATGCTTTGTGATGACGATGGGGAGCTTACCTTCCTGGCCGAACCCGGGGACGACCTGGAGCTGATCCGCCGCAAATCCTCGGCCGGGCTGTAAGCCTCCTGCCCGGCTCTCGAGTCTCGAGTGGTGGAGCGTGAGAGCGTGGAGCGTGGGAGCGTCGCAGGCGCTACTATCCCCTCACGCTCTCACGCTCCCACGCTCCACGCTCCACGCTCTCACGCTCTCACGCTCTCTCCGGTAAGCCTTGCGGCGATTTGCCGGTTTGGCTAGTACTGCGCGCATGGACTACCGCGAGGCATTGGTGGCGTTGAACCTGATCGAAGGCATCGGCCCAGTCCGGGTGCGCGTGCTGCTCGAGCATTTCGGGGATGCGCCGGCGGTGCTGCGCGCCTCCCGCCAGCAATTGCTGCAGGTCAGGGGCATCGGCGAGGAGACCGCCGAGGCTATCGCCAACTGGGAAAAGACGATCGACCTGGACGCGGAATTGAAGCGAATTGCGGACTTCGGGTGCCGGGTCGTCGCCCAGCAGGACGAGGAGTACCCCGGACTGCTGCGGCAGATTTACGACCCGCCTCCAGTGCTCTACGTCAAGGGCCAGATGCTGCCCAAGGACAAGAACGCAGTGGCGATGGTGGGGTCGCGGATGACCACACACTATGGAATAGAAGTCGCCCGCAAGCTGGGCTATCAGCTCGCCTACCTGGGCGTGACAGTCGTGAGCGGGGGCGCGCGCGGCATCGACTCGGCCGCGCACCAGGGGGCCCTGGCGGCCAAGGGACGCACCATTGCGGTCCTGGGGACGGGCATCAACCTGATTACTCCGCCGGAGAACGCGAAGCTCTTCGACCAAATCGCCGCCAACGGCGCCGTCATCACCCAATTCCCATTCAACCGCCCCGGCGACAAGCAATCCTTTCCCATCCGCAACCGCATCGTTGCCGGCATGACGCTGGGCACGGTGGTGGTCGAGGCCAACCTCACCAGCGGCGCGCTGATCACCGCCAACTTCGCCAACGAATATGGCCGCCAGGTCTTCGCCGTTCCCGGCCGCATCGATTCGCCCCGCAGCAAAGGCTGCCATGACCTCATCAAGAAAGGGGCCAAGCTCTGCGAAGGCGCCGAGGACATCCTGAGCGAGTTCGAGTACCTCTTTCCCGCCAGCAACAAACCGCCCTCTCCGGTGGAGACGGGCGTCTTGCCGGCGCTGGAGCTGAGCGAAAACGAGCAGAAGGTCTATGACACGTTGAGCAACGAGGAGATCGGCATCGATGACGCCATCCGCAAAAGCGGCCTGCCCGCCTCCGCGGTGTCGGTGGCGTTGCTCAGCCTGGAGATGAAGCGGCTCATTCGGCAGTTGCCGGGGAAGATGTTCCTGCGGAACCAATAAACTCGCAGGGGCCTTCTGCATCGCCACATCCGTGAATAGCGGAATGAGATGAAAAACATAAAAAACAACTTGAAAAAGACTCTATATGATGCAACTATTAATACAATATGAGAATCACTGTGGAAATAAATGACGCCGTGATTGATGATTTGATGAGAATAACCGGCGAAAAAATGAAGAGTCCGGCGGTCAGCAAGGCGGTTGAGGAGTTCGTGAAGCGCAAGAAGGCCAAAGAGTTTGGCCGCATGTTGCGTGAGGGAGCTTTTGATTACCCGGTGACTAATGAAGCGATTGAGAAGATGGATGTGTAGGGTATGGTCATCGTGGATTCATCGGTGTGGATCGAAGCAGCCCGTCGGCAAGGGGACCTCGCCTGCAAAGTGGCCCTGGAATCGCTACTGGACGAATATGAGGCTGCGGTGTGTTCCCCGGTGCGGCTGGAGGTCCTGGGTGGCGCCCGGAAAGAGGAGCGCAGCGGCCTGGCGGCCGGCTTTGCGGTGGTCCCATATATCGAGGTAATCGAATCGACTTGGAATCTGGCCCTGGAGAACGCGTGGCGATTGCGGGACGCGGGGTTGCAAGCACCCTGGAATGATGTGCTGATCGCCAGCGCGTCCATTGAACGCGGCTGCCGGGTCTATGCGCGGGATAAGCACTTTGAACTCATGACCCGGGCCATCGGGGTTCGGCTGTATCAGCCGGGTTACGGAGGAAGCTTCGCACCTGACTTGAGATGAAACAGTGGGAACGAAAAGAGTGGACGGACGAGGCGCTCATGGCGCTGGCTCGCGGCGGCCAAAAACACGAACGGCTCGGGGGAAAATTGGCCGTGAGCCCCACTGGCTTTCAACATGGCTATGTTTCGTCGCGTCTCTCGACGGCGCTTCTGGCATTTGCGCTCAAGCACCGTTTGGGCGTGGTTGTGGATTCAAGCACCGCGTTTCGCATGAAGAGCGGCGACTGCCTTTCGCCGGACGTCTCGTTCGTGGGGAAGGAGCGCCTGCGCGGGCGAAAGAGGATGCCCACGAAGTTCTTTCAGGGTGCGCCGGACCTGGCGGTGGAGGTCCTCTCGCCCGGGGAAAGCCGGAGAAGGCTCAGGCAGAAATTGGCGCAGTATTTCGCCAACGGGACTCTCCTGGCCTGGGTGGTGAATCCCAAAGACCGCACGGTAGAGGTCTTTGACTCGCCCGGGCACTCCCGCGCGCTGAGCGAACACGGCCAGTTGGACGGCGGCAGCGTGCTACCCCGCTTGGCGCTGCCGGTTGGAGCAATCTTCGAGATGCCGGACTTTGATTCTTGATCCCAGGGCCTCTCGGAACACCCCCCCCCACCAGGCTTTGGTTGACTTTGGCATCCTTGTCGGAACCCTTGTCGGAACCTTTGTCGAATTGGGCCGGTTTTCGACAAAGGCGGCGACAAGGGTTCCGACAAAGGCCGGGAGAGCCACCCATACTCCTTGGCAGTACGGAACACTCCTGGGGTATAAACCCCATGGGGGCGCCTGGCATTTCCTGATACGGTTGCGTCAAGTTTATTTTGGCTTGGCTAACCCATGGGTTTTGCCGGCCCAACGCAATAATGATCAAACACATGAAAACATCGTCTCTGCAAGACACTCCAATTCAAACTGCCGCTGTCCAACTGGCCCGGCTATCCGGCTCGCATGGCTATCGCTTTGAAGGTGACACGGTGCATCTCAACGCGATGTTCGCGCTCCTGGATCCGGCCGCGCATGGACTTTCCTGGGCGCTGCAACTTTGGGCCTGCCCCTCCGCGCCCGCTTGCGCCCGGGACCTCGCCGGCCACGTCGTAGCGGAAGTCGCGCTGCCGCCGATGGCTGAACTGGCCGACGAAATCGAGCACTTCGACGTGAGCGCCCCCGCGTGGCCGCCCGCCGGGGCCGGGGAGCAGGTGATGGTCCTGGTGCTCGCCTCCGGTCGCTTAGGCCAGTTCAACGACGTCCACGACCTGGCCGTTTATCCGCGCCGCGAGCAGTTCATTCAGCCGCGAATGAGGGGAAGGGTTGGCTACCACATCGAGGGCGGGCGCGTGCAAATCTCGGCTGAGCGCGTTGAGAATCCGCGCCCGGCGTCAAACCGCAGCGGCACGTTGTCGCTGGAGCTTTGGGCCTTGTCCGCGCCCTACGCGGGCGGGCGCTTTCATGGCCATCACCTGGCAGGAGTGCAAATCGGCTTCGTCAACGGCCAGGGCGAATTGGCGTTGCAGCCGATTGACGTTGCGTTTGCCGCACCGCCTGCCGGCAAGTGGCAAATCGTTCTGATGCTGCGTGAATGGACGGCGGGCGGGTTCATGACCCGTGATTTCGCCAGCTTCGCCACGCCCTTCATCTCCGCGCCAGTCGTGGAACCAGCGCCGGCCCCGGTGGCGGTGGTCGAGAGGCCCCCAGGCCCCGCCGCCGCGGCGGTTTCCTGTCTCTGCGTTGAGCCACCGGCAGCCCCGGTGGTTGAGAAGCCCTCCGTTCCCGCGGTCGAAACGGCCGTCGCGCCTGCCGTTGCGAGCGCACTCGCGCCGGTGACTGCAACCGCCCCCGCGCAAGAGGCTGCGCAGGCTGCGGCGCCCGTCTCGCCGGCGAGCGCGCCTGCGGATGCTTCCGCAAAACGCGTCTCCGTGAATGCTGCGCGCGTTGAGGAGTTGGCCGCCGTGAATGGCCTTTCCACCAAACTCGCCCAAGGCATTGTGAAGAAACGTCCCTTCGCCTCGCTTGACGAGCTTCGCCGAGTCAAGGGACTTGGGGCAAAGCTCCTGGCCAAAGTCCGCTCCAGCCTGAAGCTCTGAGTTGAGGACTCGTGCAATAACAAAGTCGGAAATCTGAATGCCTGGGGTGGATCGTGAAGCGTGAGAGCGCGGAGAGTGGCGAGTGCGGCGATGCCTCCACGCTCCGGACGCCGCAGGCTGCTAACTGAACCTCACTGTCGGATTGCCGTCGAGGCGTTTGGACAAGTCGATGGGGTCGCCAACGGCGACCTCGCGCGGGTTCACCTGGTAGGCCCAGACATCAAAATGGGTCAGGTTGGCCTCGCCGTAGATCGTCGCGAAGGCGCCGTCCACGGCGTCTGCGCCGTGGGCGACCTTGACGCGGCCAATGCGCGGGATATTGTAGCGCGCATCGAAGGTGAACCACTCCCGCCCCAGATACACTTCGCAATAGGCGTGGAAATCCATCGGTGTCCCCGGATTAATGCAGCCAATGTCCGGCAAGTGTCCGGTCACGTAGCGGGCGGGCAGATTGAACGCGCGGCACAGCGCGATGGCCACATGGGCAAAATCGCGGCAGACGCCGTAGCGCCGTTCGATGACCTCGGAGGCGCAGAGGTCGGAACGGCCGGACGCGAAGCGGTATTGAATATTATTGTGGACCCAATCGCAGATGGCCTGCGCGCGCGGCAGGCCATGGGGGATCTGTCCGAATTGGTTCCAGGCAAAATTCATCAGCTTGTCCGAGTCGCAATAGCGGCTCGGCAATGTGTAGCGCAAGACCTCAGAAGGAAGCTCTCCCACCGGCAATACGTTTCCCGGCACCTCCCGGCTGTCGGGCAGGGAGGACACGGCGACCAGGGCATCGTGGCGGATTTCGTTGCGCCCCGGCATGAACATCGAGCGGTAAGTGGTGTTGCCGTGGCTGTCCTGGAACTCGTACGACGGCAGACCGATGCCAAACGACACTCTCTCCTGCATCACGCGCACGCCGGCCTCGAGCCGCGGTTTCAGCACGAACAGGACAAATGTCGGCACGGAGGTTTCATAAACCAGATTGCAGCCGACCCGCACCGCAATGTTCAAGGAGGCCCATTCAACAGTCATTTTGCTATCCTATATTAAACCACTTTCTCCCAAAGCTCAAATCCTCTCGGAAATCCCTGGGGTATGAACCCCATTGGAGGAATTCGCGTTTGCTGGTAGAAAAATGGTCAAGCTTATTTTGCCTGACAATTGAGCGCTTCGTGACGGTGGAAGTCTGCTCCGGGCGCTTACTGAGAGTCGTCTTATGTCCATGAATTTTGCGAGCTACCAAGTCGATGGCTTCTATGATGAGATGCTGGCGGGCCCGAAGGCGGCGCGCCCTTGCGCGCAGAACCTGATGCAGACCATCCAATCGCTTCCGCCGGGTGAATTTGAGCGGCGGCAAGCGGCCGCCGAGCGCGCACTGATGCAGATGGGGATTACTTTCAACGTGTATGGGGAGCAGGCCGGGGTGGAGAAGATATTCCCATTCGACATCGTTCCGCGGATTGTCTCGGCCGCCGAATGGAGCCGGTTGGAGAAGGGCCTCAAGCAGCGGATTCACGCGCTGAACCTGTTCATCGACGATCTTTACCACGATCAGAAGATCCTCAAAGCCGGAGTGGTACCGCGCGAGATCATCCTGACGGCGAAATCTTTTCGCAAGCAACTCATCGGCTGGAAGCCGCCGCGCGGCATCTGGTGCCATATCACGGGCACGGACCTGGTTCGGCACAGCGACGGTGAGTTCTACGTGCTGGAGGACAACCTCCGCTGTCCCTCCGGGGTTTCGTACGTGCTGCAGAACCGGCAGGTGATGAAGAGTCTCTTTCCCAAAGTTTTCGGCACGTCCAAGGTGCGGCCGGTCCAAAACTACCCGCTCAAGCTGCGCGACATGCTGGAGTTCCTGGCGCCGGAGGCCGTCGCCACGCCGCACGTGGTGCTGCTGACGCCCGGCAGCTACAACTCCGCATATTTCGAGCATTCCTTCCTTGCCCAACAGATGGGCGTCGAGCTTGTCGAAGGGCGGGACCTGGTGGTGGAGGACGGCCAGGTGCTGATGCGCACGACCAAGGGCTTTGAGCGCGTGGATGTCATTTACCGGCGGATTGACGACGATTTCCTCGATTCGAAGTGCTTCCGGGCCGATTCGATGCTCGGGGTGCCGGGCCTGATGGAGGCCTACAAGGCCGGCAACGTGGCGCTGGCCAACGCCCCCGGCACCGGCGTCGCCGATGACAAGGTGGTCTATGCCTACGTGCCGCGCATCGTGAAGTACTATTTGGGGGAGGAGATGATCGTGCCGAACGTGCCGACCTACATTTGCGCCGAGGAAAAGGACCTGCGCTACACGCTGGACAACCTCGAGAAGCTCGTCGTCAAGGCCGCCAACGAATCGGGCGGCTACGGGATGCTCGTCGGTCCTCACTCGACCAAAGGGCAGCGCGCCGAGTTCGCGGAGAAGGTGAAGGCCGATCCGCGCAACTACATCGCCCAACCCACGCTGGCGCTGTCGCGCGTGCCGACGATCTGCGCCGATCACCTGGAGGGCCGCCATGTGGACCTGCGTCCTTACATTCTCTACGGGAAGGAGATTTTCGTCCTGCCCGGCGGCCTCACGCGTGTCGCGCTCAAGAAGGGCTCGCTCGTGGTGAACTCCTCCCAGGGCGGCGGCAGCAAAGACACCTGGGTCCTGGCGGATTCGGAGACTGTTGAGCGCGAGGGAAGCAATGGCCATGCGGTGCCGCTCTCGAAGGGAGGGTTGCCCTTGCGTTCAAGGGCGCCTGGCGAGGACCGGATCGTGGACATGTCTATGCTCGGCTCGAAAGGAGGATTGGCATTATGCTCAGCCGCGTAGCCGATTCGGTTTATTGGATGAGCCGTTACATCGAACGCGCCGAGAACGTGGCGCGGTTTGTGGATGTGAACATCCAGCTCATGCTCGACGCGCCCGAGGGCCAGGACCAGCAGTGGGAGCCCCTGGTGGCCATTACGGGCGACCACGAGGAGTTTGCCCGGCGCTATGGCGCCGCCACCGAGAGCAACGTCATCAAGTTCCTCACCTTCGACGGCGAGAACCCCAACTCGATCTTCTCCTGCGTGCGCGCCGCGCGGGAAAATGCCAGGAGCGTTCGCGAGATCATTTCATCGGAGATGTGGCTCCAGTTGAACCGCTTCTACCTGATGGTCAACTCCGCCGCGCAGCAGCGCGGGGGGCTGGACCAGCACGAGGGGTTCTATGACGAAGTCAAGCAGGCCAGCCACCTCTTCACCGGCGTCACCGACGCCACAATGACCCAGTCCGAGGCGTGGCACTTCAGCCGGCTCGGACGGATGGTTGAGCGCGCCGACAAGACCTCGCGCATCCTCGACGTGAAATACTTCCTCCTGCTCCGCTCGGTCGAGGAGGTGGGCACGGCGTTTGACGGCGTGCAGTGGATTGCCGTGCTCCGCTCGGCTTCGGCCTTCGAGATGTATCGCAAGCGCCATGGCCGGATTTCGCCCCGTGGGATCGTCGAGTTCCTGATGCTCGACCGGGAGTTTCCGCGCGCGACTCAATTCTGCCTGATGGCCGCCCGGGATTCGCTCCACGCCATCAGCGGCACGCCGCTGGGCACGTTCCGCCATGCGCCGGAGAAACTGCTGGGCCAGCTCTGCTCGGACCTTTCGTTTATCGGTGTGGACGAGGTGATGCAGTACGGCCTTCACGAGTATCTCGACGAATTGCAGACCAAACTCAACCAGGTTGGCCAGGGCATCGTCGAGACGTTCTTCGCCTTCAAAACCCCGCAACCGGGCAAGAGACCGGTGCTCTCCGCCGTGCAGTAGGCGGCGAGTTGGCCAATTCAGAAAAGTCGAACGCCGAAAGGAATCCTAACTCATGTCCATCCACGTCGCCCTCCACCACAAGACACACTACCGCTACGACCGTCCGGTGAGCCTTGGCCCGCAGGTCGTGCGGTTGCGGCCCGCCCCGCATTGCCGCACCCGCATCCTGAGCCACTCATTGCGCGTCACGCCCGCGAAACACTTTCTCAACTGGCAGCAGGACCCGCAGTCCAACTACCTGGCCCGCCTCATCTTCCCGGATCAAACCCGTGAGTTCCTCGTCGAGGTGGACCTCGTGGCCGAGATGGCTGTGCTCAACCCCTTCGACTACTTCCTCGAACCCGAGGCGGAGCGGTTTCCCTTCAAGTACGACAAATCCCTCGACCACGAACTGGCGCCCTTCCGGCTCAAAGACCCGCCCACGCCGCTCCTGGGGAAGTTCCTGGGCGGCGTCAAGCGCGAACTGCTCGGCCCCGCCGGCCCCGCCCAGGAGACCAACGACCCGCGCCCGCGAACCAATGACTTCCTGGTCGCCCTGAACCAGCGCCTTTGGCGCGACATCAAGTATGTCATCCGCCTGGAACCCGGCGTGCAAACACCCGAGGAGACGCTTGCCCAAGGCAGCGGCTCGTGCCGCGACTCGGCCTGGTTGCTTTGCACGTTGCTGCGCCACCTCGGCCTGGCCGCGCGATTTGTGAGCGGCTATCTCATCCAACTGGCGGCGGACACCAAGTCCTTGGACGGCCCGAGCGGGCCGGAGCGCGATTTCACCGATCTGCACGCCTGGTGTGAAGTGTATCTGCCTGGCGCCGGCTGGGTCGGCCTCGACCCGACCAGTGGCCTGCTCGCCGGGGGTGGCCACATCCCGCTGGCCGCGACGCCCGACCCGCAAAGCGCCGCGCCCATTACCGGCGCCGTGGACGCCTGCGAGTGCGACTTCAGCTTCGAGATGAACGTCGCGCGCATCTACGAATCACCGCGCGTCACCAAGCCTTACACCGAAGAGCAATGGCGCGAAATCGAATCGCTGGGCCGCCGGCTCGACACCGAACTAGCCCGGCAGGATGCCCGCTTGACCATGGGCGGCGAGCCGACCTTCGTCAGCATTGACGACATGGAAGGGGCGGAGTGGAGCACCCTCGCCCTCGGTCCGATGAAGCGTTGTCTGGCCGACAGTCTCATCAAGCGTCTCAAGCGCCGTTTCGCCCCGGGCGCGTTGCTCCATTACGGCCAGGGCAAGTGGTATCCGGGCGAATCGCTGCCCCGCTGGGCTTTCGCTTGCTATTGGCGCAAGGACGGACAGCCGGCTTGGGAAAACGAGTCGCTCTTCGCCGACGAGGCAAAAAACTACGGCTTCGGGGAAAAGCGCGCCGAGCAATTCATCTGCGCGCTGGCTGAGCGTCTGGGCTGCGGCAGCCAGTGGGTCATGCCGGCATTCGAGGACGCCTGGTATTACCTCTGGAAAGAGCGCCGGCTGCCCACAAACGTGGACCCATTCAAGTCCAACCTGAGAGAGGAGGAGGACCGCGCCCGCCTGGCGAAGGTCTTCGAGCAGGGCCTCGACAAGACGGTCGGCTTCGTGCTGCCGCTGCGCCGCGGAGAGCAGGGCGGCGCGCCCTGCTGGATAAGCGGATCGTGGTTTCTGCGCCCCGAACGATGCTACCTTATCCCCGGAGATTCGCCCTTGGGTTTTCGTCTGCCGCTGGATTCCATTCCCTGGGCCAGTGCAGGGGACCGTCCTTCAATCATCGAACGCGACCCCCTCGAGGCACGGCCGCCGCTGCCACCACGCCAGGCCTTCCTGGCAACCCCCCGCCCGAGCCTGGCTCATGTCCGCCAGGATCTCGCCAATCGCCCGGCCGATTTGGGGGCCGCAGCGGAAACCGATTCGCCGCTGCGCCAGCCGCGCCGTGGCGAATCGGCCGGGTGGATAGCGCGGACGGCGCTGTGCGTCGAGCCGCGCCAGGGGCGGCTGCACGTCTTCATGCCGCCGGCGGCCATGCTGGAGGATTACCTGGAGTGTATCGCCGCCGTAGAGGACACCGCCGCGCGGTTGGACACACCCGTAGTCATCGAGGGCTACACGCCGCCGCATGACCCGCGGTTGAACGTCCTGAAGGTGACGCCCGATCCCGGCGTCATCGAGGTCAACATGCATCCGACCTCGTCCTGGGATGAAATGGTGCGGCAGACGGAAGGACTCTACGAAGAGGCGCGGCTTTCGCGGCTTGGCACGGAGAAATTCATGCTGGACGGACGCCACACCGGCACCGGCGGCGGCAACCACATCGTCATCGGCGGTCCCACGCCGGCGGACAGCCCGCTGTTGCGCCGGCCCGACTTGCTGCGCTCGTTGCTGACCTACTTCCAGAACCACCCCTCGCTCTCGTTTCTCTTCAGCACCCAGTTCATCGGCCCGACCAGCCAAACCCCGCGCATCGATGAGGCGCGAAACGATTCGCTCTACGAACTTGAGGTCGCTTTCCGGCAGGTTCCGGACCGCGCGGCCTGCCCGCCACCGTGGCTTGTGGACCGTCTGTTCCGCCACCTGCTGATTGACGCCAGCGGCAACACGCACCGCGCGGAGTTCTGCATCGATAAACTCTATTCGCCCGAGACGGCCAACGGGCGCCTGGGCCTGCTGGAGATGCGCGCCTTCGAGATGCCGCCCCACGCCCGCATGAGCCTTGCGCAGCAACTCCTCCTGCGCACCCTCATTGCGAAGTTCTGGGAGCAGCCCTGCAAGAACCGCCTCGTCCGGTGGGGCGCCGGCATCCACGATCGCTGGATGCTGCCGCACTTCGCCTGGAGCGATTTGGCCGATGTGATCGAAGACCTCCAAAGCAGCGGCTACTCGATGAAACTCGATTGGTTCGCGCCGCACTTCGAGTTTCGCTTCCCGGAAGTCGGCGATGTCGACGTGAAGAACATCCACGTGGAGCTCCGCCAGGCGCTCGAGCCGTGGCACGTCCTGGGCGAAGAACCCGGCCCCGGCGGCACCGTCCGCTATGTGGACTCGAGCGTGGAGCGCGTGCAGGTCAAGGCGCGCGGGCTGGTGGATTCACGCCATGTCATCTGCGTCGGCGGCACCGCCATACCGCTCCACCCCACCGGCACCAACGGCGAATATGTTGCCGGCGTCCGCTACCGCGCCTGGCAGCCCCCAAGCTGCCTCCATCCGGGCATCGGCGTCCACGCGCCGCTGGTGTTTGACATAGTGGACACCTGGACCGGCCGGAGTATCGGCGGCTGCACTTACCACGTCGCGCACCCCGGCGGCCGGCACTACGAGACGTTCCCCGTCAACTCCTACGAGGCGGAAAGCCGCCGGCTCGGGCGTTTCTTCCGCTTTGGCCATACCCCGGGGCCGATGCAGCCCCGCATCCCGCCGGCGAATCGCGACTTTCCATTTACACTGGACCTGCGTAATGTGTGAGCGAGCCGCCGGAGGTGAGATAATGTTCGCCGACGGCTTCGTCGCCATGCACTCCGCCGAAACCCAATTACGCCACGCGCCGCCGCAGGCCGGGGCCGCGTGGGACGAACTGCACGCGCCATCCGGCGAGGTTCGTCTGCAGTGGCGGCCGCTAATGGCGTCGCTCGAGGCCCTCGGGCGCGACGAACTTGCCATCCGCGTCCAGAACGGGCGCCGCATCTTGCGCGAGCACGGCGTGAGTTGCCTCTCGTCGGGCGCGGACGGAGAGCGCGAGGTGCAGTGGGAACTGGACTGCATCCCGTTGGTTATCGGCGCGGCCGAGTGGCGCGAACTCGAGGCCGGGCTTGTCCAACGGGCGCGGTTGCTCAATCTCATCCTGGGGGACCTCTTCGGCGTGCAGCGCCTGGTGCGCGACGGTCTTATGCCCGCGCCCCTCATTTACGCCAACCCCGGCTATCTCCGGGCCTGCCAGACGGTCCGCGTGGCCGGTGGAAACTACCTCCATCTCTACGCCGCCGATGTTGCGCGAGGGCCTCAGGGGCGGTGGCGGGTGCTGGCAGACCACACGCAGGCGCCGGCCGGATTCGGTTTTGTGCTGGAGAACCGCAGGGTCCTCTCGCGCGTACTGCCGGAGGTGCTGCAGGCGATGCGCCCGCGTTCGCTCTCGGAGACCTTGCGCATCCGCCGCGAGGCGTTGCGCCGGCTCGCGCCCTCCGAAACCGACAACCCGGCCATCGTGCTGCTGACGCCCGGCCCGCGCAACGAATCCTACTTCGAGCACGCGTACCTGGCGCGTATGCTGGGCTTCACGCTCGTCGAGGGCGGGGACCTCACCGTGCGCGACCATCGTGTTTTTCTCAAGACCCTCGATGGCCTCCGCCCGGCGGACGTGATTCTGCGCTGCGTGACCGATGCCTTCTGCGATCCGCTGGCCTTGCGCTTCGAGTCGCCGCTGGGCGTGCCCGGACTCGTCGAGGCCACTCGCGCCGGCCGCATTTCCGTCGCCAACGCGCTCGGCTCGGGCCTTGTGGAAAGCCCGGCCTTTCTCCCCTTTCTGCCGGGCCTGGCGGCGCATCTATTGGGCGAGGAGTTGAGACTTCCTTCCGTGGCGACCTGGTGGTGCGGCCAGCCGCGCGAGCGAAAATTCGTCGAGGAGCACATCGATGAATTGTTTCTCCGCCCCGCCTTTTCAGCCGCCGGCCCGCTGGCGGAGCCGGGCCTGCTGGCAAATGAAAGCCGCGCCCAATGGGTTTCCCGCCTGCGCGAGCTTCCGCACGAGTTCGTGGGCCAGGAACAAGTCCGGCTTTCCCGGGCGCCGGCCTGGCCGAAAGATTCCCGGCCGATCATCGTCCGCGTCTTCGTCGTGTTCGACGGGCAGGACTTATTCGCCGTGCCGGGAGGCCTGGCGCGCATGGTCGAGCACGACGCCCTGGCGACAGCGACGCTTCCGCTGACCGGCGGTTGCAAGGACGTCTGGGTCCTGTCCGACGACACAGAAAGCCCGGCCGCTCCGGCCCTGGTCGCGACGCCCGCGCCCGCCCTCGAACGTCTTGCCTCGGACCTCCCAAGCCGCACGGCGGAGAACCTTTTCTGGCTGGGCCGCTACACCGAGCGTTTGGAGCAGCTTCTCCGGCTGTGCCGTTCGGCCCTGGGCCATCTGGCGGACGACCCCGCCAGCGGCCAGTCCGCGGCCCTCGCGGAGTTGCTGGGCCGCCTCGGCCTGGCCCCCTCACCCGAGGCCGGCCGTGCCGCGCCCGAACGGCTCCAGAAGGACCTGCTGGCGGTCCTTTACGACCATACCCGAAACCCAGGCGTCCGCGGGCTCCTCAAGCGCATCCAGACCTCCAGCTTCAGCGTCCGCGATCGGCTTTCCGGCGACACTTGGTACATTCTGAACCGGCTCAATTTCGATGCGGAGCAGCGCCCCGGGCCTCTGCCGCTGGTTCTGGCCGGCTCGGTGCTCAACACGCTCGTGTTGGACCTCGCGGTGTTCAGCGGGATGGAGATGGAAAACATGACGCGCGGCCACGGCTGGGTCTTTCTCGACCTCGGACGGCGGATCGAACGCGGCATCGCCGTTGCCCGCCTGGTCGAGGCGGCCCTGCGCTGCGTCGGGACGCGCGAGCTTCTGCTCGAGTCCCTGCTCGAAATCGCCGACAGTGTCATCACCTATCGCCGGCGCTACTTTGCCGAACCGCGCATTGCCGGCGTGCTGGACCTGCTGTTGTTCGACCCAGCCAATCCGCGCGCCTTGGCGTTCCAGCTCAGCGTGCTCGAGCGCCACGCCGCCAACCTCCCCGCCGGACCGAACCCGGAGGGAGTCGCGCAGTTCCAGCAACGTCTGGCAGCGCTGGCCGGCAAGCTGGTTCGCACGTCGGTGGAGGAATTTGACACCGAGGCGGGCGCGGGCGCCGTTGCCGAACGGTTGGCGGGCCTGGCGGCGGACCTGGGCGGTCTCTCTGAGCTGCTCACTCATGTCTATTTCAGCCACATCGTCCCCCGGGTGAGTTGAGGAGCCGGAAATGAAAACGCACCTTTTCGACATCACCCACACCACGACTTACGACTACCAATCGCCGGTGACCGTGGCGCATCATTTGCTGCGGTTGGCGCCGCGGCGGTTGCCGCGGCAATTGAGGCTCGCTCACGAGGTTTTCTTCGAGCCGGCGGCCACGTCCTCCAGCAATCAGACGGACTACTTTGGCAACGAAGTCGTCTTCGTCATTTTCGAGGGCGCGCACCGGCGGTTGCGCGTCACCGCCCGCAGCCGGGTGGCGGTCGGGGCTGCCTTCATTCCGGAGGCCGCCGAGACACCCTCCTGGGAAAGCGTCCGCGGCTTATGCCGGAGGGACCTATCGGTGCCCGTCCTGGAGGCCAGCGAATTCACTTTCGCCTCCCCGCTCGTGCCGCTCGATGCGCCTTTTGCCGACTACGCCAGGCAATCCTTCCCCGCCCAACGCGCCATACTCGACGCGGTGCTCGACCTAACCGCGCGCATTCACCGCGACTTCAAGTTCGATGCGACAGCCACGACCGTTGCCACTCCGTTGGCCCAGGTGCTCGAGGAGCGCCGCGGCGTCTGCCAGGACTTCGCGCACTTGCAGATTGCCTGCCTGCGCGCGCTGGGCCTTCCGGCCCGCTATGTCAGCGGCTACCTCGAAACCATGCCCCCGCCCGGACAAGCCAAACTCATCGGGACCGATGCCTCGCACGCCTGGCTTGGCTTCTTCTGCCCCGGCCTCGGGTGGATTGACGTGGACCCCACCAACAACATCCTGCCGTCGCTCCAGCACATCACGCTGGCTTTGGGCCGCGATTACAGCGATGTCAACCCCATCCGCGGGGTGCTCGTCGGCGGCGGCGAGCACACCCTGAGGGTCGCCGTCGATGTCCTCGCCCTGGGCGAGGCGGATGACGAGGCATTCCGCCAGGACGTGTGAGAAAGCAACACGCTACGCGCCCGTCAGACTCAAGCTTCCCCTCGGGACAGTCGGAGCTCGCACTTTTGCACGCCAACGGCGTGCGGGCATATCAGCCCAGGGTAACACCCTGGGAAACCAGCCAGCCCGCCCTGCAAGGCGGGCGACCGTGCTGGTGCGGACGCATGGGTTCGAGTAACACCCTGGGAAACCAGCCAGCCCGCCCTGCAAGGGCGGGGGTAGCTCAGATGACATGCGCCCATTCAGGGCGCTTGAGTGTCGTGGAGGGCCGGCCTTCCCAGGGTGTTACCCTGGGCTGATATGCTGCGCGCTTTCAGCGCGCTGCCCGTGGGAGAGTCGGTCCGAAGCACGAATGCCAAAATCACAAGCTCTTGGGCCATTTTCGCCCGCTAACTACTTCGACAATGTCAAGTTTCCTCGATGGCACGGAATGCGGTTGGGGCGGTCGGCATGGCGAAGCCTCTGGAGTGCGTCGTCTCATTAACACCGTGGCTTCAGCCCGGTGTCAAGAGGCGCCTGGGGCCTCGCAACCGTTTCAACGGTTTGGCTGGGAGCGCGGAAAGCCGTTAAAACGGCTGGGACGGCTCGCCGCATACATACACCGCGCTAAAGCGGCGGTGCTAATGAGAGCTCAGCGGCTGGCGTGTGAAAAAGTGCGGACTGGGGTGCTTTCCTCTGTTCGCGTATTGCGTATGCAAACCTCTCGGCACCGAAACACCGGATTGATAGCTTGCCGCGCTGAGTGACTATATCAATTCCTTTCATTACAAATCTGAAGCGGATTTGAACCTCCGAAATAACCGCAAGCGGAATTTCGTAGCAGCAGTCGCCGACGGCTAGAGCGCGGTCCAGCCCGTGGGGTCGAAACCCGATCCTCGTTTCGTAAAGGGTCGCCGTGCCGCCAAGCCATAGTCCCCCCGTCATCTTCTTCATTCTCTCCAACACAGCTTCATTAGCGAGAGACTTGAAGCGGGGCCGAATTTCCGCATCCGGAACGAGTACGCTGGCGAACTTCTTTGCAATGACTCTCTCCCTACAAGGCCTTCGTTCCCGATGGGTAACTGTGGTTGAGCCTGTAGGGGCCGCCGGGCGAGACTCCAGGCCCCAGGGAAACCGCTCACGCATCAGCCATTTTTTGAAACGAGGGTCGCTCGGTTCGGGCAACGGCTCCCGCACGATGTCGCGGAACTGGCCGATGAGCCGGGTTTCGCATACCCCGGAGGCCCCCTTAATCCAAGGCATCGCAAAGGGATGGCACTTCAGCTCGTCGATTCCGCTGAGCCGCTTGCAAGATCCCCACGCGAGCCAAAGCCGCCAGAGCAAATAACATCAGAGCCGGCGCCGTACCGGGCGCTGCCTGCGCAAGGCCACCCGCAACTCTCGTTCGATCAGCGGCAGGCAAGCCATGGCACTTGCGTCTTGTTGATGGGACGCCGGTCATTGACGGCTGAAATCTGCCGGCGCGTACTTCTCATTCATGACAATGTTTTCGCGTGTTTGGGTGAAAACAACGCCCGATTCGAGGCCTGATTTGATGGTGCCTTGCACCTGTTTCATGACCGCCTGCATCTGCGGTCTCATAGCGGCAATGGCCTCGGGCGTGGCCGGCTTGTGCTGCATTTCCAGGGACTTTTTTATCGCTTCATCAATCGCTTGATCACTGGGCGGCGCGCTGGATTGGACCTTTTCCACGTACCTGGCGCGGCATTGGTGAATGAGAAAATCCCGTTTGCCGATCCAAAGCATCGCGGATTCTGTTCCTGATTTGCCCTTCGCCGGCAATTTGGACAAGTCCATTTCGCTCGACAGAACATAGCAATCAACGTCACCCACCTTCGCGTCGTTCTCCTTCTTGAGTGGATAGCGGCCTGACATGGCGGGAGCAACGAGAAGATCACCGAGGTCCTGATCAAAGAAAGCCCCGGGTATCGTCGATGCGGCAGACCATGCAAACCCCGCGGCCTGAGCCAAGGCGCTCTTCATGCTTTGCATCTTTTGAGGTTTGGCGTTTTTCTCCTGTCCGGCGGCCGTGGCCAGCAAATAATCTCCGCTGCCATCAGACCAAACAGCCCCGGTGAGTCCCGTTCCCTGCGTCCAATCAATCCGATACAGGTTGGGCCGTTGCAATCGAGTGTTGAAGGTGAGCGTGATATTTTGGCCGGCCATTTCCATACCCACTGTCCCGCTATCGCTGTAGCTGGAAAGGGCGGCGTAGGCCTGGCGCGATTTCGCGGCAATTTCCTCCGCTGTCGCGTTCCGGCCGCCGCCGGTTTGAGAGACCGCCATCCTTACCCCGGCACCCGCCAGCAAGGCTGCTACACCCACGCCCACGGCACATGTGACTTTTAACCAAGTCGTCTTCGTTGTCGTCTTCATCGTTCCTTTCACTGAGTTGCTTTCACAGGGGTCATTTCGAGCCGTTGATTCCCATCTTGGTCCAGATGTCGTTGGCAGCTTTGACTTGAAGAGCTTGCTGTTGGCGGTAGGTTTCCAACTGCGTTGGCGTCAGCACGGACTCCAGCGCCTTGGTTTTCTGGTCGAGAGTCCCCTGCATGACCCCCTGCATAACGTCGGCGAGGTTTGTGGAGGCCGGCGCAGAGGCCGGCACTGCCTTGCCGGTCAGTTGGTTGAGGCCCACATCATAGAGGGCGGCAAAAGCCCGATCCTCTTGCTCGGGTGTCAGGCCGAGGGTGGATTCCAGACCGAGCAGTTCGCTGTTGGCCGCCATGCGCGCATTGTGCTCGGCTTCCTCCTGTTTGTAGTTTGGATAGGCCGCTCGCTGGTCCGGAGTCAGCAGCGCCTTGATTTGCTCGTCCGGATTGCCCGCGTCCTTGGCCATGCTGGTGATTTCATTCATGTTATACGTTCCCGAAAAGGCCTGCTCCATCCCCGCCGACATCAACTGCGCCTGCCGCATCAGGATGTCGCGGGCGGCCTTGGCTTGTTCCGGAGTCAGGTGCAGGGTGGCGGTCATGCGGGACAACTGGCCCTCGACCTGCTGTTCCATGGCTAGCTTCATGCTGTTCTTCATCAGGTCACCCATCGGCCCAGAGACTGGCGTGGCGCCGGAGCCGCTTGCCTGCCGCGCAAGCTGCGCCCTTAATGTCTCCGCCTCCGCATTCGCCCGCCGTGCTACCCCGGCCATCCCGCGCAAGCGGAGCAGTTCGGGCTGAGTTTGCGCCTTCCATTGGCGCAAGCCCTCCAACTCGCCTTGGCTGGCCTGGAGCGGATGCAAGCGCGCCGCCTCGTCGCGCAAGGCGGCAACCTCGGCTTCCTGCGCGCGCGCTTCTTCCTTTTGCTGCGCGCGCAACTGTGCGTTTTCGGACCGCACGCGCTCGAGGCGCATTTCCTGCCAGACGGGCACGGCGGTAGCGGCGACGGCCAGGGCGGTGATCAGACCGACTTGAACCTTGGTTATGCTCATAAGTTTCATCAGGGTCATCGTGGTGGAACCGGCGGCCGCTCCGCTCGCCAGCGCTGTGCTTGCGATGGTCGCCGCCAGGGCTGCCGGGGGCGGAGTGACGACGCCGATCGCCAATGCGGCGGCCAAACCGGAGGCGGTCGAGGTGATGCCGCGCCGCTCGAGCAGCCCGCGGAGCTTCTCCAGCGCCCGGTCTGCCCGCATCCGGGCCGCGTTCTCATTGAGTCCGAGCCGCGCGCCCACCTCGCGCAAGGTCCGGTCTTCCAGGAAGCGGAGCACCACGACGGCGCGGTCCGCCTCTTTCAATTCGTGGAGGGCGTCATCGAGCACCGGCCAAACCCGCTGCCATGCCTCGTTGGGCAGGTCCTCCGACAGCAACTCATTCATACTTTGGGCCATCTCCTCCCGGCGTCGGCGGTGTTGCTCGGCGCGCCGCAAATTCGCAGCCCGATGGCGGACCGTGGTGTAGAGCCACCCCGCCAGCGAGGGATGGCCCAGGAGCCTGGGAGCTTTGCGCGCCAGTTCTGTGAACACCGCCTGCGAAACGTCTTCCGCCAGCGCCCCGTCGCCCCCCGTCTCCCTCAGCGCCGACGAATAGACCAGGTTCAAGTGCTCACGCACCAGTTCGGTGAAGGCGCTCTCGGAGCGTTCCTCAACATACCGCCGCAGTAATTCCGTGTCGTTACTCATCTGCCTTCATAGAGGATATGTGCGCCGGAAGCCAAAACCGCACAAGAAAATGCCCGGTACGACTAAAAAACAGTCTGCAGCGGCCGAATGCCTTTCACGGGTTTGCGCATAGGGCCCGCCAGAGGATCAGCCGCTCGGTCATTCTTGCCTTGGGCAGTTTTAATTGCGAGCTTCGCGCCGGGATTCTATTGTGAAGGCGTGCCAACCGTGTTCATCCAGAACGGGTATCGGGTCAGCTTCTATAGCTACGACCTGGCCGAAAGGATACATGTGCATGTTTTCAAAGGCGGCAGTGAGTGCAAGTTCTGGCTGGACGACTTCACTCTCGCGTTCAACCACCGCTTCAAGCCGAACGAGGTCGCGGAAATCCGCCGAATTCTGATGGAACGGCGGGCGGAGATCGTCGAGCGTTGGCTTGAACATGGCCGGAATGCAGGGTAATCTCTCGCTGGCAATATGCAAGCGCCGCCGCTCATTTCCGAAGTGCTGGTCACAGACGAACTGCTTGGCTTTCATTTAGAGGACGGGCGGTTCATCAGCGTGCCGATTGGATTCTATCCAACGCTGGCGTTGGCAACGCCAGAAGAACGAAGCCGCTTCGAGATAAACGGTTCCTCGGTCTATTGGCCAGACCTGGATGTGGACATCGGGGTTGAGGGCTTGCTGGCGGGGGCGCGGGAACATCACTTTTACGCGCGCAAGGCTATCGAGCGCGCCGTTCGCTTGGGTCGCCTGCCCAAGACCGCTTTGGAACGGAGTCCCCCCGTTCCCTTCCGGTCCATCTGAGGGCCACCGATCACCGCGCCAGGAAGGCGCGATGCTCGGGGGTGTCGAGGCCGCGCCGCACCGCCGCCAGGACCGCTTTCATGTCCCCGTCCAGCAACGCGCCGGCGTCGAGCCAGAGACCGGGAAAGACACCGCTCTTGAGCAGGCCGTCGTCCACCGCCGTCAGTTCCTGATATTCGCCCTGGCGCAAGGCCCACCAGAAGAGGCAATGCTCGCCCGTAATCCAGGCCAGGTATTCACAGACGCCATTGCGGCGGTAGGCGCCCTTCTTCTGGTGCAGGTCATAAGCGCGGGCACTGCCGACGATTTCCACGGCCAACTCGGGGGCGCCCTCGATGTAATCATCGGCCGAAGCGAAGAAACGTGCCGCTTGACCCGCCCGTCCTCGTCTGGCAGCATGGGAAAAGAATTCCGGACAACCAGAGGTCCATTATGAGCATTGCATTTGGCATCGCGGTCGGATTCGTGGCGTGGTTCCTGGTGCGCTACATGGTCGCCGGGATATACACGGTGAACCAGAGCGAGCGCGCCGTGAAGACCCGTTTCGGGCGCGCCGAGCGGGTGGGCTACGCCACCACGCTTCAAGACCCTATCGCCGAGCATCTGCGCCCGGAGGAGAAGGAGCGTTACCGCTATCCGCAGGTGCGCGTGATCCCGCCCGGCGGCCCCTATTTCAAATGGCCCTGGGAGAAGGTCCACAAGGTTTCCGTCGCCACTCAAACGATCAACATGGCCTACGACCCGGAGACCCCGTCCGCCAACCGGGACGGCACGATTCTCGAGGCGGTCACCAAGGACCAGCTCAACACCGGCCTGACGGGCCAGATCCGCTACCGGGTCTCCGAGAAGAACCTGTATGCCTATCTGTTCGGCGTGAAGCGCCCGATCGTTCACGTGATGGGCTACTTCACCTCGGTCCTGCGCGAGCGCATCGCCAACTTCGAGGCCCCGCCGCCTCCGGCCCTGGCGCCCGCCGCCGCGGGCGTGCCGACGCCGGAGATAGCCACGGCGGCGATGGGAGTTTCGATCAACGACCTGCGGAAAAACCTGCGCGACATCAACGAGCACATGGACCAGGAGTGCAAGTCCTCCGAGGCCCGCTACGGCATCGCGCTGGAGGCCTCGCTCATCACGGGCATCGATCCTCCACGCGACGTCGAGGCCGCCCTGGCGGCCATCAACACGGCCTATAACCAGGTCTCCTCGGACATCAGCCTCGCCCAGGCCGGCGCCGATCAGAAGATGGTCCAATCCAGAACGGCCGTCGAGATCGAGACCCTCAAGGCCCAGGCGGAGGTCGAGCCGCTCAAGGCGCTGGCGGCCCAGTTGCGCCTGCTCAAGCAGAGCGGGCCTGACGCCCTCCCGGCTTATCTGCGCAACGTGCGCCTCAAGCTGTTCAGCGAGGCCCGCCGCGTCATCCTGGAGGTGCCCCATGTTTGATTTCCTCGTCGCCGCCGTGGCCGCTTTCATAGCCCCGTTCCTGCTGGGGCCGCTCCTCTCGGGGTTCTGCCGCGCCTTTGGTTTTTACACCGTCCTTGCCGAGCAGGAGTGCAAAGTCTATGTCCTGCTTGGCAAAGTGGCCGCGGTCCTGAACGAGCCGGGCCTGCACCTGCTCTGGTTCAAGCTGGGCTGGAAGGCCCCGTTCATCAATTCCCTGGGCAAGTGCTACACCCTGGACATGCGGCTGGATCAGGAATACCTCCGCAGCCAGCCCGTCAATTCCGAGGAAGGCGCTCCCGTGGGCATCGGCATCTGGTACGAGATGTTCATCAGCGACCCCGTGGCCTACCTCTTCAAGAACGCCGATCCGCGCGGCTCGCTCGGCGCCAACGTGAGCAATTCCACCGTCCGCTGCCTGAGCAACCTCAAATTGGAGAACATGCTCGAGAACCGCCACGCCATGAGCCTGAGCGTCCGCACCGAAGTCTCCCCGCAGTCGCACGAATGGGGCTACCAGTTGGGGTCGGTTTACATCCGCAAGGTGCATTTCCGCGACGCCGACATGATCAAACAGATCGAGGAGAAGGTGGTCAACCGCCTGCGCCAGGTGACCTCGGCCATCAAACAGGACGGGGCCAACCAGGTGAGCATCATCACCAGCACCGCCGAGAAACAGGCCGCCATCGAGTTTGCCAAGGCCGCCGCCCTGCGGCCGCGCATTGTCGGCGCCGGCCTCCAGGAGATTGCCCGCGACCCCGAGGTCGCCCGCGCCCTCTTCGATGTCCTCGAGGCGCAGAGACTCGTCGAGGGCAAGGCGGACATCACCCTCATACCCGAGGGCAACGACCTCCTCAGGCAATTGCAGGCCGCCCAGGGGGGGCCGGCCAGCAAGGCCCAAGCCGCCCCGCCGTCCAACCAGACAACAACGGGACCGGCGCAATAGCAGCCCCCTCCCTGAAAAGCTGCGATTCTTCAACCCCGGATTACACGAGGGTCGCCTCAACTTTTTATTGCCATTTAGCGCCGTCCGATCCATCATTGGGCCACTCGAAGGGATCGGCTGGGACCGCTGCCGGCATAGGATGCAAGGCGCTGGCGCTCGGAACGTTTGGGCCGGAACGCGACATGATTAAGCAAGAAGAACAGTGTGCAGGGAGGAGGACCCCCATGAGTCCTTTCAAGATTTGGGTAGTGCTGCTGCTGGGTGCCAGCATCATCCGCCTAAACGCGCAAGTGGCGCAGGCCAATGGGCAAGTGGCCCAGACTAATGCCTTTACCGGCATCAATCTGGCCATTCCCGCCGGCAACCCGGCCGGCGTTACCGACGTCCGCACCTTCGCCTCGGGCATCGCCCAAATTACTTCTCTTCAAGTGCAGTTGCAGATCTCCGGCGATTACAACGGCGACCTCTATTGCTACCTCCGGCACGGGAGCGGATTGACGGTCTTGCTCAACCGCACAGGCCGGACGGCAACCAACCCGTATGGTTACGACGATTGCGGTTTCAATGTGACCTTCTCCGACTCCGCTGCCAGCGATATCCACGATTACCGCCTGGTCACGACGCCGCCCAAAGGTCTGCCGCTGACCGGAACATGGCAACCTGATGCCCGCTTTATAGACCCCACCATGGTGGCGGATACCACTCAGCGCACCACATTCCTGAGCGAGTTCGATGGGTTGAGCCCCCACGGGAAGTGGGTGTTGTTTCTGGCGGACATGGAGTACGGCAGCACAAACACTCTGGACAGTTGGTCCCTTGAAATTGCCGGCACGCCCCTGGCTGTGCCCTCCATCACTTGGCCCAATCCGGCAGCTATCACTTATGGCGCCGCCCTCAGCGCGGCCCAGTTGAACGCCACTGCCAATGTGGCCGGCAGTTTCTCTTATACCCCGCCCGCCGGCACCATGCTCCAGGCCGGCGCCGGGCAAGACCTGCTGGTGACCTTTGTCCCGGAGGATACCAACGATTTCACCGCAACCACGGCGACTGTGCCGCTCAATGTTTTGCCCCAACCGCTGGTTGTCACTACCGGTAATGCCAGCCGGCTTTACGGGGCGGCCAACCCGCCTCTCACAGCCTCAATCATTGGCCTGACAAATGGCGATAACATCTCCGCCTTTGGCGGGACCACCGCCAATGCTGCGAGTCCCGTCGGCACCTACACCATCTGGCCGTATATCACAGACCCCAACGGCGAGCTTGGGAACTATTCCGTGAGCGCCACCAGCGGCACACTCACTGTCACGCCCGCCCCCCTTGCCGTCGCCGCCCAGAACCGGAGCCGGGCTTATGGCTCTGCCAATCCCTTGCTGACCTGGAGCGCCTCCGGTCTCCTCAATGGAGACACCCAGGACTCCGCACTGACGGGCAGCCCCATTCTGACCACGTCGGCGACCCCTGCCAGCCCGGTGGGCGCCTACCCGATTACGCTCGCGCCAGGCAGTTTAGGCGCGGCCAACTATATGTTCAACTTTGCCAACGGCCTCCTAAGCGTCACTCAGGCCGTGTTGATTGGCCAGGTCAATAGCGCCGCCCGGTACTATGGAGAGACCAACCCGCCCTTCACCGTGAGCTACAGCGGCTTTGTCAACGGGGACGATGCCAGCCTCGTCAGCGGTCCTTTGATCTGGAGCTGCCCGGCACAGACCAACAGCCCGGTGGGGAGCTACCCGATTTCGGTTTCGGGCCAGAGCGCGCCCAACTACACCATCCAGTACTTGCCGGGCAGCCTGACCATAGAGCCTCCGCTGCTGGTGGTCCAGGCCAACAATGCCAGCCGCGCCTACGGCCAGACCAACCCGGTTTTCAGCGCCAGCCTCGTCGGCCCGGTCAGTGACGAGGACGCCGCGGCGCTGGAACAGACGTTGCTCTTTACGACAACCGCCCAGACCAACAGCCCCGTGGGGAGCTATGCGATTGTGCCTTCGGGGATCGGTTCGACCAATTATAGCGTGGTTTACTCGAATGGCACGCTAAGTGTCCTCTCCTATGCATTGGTGGTCGGCGCCGACAACCAGAGCCGTGTCTATGGCGCCCCCAATCCCCGATTGACCGGCACCGTGGCTGGCCTGCAGAACGGGGACTACATCACCGCCACTTTCTTGACGAGCGCCGACACCAACAGCCCCGTAGGGACCTACGACATCGCCGTGGCCCTCAACGACCCGAACAACGTGCTCCCCAACTACAGCGTGACCACCAATACGGGCACGCTGACAATCACGCCGGCGCCCCTGGTGGTCAGCGCCGACAACCAGAGCCGCGTCTATGGCGCTCCAAATCCCCGATTGACCGGCACGGTGGCGGGCCTGCAGAACGGCGACAACATCACGGCCACCTACTCGACCACGGCCCAGACCAACAGTCCGGTGGGCAATTATCCGATTAACATCGGCCTCTCTGACCCGGACAACCTGCTGGTCAACTACAGCGTGGCTGCTAACACCGGCGTCCTGACTGTCACCCAGGCGGTGCTGATCGGCCAAGCCAATAACGCCACCCGGTTTTACGGACAGACCAACCCGCAGTTCACCGTGAGTTACAGCGGCTTTGTCAACGGCGACAATGCGAACGTCGTCAGCGGCCCTTTGAGCGGGAGCAGCCCGGCCCAGCCCAACAGCCCGCCGGGGACCTACCCTGTTTCGGTCTGGGGTCAGAGCGCGCTCAACTACAGCATCCAGTATTTGCCGGCCAGCCTGACTGTAGAGCCTGCGCTGCTGATCGTGCAGGCCAACGATGCCAGCCGGGTTGTCGGACAGACCAACCCCGTTTTCAACGCCAGCCTCATCGGCCTGGCGGATACGCATGACCCCATGGCGCTGGGAGGCTTACTGGTCTTTACGACAACGGCCGACACCAACAGCCCGGCGGGAAGGTATCCGATTGTGCCCTCGGGGATCACCTCGACCGATTACACCGTGGTTTACTCGAACGGCACGCTGAGAGTCTGCGAATATGCCCTGGTCGTCACCGCCGCCGACCAGAGCCGGACCTACGGCGACACCAATCCGCCCTTGACCGGCACGGTGACGGGCCTGCAGAACGGGGACAATATCACGGCCACTTACTCCACGGCGGCGAGCCCCAACAGTCCCGCAGGGACTTATGACATCGAGGTGGCGCTCCTCGACCCGAACAACGCGCTCACCAACTACAGCGTCACGACCAATACCGGCACCCTGGCGGTCACGCCGGCAGCACTGGTGGTCAGCGCGGAGAACCAGAGCCGGACCTACGGCGCGCCCAATCCGCCATTGACCGGCATGATTGCGGGCCTGCAGAACGGGGACAACATCACGGCCACTTACTGGACGATCGCCGGCACCAACAGTCCCGCGGGGACATACGCCATCGGGGTCGGGCTTAACGACCCGGACAACTTGCTCTCCAACTATGAGGTGATGACCAATACAGGGACCCTGACCATCGTGCCGGCAGCGCTGGTGGTCATCGTGGAGAACCAGCGCCGGAGCTACGGCGCGCCTAATCCGCCGTTTACCGGCACGATGGTGGGCCTGCAGAACGGGGACAACATCACGCCAATCTTCTCGACCCTGGCCGGTGCCTCCAGCGCAATCGGGAGGTACCCCATCACGGCCAGCTTCTCGGACCCTGGCGGCAAGCTTCCCAGCTATATCGTGAGCACCCATAACGGCACCCTGACCGTCACCCCGGCAGCCCTGTTGGTCAGCCCGAACAACCAGAGCCGGAGCTACGGCGCCCCCAATCCCCCGCTCACCGGCACGGTGACGGGCCTGCAGAACGGGGACAACATCGCGGCCAGTTTTTCCACCACCGCCGGAGCCGGCAGTCCGCTGGGCAATTATCCGATTACCTTCACCCTCTCTGACCCCGGCAACATGCTGGTCAACTACAACGTGAGCGCTGACTTTGGCGTCCTGACCGTCACTCCGGCGGTGTTGTTCGGCCAGCCCAACCCCTCGAGCCGGTTCTACGGACAGACGAACCCCGAGTTCATGGTGACTTACACCGGCTTTGTCAACGGGGACAATGCCAGCCTGGTCAGCGGTCCTTTGATCTGGACCTGCCCCGCGCAGACCAACAGCCCGGCCGGGGTCTATCCGATTTCGGTCTCGGGCCAGAGCGCGCCCAACTACGGCGTCCAGTATTTGCCGGGCAACCTCATCGTGGCGCCCGCGCCGCTCGTGGTGCAGGCCAACGATGCCAGCCGCGCTTATGGGCAGACCAATCCGCTTTTCAGCGCCACCTTCCTCGGCCTGGTCAATAACGAGAACGCGTCCGTGCTGGAAGGCACCCTGCTCTTTGCGACGAGCGCCCAGACCAACAGCCCGGTGGGGAGCTATCCCATTGTGCCCTCGGGGCTTAGCTCGACCAATTACAGTCTGGCATACTCGAATGGCACGCTAAGCGTCCTGCCATACGCCTTGGTGGCCAGTGCCAACAACCAGAGCCGGAGCTACGGCGCCACCAATCCGCCTTTGACCGGCTCGCTGACGGGCGTGCAGAATGGGGACAATATCAACCCCATTTATTCGACCGCCGCGCAGACCAACAGCCCGGTGGGCACGTACACCGTCGAGGTGGCGCTGCTGGATCCGGACTATGCCCTCACCAACTACAGCGTGACGACCAACCTGGGCACCCTGACCATCACCCCGGCGGCGCTGATGGTCAGTGCGGACAACCAGACTCGTGCCTATGGCGCGCCCAATCCACCACTGACCGGCACGGTGACGGGCCTGCAGAACGGGGACAACATCACGGCTGCTTACTATACGATCGCGCCCCCCAGCAGTCCCCCGGGGACATACAACATCGGGGTGACGCTCAACGACCCGGACAACCTGCTCCCCAACTACAGCGTGACGACCAATACAGGCACCCTGACCATCACGCCGGCGGTCCTGGTGGCCAGCGCGGACAACAAGACCCGTGCCTATGGCGCCCCCAATCCGACTTTGACAGGCACGGTGGCTGGCCTGCAGAACGGGGACAACATCACGGCCAGCTTCTTCACCACGGCCCAGACCAACAGTCCGCCGGGCACTTATCCGATTAACATCGGCCTCTTGGACCCGGACAACCTGCTGGGCAACTACAGCGTGATTACCAATAACGCCACTCTGAGCGTCAATCAGGCCGCGACCACGGCGACCCTTGTCTCGTCGACCAATCCCGCGTTCCTTTCTTCACCGGTCGCATTCACTCTGACGATCCTGTTTGGCGCAGCCGGCCAGGCGGCTGAGCCGCCTGGCAGCGTCGTGCAATTCACTCTCGATGGCGTTCCTTACGGGCCGCCTGTCGCCTTGGTCGCAGGCCAGGCCTCGGTTACCATTGGCACCCTTTCGTTAGGTTCGCACAGCCTCGCCGCCCAGTATCAAGGCGGCACTGATTTCCTTGGCGTCAGCGCGGTGCTCAATCCTCCGCAGATCATCCGCACCCATCCCGCGGTTGCCAACTACGTCATCACCCGCTCAACCGGCCATGGAACAAAGGTCCCCATCGCCGAACTGACCGCCGCCAGTTCCGATGGCATGGGCGGCACGCTCACGTTCGAGAGCTTCACCGCCGCCACCGCTCAGGGCGGGACGGTCCGCCTCGCCGACGGTTGGCTTTTCTATGAACCGGCCGCCGGTTTTGGAGGCCCAGATTCCTTTACTTACGCCATGCAGGATAATTACGGCGTCTCTGCCTCGGGCACCGTCACTGTCCTGGTGAACAATCAAGCAGCTTGCACATTGACACTCGTGCAGGAGGGCGCCGAAACCAACTGCATCCTCGGTTCGGCCATTCCTTGGAAGACCTATACGATTCAGTGTAAGGACAACCTTGCCAGCTCGAATTGGCAATGGCTGGCTCTCGAGACAGCCGGCGCGCAGGGCACTTTCCAGTACAACGATGTCCTGCCCCAGGGAAACACAATGCGGTTTTATCGGGCATTCGGCCAGGCTGCCGCCACCCCGGGCGCCGTAGATGCATTCGTCACCTCTTCCGCCAACCCGGCCCTGCCTGGCGCATCGGTCACCTTTACCGCCCTGGTCTCCGCCGATGACCCCGGCTTGGGCGTTCCCTCGGGCACTGTCCAATTCGAGATCGATGGCCAGGCTGCCGGCCCGCCCGTCGCCCTGGCCGAAGGCATCGCCACCTTCACCACTACTGATATCTCTCGGGGCCTCCACGCCATTACGGTTGATTATGGGGGCGACACGATTTTCCTGGGCGGAACGGGCGCCCTTGCCGTTCCGCAGCTCATCAACACCCCTCCAATCGCCGGAGCGGATCTTCTCTATCGGCCCCCGACCAGCGGAACAAAAGCAACGGTGAGCAGTCTCCTGGCCAATGATTCGGACCCCGACGGCAATCGTATCTCGTTCGACAGTGTCTCTCTCACCAGTGTCGAAGGCGGTACTGTCGCCTTGAGCGACGGCTGGGTTTATTATACCCCGCCGTTGGATTTTGCCGGCCCCGATTCCTTCTCCTACACCATTGTAGATTCCTTCGGCGCCACTGCCGCCGGCACCGTGACCGTCGAACCTCTGCTCAGCTACGGCCCGGTGCAAAGCGCCAGTTTTACGCAATTGAGCAATGGAACTTACTCCGTCACCTTCAGCGGCATTCCCTGGAACACATACACGATCCAGTACACGCTGGACCAAAGCACCGGAGTCTGGCAGACCCTCGGCACCGCTCCGGCCAATTCCTGGGGCGCTATCGAATACGTCGATACGCCGCCCCAGGGTTCGCCACCGCGCTACTATCGCGCCGTCGCCCAGTCTCAGACAACCATCGACTCGCCTTTCCGCATCGCTGCCTGGACCAATTTCATCGCCAACACAAACGGGCGTACGATGCAGATGTGGTCCCAGTATTCGCTGCCGGACGGCTGGCCGGACGTCCCGCCTGTTATGGCCTGGGATACCAATTGCCTGCTCTTCGGTTTTGACGGCTTTACCGCCATCTCCCAGTGCAACCAGTTTCAAGGCGCTCCCGGCCAGGTGCCGGCCACCCTCCTCACCCCCAGGCACGCCTATGTGCGCGGCCATGGGTTGGGCGACAACGGCCTGGGGAAGGGCCTCAACGGCCTCAGTGTGTGGTTCTGCACCGCCAGCAATACCCTCGTCCAGATGACGGTGGAGGCCAGTTTCATCCGCCTGGGCACTTTCGGCGGCCAGGTTTATGATTATGGAATCCTCTTCTTTACCGAGGACGCCCCGCCCAGCATCACCCCCATGTCCGTCCTCTCCCAGTCCGACTACCAAACTTACTACCCGGATACCCCGGACCTGCCGTTCTTGTTCTTCGGAACCACCGCCGCAGGCTACTGCTCCGCCGATGTCCCACCCTTTTTCTATCCGTTGATGAACCCAGGCGATTCCGGCTCTCCCAACATGATCCCAACTCCCGACAACAAGCTGGCCATGTTCTCCGGCGCCTCGACCAGCGGCGCCAGTCCCCAAATGCAAGCCGATATGGACTTCCTCACGACGCTCTTCGGGCTAAGCACCAACAATTACCAGTTGCACTGGTACGACATGAGGGCGTGGGGACCCTGAACCGTGAAGGGGATGGAGCGTTTGTGGTCTCTGCCCAAGCCAATGGTTGTGGCCCTGGCGTTGGCGGTGACGTGGCTGGTCGGCTTCCTGGATTACCTCACGGGACGTGATTTTGCCTTCTCGGCATTTTACCTGGTGCCAATGTGCTGGGGCGCCTGGGCGGCCGGACGAGGGGTTGGGATCGCGCTGGCAGTGGCCGGCGCGGCCACATGGGTTGTCGCCGATTTAATGTCGGGCTTTATTTATCCGTATCCCTGGATGCCGTATTGGAACTTTCTGATGTTGTTGGCGCTTTTCCTGGTCGTGGTCTATTTTCTCACCGCCTTTCACACGGCACACCGCTCCCTCGAAGAGACTGTGCAACAGCGCACGGCTGCCGTGCAGGCGTTAAATGCCGAAATCAAGGAACGGAAACGGCTGGAAGCTGCCAAGCTCCAGGCTGAACGGCTCGCCGTGGTGGGCCGGATGGCCGCGCAGGTCGCCCATGAGGTTCGCAATCCGCTCGGTTCCATCACCCTGAATCTCGACCTTATCCGCAAGGAAATTGAGAGGCTGGCCAGTGGCCACGGGCATTCGCCTGACGAAGGGCGCGTACTTATAAAAGACATGCGCGAGGAGGTTTGTCGCATCGGACGCGTCGTTCAGGATTACCTGCAATTCGCCCGGCTGCCGAAGCTGCAACGGCAGCCCCTGGCCTTGAACGAGTTTCTGGACCAAAAACTGGGGTTCCTGGGAGCCGAACTGGAACGGGCGAACGTGAAGCTGCACACCCATTTCGATCCGGCGCCGGCCACGATCAACGCCGACGCCGATCAACTGTGGCAGGCCATGCTGAACCTCATCCGCAATAGTTGCGAAGCGATGCCCGGCGGCGGCCAACTGGCCATCGGCACTCGGCGCGATGGCGGACAAGTGCTTCTGCTCGTCAGCGACGAGGGCGCGGGCATGACCGAGGAACAACGTCAACAGGTGTTTGCACCGTTCTTCTCCACCAAGGAAGGGGGCATAGGTCTGGGCATGGCCCTTGTGCATCAAATCGTCGCCGAACACGGCGGCTGGCTCGAATGCCAGAGCGCCAGCGGCAAAGGCAGCACCTTCACCATCTCTCTGCCCTTGGCGGAAAAACCGTGAAATGGCCGCCCGATCCCACATTCTGCTAGTGGACGATGATGAACGGTTGCGCAACGCCGCCGGCAAAGTGCTCGCCGCCGAGGGTTACAGCGTCGTCCGCGCCGCCTCCGGCCGCGAGGCCTTGGAGGCCTTGAAGCAACAAGCCGTCTCCCTTGTGGTTAGTGACCTGCGCCTGCCGGACCTGGACGGCATCGCGTTGTTGAGAGAGGTGCGCGAACTCCTGCCGGAAGCCGAGGTGGTGATGATCACTGGCTATGGCAGCATCGAAAAAGCGGTCGAGGCGATGCAACTCGGCGCGTACGACTTCCTCCAGAAGCCGCTGGACAGCGCCGCGTTGCTCAAGACGGTGGCCAAGGCCCTGGAAAAGCAGCGCCTGACCAGTGAGAACCGGCGGTTGCGCCACCAGCTCCAGCGGCGGCGGGGCGTCGAAGCCCTCATTGGCGACAGCCCGCAAATGGAGGCGGTCAAACAACTCATCCGCCAAATTGCGCCCACTGACATTAACGTGCTCATTCAAGGCGAAAGCGGCACGGGCAAGGAAATCGCCGCTGATGCTTTGCACAACTTGAGCGGTCGCCGCGCCCACCCGCTCGTGAAAATCAGTTGCGCGGCGATTCCCGAAACCTTGCTTGAGAGCGAACTCTTCGGCCACGAACGCGGAGCGTTCACCGGTGCTACCGCCGCCCGGCCCGGCAAATTCGAACTGGCCGATGGCGGGACGTTGTTGCTGGATGAAATCGCGGAAATGACCCCGCAGTTGCAGGCCAAACTGCTCCGCGTGCTGCAGGACGGGAGTTTTCAACCGCTTGGCGGCACCAGGGACATTCACGTCAACGTGCGTGTGCTCTGCGCCACACATGCCGACATCCCCAGGGCCGTCGCGGAGGGGAAATTCCGGCACGATTTGTATTACCGGATCAACACGGTGCAGATGGTGCTGCCGCCGTTGCGCGAACGCCAGGGCGACATCGCGCTGCTGGCCCGGCATTTCCTAGGCACATTTGCCACCCTTATGGGCAAAAACATCACTGCTATCGCCCCGGCCGCCCTCGCGCAATTGCTGGCGCACACCTGGTCCGGCAATGTCCGCGAACTCGAGCACGCCATCCAACGGGCGGTGGCATTGTGCGAAGATGAGACCATCCGCGGCTTTGTTTTCGCGACAAGAGTTTCCGGCGCGTCCCGGGAAGCTGCGACAACACAGAATGGGCCGTGTATTTCCATCCCCATAGGCACCACTGTGGATGAGGCTGCCAGACGACTCGTGGCGGCCACGGTCGAGCAGTGCGGGGGCAACAAATTGCAGGCCGCCCGCGTCCTCGGCATCCCGCCACGCACAATGTACCGGCATTTTGCGGACCTGAAGCCCTGAGCGGCGTATGCCAAAACGGCAGTGAGGACTGCCACTGCGGCACAGCCCGGTCAATCTCCACCAGGAGGGCAAATGTTCTAACTCACTGTTCCACAGTGACTTCCTCCAACGCTTGAATCCTGGCACCGGGACTGCTTTCAGGCGGTTCATTGATGACGGGCATCAACGGGAAATCCATTCTGGTGGTCGACGATGACGCCGCAATGCTCCGCGCGTTGAAAAAAGTTCTGAGCGGGGAGGGCGCGGTAATCACGAGTTCGTTTTGGGCTGGCGAGGCGATGGAGCATCTGACCAACACGTCGGAACGATTTGATCTCATCATCACGGACCTCCGAATGCCATTCTTTGGAGGACAGACCATTTTGGGGACGGCAGTTGTCGCCTTCGCGCAGGTGCCTGTAATCGTCATTACGGCCTTCGGCAGTCCCGAGCTTGAGGCCGAATGCTTGCGCGCAGGCGCGGCGGCCTTTCTTGAGAAACCTCTGGATACCCCACGACTGCTCGCGGCGATCGAAGCCGTGTTCTCGCCGCCCCGACCAAGCTCCACCCGCCGGGCGCCTCGCCAAGCAGGGGCGAAGATAGCATCTGCATCGACCCCTGACAGCCCGGCGGGTTTTCTCATACGAAACCGGAGTCAAACCTTATGAATCCGGCTGGAGTCCAAGACAAAACAGCAGTTGAGGCGGCCATGAACGCGGTGCTCATTTACGATGACTTCATTGTCGCGGCCAGGATGAACGGGGAACTGAAAACCGATGAATGCTAAGGGACAGATGCTCGTCCGCGGCCTGCTGGCTGCCGGCCTCGTAGTGGCGCTCGAGGCATCGCAGGTGATCGGCGCTGCTCCCGCGGCGCAAAAACCCAACGTTCTCTTTATCGCCATCGACGACTTGAACGACTGGGTCGGCTGCCTGAGAGGCCATCCGCAGGCGCAGACGCCGAACATGGACCGCCTGGCTGCGCGGGGGACGCTTTTTTGCAACGCGCATTGCCAGGCCCCGCTCTGCAATCCCTCGCGCGCGAGTTTGATGACGGGGCTGCGGCCTTCCACCACCGGCATTTATGGCTTGGTGCCGGGCATCCGCGACGTCGCGCGTACGCGCCAGTGGGTCACGCTCCCACAGTACTTCGCCCGGCACGGTTATTTCACCGCCACCTTCGGCAAGGTATTTCATGATTTGTCCATCCCGGGAGTGTTGCACACAAACGAGTTCAACGTCTGGGGACCGGCCCCCGCCATGCCGCTGCCCAAGGAAAAGTTTGTTCAGGGCCTCTCCTGCTTACGGGCCATGGACTGGGGTGTGTATCCCAAGGACGATCACGATCAAGCGGATTGGAGAATTGCCAGCGCCGCCATCGCGCAGATGAAGTCGTTGCCGCCGGGCCAGCCGTTCTTCCTCGCCGTCGGGTTCCGCCTGCCGCACGCGCCTTGCTTCGCATCGCAGAAGTGGTTCGACCGGTTCCCGCGTGAAGACCAGATCATCCTCCCTCCGGTTATGGAGGGAGACCGCGATGACGTGCCCGAGTTCGCTTGGTATCTTCATTGGAAGCTGCCCGAACCCCGCCTCTCGCGGCTCAAGAAAGCCGGCCAATGGCGTCCGCTCGTGCGAGCCTACCTGGCAAGCACTACCTTCATGGACAGCCAGATCGGCCGGGTGCTCGACTCACTCGAGGCCATTGGCCGGCGTGATAATACCATCATCGTGGTTTGGTCTGACCACGGCTGGCACTTGGGCGAAAAGGGCATCACCGGCAAGAACTCGCTTTGGGAGCGCTCCACCCATGTGCCGCTCATCTTCGCCGGGCCGGGAACGGGACAGGGGACGCAGTGCTCCAAACCGGCCGAACTGCTTGACATCTATCCGACACTCGTTGAGCTCTCCGGGCTGCCGGCCAGGAAGGGCCTTGAAGGTCACAGCCTTGTGCCGCAGTTGAAGGACCCGAACGCACGCCGCCCCTGGCCGGCCATCACCACCCACAATCAGGGCAACGACTCGGTGCGCGCGGAGCATTGGCGCTTCACTCGTTATGCCGACGGTTCCGAGGAGCTTTACGACCACCGCAACGACCCCAACGAGTGGACTAACGTCGTTGCGGAGGCGAAGTTCTCTGCCACCCGCGAGGCGCTTGCGCGGTGGCTGCCAAAGTCCCCGGCCCCGCCCGCCCCGGGCAGCGGTTGCCGGATGCTCGTCAAGCGCAAGGGTGTCTGGCTTTGGGAAGGAAGGCCTGTGATCCCTTCGGAAAAGGAGGATTAACGTCGATCTTGATGTGGCACACGCCTACAGCTTAGGGGCCGGTTCTTTCATTAAGCTTGTTAGAAGGCAAAGCCAGTGTTCTCACGGCCCCTCACCCTCGCGGCGGCGGACTGCCTCGCGCAGCAGTTCGGTTGCGCTGCCCAGGTTGAGCTTCTCTTTTATGTGCCCGCAGTGAGCCTGGACTGTCTTGATGCTGACCCGAAGGGTCTCCGCTATCTGGCGCGTTCCAAGACCCTGGCCGAGCAGATCGAAGACCGCCAGTTCACGGTCGCTGAGTTGTTCGACCGAAGGGTGGGTGCCAGAGGTCTTGCCTTCAATGAACTGCGTCGTGATCGCCTGCGCCAGAGTGTCGCTCACGTAGAACTTGTCCTCCAAAACCGTGCGAATTGCCTCGATCACCTTCCTGGTCGACTCGCGTTTCATGATGTAGCCTTTGGCCCCGGCTCGCAAGGCCCGCTGGGCGTAATGGGATTCCTCGTGCATCGAGAGGACCAGCACCGCCAGATTCGGGCAGCCCGTTTTGAGGTCCTTGATCAATTCAATGCCGGAGGAGTCCTTCAGCGAAATATCCACAATCGCCACTTCGGGTTTCGAGGCCGCAGCCGCCTGCATTGCCTCCGCGGCCGTCGCGGCTTCCCCGCACACGGCCAGGTCTGGTTGCTGGCTGATGAGAGTGGTCAACCACTCGCGGACCAGCGGGTGATCATCTACCAGAAGGACCCTTTTTTTTTGGCTGCCCGTGTCTGGTGTCATGCTTGTGTTTCCATGGCTCCTCAGTTAATTCCTGGCGAGGTCCCCCCGGTTCCACCATCCGCCGCCCAGGGCCAGAAAGAGCGCCGCCGTATCGGCATAGCGATTGGCCTGGGCTTGGATGAGGTTCAGCAGGGCTTGCTGATAGGTTTGC
>Ga0181524_10000417_pt1 | contig 51408 bp, 43 predicted proteins | sample PEATcosm2014_Bin_34_FD_119761 | JGI IMG/M metagenome (GOLD analysis project Ga0181524, IMG submission 119761) | Peatland microbial communities from MTU Mesocosm Facility, Houghton, MI, USA - PEATcosm2014_Bin05_60_metaG | ecosystem: Environmental > Terrestrial > Soil > Wetlands > Peat | place... | reverse complement strand
TCGGGTCTTCGGATGCACGCGCAATACCCGTGGGACCATAACCTCCTCCTCCCCACCACAATCGAGGAGATTATGCCACAGTTGGGATCTGATGTCTCGTTATTTATGCGCGCCTGTATAGCAATGAGCGTTGCGAAGGTCCGTGTCACACAAACATTCAAGTTCCTCAAGGAGCTGAACGAGCTGCGTAATCCGGTGCCGCGAGAAACATCGGGGTACGCGAAGGCGCTGTGGATCGATGAGTGGCCAGCGCATCCGTTCATCGAAGTGCGGCGTGGCGACCGCGGGGAGGATGACGACGGGGACGTTGAAACGGAGCTGGAACCACTTATTCGCATCCGCCGCGCGAACCTGACGCCATGCCCCAAGCCGCCCGAAACCCTCGACGGCTGGTTGAAACCAGGCTGGCAGTTCGTCGACACAAAGGCGGAAGTCCTCGCGTCGCGCAACTTCCCGGACAAGGAGAAGGGTAGCGTCGCCGTTGCCTTTGAAGACGATGCGCGACGAGTAGCGGGGTTCGATGCGTGGGCGACGGTGCGCGAGAAATGGGTTGTCGGCGAGAAGCCGGCTATCGCCGCGCGAAAGCTCTTCGAGGAGATTCACGCGCTCTGGACTGAGATGCAGCGTGAGGGTGACCGTGCGGAGTTGGTGTTGGGGGACGGCATATTGGATGTGCCGGAACATGTGATTGATCATCCCGTGCTGCTCCAGCGGGTGAACCTTGGATTCGACCCAGCTGGGCCAGAGTTCCGCTTTGATACCGGCACCGAGAAAGTGGAACTGCACCGCGCGCTGTTGCGGCTCGTGCCAAATGTTGATGCGCGGATGATCGCCCAGTTCGATAAGGAACTGGAAACAACGCCCGTGGAGCCGCTTGGCGGGGAGAGCACCACCGGCTTCCTTCGGCGCATCGTGCAGGGCTTGTTCGCAACCGACGGCGAGTTCCTCGACGGTGAGAAAAGCGTTGCTCCCTTCGGCCGGCCGAGCCTCCGGCGGAAGCCGGTAATTTTCTTACGGGCGCGCAGCGCAGGCCTGGCCACGACCCTCGATCACATCATCGAGGATTTGGAAGAAAACGACACTGGTCCACCAGAAGGCCTCGCGCGGATTGTCGGCGTGGAGACTGGCGAACCTGCCACAGCGTCGAGTGGCAGCAGCGACCGCGAGAGGGTGCAGACAACACGGGGCCCCGAACCCGACATTCTCTTTAGCAAGCTGGCTAACGCGGAGCAGTACGAGATTGCGGCACGCTTGGCGAAGTCGCGGGCGGTGCTCGTGCAGGGGCCGCCGAGAACGGGGAAGACACACACGATCGCGAACTTGCTTGGCTGCCTATTGGCTCAGGGAAAGACCGTGCTTGTGACCGCGCACACGACGAAAGCGCTGCGCGTTCTGCGGGAAAAGGTCGACGACGCGTTGAAATCACTCTGCCTGAGCGTCCTCGACAGTGATACGGACAGTCACGAGCAGCTCAAGCTCGCTGCGCAGGAAATCGCCAGCAGGTTATCGACATCGGATGCGGCTGGCTTGCGGCGGGACGCTGCGGTGCTCCGAGAAAAGCGGACGAAGTTTCTTGCCGCGGAAGGGGTGTTGCGGCGCCAGCTACGCGACGCCCGGTTCAGTGAAGTCGAAGAAATAGTGGTCGGCGGGGAAGCGCTCAGTCCGATCGAAGTGGCCAAGCGCGTAAAGGCGGACGCGCAACGCGACGGGTGGATTCCCGGTCCGCTCCAGCCCGGCATTCTCTGCCCCCTTACGGATATGGAGGTGCGTCAGCTTTACGCGTCCAACGGTGCCCTCACACCCTGGGACGAAGCGCAGCTCTCGGTGCCGCAGCCAGCGCTCGCGCAGCTTGTTACGCCGGCAGACTTTCGCCCGCTTGCTGCCGAGAAGGCGGGCGCGGATGTGCGCGCGCAGGCGCATCGCCCGGAACTCTGGGCTGCCGACGCCGGGCGCGATCTCACGGCAGGTGGCCTTCAACAGCTCCATCAGCGGGTGAAGGCAGCGGCAGCGGTTCTCGGCGAGAAACAGCTGTGGTTGCGTGAAGTGCTCTTTGCTGGATGGTCCGGTGGCGACCTGTGCGAGACCTGGCGCGATTTGGTCACAGCTGTAGACGCTCTCGTATCTGAGGCGGGCACCGCGCAGCGCCTGATCGCGGCCCACGGACCAGAATTGCCGGAAGGGCGGCCGGTCGGCGAAGTGGCGGTGATGCTTGGATCAAATCGCCGACTACCTTGAGCGTGGAGGTTCCCTCGGACTGAAGACAAAGGTGGCACACCGCGCTTGGCACACGCTTCTCGAAACCTGCGGCGTCGATGTCCGGGCACCTCAGGCCCTCGACAAAATCCGCGCGCTGCGAGCGAAAGCGCAACTTGAGGTAAGTCGGAGTCGCCTCGCAGATCGCTGGCGTCGGCTCGTGGAGTCCCACAACGGACCGGTCTTCGACACTTTCGGTGCGTCGCCGGAACGCGCTGCGCAAGGCTACGGGAAGGAAATTCGGGCGCGGCTGGAGTGGCGGGCAACCGTTTGGGAACCGCTCATCGGGGAGTTGTGCGCGGCAGGGTTTCGTTGGGAAGAATGGCTGGCAGCGCACCCTCCAGTAGCAGGGGATCACGGAGAGTTGACGCGGCTGGAGCGCGCGGGTTCTCGGGGACTGGCGGAAGTCGTTGAGGCGCAGGCCGCGCTGATACGGCGGGTAGAGTTGTCGGCGGCGTTGTCGCAGCAGGGGACACATCTCGCTAGCTTTCCGCAGAGCGAAGCGGCAGCCGTCCTGCTGCAAGCACAGGACAACTGGGACACGGAGACGTACGAAGAAGCCTGCCGTCAAGTGGCTCGACTCGAAGGAGTGCGCGACACATGCCAAAGCCGCCTCGGGCTGCTAGCGCGGATCGAAAGTGTTGCTCCGGCATGGTCGCACGCCATCACCCAACGCCACGGGGCGCATGGCACGACGCAGCCCCCGGGTGAGTCGACTGCCGCATGGCGCTGGCGGCAGTGGCATGATGAGTTGGAGCGCCGTGCTTCCGTCTCGATATCGGATCTTCAAGAACGGCTCAACGCAACGCAGGACGAACTGCGGCGTTTGGCGGCGCAGATCATCGAGCACGAAACGTGGGCTGCGCAGCGTGAGCGTACCGCCTTGCAGTCGCAGAAGGCCCTCATGGGCTACGTGCAGGCGATCCGCAGGGTTGGCAAGGGCACCGGCAAACGCGTCCCCGAACTCCTTCGCCAGGCCCGGCAGTTGCTCGCTTCGGCACGACGCGCAGTGCCCGTGTGGATCATGCCACTGAGCCGCGTGTACGAGAGCTTCGATCCGCGCGAAACTCGGTTCGATGTGGTCATCATCGACGAGGCGAGCCAAAGCGACGTGACAGCCCTTGCCGCGCTTTACTTCGGGCGCGAGCATGTTGTCGTCGGCGATAAGGAGCAGGTGACGCCAGACGCTGTGGGCCAGCGCCTGGATCAGGTGCAGCGCTTGATTGACACGAACCTGCAAGGCATTCCGAACAGCGTGCTCTACGACGGGCAGACGTCAATATACGACCTCGCTGAAACAGCATTCGGCGGCGTTATTGCCCTACGCGAGCACTTCCGCTGCGTCCCGGAAATCATACAGTTCAGCAACGATCTCTCCTACAATCTGACCATTCGTCCGCTGCGCGAGCCGATGTCCGCATCGGTGCGGCCAGCATTGATTCCCCACCGTGTTCATGGCTTCCGAGACAGCACCAGGAAAACCAATCAAGTGGAGGCTGAGGAGATTGCGTCGCTGGTCGTTGCATGCCTCAGCGACCCAGGGTACGCCCTCAACGAATTTGGACAGCCCACGACGTTCGGCATCATCTCGCTCCTGGGTATTGAGCAAGCCCTTCTGATTGAGGAGATGCTCCGCCAAAGGCTGTCTCCGAGTACATTCGCCAAGCACCGATTGCTGTGCGGCAACGCGGCGCAGTTCCAAGGGGACGAGCGGGACGTAGTCTTTCTCTCGGTGGTCGATGGGCCACCGGACGACGGGCAGCTGACCAGGCTCGAAGCAGGACCAAGGGACCTCTACAAAAAGCGCTACAACGTCGCCGTCAGTCGGGCAAGAAATCAGCTGTGGGTTGTGCACTCGCTAGACCCGAACGCGCACTTACAGCCCCGCGACCTTCGGCGCCGGCTCATCGAGCATGCGCGTGACCCGCAGGCTCTAGTGCGAGCGATGGAAGTTCAGGGCAAGCGCACTGAGTCGCCGTTCGAGAAGCTTGTCCTTCAACGGTTGCTCGCTAGCGGCTATCGAGTACAAACCCAGTGGCCTGTGGGGGCGTACCGCATCGACCTCGTCGTCGAAGGTAAGACCCGGCGGCTTGCAGTCGAGTGCGATGGCGAAAAGGATCACACCCCGGAGCAACTTCAGAGGGACACCGATCGGCAGGCCGTTCTTGAACGACTTGGGTGGAAATTTGTCCGCATTCGAGGGAGCGTGTTCTTCAGAGACCCCGACGCGGCGATGGCGCCAGTGTTCGTGAAGCTGGATCAGCTCGGGATCGAACCACTCGGGGAAGGAGTCCCACCGCTCGACCCGGGCGGCGTGGTCGAGCGAGTTAGGAGGCAAGCGGAGGCGCTGCGAGCACAATGGCAACGAGAGAAGGAAGACACGGCGGGGGCGGATGAAGAGGCAACGACGTACCGGAACGATAGAACAAACGACAGACCCGCTAAGCCCCACAGGGTGCCGACGAATGACTCGCGCACGGAGCGAGCCGCAGACGATGCTCAACCCGCGACGAACAGCAACAGAGTCTTGGAGGAACTTCGCGGTTTGGACCCGCGGTTTCGCGACCAGCCATGTTCGCAGTGCGGTCACACGGAACACCTCGCCATCACCAATGAAGGCATCGTAGTCGCCTGTAAGCAATGCAAGCAGAGTCGGCGAGTGGACGCGGACACCTTGCAACGCCTCGCCGATCGGCTGGCGGCGACATGCTTCGAGTGCACGACTGGCAAATTGAAGAGCGTGGCCCGACCGTATGGAAACATCCTAATATGCCAGAATCCAGACTGCGGCAGGAACAACTACTGGCAAGGGCTTAGCGAGCGGGTTCGCAACTAGCTGACGCGGCGATCCCAACGATGTACCTGTGGTGAGGGTTGGCGGAATCGAACGGGACAGTGGGCATGTGTAAATCACGCAAGCGAAAGAGGCTTGAAGCGCGGCGCCAGAAGACGTTGTCGGCAATTCACGAACAGCGATCTCTGTTCGAGACGATGGCAAGGCGCGCCCAGATCGGCGGGTTCTCGCCCGAGGGCGGTCCGACGGACCTTCGTGAGCGCTTCGCAGAGTTCGAGCGGCTGGCAGCGCAAGCCACTGCCATTGACGAACTTGACGACCTAATCGACGATGCGGAATCAACCGGGCAGCTGAGAGCGTACATCTGTCCACTTTCCGAAATCGTGGACGAAGGGAAACTTGCGATCGACGTGATGGTGGAATGGGGGGTTCCAGGTGACACGATCGCGAGATTGCGCGGTTCGCTCGGGAAGAAGCTGGAGGACAATGATGGTGCGGTAGCGCATGGTGCGCTTCGAGGGCTCTTCGAGGAGTTCGACTCCTGGTCGGATTACTTCGACGATTACGATGAGACCATGAAACGTTTCGCTCGGGTGCTGGTTGGAGCGATACTGGTCTTGTCGTTGGCTGCCATTGTCATGCTCAATCATCATTCCGTCGTTCTGGTTGGGCTTTTCCTTGCCGGCGGAGCCGGCGGCTGTGTCAGCGTGATTGGAAAGATGCCCGCGCTCGCTGTGAGCCCGTCGGGCGAATTGGCAGCATACGAGCGCCGCATTCTTGGCCGGGTCAGCACCGGTGCTATCGCGAGCCTGGTGGGTTGCGCATTGCTGGCATGGGGCTTCCTTCCCTTGTCCATTCAAAATCAGACTTTCGGCGATATGCTGAATTCATGTACGGCGGATTCCCCGTCGTGCACGATGTCGAAGATTCTCATCCTACTGGGTGTCTCTATACTTTTTGGGTTCAGCGAGCGTGCCTTGCCGTCCTTCGAAGCGACGTTCAACAGTCCGAGAGGTGAGCAGCCCACGCGCGTTAGGGATCGCCCGAGGGCGACGCGGAACAATGCCACGCACACCGAAGCGGAAAGCGAGGGCCAGACGCGCGAGACCCAACGCCAGCAACTTACGCAATAAGCTGGGGGCTCGGCCCTCGTAGGGCGCGGCGGACGACACTGGCAGGAATTTATCCCTTCAGATCCACCGCCGACGGTGCGGCCATGCGGACTGAAGATGAGGACATTGAACCTACGCCCTCGACTACAGTGGCGGGTGGCGGGCTCGGCTTGCTGCCCGCGCGGCGCTTCCTGACCGTCGGCGGGTTGCATCTATGGCCGCTAACTCTAAGTTCCTATCACGAATCCACTTGAGGCACTGCAATCCGCCCTTAGCCTTCAGGCGTCGATGACATTTAGCCTAAAGGTTGAGCGATCGACTTCGGCACGCCGCAGGATGACGTGCGAGTAGCGTCCACCGGATGAGAGAATTCCCCGAAGCCTGTCTTCCGTCGCTTTGCTGGCCCTGCAGCCAAGGGTAATCCCTGCCACGCATGCGGGCGGTAACGTGAACAGGCAAATGTCGAATGGCGCCCCCGTGAGGCGCTGAGCGCACCTGTTCAGGGGCATGACAAGCCTCATCTCGCGCTCGTACCTCCATTGGACGCTCTTGGTCAACAGAAGATCGACCTCGTCGAGTTCGTCCATGCTCGCGTACGGGCGGCGCTTCGAATACCGAACCTTCCGTAGATGCCCAAGTTCGACGAATCCCTCGTATCCTTGATGAAACCACTGATGGTGTTCGTCAAAGTCGATGAGAAAGCCCTGGTGCCTGTTGGCATAGTGTGCCCACATCAGCAAACTGTCCGGCCTCTTCGTCAGCGACAAAATGCCGAGGCTCTCGTTTAACCCCCTCATCACGTGCTCCTGCATCGCCGCTGCATGTCGACTGGAAAGCTGCTCGACTTCGCCCAGAATCGGCCCGCGCAGCCGTTGCATGTCCGGCTCCTCTTGGGCCAACTGTTCGAACCCTCGCTCAGCTGCCCGTCCAGACAAGACCTTGATCAGCGCTGGGCGGAGTTCAAACGGGTCGTTGAAGACGGCCGCCTGGCTGAAGCGAATCAGCTCGGTTTCGAGCACGTCCACTCTGTCTTCGTGAACATACTTGTAAACGCTCCCTCTTCCAACCTTCTCATCTTCGGTGTCGTTTTTAGACATTCGAGCCGGATCATAGCGCGTGCCCCGACCGGGGACGAGAGGCCTTGTCGGCCGAGGAAAGCCACCAAGGCGGTTGGTAAGTTGACATCAAGCAGCCACATCGCGCCGATCGGTGGCGGCAGCGGCAAAGCGCAGCACTTCCGGGAGGGCGTCGCGTGGAAACTCAGAGTACTCGCGCACGATGTCCTCGTAAGACATCCCTTCCGCCAGACACGCCAGGATGAACGACACGGAGAAACGCGTGCCGCGTATCGTCGGTTTACCTCCGAACCGGTCGGGGTTCCTCACGAGGTGCGAGTACCCCGGGATGGGCTCGTCTTCCATTGCCGTCATTGTCGTCCGGAATGGCATCAAAGTCGAGCGGTGAAGCAGGCTCTAAAGGCACCGACACCGCACGGCTACCCCTCGCGTTGCCGGTCGAGGTCAGCGAACCGAGCCTCTTCACGGGCGAGTTCCTCGAGTAGCGCGTCTTTCCTCGGAGTCCTGACCGCGGACACCCGACGAGGCTACCGCAATCGACCTGCGGCGTCTAACTGTGGTTCAACATTGTCGACGCTAACCCCGCGGCCGCGCGTTTCGGCCGTTGGGTCTCAGTGCGCCTTCTCCCAGGGGAGGGGCAACGTGGCTGATGTTTGCGGTACGCGGGTGAGTGAGCTTCGATCTTGCGCATGGCGTCGCGGTCGAAGAGGCGCTCACCGCAGTCAGGGCACTCTTCGAAATCGAGGTTCGGGACAACATAACTTTGGCCGCGGAATGTGCGTCGCAGGTTCTTGCGTACCCGGCGCATCCGAGGGCTCTCGCAGGTGGGGCAGCGGGTGATTTGCAGCTCCATTGGTTTCCTCTTTGTCCTCAGATCGATCGCTTCGACGAAATCAGCAGGTAATATATCTCCTGACCATCCTCTCGCTGGAACTTCCCTTTGGTGTAGATTACCACGCCGGAAAGATTGGTGGACTGGATGACGTAGAGGCGTTCACGCGTCCGGCCGCGGCGCGGACTGCGCGAGCGGATGGTCTTGTAAATCGCCACGGCGTTGAGAATCGCCTCAACCACGTCACGCTCGGTGAGAGCCCCCGCCTCAAGTTCGATCTCTGCCTTCTCCGTGAAGCGGTAGCGGCCTTCAATCATGGCCCGCTTGATCCGTACGAGGACATCAGTCATTGCGTGGTGTCCCAGCGATCGAAGAATGCTACTTCCAGCACCGGGACACCACCATTCTCGGTCACCGTAAAGGGTTTGGTCTGCGGGGTCAAGAACGGTGAAGGGTAGGGCGTCAACAACGGCGGCAGACCGCTTCCGGCACGTGCATGCCCGTGCGTGGCTGTGCCACACAGGGAAGGGATGGAACCGGAGACGATTCGCACGCTGTTCGCAGCGCTGCGAGACGAGAAGGTCGAAATCGCCCTCAAGCTTTCCGGGCGCGATCGTGGTAAGCTTTGCACAGCGGAAGGCAGTGATGCAGGAACCGACCCGAGTCCAGGGGGCGATTGATGTCGCCACCGCCGCGCTCGGCGGCAGCTTGGCGACGGTGGAAGGCGTTCACACCGCCATCGCGCGCAAGCCATTTGCGGCGCTGCGGCTGGCACCTGCGGTCGGCGACGTATCGGAGGTGGTGCGCGTGGTCCACGATGGTATCACCAGCCTCGTTTACGGCGGGATTCGGACCGCCATCGCCGTTGCCGGCGGCGCGGCTCGGCTCGCCGCCCCGCTCATCACCTCGGAAGACAAGGAGCCTCGGGCGGGCTCGCTGGGCGATCTGGCCGTGACGGTGCTCAACGGCTTCGCCGGTGAACGCCTCGAACGCGAGCGCAACCCGCTGGCAAGCTCAATGAGCCTGCGCCATGCGGGCCGGACGGTTCCGCTCCAACGCCAAGCCCTCGCGGCAGCTTTTCCGGCGGCGTCGCGGCGGGTGGCCGTCTTCGTCCATGGCCTCGCCGGCAATGAAACGTTCTGGCGCCTGCACGCGGAACGGCACTACGGCAACCGCCACACGGCTTACGGCTCACGTCTCGAAGCCGATCTCGGCTACACGCCACTGTACGTGCGTTACAACACCGGCCTGCACATCTCCGACAACGGCCGCCGGCTGGCGCGGCTGCTCGAGGCGCTGTTCACCGAGTGGCCCGTGCCTGTCGAGGAGCTGGTTTTGGTCGGCCACAGCATGGGCGGGCTCGTCATTCGCAGTGCGACACACTACGGGGCGCGGCTCGACTGGGCGCGGCGGGTGCGTCACGTCTTTTTTCTCGGCTCGCCTCACCTCGGGGCGCCGCTGGAGAAGGCGACGAACGTCGGGGCCTGGCTGCTTGGGCTGATCGATATCACGCGACCCTTCGCCGCAGTGCTGAATGACCGCAGCGTCGGTATCAAGGACCTGCGTTTCGGTGCGCTGCGGGATGAGGACTGGCAGGGTATCGATCTCGATGCACTGCTCGCGAACCGCAGCGGCGACGTTCCCCTCATCGAGGGCGCGGCCCACTACTTCATTGCGGCGACGGTGACACGTGATCCGCGGCATCCGGTGGGGGTCGCCGTCGGCGACCTGCTCGTTCGCGAAGCCAGCGCCTTCGGGCGCGGGCGGTTACGCCGGATACAGTTCCCGCTGGAGAACGGCAGGCACTTCGGCCCGATGCACCACTTTGAACTCTTAAACCACCCCGACGTCTACGAGCAGATGAGACGCTGGCTGGCCGGGGGCCCTGCGTAAACGACACCGTTTGAGGTGACTTCGTCGGTGCTCTTCCAAGAGGAGGAGCGTTAGCACCGTGTAGTTGATGTCGTCATCCGGCTCGCTCCGCTGTGTCACGAGAATGGGGATAGCGTCCATGCTCACGTTTCGTCGCGTTCTATCCACTTTTCCATCGGTGGCGCTTGAAAGTCCGCCAGCAGATCCAACAGCCGCTCCGAATCACCCTCTTCGAGAACCAGCGCGCGGTGCGCTGGGCGGACGAAATGCTCGGCCACGGCGTGATCAAAGAAGGCGAGCAACGGATCGTAGAAGCCCTCGACGTTGAGCAGACCGCAGGGCTTGCGATGGAATCCCAGCTGTGCCCAGGTGACAACCTCGCAGAATTCTTCGAAGGTGCCATAGCCCCCGGGCAGGGCCACGAAGGCGTCCGCCAGTTCCGCCATCAGTGCTTTGCGTTCGTGCATCGAGCTGACGACACGCAGGTTGCCGACGCCGTTGTGTGCCAGCTCCTTGGCGACCAGCGCCTCGGGGATGACGCCGATGACCTCACCGCCCGCGGCCAGCACCGTATCGGCGACGACGCCCATCAGGCCCACACGTCCGCCGCCAAAAACCAGACCGATATGCCTGCGCGTGAGCGCTGCCCCCATGGCGCGCGCCGCCGCGACGTAGACGTCACGCGCGCCCTTGCTGGAACCGCAGAAGATGCACACTCTCCGTATCATTCGCAGTTATCGACACAGCTCGCACCTACTTTCCCTACCCGGAGTCGACAGACATGGCAATCATCGAGACCACCGCGTTTTCGCTTGTCATCGAATGTCACGGCACCCATCCCCGAAGGCTTCCTCAGGGGCATCATGGAAGAGAGCAGTGAGACTTGACTGCGGCGAGCTTGCCGCGAGTAGCGCCTTCGGCGATGACTGGTCAAGCTCCGTTTGGCGCTCGCTGAGCTACTAGGTTCGAAAGTCTTTGCGTGGCGCGCAAACTTCATGGTCGTCATTCCCGCGATCTTCTAGCGGGAATCCATGGCTGGCTGGCAACCCCACCGCCCCGCCTGGATGCCGGCCAGAAGATTGCCGGCATGACGGAGTGCCGGTCTGGAGTTTGGGTTGCGGGCGGCAGCCCGCGCTGAGAGGTCGGGGAGATGTTGTAAGCGGCGTCATCCGCGGGTCTCGCGCGAACGCGCGCGCCGACGTAGTGTGTCGGCATGACAAGGAACGATTCCGTTCTCATTCGACGCGCCGAGCCGCGAGATGTGTCGGCACTGGGCCGTTTTGGTGCCGCACTGGTGCGTGCTCATGACGCCTTCGACTCACGTCGATTCCTCACACCAGGCCCCGGACTGGAGGAAGGATACGCCCACTTCCTCGGCACGCAGCTGGCGCAAGAGGGGGTGGCGATCTTCGTCGCCGAGCGTGCGGGGGTGATTATCGGCTACGTCTACGCGGCCGTAGAGCCGCGGTCTTGGAAGGAACTTCGCGACGTCGCCGGCTTCCTCCATGACGTCGTAGTCGACCCCGACGCGCGTCGATCGGGTGTTGGAACGCGTCTGATCGAGACCGCAGCCGCATGGCTCGCCACCCGCGGCGTACCGCGAGTGATGTTGTGGACCGCAGAGAAAAATGAGGAAGCGCAACGACTGCTCGGGCACCTGGGCTTCCGGCGCACGATGATCGAGATGACGCGCGAATGTTCGACAGACCTGAAGATGCCGGCTTGACGCGCTGGGCTCCCTGTCAGCTGGTGACGGCCGCCCTCCGGGTTGGCGATGCGCTGGTGGATCGGCAGGTTTGCCGCTTTCGCGGCGCTGGCTGACCGACGGTGACATCACCGCGGTGAGCTCACATATGCAGCGCGCCGGAAACAGCTTCGTCGGGCCGCCGCAGGATGCGCGCGGGGAAAATCCAGGCTGAACCCGAGCCTTTGTCGTTGCGAATCGTCCCGGAACAAGGTGTGATCATGCCCTCGGGGATCTAAATTTGAGAAATTCACGCCGAACTCAGCCCTCGCAGTTCCAAATTTGAAAAGTTCATGGTGGTACAAGCCTTCCGAGATTCTCGGGTGCTAAAGTTTTAGGCTTGTCGGCGCCTTTTTCGATCCAGATCGCGCCGGAACAGGTGTGATCATGCCGTCGCGAGATCAAAAATGGAAAAGTTCACTCTGCACTCAGCCCTCGCAGATCCAAATTTGAAAGATTCACGCTGGTACAAACCCTTCCGAGATCGCGCGTGCTGAAGTTTTAGGCTTGTGGGTGCCTTTTTCGATCCAGATCGTGCCGGAACAGTTGTGATCATGTCGTCGCGAGATGAAAAATGGAAAAGTTCACTGTGCACTCAGCCCTCGCAGATCCAAATTTGAAAGATTCATGCTGGTACAAGCCTTCCGAGATCGCGTGTGCTGAAAGTTTAGGCTTGTCCATGCCCATTCGGATTCCGGGATGCCCGTGCGGTCGCACTCACGGTAAAGGCCGCGTAGCCTTCCTGCCGGGCGAAGTGTGGCGTATGGTAAGCAACGTGAGCAACTACATCTCGCCCGGAAGACCGCCGATCACGACGAGGCGGAGCAAGCCCACAATGTAGGCGCTCTGAAGAGAGGGCTGTCGGCCTGACCCATCATCCTGAAGACCGCGATCGGGCTACTTGCTCCGGTGAGCGACCGCACCCTTATGAACCCGATTCCTTGATAGTTCAGGGCCGCGTGCCCAAGCCTTCCCAGCTTTGCCGAGTTCAGCCCGCCGGTGATCCACGCTCGTTCATTCAAGGAGGAGACATGAAACGCTTCGCGCTCGCAGTTGGTCTTTGTGTGTCTGCCCTAGTAGCGTTCCCGCTCGTCGGCCAGGAGACGCCAGCGGCCGCGCCCCGGAAGCCCGAGGTCGAGACGCGGGAATCCCAGGCCGCGATGACGCCAGCAACGGCGCTGGAACGGCTGAAGGAGGGCAACGTACGTTTCGTCTCGAACGCGACCAAGAGGCGCAATTGGTCGGCCAAAGTCGTGGCCACTGCGTCTGGGCAGTTCCCGTTCGCGGCGGTCCTCGGGTGCATGGACTCCCGAGCACCCATCGAGATTATCTTCGACCAAGGTCTGGGTGACGTCTTCAGTGTCCGCGTGGCTGGGAACGTTGTGAACGATGATGAACTCGGCAGCCTCGAATACGCGGTCAAGGTGGGCGTGAAGCTCATCCTTGTGCTCGGACACACGAGCTGTGGCGCCGTCAAGGGCGCGATCGATGGTGTGAGGCTTGGCAACCTTACCGGCCTTCTGGCGAAGATCCATCCGGCCGTCGCGGCCGCGAACTGTGGCAGCTCAAAGGATGAGACCTGCGTCACCAAAGTGGCCGAACTCAACGTGCGGGAGTCGCTGAAAGAGCTCCGCGAGAAGAGCCCGTACCTGAGGAAGTATCTCGACGAGGGCAAGGTGGGGCTCGTCGGCGGAATCTACGACGTGGTGACGGGCAAGGTGACTTTCCTGGAGAACTGAAAAATCTGAAGGCCCATTGTTCTCCCGCCTCGCTTCGTCGGCTGATAACGTCGCGCGCTGCGAGCCGCGCATCGCAACGCGCCGCAGCTCGTCTATCGGGCTGCCATACAATTGGAGGGCCCCTCTAACTGATGGCCGGCCTCCGGGTTGGCGACGCGCTGGTGGATCGCCAGATTCGCCGATTTCGCGGCGGCGGTTGACCGACGGTGACATCACCGCGGTGAGCTCACGCGTGCATCGCGCTGGGAAGAGCTTGGTCAGGCCGTCACACGAGCACCCCTTTGGGGTGCGGTCGAATCTCCGCCTTTCAAGCCGGTGGTGTCGCCGCGCTCAACCACCGGCTAATGGCTTGGAACCCTCCGGGTTCACGCCGGTCGCGCTACACTATGGTACTTTTCATCCCGAAGGGATCACGGAGGCTAGCTGGTGGTTGAGGCCGCAGGCCGACACCACCGGTCCTAAAAACGCCCGGCGGCACGCACCCCGGAGGGGTGCCAGCAGTCTGCGGAGAAAGAGGGCTGGACTTCGCTCGACGATGTCTAGATCTCAGCTCACGGCTTGCGCGAGCGCTGAAGGCCGCGGTTGGCACCGGTCGCCCGAGCCGCTGCGCTGGGGAATGAGCGGCTCACCCCTGAGATGCGCGTCGTTCGGAGAAGACGAGGCGGCTGAACGGGAGCGCAGACACTTCCAAGCGCGAGAGGTCGGCGTGTTTGCTTGCGTCCTCGATTTCGATTCCGACAACGTGCTCCTCTGCATCGAGGTCGAGCACGATCCCCGGCGCCACCTCTTCGGACTCCACGCTGGCGGTGTCGGCGAGTTGAATGTACAGCATGTCGGTACCTGCGTCGTAGCGGAACAGCATGGGTAGCCTACCTTTCGAATGCTCACGCTTCAACTTTCAGGCTGACCCTCGGGCCGCCCACCGCGCACTACGCCGCCCGCGTCCGTACGCCTTCGAACCCGACGGAGAGTCGTCCGCCGAGCGCGCGGGCGACCCGGTCCAGCAAGTCGAGCGAGGCGGTGAAGGCCTTCCCGCTCTCGACGCGGGCAATCACGGCCTGCGTAGTCCCGGCACGGGCCGCAAGCTGCGCCTGCGTGAGACCGGTCGCGGTCCGCGCCCGCTTCACCATGACGGCAATCGTCGCCCGCGCGACGGCGGCGTCGATCCGCGCTCGCAGTCGCGGGTTTCGCTCCGCCCGCGCCCGCACGTCTGCGAGGGCGTCACGGCCGATGTGCGGATTGGGGCGCTTCGTTTTCTTCATTGAGGACCTCCAAGAACTTCCTTAGCTCGTCGCAAAGCCAGATCGAGGTCGCTTCGTGCTGTCCGCTGTCCCTGTTTCTTGAATGCGTGCAACAACACCATCTCCGGCCCGGTGACGATCACGTATGCAACCCGGTGCCGTCCTATTCGAATCTCCCACAGCTTCCCTTGCAACTGGCGTAACGACACCGGCGCGTCCAGCCCGAACAGCCCCAGCAAGGTCACCGCCTCGTCCCAGTCGTCTCGTTCATGCTCTGGCAAGCCAGCAATATAGTCGCGCACCGGCTCGTCTCCTCGCGCGGAGCGATAGTATCTGATGCGCACTGCCCATGTATGCCCGATCGGGCATATTCGTGTCAACGATGTCTTCTCGCTGTGGTTCTGGAACAGCGTGCGGCGTCCGCCCCCGGTGCCCAGCATGATGGGCACCTTTCTGGCGGAGATGCTGCAGGGGCGTGAGCACCCAAGGGCGCGGGCGCTGAAGTGCGGCGGCTGGAGCTGGCCGCCCGAGCCGCCGCAGCTGGTGCCCCTTTATCGCCAGCAGCCGTCGGTAACCTGCCGAGTTCGTGCCGATAGACGCACGCTGCTGACAAGCGTCTGGACGTTGGACTTTCGCTCGCTAGAGCAGATCCAGGAACTCCAGCAGCGCACGCCGAACCTCGTCCCGCACCCCTTCGGGGACGGGACCGAGATCGCGCCGGAACAGCTCGTTGTCCCACGCGAGGATCTGGTCGACGAGAATGTCGCTGTCTCGCGTCAGTCCGCAGACTCCGGCCGGAATGCGCACTCGTAAAGGGAAGGCGTCCTCGTGAACGACCTTGGTTGTCAGCGGCAGCACCACGGTGCTCGGCAAGCCGGCTTCTCCAAACTCCGTCGGCTGGATGGCGAGGCAGGGACGCTGCTTGCCGGGTTTCGTCCCCACCCGGGGATCGAGCGCCACAATGTAGATGTGCCAGCGCTGCGGAACGAGCGGCATCAGTCGAGCCGGCGCAAGCGACTGTGCGCGCGGAAGTCGTGCAGCGCCGCGCGGCTCTCAGGGGCGACCAGGCCCACGACGCGGCGCCACTTCGCCACGCGCTCGGCGCGCTCTGCATCGCGCTCAAGCAGATCGAGCGCCGAGCGCACTACGTCGATCTTCGTGCGCGCTCCCAGCCGGTTCTTGAGCGACTCGATACGGTCAGCGTCGGCTTCTTGCAGCATGAGAGGTTTTCCCATCGATATGCTCCGCTTCAGTTCATTCGCAGCTATAGCCACGACTATACTCAGCGCGGAGCACGGTTGCAACGAAACACATCGCTTCAAGTCTGTGCTAGTCGATGAGGATCGCTATCTGCTCAAATCACCCCATCGCCCGCTTTGCAGCGCCGACGAGTTGGTCGGCGAGGCGGGTCGGCTCCGGGAGCCGATACCGGATGGCGCAGGGAAGGACCCTGCTGCGCGCCGGGCAGGTCGATCAGGTGACCGATACTGACGAAGTCCCTAATCGGAGGATTGAACTCGCGCCAAGGCGCCAAGCCGCAAAGAAAGGCCCCGAGAAAGCAACAGGGGAACCCGATCTTCTGACTTCGTTCTTGTGAGATTCGGATTCTTCTCCGACTCTGTCTTTGCGCCTTTGCGGTTGCGCGAGAAATTTCTTCTTCGGATCAGGGGGGATTGAGGCGGTCTTGCGTGTGCAGCTGGCGCTGCGCCGCCAGCACAGCCGGCGCGAATACTGCCTTGGCGACGGGGAGGTTGCAGTTGGCAGCATTCGGTCAGGCGAGGTAATCGTCTCGGCTAACCTGCCGCACCGTGACCTTTGACCCCATGCGCCGCAAGAGCGCGGCCCAACGGGCGAATGGCTTCGCGTTCTCGGTCACGACAACTGCAGCGGCTGCGGCGCCCGACAGGAGAGTCAGAATGTCGTTCAGATGCTCGCGCGGCCTCACCGAACCGTACAGCTCGCGGTAGCGCCGAATGCCCTGACCCGCACGCACCCAGTCATGCACTGATGGGGCGACGAGGAATCCGAGCGACTGATAGACCCTGGTGACAACGTCGAGATCGGCCTTGTCCTGCGGGGAACGGGTGCCGGCATACAGCTCGCCGAGGACCACCGCACTGAGGCGCACGCGCCCCGCCTGCACGGCTCGCTCGATCAACGCCGTGTACGCTTCGCCTCGCAGGTACGGGATGTAAACGGATGTATCAAAGACGACGGGACGCACGCCCGTTCTTCCCAGCGCGCCGGTCCGGTGCGCTCCGCTGGAAGACGTCGTCGACGCCGCCGCGCCCACGGATCCGCCCAAAGGCAGCCTGCGCCTCCTCGATGGCGAGGCGATCGCGAACGGCGATGCGCACGGCTTCCGATTCCGTCGACACCTTCAGTGCATGCTTCAGCGCACGCACGGTTGTCTCGTCCACCATGAAGTTCTTGCGAGCCCAGCCGCTTCCAGACGCCACATGCCCCTCTGTGCCGGTGTGTAAATTCTCATGGAACGCTACACACCACCGCCCCAATCGTCAAGCTTCCCGAGTGGGTTTAGGTCCAAGCAGCTCAGCGTAACACAGGCGGGGATCAGACTAAACTCCAATTTCAGCGGCTGATTCTGGACCCCTCAGGCAGGGTCGTCCGCGCAGCTCCGCCCGGCGGCGCTGCAGGAAGCGGCGGACGGCGGTGATGATTTCGCTGGGCGAGTGGGCGATGAGAGCCGGTTCACTCGCACCGTCGGCCGTTATTGATCTTCAGGGAGCCGATCCCTGGCGCGGAAACCTGCTCATGCGCTGTCTGGCCCAGGGGCTGCCGCGCGCCTCAATCCACGCTCGTATCGGCATCCTGGGATCGCGCCTCTCAGGGCGCGGAGGCGGACGTGACGAGACAGTCCTGGCGCACATTATTGGTGATGAAGGTCTTGAGCTGGTCGTAGGGGCAATCTAGGGCACCGTTGCACGCGGGGATCGCCAGGGGGATGCGCTGTGGCGGCGTCTGCAGCGAGAGAGCCGTGCCGTTGCGCATCTGGTCCAGCGTCGCGATCACGTAAAAGAGTCTCACGATGAGCTGTCCGCCCTGCTTTACTTTGCGGAGCTCGAAGACGAGCGCGCCGGCCGGGCCCGGGTCGTTCTGCTGGAATCCCTCGGCCTTCCAGGTCACGCCCCCCAGAAATGCGGCGATGGCGGCGACGTTATCGTCGTGAGCGACAAACAGCGTGAACGTGCTCGCCGCGGGCGCGAGCATGTCCGGATTCTTTACGCCGGTCAGCGTCTGCTCCATCGTCCCCACGAGCTGCCACATCAGGTTCGTCGAGGTTACCTGCGCGATGGAGGGTAGGCGGTTGGTCAGGTCCATGTTCAACACATGAAGCTTTGTCAAATCGCTCAAGCCTCCCGGCGGAATAGCCCCCCAGCCCACGCACTGCGCCCCCTGCGTCGTTGCGCAGTCGGTGTCGGGCATCCCCTGGGCGTATTGGAGTTCGAAATCCTCCGTTACCGAGTTGGCAACGTCGAACAGGCTCCCGGCCGCGTACGCCACCGCTCCCGTTGGATTCACGCTCACCGTGGTAGGAAGTTCCAGCAGCGAACAGGAGACGGGTGGCGATGACTGGTTGCAGGCCGCCGGCTGGCAGCACTCAGTGACCGTCTGCAGCGTTTGAAGTTGGGCGCTGTATTTAGTTATCAACGAGGAGGTGTTGCCTCCGATCGCTGTATTGAACGCGGCCTGGTCCACCACCGTGTCGACACTGCACAATCCCGTATACGCCGTGGTGATGTAGGGGTCCACTGGTTCACTCGAATGAACCACCTGGACCCCGCAGTCGGGCGTTGCTTCGGACTGGAACATGCCGTCCAGGTAACCCTGTGCCGTCTGGATCGTCCGCTCGAAGACGTCCGCATAGACGAACACCGTTCCGGCCGCGGGACAGGACCCTCTCGGAGGCAACAGCCCTTGGGCGGCGTAGAAATCGCGATACCACGCCCCCAGCCGAGCCGCATTCTGCTGACCCACTGTGGAGAGATTGCCGGGGGTTTCCGCGGGGGTTGGCCACAGCGGAAAACCCTGTGCGCGCAGCGTATCCAGGTTCGCGCTGTCGAGAGGAGAGGTCTGAGAACGAATTCCGTGCCGGCTGATCGCGACCACGGAGAGCAGCTCGGTGTCGTTGCTATTCCCCTCATTTTCCCCGCACGCATAGAAGAGAAGACCGGCAACGAGGCAGGCAAGCACGACTCCTACGTTTGGCGATTTCCGCACGACCTGATCCTTTCATCCTCTCAGTCATCGTCGCCATCATGCTGGGAGTTACCCGCCTTGTTCTTGTCAAAAACGGCTAATTCGCTGACCCGGGGCTCAGGCATCTTTGAGTTTGGACCCTTGGCATCTTTCCAGAGGACCTCATTGAGGAGCTGGTACGGAGCGGCATCGGCAACTTTCCAGTTCATCTTGCTTGAGAGTATGGCCAGGCGTACACGGGGATCTTTGGAATCATACGAGGCTATGTTCATATTTACCTCGCCAATGACGTCCGGCGGCGGTAGTATGGCAGTGTATGCAGCGCTGTTGTTTGGAGCGGCGTCCCAGCCGCCCATGATGGGGTTGGAGAAGTGGTCGTACTGGCTCATGGGAGATAAGCCGAGCAGAAGCTCTATACTCTTTAACACGCTGTTCGTGTCGTAGAAATGAGAATCCACGGTCCCCGTTTTGATCCAGGGACTTATCACTTGGCAGAAGGAACGATGGGTGTCGACGTGATCGTTGCTGAACTGGGCGTCGTCTTCTATGACGAAAATCACGGTGCTTGTCCAGATGGGGCTATTGCTCACGGCTTGCACCAGCTCACCCACGGCGTAGTCATTGTCGGCCATCATCGCCCTCGGAGAGTTAAATCCCGGATTTAGCCCCATGGTGTGATCCCGCATGAAGCGCACCATCATGAAAGCTGGAACGCTGTTGCCGGTAGGGTCCTGCTTCAACATCTCCAGGAACTCGCGGTTCCACTCCGAGAAACGGCTTGGCTGCGCTTGCGCTTGTATGGGCGAATTCTCCGAAGCGTAATAGCCTGGGGGATTCCCAGTGGTTAATCCAGTGGTTAATCCTAAGTCAGTGGCATTAAAACCGTAATTTACCCAGGCGTCACTATCGGCATAGCCGAAGTCAAACTTGCGGTAGTCATAGTCGCTGAACCCGGCAACCTGACCGGGGGGAGTCGGAATGTGTCCGGGAGGGGAGAGATTGGCCTTATTCGGATAGTTGTCCGGAATCTGGAAGGGAGGCGTGGATGGGGCTCCCGACGACAGGAAGAAGCCGTAGTTGCGGTAGGTGAGCCCGGCCTCTTTGACACCGTCCCAGATATATCCGCCCGGCGCTTCCGCAACATCTGGGATGGGCGATGCGGCCTGGTGCGAGGGGCTGGAGAGCCAGTTCCCATCCTGATCCTGGGCTGGGTAACCGCCTGTGACATAGCCGTTAACCTGTCCCTCGAAAGCATAATTGATTTGGTACGTGGCGAGGGAAAGCTGGTATATATAAGGGATGCTCTTTATGGTGAATGCGTTTGCCAAGCTTTGAGTGCACCATACCCAGCCTTCACCGCTCACCGGGGCATTGTTGTAGAAATTGTCCAGAAGGATGAAGCGCTCTGCCAGAGCGTGCTGATTCGGGGTAATCCCCCGCCCGTAGATGGTCAGAGAAGGGTCCCCATTGCCCCGGGGGAGGTCGCCAAGAACCTGATCGTAGCCGCGGTTTTCCTTGATGATGTAAATCACATGCTTGATCTTGCCCGATTTGATGCCAATGCCAGCCAGAATGCTATCAGCAGAACTCCCCATTGCCGGCGTGTTCTGGTTGTTCTGGATCACTTGAGCCGTCGATTGAGCAAGAGTTGGTATTGCTTTGGTCAGGTCGATTCGGGTGACGTTTCCCGGAATGGAATTCAGAACATAGCCAGGACCTGGAGGAGCCACCCATGATGCGGGATTGGTGCCGAAATTGATTCCTACGACGTCTGGATTGAGATAGTCAAGTTGGGGATTGGGGTTCATGGCCGTCGTTCCCCATCCGTTGACAACCAGCAGCGCATTGCCATCCGGAGTGGCGGCAAGAGCCGTCGGATACCATCCCACAGGGATGTAGCCACTCAACTGGTTCGTCCCTGTATCGATGACGCCAACTGCGTTGAAGTCGCCGAGTGATGCATACAGGGTCTTCTCATCAGGTGAGAGCGCAAGGCCCGAAGGTGAGACGCCAGGAAGATTGCTGACATTGGATGGCCGCAGCAACACCGTGGCTATAACCTGAAGCTGATCGTTGGCGACGTTAACCACCGATATGGTATCGCTCCCGGCATTGGCTATGTACAAAAGGGTCTGTGCTTTATCTAGAAGGAGCGCTGAGGGCTGGGTGAGGTTCGGGATCTTTGAGACCAAGCTTATACTACCTGGGTCAGTAGTGTCCAGGACATAGACACAGCCGTCCCGCTGGCTCGCCACGTAAGCCCTGCTTCCATCCGATTTTGCGGTCACCGCAAAGGGGAAGGAGGGAGTATTTGGCTTCGCCTCGTCCATGAATGTGTAGCTTCCAAGCGGAGTGGCGCTTGCATTGTACATAGAGAGCGTGGATGCCGGTTGATAGGTGGCCCCCAGATTGACGGAAAAGTAGTTGGCCATGTAGATGGCTCCGTTCGCAAGAGCAATACCCGCCGGCTGGTCAACAGGCGTGTAATTCAGAGGATAAGCAAGAGGGTTGGCGGGGATGGTGCCTGTCTGGGTGAGGGTTCCATCGGTGCCCAGCGTCAACACGGCAACGGTGCCGTACGCTCCCTGGGCTGCATAGAGTGTATATGTGTTGTTATGGGGAGTGGGATCGAATACGAGTCCATAAAAGAGCCCGTCATTGGGGATGTTGGGATTATCTAAAAAATAGGGGAGCGAACCTACGACAGTGCCGTCACTTACCCTCAATGTGCTTAGAAGCGCATTCAGGCAACTGGACGTTGTGATGGCGTACCTGCCATCGGGGCTGAGGACTATGTTCAATGGCATATCCCCAACTGGACCACTGGTTGTGCCCGCCGGTGTAATCCGCCGGCCGTTAACCAGGATGTTGGAGGCTGATGGAGCGGGTTGCCCAGATTGAGAACCGCATCCGACGGAAAAGGCAGCACATAAGGCCACCAGCGTGATGATTGTAATCGTTGCCTGGTAATATAACCACAATCTACCCAACATTCTGATCCTCCATAGCGACTAGTTGATTGCCGTGAGTGGTGATGAATGCCTTGAACTGATACGCGTGCATTGAGGGTAGAGACGGTCAGAATTGGGGACACGTGGCCGGCAGCGCCGCGGAGTTGATGCCTTCGCACATCGCGTTGTCCACCGTCAAATTGCCCTCGGCGTCAAGCGTCACCGTCCAGATGGTATCGTAGTCGTTGCCCGGCCAAGGCGGCGCCACCGGTTGGCCGCAAGGCGGCGCCACCGGTTGGCAGGCGGAGGGGAAATAGCTCTCGATCAACGAATTCACCATCTGTGGTATTTGAACGTACGCCCATCCCAGCAGCATGGTCTGATTGGAGAAATTGGCACCTTTGAGGTCGGTGAAGAAAAAATCACTGGCGGAATTGCAATCGGAAATCTCGAAGCCCGCGGCCAGATCATAGGGCAAGTTATTGGCGATTGCGTATGGTGCGACGGTCAATGATGGCGCAACAGACGACCACGAGAAGCCCTCGGTGCCTGGGCTGGTCTGAGCGGGGTCGATCGAGTAAACCAGGTTCGGGCTGATCTTGCCGCGCAGTGCGTTCGGAAGATCCAGCGCGCGCCATTGCCCCGCGCAGACAATGTTGCCGTCGCTCCAATCGTTCAGCGGATGTGCGTCTGCGTGTCGAACGATGTAAATCGTTTCGTTGGTGTTGGTCCCCGCCGGAATTATGGCACCACCGGCACCACCGGTCACGTTGATGGTGAAAGGCGTCTGCGCCGCGCATGGAGTGCTGACCGGCCTCGGGAACGGCAGCGCAGGGTAGCTGGAACCCGGCTGCAGACTGCTGTTGTAGGTAACCAAGCTGGCGCTTCCCGACGGCGTGATCGAGATCGCATAGATGTAGTTGGGACCCTGATAGCTCACCGGAAGACTCAGGTTATAGCCTTTGAGCTCGTTGATATTTGCCAGCAGGGCGCTGGTGGTCTCCCAAGGTGCCGAGAAGACATAAAAGCCCGGCACGTTTGCCGGGATGATACCGGTTTGATGGGTTGCCGGGTTACCGGTTATTACCAGGGCTTCGTTGTTGCTGTCCTGGTCATTGAAATCGAGACCCTGGCAATTCCCGCAGTATCCCGGGGTCGGCGAGTATCCTGGGGTCGGCGCCGGCGTAGCAACTCCGGTAGGTACCGACCCCGGCGCATACGAGGCATTGAGCGGATAGCTGTTGCCGGTATACGGGTAATAATCGGGCGGGAACACGCTGGACAGAGTGATGTGGTTGAGAAGGGCGAACTGCTGAATGGTCTCCAGTGCCGCCATATCGGGGTGGTTGCTCGGGGTTTGCAGATGGGTCATCGGTTCGAGCACATAGATACCGGTTACATTGTCCCTTCCCAGTACGGACTGTCGCAGGAAGCTGGCCATCTGGAGCGACCGCTGTAAACCCTGATTGGTGAGGTTTGCGGTGTTTGGATTGACGTCCCCGGGAGCTTGGTAAGCCAAGTCCTCGCTTACCACGAAGATCAGGTTGAGGTTGCTGGCGTTCAGAGGAGCAGTATTCGAGGCTGATGCATTAGGGCTGGAAGAGCCGCCGCATCCTGCGAGCAGCATCAGGGCAAGGACCAAGAACAATGGCCGTACAACGGTAATTCTATACATCTGCACGCCTTCCTTTGTCTGAAGTGCGAGTCCAATACCACACGTGAAGATAGCACGCATGAAGACACTTCGCTACTGAACCGCCGCCGTTGCGGGTATGCATGCGACACGCCTAGGGCCCGTGTGATTGGCGTGTTCAGGAACTTCTTCGACGAGGAGCCGATGTTTATTCCCCTCAGCAGCGCCGCCGGCGGGATCGACGCGGCGCTGAACGCGATCCTGTGTTCGCTCGTGCAGACGTGCAAGCACCTGCAACTCGCCCCCTCCGTGTATGTGCGGGATGTCATGGAGTGGGTTTCGACACACCCCGCTCGGCTCGTGCTGGAGCTAACGCCACGCGAGTGGAAGCGGCTGCGACAGGAGTAGGCCGCACAAGCCGCCTGAACCGCTCGTTTCTAACGTGAAGCCCCGTTGGGCACACGGGTGTCAACATAGTTGTAGGGTTTTATGGGATGTTCACAGCCGGCCGCGCAGCCGCTCAGCGCGTTGTTCACCGCCCGCATGATAAGCGCGAGGTCGACGCTGCCGCCGCTCGGGATGCCGTTCGGGCAGGCCGGCGCATCGGCGGTGCCGAGGGCGATGTTCACCAATATTATGATCTCGTTGACGGTCACTTCGCCACTGCCGTCACAGTCGCCGGTGCAGGAAGAAGGTGTGGGGTTGGAGGTCGGCGTCGGCAGCGCGGCGGTGGCTGTCGGAGTCGGCGTAGGAGTCAGATTTGGTGTGAACGCCACACACACGGCGGTCGATGATTCGGCGGGGCCTATGGCGATCTGCAACGGGCGGAAGGGCGGAAGTCCAATTTGTTTGATCATTGCCTTCGTTGCTGTATCGACCACGGCGACATAGTTCTGCAGCACCGACAGAACCGTCACGTACGCGAAACGGCCATCTGGCGTCACAGCAACGAAGACCGGCGCCGAGTTCGCCCCGTCGGCCACCTGGACGGAGCCGATCTCCTCAAAATTCGCAGCGCTAAACATCGAGAGGTTAGCAGACTCCGTCACCACGTAGAGGACAGCTCCGTCTCGGCCCACGGCGATGCCTTCGGCTGCAGGCGCTGGGATCTTGTGAATCAGAGTACCGTCGGTGCGATCAATCACAGCGATGCCATCTGCCGATGTGTTCTCGCCTCCGGCCACAGAAGGTTGCAATGTCGCGTAGAGGAAATGGCCATTGGGGTCGAGAGCGAGCTGGAAAGCACCAAAGCCAAGTGACGTTCGAGACGTGAGTTTCCGCGTTCTCAGATCAATTCCGACAGCTGAGTTGTTGCAGGAGCCACTGTCGGTCACAAGGCATTGGATGAAGTACACGACCCCGCCGTCGCGGGAAATGACGGGGCTGTCCATGAAGAACCGGACCGCTGGCGTATCCGGCACAATGCGATAACTCTCTTGGTCCGTCTGCGTATCGATAACCGATACCGGTCCTCCTAGCCCATACTCACCGACCACGAGTTCACATCCATCGGGGCTCACAACCAGACCCGCCGCGAAGGGATTCTCGATCGTATCGGTGACGGCGCGCTTCACGGTGTCAATAACCGATACGTCATGGTCGCCTCCATTACTCGTGTAGGCCCGCGTGCCGAAGGGGTTTAGCGCAAGCCTGGAAGGGCCAAGACCGACATCGATTGTGTCCACCCAATCGTGAGTCGAGGTGTCGATAACATAGAGGACATCGAGTTCGACATCATTCACGTACGCCAGTGGTGCCGAGAGCGCCTGCGCTGCGAAGACGCACGGCAGCATGGTCCACATTGTGACCATGCGGCTGAGTTTGGCCATGCAACTCCTCCTCATCGTCCACACGCGGAGAGAATGCAAACGGCCGGGGTCTGTACTCGAGAAGGCAGCGTCACGGATCTCCCGAAATCGCGTGAAATTGAGAAACAGATGTTCTTTCTGCGGGAAGCGTTGTGCTGCAGGGGCTTCCGGAGGTCGCGTCGGGACCCAAGCTCGAGAACGAACACAAAACGGTTCTCTGGAGCCGATTCCATGTTATTTCGGTAAGCGCTTCGATGGGCGCGCAGCGAGTGCGGTCTGCCCGCCAAAGCGCCCGAACCCCTTGGCACCGTGGGAGCTTCGCCCCGAACCACTGCGGCTGTACTATGACGTGCAGGAAGAACCGGAGCGGGTGGTGAAGATCCGCGCGGTCGGGATCAAGGAGCACCACCACGTACGCATTGGCGGCGAGGTGATTGAGCTATGAGGAGCGTTGACATCTCGCGAATCAGCTCGATCATTTCCCGGCGCTCGAAGTGGATTCGCGCTTCCGCGGGAATGACGAATCGCGTGCGCCCGAGGATTCTTGCGCAAAGTCCCTTACGGAGGAAATGGGGCAGGGGAGGGCGGGATTCCTCGTTCGTGATTCCTCGTTCGTTGCCCATCGCTTCACGGATGAGCTAGCATGACCGGAAATGGTTGCGACAGGTTCTCGCGCGTTGCCGCGCGTCGTCGTAGCGGGGCTTTCCGGCGATTCCGGCAAGACCCTGGTCTCTCTCGGACTTCTCTTGCTCGCCAGAGAGGCTGGGGTTCCAGTTGCGGCGTTCAAGAAGGGTCCAGATTACATCGACGCTGCCTGGCTCACGTGGGCGTCCGGGCACGCTTGTCGACATCTCGACACCTACCTCATGGGGCCGGAGAAGGTCAGTGTTTCTTTCTGCATGCATGCTGAATCTGCAGGATTGAATGTCATTGAAGGGAACCGTGGCATTTACGACGGATTCGACGCACGCGGCACGCACAGCACGGCTGAACTCGCCAAGCTCCTGCAAGCGCCGGTAATCCTGGTGGTAAACGCTACCAAGATGACCCGCACCGGGGCCGCGCTTGTGCTTGGATGCCAAAAGCTCGATCCTGAAGTTGCAATCGCGGGCGTCGTCCTCAACCAAGTCAGCAACCGCCGGCATGAGCAGGTGCTGCGGCAGGCCGTGGAAACTTCCTGCGGTGTACCCGTTGTCGGAGTGATACCCCGGGCCAGAGGCGAGGCGCCGCTTCCGGGCCGCCACCTCGGCCTGGTCACCCCTGAGGAGCATGCGGGAATTGCGGTTTTGAAACAGAACCTGCTGTCGCTTGTCCACGGCCACCTGGATTTGACCAGAATCCTACAGATCGCTGGGAGCGCTCCCGCACTCGCCCAACCCGCTGAGCGTCAGGAAACCGCACAAGACGGCCGTGGCCTTAAAATCGGCTACCTGAAGGATTCCGCATTCACCTTCTATTATCCTGAAAACCTGGAAGCGATCGAACGGTCAGGCGCCGTGTTGGAAGCTATTTCGGCGCTTTCCGGAGCTCCTCTTCCCGGCGATCTTGATGCACTCTACATCGGAGGCGGTTTTCCTGAAACCCATGGGGCGTCAATTGCCGTGAACCAGCCTTTTCTGAAGTCCGTGCAGCAAGGCGCGGCTAACGGTTTGCCCATTTACGCGGAGTGCGGGGGACTGATGTTGTTGGCGCGAGCGATGACGTGGCGCGGGCGGCGATATCCGATGAGCGGGGTCCTGCCCGTAGAGGTCGAGGTTCGCGACACGCCGCAGGGGCACGGCTACATGCATATGGCGGTAGACACGCCCAATCCTTTCTTCGCACTCGGACTTGAGCTGCGCGGCCACGAATTTCATTATTCCAGAATCCTTCCCGATGGCGATGTTCCACCCACAGCCTGCTCTGTCACGCGTGGTGCCGGAAGCTATCCGGGGCGCGACGGGATCATTTCAAAGAACGTATGGGCCAGCTGGGCTCACCTGCATGCCCTCGCGACCCCGCAATGGGCCGCGGGGCTGCTCACTGCCGCACACCGCTATGCTGGCCGTTGAAATGACACTGCTGAGTGTTTGCATCCTGAACTATCAACGGACTGGTCCGGGCGCGCTCTCTGGCTTTGCGGCGCGAGGTTTGGCAATCTACCGGTCATGAGCCGATCGGCAAGGGTTACCCTCCTTACCAAGGAGGGGCCAGGGGAGGTTGCAGCGAGGCGAGGGAAACCCCCTGTAGTCCCCCTTGGTAAGGGGCACGGTTCATGGACTCTTCAAACCGGCTTCCGCCGGCGCGGGCTCTCACGATGAGCCGAGGTACGCCGGCGCCGCAACGGGCACAACCGAGTCAGACGCCAGCCGCGCGTCCCAGCGGCCTGACGGCGCTGATTGTGTCTCTGTGGGCCGCCGCGGCGCTCGACCTCCTCTACTGGGTATTGTTCTTCGCCACCGGAGTCGTGCAAACCAGCCAGGACCCGGTGTGTCTTGGGTTTGAGCGCGCCTTCCCTGCAGCTGACGCGTGGGTCGCTGTCGCAGCTATCGCATGCGCCGAGGGTTTGCGGCGGCGACGCGCCTGGGCGGTACTGTACGGCATCGCGGCCGGCAGTGCCTTCATCTATCTGGGGTTGATGGATTTGCTCTACGATCTGGAACATGGGGTGTACGTGCAGCCCAACCCGGACACGGCCACGGAGATGGCGATCGTTATCTGCTGCTTTGTGTTCGGCCCGTTCTTGATGAGGTATGTCTGGCGTCACCGCCGGTGGCTGGACGGGTGATGACCATAGACGGGCTTTGAGCGGGCGGCACTTTCACGACCTCGTCAGGCGTCAACTTGCTGCGGGTATCCCGCCTGTGCTAGCCCTCGACCACGAATGGAGCGGCTGATCAAGCGCTACGCCAACCGCAAGATGTACGACACGCGGGCGAGCCGGTACGTGACCCTGGACGGTGTCGCCAACCTCGTGCGCGCCGGGGAGGATCTGCGCATCGTCGACAACGATAGCGGCGAAGACCTGACGGCGTTGACCTTTGCGCAGATCATTTTCGAAGAGGAGAAGCGCAAGAACGGCCTGCTTGCGTTGCCGGTCCTGCGCTGGATCATCCAGCGTGGGGGTGCGACGGTACAAGAACTCTTCAACCGAGTCGACCGCGGGCGCGAGGCCTTCGTTAACGTGCGCGAGCTCGCCGAAAAGGGGGTCAAGCAGCTGCTGCAAGGAAGTGAACCGAGCGTCAGGAAAGCGCGCGCGACCAAGCGCCGCATGCTTGAAGGTGCTGGCAGTCGCCGTTTCCTGGAGGAGATCCTCGAAGCCCCACAGAAACAGCTGGAGCAATTGCAGCATCGGATCGACGCCCAGGTGCGCGCCTCGATCGAACGCTTCACCGCACATCCGGCCATTCAGAACGAGCTGCAGCGCATGGAGGCCAGCGTCAAGAGTCTCGAACGGCAGCTGCGCCGGCTGCGGCGCGCCGCGCCGCGCAACCCGCGCCGTTACAAACCGAGAGCAAGCTGAGGCCGCCAAGAAGAGCGCGCTGGTATCGTCGTGGGAGCGAGCCGCGTGTTTGCCGGAGCGGCTCGGGAACCTCCCCGGTGTCCAATTCTTGTTGCAGCTCCACGGTCTGTGGGCGCTCGTCATCGCCAAGGGATTTTGCTTGACAAAAGGGCACGCTGGTGTGTATGTGCGCGCAACGGGGCTGTAACATAGTCGTAACCTTCGTTTCGTGCGGTGGCCCCGAAGAGATAGGTGAGTACTAGTTCGGCAGGCGGTTCGGTAAGACATGTGAGGCGTGTGATCACTGTCATCAGGGGGGAGGACGTAATGGCCCATTGGGAGCGCATAGGTTTCATCACTGCGACAGCGTGCCTGAGCATCGGTATCGTTTTCGTGCTCCGCCAACATCGTGCCGTGCGGGCGCAAATGAAGAATCTCACCACCGCGGTCGCCTTCGCGCTCGTCCTTGCACTCAGCAGCGCTACCGCTCGGGCCGACGTCTGCTGCAATTGCACGGCTTTCTGTTCCATGCAGGCACCCGGTAACTGCGGGCTGTGTAGCGAGGTGCCCGATGCTGTGTGTGTAGATGGTGTCTGTGTCGTGAACACGGCGACGCCGACGCCGACCGACACGCCGACGCCCACCGAGACGCCGACGCCGACCGAGACGCTGACGCCGACCGACACGCCGACGCCCAGCGAGACGCCGACCTACACACCCACGCCCACGCCCACCGAGACGCCGACCGAGACGCCGACCTACACACCTACGCCTACGCCGACCGAGACGCCGACCGACACACCTACGCCTACGCTCACCGCGACAGGCACGCCGACCGACACCCCGACGGTCACGCCCACGCCCACCCCGTTATACTGTTGCCAGTTCACCAACGAATATGGTCAGCTGTGCGGAGGGCCCGTTACGCCCGGCGTTGCGGTGTGCGGCGGAGACGCAACGCCTATAGTGGACGCGGTCTGTCTAAGTGGTGGGTCGTGCGCGACGGTAACGCCCACGCCGACGGTCACGGTGACGCCGACGATTACGCAGACCCCAACGGCGACGCAGTGCGGCAACGGTGTGCTCAATCCACCCGAGCAGTGCGATGACGGCCACCCGACCTCAGGAGGCACCTGCCCGGCTACCTGCAGGTATACGACAAGCAAGCTGTTGATCCGCGGCCACCTCTCGGGTCCAAAGCGTGACGTTACAGGGTGCCAGGTCGAGTGGTATATTGCCGAAGCGACTGTGAAGAAGGACCCGTTTGGCCTCCCCAGCGTCCACCAGAAGTGCACTGACGGTGACGCCAGTTGCGATTACGATTTGATGCAAAATAATTCTTGCACCTTCAAGGTCGTCGTGTGCCTCAACAACGCAGATCCCAACCTGCCGGCCTGCACACCCCAGGGGGTTGGAGCAGTATCTGTCATTGTGCCGAAAACCGGGACGGAGGCGAACGCTCAAGTCGAGAATGCACTGCTGCACCTGCTCAATCCGATGAATCCGTACCCCGTGACGACGCCGCAGCAAACGCCGTCACCGGGCTACGTCAACGCGCCGCCTCTGATTGAGGAAGAGCAGAGTTTCTGCAGCGCGCCGTTCGACATTACCATCCCGCTGGCGGGATCCAGGCAGAGTTCGCTCCGCCTCAAGACGTTGTCGTACAACCTGGCGAAAAAACCGAAGCTCTCCGTGTCGCAGCTGAAGCTGACTTGCGTCAAGCACCATTGAGTACAGCACTTCAGGATTACGGTGGCGGATGAGAGGCCTTCGTCCCCTCATGCTCTCCAGGTGAGCGCTTGAATACGGCATCGGCGTTGTGAACAAGTGCTCTGAGCTGTCGGTCGGCAGGTTGCGGTAATTGGGCAGCCCAGCTACCCGCCGCTGTCGTTGCGCGAGTGGGTGGTGTGCGCCCGGTAGGTCACCTTGCTCCGCGGCGGCACCGACTCGACCAGCCAGACATTGCCGCCGATGATCGAGCCTTCGCCGATCACGGTATCGCCGAGGATGGTCGCGCCGGAGTAAATGATGACGTTGTCCTCGATGGTCGGGTGACGCTTCTTACGGCGGAACAGCGCGCCTTCGTCGCGGAGCGGGCTCAGCGCCCCCAGGGTCACACCCTGATACAGCCTCACATGCTCGCCGATAATCGAGGTCTCGCCGATGACGGTGCCGGTGCCGTGATCGATGAAGAAACTGCGCCCGATCTGGGCGCCGGGGTGGATGTCGATGCCGGTCTTCCCATGCGCGTGCTCCGACATGATGCGCGGGATCATGGGCACGCCCTCCTTGTACAACTCGTGCGCGATGCGGTGTGTGGTGATCGCCTGAATCGCCGGATAGCTGAAGATGACTTCCTCGATGCTTTTCGCGGCAGGATCCCCCTCAAAGGCGGCTATCACGTCCTCGCTCATCAACGCGCGCAGGTCGGGCAGTTTGTTGAACAGCCGCATCACCACCGCCTCACTCCACTCCGGATCATGCGCCGTCGTCGCGTGGCCGCAGCTCTGCTCGTAATGCAGCGCCCGCCCGATTTGCTCGACCAGAATCTCGTAGGCGGGGTGCAGGTGCTCGCTGATGGCGTAGCGCAGGTTGCCGCGGCTCAGCGGCCGCCTGCTGTAGAACCCCATGTAGATGACGGGCTTCAGGTGATTGAGTGCCTCGATCACGGCGCGCCGGTTGGGCAAGGCGGCGCTTTCGAGGCTGTCGATCTCCCGGTTGCTGCTGTAACTCGCAACGACCCGGTCGACGACGCCTTCGACATCTTCGTACCCCGTCAATAGTATTGCCATGGCAAGACCTCGCACAGCCGTTATTATGCGCGCTCCCGGCGCCGCCTCAAACGGCATGAAGACCGCTCAAAGCTGCACCCGCAAAGCATTGTGTGGCTTCAACCTTTCAACTTCTCCCTTGGCCCCGAGCTTCAGAACACATCTTTCAGCGCCCGCGTCTTGGCGAAGATGGAGACATCGTCGGTAGGCAGCTCCGGGAACCGACGCCGCAACGAGGCGCGCAGCTCGGGCGTGCTCCAACGCAAGAATGGATTCGTCGCCTTTTCAGAGGCGATGGTGGTCGGCGCGGTCGGCAGCCCCCTGCGCCCTTGCTCGACGGCCCACGCATGCTTCTGCTGCAAGGCGACGTTGTTCGGCTCCAGCGTCAAAGCGAACCGCAGGTTCTTCTCCGTGTACTCGTGCCCGAAGTACACCTGAGTGTCTTCGGGCAGCGCCATGAGCTTCGACAGCGATTGCATCATCTGCCCCGCGTCACCTTCGAAGAGGCGTCCACAGCCGCCGGCGAACAGGGTGTCGCCGGTGAATACGGCTTGCTCCCGTTCGAAGTAGTACGCCACGTGGCCGCTGGTGTGCGCCGGGACGGAGATGATGCGAGCACTCAAGTTCCCGATCGAGATCCGGTCTCCTTCTTTGACCTCGAGCGTGCAGCCCGGGATGCGATGACCCTGGCCGACGTAGCCGTACACGGCGAGTTTGCGCTGCTCGAGTAGCGCTTGGTTGCCGCCGACGTGGTCCCAGTGATGATGCGTCGGTAGGATCGCGACCAGATCGGCGCCGGCTTCGTTCACGGCCCGCAACACCGGGTCGGCCTCGGCGCAATCGACCACGGCGGCGGTCCGAGCCGCCTCATCGACGACCACGTAGGCGTAGTTGTCCGTCAATTGGGGCACGGCGATGACGCGCATGCGGAAACCTCCTGTAGAGTGGCCCGGATCATCAATGCAGTGTCTTGTCGATGGCCGCTTGCGGCTGGCTGCCCTTCGAGTGCTTTCCGGTGAAGGAGGCCAGCTCCCAAGTGTCCTGCTGCTGAAGATACTTGAGGACGTACGTGTCGCCGTCATCCGCTCTCACGCGGAAGTAGCGGGCGTCCTCGCTGTACCAGCGGTCGAGGATGTCTTGCACCTCCAGAGTCCGCTCGCCGAGGGTGAACCGAAGCGGCCGCTCGTTGGCCGCGCAACCTGAATACGCTTCAACTCTCACGCGCATAGAATACCAATATAGCCGGAGTGCGGCCGTTGGCACCAGCGGGTCAGAACAGTGCTGCGGCCTTTCCTTTTACCCCCTCATCGGCTAAGGGCGCTGGCATGACCGGCTTGGTGATCGAGACGCGCGGGATCAGCCGGCACTTTGCCGGCGTGCGTGCGGTTGAGGGCGTCGATCTACACGTCGAAGCGGGCGAGGCGGTGGCCCTGTTCGGCCCCAACGGCGCCGGCAAGACGACGCTGTTGCGCATGCTGGCGACCTTGCTGCGTCCCACTCGCGGTGACCTGCGTCTCTTCGGGCGCTCCGTTGCCGACGGCGGCCGCAGTGCCCGGCGCCGTATCGGCTTCCTGTCGCATCAGAGTTTCTTGTATCCGGACCTCACCCCGGCGGAGAATCTCAAGTTCTACGCCCGCATGTTTCGGGTCGTGGCGCCGGCCGCACGCGTGCGTGACCTCCTCGAACAGGTCGGCCTGCTGGGGTGGGCACACCGGCCGGTGCGTACGCTGTCGCGCGGGCTTGAACAGCGCTGCGCCCTGGCGCGCGCGCTCCTGCATGAGCCGGAGCTGCTGCTGATGGATGAGCCGTTCAGTGGTCTCGATGTCGATGCCGTCAACATGTTGAGCGAGACCCTGCGGCAGGCACACGCCCGCGGGACCACACTGATGATGACCACCCACGACCTGGCACAGGGGTTCGCCCTGTGCCAGCGCGCCCTCATTCTGGTGCGCGGCCGGCTGCTGTGGAGCGGCGTCATCCAGGAGCAGGAGCGCGAGCCCTTCGAACGCACCTATCTCGCCGCCGCGCATGCCGTGGACGCACGGCCCGCGTAAGACCCAGTGACAGTCCAGTGTTCGCGTTGATTCGAAAAGATCTCCAAATCGAGTTCCGGACCAAGGAGACTCTCGCCTCGTTGTTGATGCTCGGACTGCTGACGCTGGTCGTGCTCAGCTTCGCCCTTGACCCCACCAGCGAGCTGCGGCTCGAAGCCGCCCCGGGGGCGCTGTGGGTGGCGGTCATCTTCGCCGGCGTGCTCGGGTTGAACCGCTCGTTTCTGGCCGAGCGCGAGAATGATTGCTTGCAGGGCTTGCTGCTGTGCCCGGTCGATCGTGGCACCATCTATCTCGCGAAGACGGTGGGGAACTTCCTCTTCATGATGGTGGCGCAGCTGTTTATCGTACCGATCTTCGTGTTCTTCTTTAACCTGCCGGCGACGCCGGCCCTGGCGGGTGTCTTTCTGGCCTTGGTTCTCGGGATACTGGGGTTTTCGGCGGTCGGGACGCTGTTTGCGGCGATCTCGGTGCGCACGCGGGCACGGGAGGTGATGTTGCCCCTGCTGCTGTTACCATTGGTCGTGCCGATCTTCATCGGCGGGGTAAAGGTGACCGCACGGGTACTGGCCGGCAAGCCTTTGGCGGATGTGGCGCAATGGCTCAACCTCATGGGCGGTTTCGATGTCATTTTCCTGGTTGTCGGCTGGCTGGTCTTTGAATATGCTGTCGAAGAATGAATCGGGTTGTACGGAAAGCGGCTGATACGGTCCTGCCATGGCTGACGCTGGTGACGATGGCGCTGGCGATCTTCATGGTATTCGTGTACGTGCCAACGGATCGCTTTCAGGGCATCGTGCAGCGTATCTTCTACTTCCACGTGCCGCTGGCGATGATGAGCTTCGCCGCTTTCGGGCTGGTGGCGATCGCCAGCATCTTCTTCCTGTGGCAGGGGAGTCGCTTCTGGGACCGCTTGGCGCATTCCTGTGCCGAGGTGGGCATGGTGTTCTGCACGCTAGTGCTGGTCACCGGACCGATCTGGGCACGGCCGATCTGGGGCACGTGGTGGACGTGGGATGCGCGCCTGACCACGACGCTAATTCTGTGGCTCATCTACGCCGCGTACCTCATGCTGCGCACCGTGTCCGCCAGCGGCGATCAGGAGGCGCGCTACGCGGCGGTGCTGGGCATCGTGGGCGCCGTAGACATCCCGATCATCAACCGCTCGGTGTACTGGTGGCGGACGATTCACCCGGCGGTGCTGATCACGCGCGAAGGCGGTTCCGGCCTGGGCGACCCGCGCATGCAGGCCACCTTCGGCGTGTGCGTGATCGCATTTCTGCTCCTGTTCATCTGGCTTCTGTGGGTGCGCAACGAAAGCGGACGTTTGCGGGACGCGCTTGAGGACCTGCGCCAGCAGGTGCTGGCACGCGAGTCGCGGTGAGTGGAAAGGAGAGGCCAACACGTGAGGAACATGCAAGCGCAGGCGGTGAGGTCGTGACCAATTTATGGTTCCTTTTTGCGGCCTACACGGCCGTGTGGGTATTGTTGTTCATTTACTTCTTGGTCCTGTCGCGGCGCAATCACAGGCTGCAGAAAGAAATTGATGAGTTGCGCCAGCTGCTGGGGCGGCGGAGCGGTGCCTGACCGTGTCCTTGCAGGAAGTCCGTTGCCCCACCTGTCGGCGCGTGACGCCGTGGGAAGGGAACCCGCACCGGCCATTCTGCTCGCAGCGCTGCCGCTTGCAGGACCTCGGGAATTGGGCGGGTGAGCGCTACCGCGTGCCCGGTCCGCCGGCAACGCCGCCGGCGGAAGACCGGAACCCTGATGACGACACAGACTGAAAGGCGGCGGGGCGCGGAGACTCTCCACGCTCGACTCTCTACTTTCGACTGCGGGTCATGCCCATTAACCCGACGGCCATTGTAGATCCGCGTGCCGAGGTGCACCCGGAAGCGGACATCGGCCCTTACGTGGTCATCGACGGTCCCGTCGAGATTGGCCGCGGCACACGCGTGCTGGCGCACGCGACGGTCATGGGTTGGACGCAGATCGGTTGCGACAACGTCATCCACATGGGCGCCGTGATCGGCGATACGCCGCAGGACCTGGCATTCACAGGAGCGGAGAGCTACCTGCGCATCGGCAACAGCAATGTCTTTCGCGAGCACACGCAGGTGCATCGGGGCACCAAACCCGGATCCGCCACGGTGATCGGCGACCAGAACTACCTGATGAACAACGCGCACGTCGGGCACAACTGCCGGCTGGGTCACCAAATCATCATCGCCAACGGCGCCGTGCTCGGCGGCTATGTGGAAGTCGAGGACCAGGTGTTCATCTCGGCCAACTGCGCCGTGCACCAATTCGTCCGTGTCGGCCGGCTAGCGCTGCTGCGCGGGCTGAGCCGCACCAGCCGCGACGTCCCACCCTTCTGCATCATGGATTGGACGCACACGGTTCGTGCGCTCAACCGGGTCGGGTTGCGTCGCGCCGGGTTCAGCGCGGCCCAGATCCGCGAGCTGCAGAACGCGTTCAGCCGTCTCTTTCGGCGTGCCACCAATCTGCGCCGGGCGATCGCTGAGGTGGAGGCGGGTCCGTGCTCGGCGGAGGTGCGCTATCTGCTCGACTTCATCGGCGCCTCGAAGCGCGGTGTTTGCAGGGGAGTGCGCCCCGGAGAGGAACAGGAAGAGGAGTGAGGAGGTGCTGGACTTGGTGTGACGTCGGAAGCGATGAAGGCGCCCTAGCTCGTGGACTGCCAGCACGCTATACGGCGTAAGATGCCAGAAGGGGAACACATGGGGCCGCAGCACGACGAGGCCGCTGATCTGCACGTCTACCTCAGACCAACGTACTACCTCGACGCCGATCATGCAGCGATTCGCGCCTTCGCCGAGCAGGCCGCGGCGGAAGCGGCCGACGCAACCGCGAAGGCGGTGCGCCTGTACTATGCGGTGCGTGACGGGTTGCTGTACGACCCGTACTCGATCGACTACCGTCCCGAAGCCTGCAAGGCGAGCGCGGTGCTGGCGCGCGGCCGCGGCTACTGCGTCGCCAAGGCCTGCGTGCTCGCCGCGGCATCGCGGGCGGTCGGGATTCCAACACGATTGGGGTTTGCCGACGTGCGCAACCACTTGGCCACGGAACGATTGCGCCGCTTGATGGGGACGGACATTTTCTACTACCACGGCTATACGGAGTTCTACCTCGACGGGAAGTGGGTCAAGGCTACGCCGGCGTTCAACATCGAGCTGTGCCGCAAGTTCGGCGTGCTACCGCTCGAGTTCGACGGCCGCAGCGACTCGCTTTTTCATCCGTTCGACGCGCAGAACCGGCGTCACATGGAGTACATCAACGACCGCGGCCACCGTGCCGATCTGCCGTACGATGAGATCCGCGAAGCCATGTTTCGTTACTACCCGGGCGGGGCCGAAGCCGCCGGCACGGGCGATTTCGACGCCGAAGCCGAGGCGGAGAACCAGTAGGCGTTGCGCTGGGACGCTCAGAACTCGGGCCGTGTGGAGAGGTCGGGTCTACGTCGAATGTGGAGAGAGTGAAGAATGGCAGAAGCAAAGAACCTCGCGATTCTGGTCGGGGGCGGCCCTGCTCCGGGCATCAACAGCGTCATTGCGGCGGCCACGATCCATAGCATCCTCGGTGGCGTGCCGGTCTTGGGGATTCGCGGCGGCTTCGAGTCCATCATGCAAGGCAACATCGATTGCGCCCTGCCGCTGACCATCGATGCGGTGCGCTGGCTGCACTTCCGCGGCGGCTCCTACATCGGTACCTCGCGCGCCAACCCGACGCGCAACGTGGAGCACCTGGAGAACTGTGTGAAGTCGTTGGAGCGCCTGAACGTGTCGCGCCTCGCCACCATCGGTGGCGACGACACGGCGTTCTCGGCGCTGAAGCTGGCCGAGAAGTCAGCTGGCCGGATCCAGGTGGTGCACGTTCCCAAGACCATCGACAACGATCTCGGCCTGCCGGCTCACATCGACACCTTCGGTTTCCAGACGGCACGCCACGTCGGCACCCAAATAGTCACAAACCTCATGGTCGACGCCGCCACCACCACGCGCTGGTACATTGTCATCGCCATGGGGCGCACGGCCGGCCACCTGGCGCTCGGCATGGGCAAAGCGGCAGGGGCCACGCTGACGCTCATTCCCGAGGAGTTCGGCGAGCGCCCGCTGCGCTTCGCCACCGTCGTGGACACCCTGGTCGGCGCCATCATCAAGTGCCAGGCGGGAGGCCAGCGCCACGGCGTAGCCGTGGTCGCCGAGGGCTTGGTTGTGGACATGGATGCGCAGGACATCGCCGGCATCGGTAACGTCGAACGCGACGCGCACGGCAACGTGCGGCTAGCAGAAATCACTATCGGTGATATGTTCAAACGTGCCGTGACCGCCCGGCTTGGAGAGGTCGGCATCAAGACCACCGTGGTAGCAAAGGACATCGGCTACGAGCTGCGTTGCGCCGATCCCATCCCCTACGACATGGAGTACACGCGCGACCTCGGCTACTGCGCCGCCAAGTACCTGCTGGAGGGCGGCAATGCGGCGATGATCTCGATGCAGGCCGGACAGTTCGTCCCTATCCCATTCTCCGAACTGCTCGATCCCACCACCGGACGCACGAGGGTGCGGCCGGTGGACGTCCATTCCACCCGCTACGCCATCGCCCGGCGCTACATGATCCGGCTGCGCCGCGACGATTTCGAGAACCCGGCAGCGCTGGCGGAGTTCGCCGCTGTCGCCGGCATCTCGGTGGAAGAGTTCCGCCGTCAGTTCGAGTACGTGGTGCAGTGGGAACCGCCGCCGCTGGTGCTGGCGAAGCCGCAGTAAATAATAAAGTGGCGGGGGCTACGCTCTGATCACTCGACCCGCTCTCGCCTGCGCATCGTAGCGGTCGCCGTCGAGCACGTGACGCCCGTTGATGAACACGTGTTCGATGCCGATCGGAAAGCACGCCGGGTCGTCGAAGGTGGCGGTATCTTGGAGGCGGGCGAGATCAAGCACCACCAGATCCGCCGCACAGCCGCGGCGCACCCAGCCGCGATCCTTCCATTTGAGGCGCTCGGCCGCCGCACCGGTCATCTTGTGCAGCGCCTCTTCGAGCGAGAACAGACCCAGCTTGACGTACGTGCTGAGCACGCGCGGGAAGGTGCCGTAGGCCGCCGGGTTTTGGTGCCCACCGTAGGTGATGAAGGTGTCGGTCTCGATGGTGCAGAGCCGGTGGCGCAGCACATCGCGCAATGGCTCTTCCTCGCCCTGGTCGCCGCTGTAAGTGTGATTCAGCACACGCGCATTGCGGTTACTTTCAATCACCAAGCGGCAATAGAAATCGAACGGATCCAGGCCGGCGCGCGCCGCCGCCTCGGGGACGCGCAGGCCGTTGTACTCGTCGAAACGCGGCGCGTTGGCCTTCAAGATCTGGATGTCCGGCAGGCCGAAGCCCAGACTGCCGAATGCCATATCGGCGAAAGCGTGCAGGCTCGACCGTTCCTCCGGGCTTTCGAGCACTTCTTCGAGCCGGGGCAAAATCGCGGCGGGAAAGATCACGCTCGCTGTGGTGTTGCCGGCAGTGTACGGAAAGGCGTCGAAGGCGACGTCGAGCCCGTCGCGGTGGGCGTCCTCGATCAGGCGTAGGGCGTCGCCGTGATTCGGCCAGGTCTGGCGCCCGACGAAGATGAGATGGCTGATCTGCACGCGCGCCCCGGCCGCCTGGCCAACGCGTAGGATCTCTTTGATGGCAGCCAGGTTATGGAACTCCTGCGTCGGGTCGCTGGTATAGGCACCGCTGAGCCAGCTGTAGGCCTTTAAATGCGAGGTGAAGAGCTTGCCGTCGCGGGCGGCCCAGCGTGCGAACGCCGCCAGCTCGTCCTCCTGCGCAAAGATGCCGGGCGGGTAGCCGAGACCGGTGCTGACGCCGATGCAGCCCGCATCGAGCGCCTCGCGCGTGAGCGTCTCCATCTGCTTCAGTTCCTCCGGGCCGGGTCCTGCCGGATTGAGTGACCCGGTGACAGCGGCGCGCACCGATCCGTGGCCGACGAGCTGCGCGATGTTGAGTGAGACGCCGCCGAGCTCCAGTGCATCGAGAAACTCGTGCATCGATCTCCAGCGCAGTTCGATGGCCTCATCCATGATCAGACGGCTGGCCTCGTAAGCGGAATCACGATTGACCTCGGTGATCGGCGCGGGGCTGAAGCCGCAGTTGCCGCCTACCACCGTGGTCATGCCCTGGCGGATGAACGGTTCGATGAGCGCGCCGTGATCCGCGCCGGGCAGGAGCCAGTCGGAATGCGAATGGATGTCGATGAAGCCGGGCGTGATCGTCTTGCCGGTGCAGTCGATCACCTCTGCCGCCTCGACCCGTGACAGATCACCGATGGCGCTGATCACGCCGCCGCTCACGGCGACGTCGGCGCGTACTGCCGGCGCAGCGCTCCCGTCCAACACCTGTCCGCCGATCAGCTTAAGCTCTGCGTCCATCCCGTTTCCTTGTCGCTGCGCGACTGTATCAGTAGGCGGGGACGAGGCAAGGGTACAAGGTGACTAGCGAGATGGGTCGGCTGCGCGTTCGATGTTTACGCGCACGGCGCGGTCCGCCGGCGTGGGCTGCCATTCGAGCGGCCAGTAGCGCAGGTGGCCGTAGCCGCCTGCGAGGTGCAGCCACTTCACCAGGCCCGGCTCGACATCCATCGGGCCGCGCCAGCCGCGGAACATGTACGGCTCCCAGCCGTTGTAGACGATCACCTGCCCCGGCCGCACACCCGGCGCCACTTTCGCCGCCACAAAAAACTCGCCCATGTCGTTCCACAGGCGGATCTCATCGCCGTCGTTGATGCCGCGCTGGCGCGCATCGTCGGTGTTGATGACGGCGTGCGGTCGGCCGCGGTGGGTGCGCAGCAAGAGCGGATTCGAGGTGTGCATCGAATGGATGCTCCAGCGGTTGTGGCCGCTGGTCAGCACGAACGGGTGGTCACCACCCATGTTCGGATTCTCCTTGTGCGTGGGCAGCGCCTCGTCGGCTTCCAGGAACCATTCGTGATCGATGTAGAACTGCGCCCGCCGCGCCATCGTCGGATACGGCAGCTTCTTCTCCGTGTGCCAGCGGCAGCTGGCGTGGGTCTCGTCCGGCCGCAGATCGCTCGACTGGTTGAGCCCGAACGGGGTTATGCCCCAGTCGGTGAAGCGGAGGTAGCCCTTTTCTTTCATGGCGGCGAGGTCCGTGCCCTCCGGAATCGTGCCGGAGATCACCGTGTCCCGCAGCATCTCCTCGCAGGCGTCCTCATCGGTGATCAGTGCGCCACCAAGAGTGAAGATGCTCGCGGCGTCGCGCAGGTCGAAACTCATACCGCGCTTGTTGGTGTACTCGCCGATGCCGCGGGCGCGCGAGCGCTCGGCGAGCTTCTCCGTTAGCAGTCGGCAGATCTCCCACTCGCTCTTGGCTTCCCCTGCGGGATCGGCCGCGCGATCCGAGTAGATCAGCGACAGCATGTGCGGTGTGGGGATGTGAAAGCGCGGCGACTCGTAGGCGTTGGTTACCGGCAAGACAAAATCGGACTGCAAGGCCGTGGTGCACAAACGCCAATCCATGGTGACGATCATCTGCAGTTTCGGCCACAGGTGGCGCAGCAGCATGTTCTGGCCGCCGCGCACGCGCCGCAGGGTGTTACCGCCCGCCTGGAAAAGGACCCGCGGCTGCACGTCCTCCGGGGGCATCGTGGCGTTGTCCCACCAGCCGCGCTCGATCGCCTCCTTCATGTATTCATCGAACGGCCGCGGCATCGTGGGATCGCCCCACTCGCGCCGATTCCAGTTCTCCCGATAGCCGCAGTGGCGGTACCAGAAGAACGCGGGTGGTGTGATGGGCGTCAGGTTCGTGGTCTGGCACGCCATCTCGATGGAACGGATCTCCGGGGTGCTTGTCGGATCCTGCTCCGCCAGCATGGTCATCGCCGCTTGACGCCCGGCGAGGATTTGCCGGGTGTGCTCGTCCCCGGGCTCGGTCTTTTCGCCTAGGAGAAATAGGCCATCAAACGAACACACCGACCAGCAGCCGATGCCGGTGCCCTTGCGTCCCCAGTTGCCCGTCAGGCCGAGCAGCAGAATTACCGAGCGGACCATGAGGTCGGCGTGGAAGTACTTCAACGACGTCCCGCCGGCCACCGCATGCGTGCGCTTGCGCGCCACCAGACGCGCCAGGCGACGGATCTCGTCCGCGTGCACGCCACAGATGCGCGCCGCGCTCTCCGGATCGAATTGCCGCAGATGCTCGCGCAACAGCGCGAACACCGGCGTGACCGTGACCCGCCCGCCCCCAGCGACGATCACGTCAAAGCGCCCTTCGAGAGCAGGATCGGCCTCGCCCAGGGCCAGTGTCCCACGCGGCGCGGGCACGGCTTTGCCGCTGCGCGCATCCCAGAAGTAGAATTGCTCCGCACTTCCGCCCGCGACGAGGTCGGCCTCACGCAGGAAACGGCGCGTATCCGTCCGTACCAGAAAGGGCAGATCCGTCTGCTCTTTGACGAACGCCGCGTTGTACAGTCCTTCCTCGATCACCACGTGGCACATCGCCAGCGCCCAGGCGGCATCCGTTCCCGTACGCACCGGGAGGTGGCGGTCGGCGAACATCGTCGAGGGACTGCAGTCGGGGGCGAACAATACCACCTCGGCCCCCTTGTAGCGGGCCTCGACAAAGTAGTGGAACGCGGCCATGACAGTGTAGGCCGGGTTGCACTGAAAGATCAAAAATAGATCAGCGTGAAACCAGTCGTCGAGGCTGTTGCAAATGTTGAACTTGCCGAAGGTGATATAGATTCCGGGGCTGAAGTCGTTGATCTCGGCGTTCACGTCGGTGGTAAGCCCGCCCACCATGCGGAACAGGCGCGCCAGCGCGGCTACGTTCCAGGGGTTGGCTTCGGGTCCGGCGAGCTGCACGATGGACTCCGGCCCGCTCTCCTGGATCGCGTCGAGCATCCCATCCGCGATCGCTGTTATCGCCTGGTCCCAGGTTACGCGCTCCCAGCGCCCTTCGCCGCGCGCCCCGCTGCGCCGCAGCGGGAAGCGCACGCGGTCGGGAGCATTCAACGTCTGGCTCCACATCGCCCCCTTCTGGCAGCCGAGCGGGTTCATGTCGGGTACGCCGGGTTCGATGACCGGGAAGTTACCGCCTTGCTCCTCGCGCACGATTTTGCCGTCGCGGACGTACACCCGCATCGGACAGCCGCCGGGGTAGCAGTCGACACAGTGCGTGCCCCAGGTGACCTTGTCCCAGCGCCACTCTCGCCGATAGCGCTCCTCGGTTGCTGGGCGGGGTGAGCGCGACAACGACTCCTCATAAGCTCGGATAACCGCACGCGTTGCCTCTTCCATCTTGATCTCCTTGCTGCCTTCCCCTCCTTACGGAGGAGGGGACAAAGGGGAGGTTTCTCCTGCGCGTCGCCTCAACCTCCCCGTGGCCCCCCTTGGTAAGGAGGGGGAACAACGCAAGGGAAGCGCGGCGCCACTTCATCATGCTCAACTCCATACAATCTCGGCTGGGTCGCGGGTGAACGGGCCGAGCATCGTCTTCCACTGGTAGGCAATGAGCGTGTTCACCAGCTCCGACGAGCGGCCCTGCCGGCAGCGGTCGATTTCGGTCTCCAACGTGCGCAAGGCGCTGCCCACCTCCGGTCCGAACACGGAATCGAGGTAGGAGGTCGGCAGGCGCCGCTGCGTGGTGTCGACCGAGCCGTCGGGCCGCAGCCGGAACGGCGAGAGCGGGGGAACGTAAAACACGTTCGGTTCGGTGTTCCACTCCGGGTGAAGAGGCAAGGCCACGCGCCAGCGGCGCACGAGCTGGTGCACGGCGCCCGCCTCATCGTCGATGAAACCGACGAAAGCGGCGCGACCGGAGCACTGCCGCACGCAAGCGGGCGCCACGCCCTGCTCGATCCGCGGGAAGCAGCCGATGCAGTGCTGGGCGACACGGCGCGCGGGGTTGAAGTAGATCTTCTTGTAGGGGCAGGCTCGAATGCAGTCTTGCGCGCCACGGCAGCGGTCCTCGTCACGCAGCACAAGACCGTCCTCCGCACGCTTGTAGAGGGCGCCGCTCGGGCACGCCTCCACACAGGCCGGCCGCGTGCAGTGATTGCACAGACGGGGCAGGTAGAAAAAGTACGCATTGGGATACTCGCCTGCGCCTTGGTCCTCGTCCCAGTTCATACCCCACACCGGCGGCGAGCCCGTCTGATGGAGGAATTCCTGCTGCGCCTTGCCGGCGGCGTACACCTCGTTCCAGTTGAAGTCCCAGGCGTCGCCCCACTCCTCCGCGGTCGGGAGGCGGCCGAGAGCGAGTTTGCCGCTGCCGTCGTAGCCGCCGCCCATTTGCTCGTAGTCGCGCGGCACGCCTCTGCCCGGCTGCGTGTTCACGGTGCACCACCACATGTGCTGCATGTCGTCATGTCCGGTCCACAGAACCTTGCACGCGACCGTGCAGGTCTGGCAGCCGATGCAACGGTTGAGATCGAATACCCAGGTGAGCTGCCTCTGCGTTTGCGTTGTTGCGCCCATTATCGTTTCTCCCTGTCGGCGTTCAGCCGATCCGATACCGACCCGCCACTGCGGTCGGCTTCAGCGCTTGCCACGAAAGGCGGTCGCAGTTCAAGTGGCGGCGTCGCTAGAGCTGAAGACAGCGCGGCAGCCATGAACGACGTGCCGACCCGGTGCGGCGCGTACGAGGTCGGGCGAGCAGAAGTCACGATCAGGCCCTGCCTCGCGCAGGGGTGCGGTCGCCTCTTCGACCCTCGAATCGACCGCTGGAGCGAGCACCCCGATCGTAACCTCGCCTGTTCCCCCATAGAAGCGTAGCACGCTGCCTTTGAGATGCGCGCCGAGCGGCACTCCGGCGGGGACTCTCTTCCTGAACGCGGCGTGCTGCAGGTGACACACGTGCTCAGGGTATCAGCCGCACAGGAGCAAACTTCGCGCGCCACCGGCTTCACTCCAAAGTCCAGATGTGACCCCGAAAGCGCCGCTATAACCCTTGTTGGCTCACTGCATTGCCTGCTGGGAACCCGGTTGTTTCTCGATTTTCCACCCTCCGCCCAATACGGCGTAGAGCCGCATATTGTTGGCAAGCTTCGCCAAGCGGAGGGTGACCAGTCCCTGCTGGGCGGCGTACAGGGAGCGCTGCGCATCGAGAACACTGAGGTAGCTGTCGATTCCCTTCTGGTAACGGGAAACGGCCAGCCGGTGAGTTTCGGCCTCGGCCTTGACCAGGGATTGTTGTGCGGCGACCTGCTGGCCCACGGTGCCGCGCACGGCCAATGCGTCGGCCACTTCGCGAAAGGCGGTCTGGATGGCTTTTTCGTATTGGGTAACGGCGATTTCCCGTTGCACTTTGGCCGCCCGGTGCGCCGACCAGGTGCGGGCATCGAAAATCGGCATCACAATCTGCGGCGCGTAGCTCCACATGTCGGAGCCGTTTTTGAAAAGCCCGGACAAATCGCTGCTGGCGGTGCCAATGGCGGCGGTCAAAGAGATGCGCGGGAAAAATGCCGCCCGCGCGGCGCCGATGTCGGCATTGGCCGCCTTGAGCAGATTTTCGGCTTGCATAACGTCTGGGCGGCGCAAGAGCACCTCCGAAGACACGCCCGCCGAAATCTCTTGCGGAGGTGTGACGTCGTTCAGTTCCGTCGGCAGGAGCGCATCCGGCAGTGGGGCGCCAACCAGCAGGTTCAGGGCGTTTTCATCTTGCGCCACCTGTTGCTGGAAACGGGCGATGTCGCCGCGGGCGGTGTCCAGTTGCGCCTGCGCGCGATGCAGGTCCAGTTCGGACACGAGGCCGAGGTCAAAACGCCGCTTCACCAAATCGTAGGCGCTCTGCTGGGTTTTCAGGGTGGCTTCCGCCAACTGGAGATTCTCCCGGTCGGCAGCCACCGTCAGGTACGCCTGGGCGACCGTCGACACCAATAGCAGTTGCGCGCTGCGGCGGGCCTGTTCCGTTGCCAGGTAGCTCTCCAACGCCTCATCTTTCAGGCTGCGGATGCGGCCAAAGAAGTCAATCTCCCAAGCAGCGACACCGACATTGACGCCGTATTGTTCGATCGTCAACGCCTCCGGGAAGCCCATGACATCGGCGGGAATCCGTTGTTTGCTTGTGCTGGTGGTGGCATTGACCACGGGCAACAGCTCGGCTCGTTGAACACCGTACAAGGCGCGCGCCCGTTCGACAATTAAAGCGGCTATCCGCAGGCCGCGGTTGTTCTGCAAAGCCATCGCAATGGCCTCGTGAAGCTTCTCGTCGGTGAAGAACTGCTGCCACTTCAGGTCTGCGGCCTGCGGCGCGTTCGTCGGCGTCGGGGTTTGCTGATAGGCGGGGCCGCTCGGCCAGCCGGTCGGGATGGGCGCTTCCGGACGGGTGTATTTCGGTGCGAGAGTGCAGCCGCTCAGGCAAAGGAGCATTCCCAGCGGGACGCACAGGGCGGTGTTCAGGCGTTTCATATCAGCTCACCTCTGGGGGCCGGTTGGAGCTGTTTTCTGACGAACAGGCGGGAAATCAGCACGAAGAACAACGGGATGAAGATCAGGTCAATGAACGTGGCCGAGAGCATCCCGCCGGTGACCGCGGTTCCGATGGCATTCATCGCGCCGGCACCGGCGCCGGTGGCGATGGCCAGCGGCAGCGTGCCGAAGAAAAATGCCAGCGACGTCATGATGACGGGACGGAAACGGATTCGCACCGCCGCGAGGGTTGCCTCGATGAGTCCCTCGCCATGTCGTCGTTGCTCTTTGATGAACTGAATGATGAGAATCGCGTTCTTGGTTGAAAGCCCCAGCGTGGTGAGGAAGCCGATCTGGAAATACACATCGTTCTGCAGGCCGCGCAGGGAAGTGGCCAGCAAGGCGCCGAACACGCCCAGCGGCAACATTAATAGGTTGACGAAGGGGATGGTCCAGCTCTCATACAAGGCCGCCACGCAAAGGAAGATCACCAGAATCGAAAACGCGTAGAGCACGGGCGCCTGGGCGCTGGCCATCCGTTCCTGGTAGGAAAGCCCGTTCCAATCATAGCCGATTCCCGACGGCAGGTTTGAGACAATCTCTTCCATGGCCTGCATCGCCTCGCCGGAACTGCGTCCCGGCGCTGGTTCGCCCCAGATGTTCAGGGACGGGAACCCGTTGAAGCGCTCGAGCCGGGGCGAGCCGGCCGTCCAGCGGGTGGAGGCAAAAGAGGTAAAAGGCACCATCTTGCCGGCTGTATTGCGGACGTAAAGTCTTTCCAGGTCCTTCGGCAGCATGCGGAAGGGAGCGTCGGCCTGAACGTACACCCGTTTGACGCGCCCGGCCTGAATAAAGTCGTTGACATAGGCGCTGCCGAAAGCCGCCGAGATGGTGTTGTGGATCGAGGTGATGGGCAAGCCCAGGGCGCCCGCCTTTTCCCAATCCACATCAATCCGGTATTCGGGCACATCCTCCATACCGTTTGGCCGGACATTCACCAACCTCCGGTCCTGCGCCGCCATGCCGAGGAGCTGGTTGCGCGCGTTCATCAGGGCGGCGTGACCGACGCCGCCACGGTCCATCAACTGGAAATCCACCCCCCGAGCATTGCCCAGTTCGACGACCGCGGGGGGCGGGAAGGCGAAGACCATGGCGTTGCGGATTTGGGAGAACGCCATCATGGCGCGCCCGGCAATGGCCTGTGCCCTTAAGTCCGGCCGGTCGCGAAGCTTCCAATCCCTCAACTTGACAAACACCATCCCGTTGTTCTGTGCCCGGCCGGAAAAGCCCATGCCGGCAATCGTCAAACAGGATTCCACCGCCTCGTTTTGGTCCTCCTGAAAATGACGTCGCACCTGGTCGGCGACCGCCTGGGTCTGCTCCAAAGTGGCACTGATTGGCATGAGAATCTGGGAGAGGAGGATTCCCTGATCCTCATCTGGAAGGTATGCGGTGGGCAGCCGCAGAAACAGGAAGCCAATCGCTCCGAGGAGTAATATATAGACCACAAGATAGCGCAGTTTCTTGGCCAACGAGTGTCTGACCACTCGGACATACCGGTCCCTGACCCAGAAGAAGATGCGGTCAAACCGCAGGAAAAACGGTCGCAGGAAAAAGATCGCGCTCTCCGCCGGCTGGTGTCCCTTGGGCACCGGCCGGAGGAGCGAGGCGCAAAGCACCGGTGTCAGAATCAAGGCCACCGCCACCGAGAGCAACATGGCGGCGATGATGGTGATGGAAAACTGGCGATAAATGACACCGGTCGAGCCCGGGAAGAACGCCATCGGACCGAACACCGCCGAGAGCACCAGCCCGATACCGATCAGGGCGCTGGTGATCTGGCCCATGGACTTGGCGGTTGCTTCCCGCGGCGAAAGCCCTTCCTCGGCCATGATTCGCTCCGCGTTCTCCACCACTACAATGGCGTCGTCCACCAACAGCCCGATGGCCAGCACCATGGCGAACATCGTCAGCATGTTAATGGAAAATCCAAACGCCCCCAGCACGGCAAAGTTTCCCAACAGCACGATCGGCACCGCAATCGTCGGGATCAACGTGGCGCGGATGTTGCCCATGAACAGCCACATGACCAGGAAGACCAGCAGAATCGCCTCGAACAAGGTCTTGACGACCTCGCCGATGGCCACCCGGACGAAGGGGGTGGTGTCGTACGCATACACGACCTTCATCCCCTGCGGGAAGTAGCGGCTCATCTCTTGCAGTCTCTTCTTGATGGCATTGGCGGTATCGAGCGCGTTGGCACCGGGCGCCTGCCGGATGGCCATGCCGGCGGCCGGTTTGCCATTGTAAAAGGCCTGAATATCGTAGGCCTCGGTCCCCAGTTCGGTCCGTCCCACGTCGTTGACCCGCACGATGGAGCCGTCCTGATTGGTGCGAAGGGGAATAGCCGCGAACTCCTCCGGGGTCTTGAGCAGGTTCTGGACGATGATGGAGGCGTTCAGGCGCTGGCCTTCCACTGCCGGTGCCCCGCCGAACTGCCCGGCGGACACTTCCACGTTGTAGGACTGCAGCGCCAGGGTCACATCTTCCACGGTCAGGTGGTAATCGGTAAGCCTGTCGGGGTTCAGCCAGACTCGCATCGCATACTGAGAGCCAAAATTCTCGACCTCGCCGACCCCGGGCACGCGTGCCAGTACCTTTTCCAAGTAGGATTGGGCATAGTCCCGCAGGTCGTCGCCATCCATGCTGCCGTCTTCGGAGATCAGGCCCACAACGATCAGATAATTCCTCGTGGATTTGCTGACCTTGACGCCTGAGCGCTGGACCACTTCCGGGAGGCTGGCCATGGCGAGCTGGAGCTTGTTCTGCACCTTGGCCCAGGCCAGGTCCGGATCGGTGCCCGGTTTGAAGGTCAATTCGATGCGGGAAGCCCCGGCCGAATCGCTCGTAGCGGACAGATACAGCATCTCGTCAAAGCCGGTCATCTTCTGCTCGATGATCTGGGTCACGCTGTTTTCTACCGTCTCCGCCGACGCCCCCGGATAAAAGGCATCAATGGCAATGGAGGGTGGAGCAATGGGTGGGTACTGCGCTATGGGCAGGTTATAGATGGCTAGGCCACCCAGCACCATCAGGATGATGGCGATGACCCACGCGAAAACCGGCCGGTCCAGAAAAAATCTCGATAGCATGACGGGCCTTTGTTAGTTCGATTCCGGGGCCGCTAGGTCCACAGCGGACGGTGACGCCTCCGGTTTCTGCGCGGCACCAAAGGGCGCCTCTCTGACGGCCGTGCCCGGACGGGCTTTCTGCATTCCCTCGACAATCACCCGATCACCGGGCACAAGCCCGGAGACAACCAGCCATTGATCGCCGATGGCCCTATCCAGCCTGAGCATGCGCGGTTCCACGTTGGCAGCGGCGTTCACGAGCAAAACCATGGGATTCCCCTTGAGATCGCGCGTCACCGCCTGCTGCGGGATCAGGATGGCCTGTTCATTGACGCCCTCTTTAACCGCCGCCCGCACAAACATGCCCGGCAGGAGCACGCCGCTCGGATTCGGGAAAACCATTCGCAGGATGACCGTGGCCGTGGTCGGATCCACCGAGACGTCGCGGAATTGGAGCGTTCCTTCCAACGGGTACTTCGTGCCGTCTTCGAGGAAGAGCTGCACCTTGTTCTGGCTCGTCCCGTTGTTGTTGATCCGGCCTTCCTCCAGGCGGCGCCGCAAGCGCAGCAGTTCGGCGGTGGATTGGGGCACGTCCACGTAAATCGGGTCCAATTGCTGAATAGTGGCCAGCGCCACCGGCTGATACGCTGTCACGATGGCGCCGTCGGTCGCGCTTGATTTGCCGATCCGCCCCGAAATAGGAGCCGTAATCCTCGTGTACCCCAGATTGATGCGGGCCGTCTCCACCGTGGCCTTCCAATACTGCACATCGGCCTCGGCCTGTTTCAGGGCGCCCGCCGCATCATCGTAGTCCTGTTGGCTGACCGCCTTGTCGGCTAGAGCTTTTTGGAAACGTTCCGCCCGCGCCCGAATGGACGGCAAATTGGCTTCCGACCGGCCGAGCGCGGCCAGCGCGTTGTCCAGCGCCGCCTGAAACGGGGCGGGATCAATCTGATAGAGCACCTGCCCGGCTTGGACATCAGAACCTTCCGTGAATACCCGTTTCTGAATCAGACCGTTCACTTGGGGACGGATTTCCGCGATAAGGAAGGGGGACATGCGACCGGGCAACTCGGTGGTCAGTACCACCTGTTGCCAGGTAACTGTCACCGTCACGACCTCCGGCGTGGGTGGCGCGGAGGGGCCATAAGGCTGGCGCGAACAGGAAATCACAACCAGCGGGGCTGACAACGCCAGCAGCAAACAAACAAACCGTTTCATGGGATGACTCATGGTCACGATCCTTTGGGTTCTTTATTGATGGCTATGTAGCCGACCTCACACAGCAGCACGTAGCCTAAAGCCGTTACCCCATCTTGCGTGCGATTCATTACCCAAGCTTCTACTCGTGCCGCAACGCCTCGATCGGATCGAGTTGCGCCGCGCGGCGTGCCGGGAAGTAGCCAAAGATCACGCCGATCGCTGCTGAAAACAGGAATGCGAGCACATTGATCTGCGGGTTGAAGAGGTAGGGGACCTGAATCACGCGGGCGAGTCCGACCGATGCCAGCGTCGCCACAACAATGCCGACGAGACCCCCGAACGCGGACAGCACGACCGCCTCGACGAGAAACTGGAACAACACTTCCCGCTCAAGTGCCCCAATGGCCAGGCGGATGCCGATCTCCCGCGTGCGCTCGGTCACTGATACGAGCATGATGTTCATGATGCCGATTCCGCCGACCAGCAGGCTCACGGCGGCCACGGCTCCCAACAGCATCGTCATGACGCGGGTAGTACCGGAGAGGGTCTCCGCGATCTGCCTGGTGTCGAGCACGTTGAAGTTGTCGTCTTCGTTCTCGGCGATTCTTCGGCGCTCGCGCATCAGCTGCTCGATCTGGTTCTTGACCTTGTCACTCGACGCCCCGTCTTTCAGCGAGACCAGCAGCGTGCTGACGTCCCGGTTGCCGGCCAGCCTGCGTTGCACCGTCCGCAGCGGCATGATCACCGTGTTGTCCTGGTCCATTCCCATCGACCCCTGACCCTTCGCCTGGAGCAGCCCGACGACCTCGCAGGAGAACTGCTTGATGCGCAATTTGTCGCCCACGGGGTTCTGTCTACCATAGAGCTCCCGCCGCACGGTGTCGCCGATCACACACACCGCCTTGCCCGCCTTCTCCTCGGTCTCGTTGAAGACGCGGCCGGCCGCGAGCTGCCAATTGCTGATCTGGAAGTAGGCGGCGTTGGTGCCGGTGACACTGGTGGACCAGTTGTTCGCCATGTGCACGGCCGTGATGCTCTTGCTCACGCTCGGTGCGACGGCCTTCAGT